>Ga0214473_10007185_pt1 | contig 13244 bp, 12 predicted proteins | sample RVTome_7_FD_203509 | JGI IMG/M metagenome (GOLD analysis project Ga0214473, IMG submission 203509) | Soil microbial communities from uranium-contaminated site in the Upper Colorado River Basin, Wyoming, United States - RVT98D197 | ecosystem: Environmental > Terrestrial > Soil > Contaminated >...
CAGCTGTCACCATTCCGCAAGGTCCCTATGTGCTTACACAGATACGCCGGGGGTATCGGTTCCGACACCTTGACGGGCGGCGGCGACGTTCCCACACTGGCCCCGTGCTCGCGCGCGTGCGCTCCGCCACGCTCTCCGGGATCGAGGCCGCCACCATCTTCGTCGAGGTGGACGTGACGGCCGGCCTGCCCTCCTTCACCACGGTCGGGCTCCCCGATTCGACCGTCCGCGAGAGCCGCGACCGCGTGCGGGCTGCCATCCGCAATGCGGGCTTCGAATTCCCGATCGACCGGATCACCGTCAACCTCGCCCCCGCGGACCTCCGCAAGGAGGGGGCGGCCTTCGATCTGCCTATGGCGGTGGGTATCCTTGCCGCGACCGGGCTCGTGAAGCCGGGCCGTCTGGAGCGCGCGCTGGTGATGGGCGAGCTGTCGCTCGACGCCAGTGTGCGGCCGGTGCGCGGAGTCCTGCCGGTGGCCCTGCACGCCCGCCGGGAAGGCTTCGGCCCTCTGCTCGTGCCCGCGGCAAACGCCGCGGAGGCGGGCGTGGTCGCCGGCGTGGAGGCGGTTCCCATCGCGACCCTCCACGACGCCGTCGAGTACCTCAACGGCGAGCGCGAGATCCCGCGGGTGACCGTCGACCGCGCCCCCATCGCGTTGCCCGCCGACGGCGACGGCCTCGATTTCATCGACGTGCGGGGCCACGCGCACGCCAAGCGCGGCGTGGAGATCGCCGCCGCCGGCGCCCACAACGTCCTGATGATCGGCCCGCCGGGCACCGGCAAGACCATGCTCGCCCGCCGCGTCGCCTCCATCCTGCCGCCGCTGTCGCTGGAGGAAGCCATCGAGGCCTCCACCGTCTGGAGCGTCGCGGGTCTGCTCCCGCCCGAGCACGGGCTGCTCACCGCGCGCCCGTTTCGCAGCCCGCATCACACCGCCTCGGAGGCCGGTCTCATCGGCGGGGGCGGCCTCCCGCACCCAGGCGAGATCAGCCTCGCCCACCACGGCGTGCTCTTCCTCGACGAGCTGCCCGAGTTCTCCCCGCGTGTCCTGGAGGCCCTCCGCCAGCCGCTGGAAGATGCCCGCGTCGTCGTCTCCCGCGCCGCCGGCACCGCCAGCTTCCCGGCCCGCTTTCAGCTCGTCGCCGCCGCCAACCCCTGCCGCCGCGGCTGCCCGTCCTTGGTCACCTGCGGCTGCGCCCCGCCCGAGCGGGCTCGCTACATCGGCCGCCTCTCCCGCCCCCTCCTCGACCGCATCGATCTCCACCTCGAGATCCCGACGCTGCCCCACGCCGAGCTCGTCGCCAGCCCCAGCGGCGAGCCCTCTGCCGTCATCCGGGCCCGGGTCCTCGCCGCCCGCGCCCTCCAGGCCGCCCGTTTCGCGGGCACCGCCACTCACGTCAACGCCCGCATGTCCGGCCGCCAGACCCGGCGCTTCTGCCCGCTGCCCGCTGATGCCGCGCGCCTCCTCGGGCTCGCCGCTACCCGCCTGGGCCTCTCCGCCCGGGCCCACGACCGCCTCCTTCGCGTCGCCCGCACCATCGCCGATCTCGCCGGCGCCGACGCCCTCACCGCCGAGCACGTCGCCGAGGCCATCCAGTACCGCACGCTCGACCGCGCGCGGTGACGGCGCGGCCCGGTGGCAAGCGGCTCGACGGCTTGCCAATGCCGGCAGATGTGAGACGATGACGGCGGTTTCCGAACCTCACCTCCGGAGGTCCCCATGATCCTACCTGGTAGCGGCCGGCCCGCCCCGGCATCGGCGCCTCATCCCATGGTGCTCGCCCGTGAGAAGACCGCCTTCGTCGTCATCGACGTCCAGGAGCGGCTGTTTCCCGCCATGGACTCGGACCACCGCGAGGAGGTGATGCGGAACATCAAGGTGCTGGCCGCGGCGGCACGGCGGCTCCAGCTGCCCACCGTGGTAACCGAGCAGTACCCGAAGGGCCTCGGCCATACCCTGCAGGAGCTCAGAGAGGCCCTGCCGGCGGGGGTGGAGCCCCACCAGAAGGTCGCCTTCTCCTGCTGGGGCGTGGAGAGCGTCCGCGCCCGGCTCATCGCGACGGGCGCCCGGCAGCTCCTCCTGGGCGGCATCGAAGCCCACGTCTGCGTGTTGATGTCGGCGCTCGACCTGCTGGCCGAAGGCTACGGGGTCCACGTCGTGGCCGACGCGGTCACCTCCCGCACCCAGGCCAACTGGCGCCTGGCGATGGCCCAGCTCCGTCAGGCGGGAGCGGTGGTCACCACCACCGAGACCGTGCTCTTCCAGCTGTTGGGCCAGGCCGACACCGATGACTTCCGGGAGCTCGCTCGGCTGATTCGCTGATGCCCCGCTACTTCGACGTCCGGACCACGGTACTCCTCGTGGTCGGCTACGGGATCCTCCCCGAAGAGGAAGATCGTCCCATCGCCTACGAGCTGAAGCGCGCGATCAACTCGCGCCGCGAAGGGGCCGACGACCGCAGCGCGGTGGTCGTGACCGACATGTGGATGCTCAATCAGGAGATGGCGGAGATGTTCCCGGCCATCGCCATCGGCGGGCCCGCGGTCAATGCGTTCTCTGCGCAGATCTACGAGGACCTGCCGCTGGCCTTCATCCGCGACCAGCAGGTCTTCATCCAGATGAACCAGGACCATGGCAAGCGCGCAGCGCTCTGGGGGCTGGACCAGCGCGGCACGCGGGACGCGGTGGAGCTGTTCGTGAAAGACGGGCTGCTCGATCGCTTCCTCGATCTGGTCTGGCACCGCGGCGGCTAGCCTGGCGGGTCGCGCCGCCGCGTACGACGTGCTCGGCCGCGTCCCCTACTTCCGAGTCCTCTCGGCGCGAAAGCGGGGCGCGCTTGCCCGTCGATTTCGCTCCGTCGCCTTCGCGCACCACCGGAGCCGCCGGGGATCTGGCCCTCCGCCCGGTGCAGGCCCGACTCGGACGGCTCCTGCTCGAGGAGGAGGCCCGGCGGGTGCTCGTGCGCGACGTGAGGGGTCTGGAGGTGGCTGCCGAGGAGGGCGACTAGCGGGAAACGGTGAGGCGGCTGCCGGGCGGCAGATTGCTGTAGGTGACCGACCCGTTCGGCCCGGCGTAGCGGTACACGGAACGGGGCAGCGCGCTGCGGCCGGTCCACGCCCCGCCCCCCTGAAGCACACGCTGCACGTATTGCTGAGTCTCCGCATAGGGCGGGATGCCGCGATACGCGTCCACCGCGCCTTCCCCCGCATTGTAGGCGGCGACCGCGAGCGGCAAGTTGCCGGGGTACCGGTCGAGCAGATAGCGGAGGTGGCGCACGCCACCATCGATGTTCTCTCGGGGATTGAACGAGTCGCGTACCCCCAGGGCCACCGCGGTCTTCGGCATGAGCTGCATCAGGCCGCGGGCGCCGGTGCGGGACACCGCGGTGGGATTGAAGGCCGACTCGGCGCGGATCACCGATTCGACCAAGGTCGGATCCACGCCGTGGCGTGAGGCGATCTCTCTGATCTCGGTGGCGTACTGATTCCGCGACGTCTCGGACATGCGGAGCCAGCCCGTGGACGTCCCGGACCCGCCCGGCAGACCGCGGTACCGCGGATCCGTCGGCGCGTTGGTCAGGTGAACGGTGCCGTCGCCGTCGATGAGGCGATAGGTGTCGGCTCCGACCGCTGGAGCCCACCCGAGACCGGCCAGCGCAACCATCACCGCGAGGGCACCCCTGATAAGCACGGGAGAGAGGAACTCCAAGAGGCATGCCAGGCCGCGGCAGACACACCGAAGGGCCGCCCTGGCTTGGCGGCCCTTCGGTTATATCTTTCAGTGTCTTGCGGCCTAATTCCTGGCCTGAAGCAGCGACTGCGGGATCCGGTTGTCCTTCGGAATCGGCTCTTCGAGGGCCAGATTCAGCACCTGGTCGAGGGTATCGACCAAGTGGAAGGTCATCCCCTCCCTCGCCTGGGGGGGGACGTCTTCCACAAGGTTTTTCTCGTTTCTTTTCGGCAAGATGACAACCTTGACCCCGGCACGCCGTGCCCCGAGCACCTTCTCCTTGATGCCGCCGACCGGCAAGACGCGCCCAGATAATGTCACCTCGCCGGTCATCGCCAGGTCCGATCTCACCGGCCGCTGAGTCATTAGCGAAACCAGCGCCGTCACCATGGTGACACCGGCGGACGGGCCGTCCTTAGGAATCGCGCCGGCAGGCACGTGGACATGGAGGTCCGAGGTGTCCCAGTAGTCCGACCGAACGCCCAGCTGGGACACGTGCGACCGGGCCCAGGATAGCGCGGCCTGGGCGGACTCCTTCATGACATCGCCCAGCTGACCGGTCAGCGTGAGCGTCTTGCTGCCCTTCATCCTGGTGGCCTCGATGAACAGGATCTCGCCGCCGGTGGGCGTCCACGACAGGCCGACCGCCACCCCGGGAATCCGGGTCCGCTCTTCCAGCTCCTCGTGCAGGTACCGCGGGGCGCCGAGCAGCTCGCCGACGAGGGCTTCGGTCACCTCCACCGAGTCCCGGTGACCCTCGACCCGTCGCTTGGCGACCTTCCGGGTGATGGCCGCGATCTCACGCTCGAGGTTCCGCAGGCCGGCTTCCCGGGTGTAGCCACGCACGAGCAGGCGCAGCGCGGCATCGGTCCACCGGATGTGCTCGCCCTGGATCAGGCCGTGATCGGCGACCTGCTTCGGCACCAGATGGGCACGCGCGATCTGAACCTTTTCCTCCTCCGTGTAGCCGGCGATCTCGATGATCTCCATCCGGTCGCGGAGCGGCGGCGGCACCGTGTCGAGCATGTTGGCGGTCGTGATGAACAGGATCTTGGACAGGTCGAACGCCACGTCGATGTAGTGGTCGCGGAACGCGACGTTCTGCTCGGGATCGAGCACTTCCAGCAGCGCGGATGCCGGATCGCCACGGAAGTCCGTGCCGAGCTTGTCCACCTCGTCCAGCATGAACACCGCGTTCTTGGACTCCGCGCGCCGCAGACCCTGGATGACCTGGCCAGGCAGGGCCCCGATATAGGTCCGCCGGTGCCCGCGGATCTCGGCCTCGTCCCGCATGCCACCGAGGGAGATGCGGTGGAACTTCCGGCCGAGCGCGCGCGCGATCGACCGACCGAGCGACGTCTTGCCGACTCCGGGTGGGCCCACGAAGCACAGGATCGGGTCCTTCCCGGTCGGGCGCATGCTCTTCACGGCCAGGTACTCGAGGATCCGTTCCTTCACCTTCTCGAGGCCCGAGTGATCCTCGTCCAGCACGCGCCGGGCTTCCGAGATGTCCAGGTTGTCGGTCGTCTGCTTGCTCCACGGCAAGGCCAGCAGCCAGTCGAGATAGGTCCGGGCCACCGTGTACTCGGCCGCCGCGGGCGGCATCTTGCCGAGACGGTCGAGCTCCCGGAGCGCATCCTTCTTCGCCTCCTCGGTCATCCCGGCCGCCTCGATCTTGTCGCGCAGGTCGTCGAGCTCCTGCGTGCGCTCGTCGGTCTGCCCCAGCTCCTTCTGGATCGCCTTCAGCTGCTCCCGCAGGTAGTACTCCCGCTGGCTGCGGCCCACCTCCGACTCGACCTGGGACTGAATCTTCGATCCCAGCGCGAGCACCTCGGCCTCCTTGGTGAGCACCGCGACGAGCCGCGCCAGACGCCCCTTGACGTCGGGCGTCTCCAGCAGCTCCTGCTTCACCTGGGTGGTGAGAGCGGGGAGCGTGGCCGCGATGAGGTCGCCGAGCCGGTCGGGCTGGGTGACGTTCTGCACCACGGTCGCCAGCTCGTCAGGCAGCATCGGGGACAGCTCCACGACTTGCCGGAACAGCGTCACCACGTTGCGCGCCAGCGCCTCGCTCTCGAGGTCGCCGGCCGGGGGCGAGACCTCTGGCACCTCCGCGACCCGCGCCACGAGATACGGCCGCACCTGCGTCATCTCCACGATCCGAATCCGGTGCAGCCCCTGGACGACCAGGCGAACCGTCCCGTCCGGCTGCTTCAGCACCTTGTGGACGGTGGCGAGGGTGCCGGTTCGGTGCAGGTCCGCCTCCTGCGGATCCTCGGTCGCGGGGTCCCGTTGGGTGAAGACACCGATCAGGCGGCCTCCCCGGATCACGTCCTCGAGCAGCCGCACCGACGACTCGCGCCCCGCTCCGAGCGGCAGGGCGGATTGCGGAAACAGCACGGTGTCCCGCAAGGGCAGGATGGGTACCTGCTCTGGAACGGGACCGCCCGCGCTTGGCGGGTTCGCGCCTCCCGTGAACACCTTCTCGTCTGCCATGATGGCCTTCCTTTCCGGTCAGAACAGATCAACGGGCGAGAGTTGACTGGATGCCGCCCGGACGAGCGCCTCGCCTTTGCCGCGCCGCGCCTCGTCCCTCGACTCCGCGATGTCGCTCCGCACGTGATTCGTCAATTCCTCGATCCGCGCCTGCATATCGAGCATCCGGCGCCTCATCTTTAGGATGATCTCGATGCCCGCGAGATTCACTCCGAGATCGCGGGCGAGTCGGGTCACGCGCGCGATCTCCTCGACGTCCTCCGCCGAGTACATCCGCGTCTTGCCCTCCGTGCGGCTCGGGCGGATCAATCCCTTCTTCTCGTACATGCGGAGGGTCTGCGGGTGGATCTGGACCATCCCGGCGACGACGCCGATCATGTAGAGTGGCCGGCTCCGGTCGGTCATTCGCGGGCGCTCCCGGGCGTGACGGTGTCGGACCGCGCCGGCAGCAGCCGGGCGAGCTCCCGGAACATCTCTTGCGTCCGCGGATCGAGACCGCGCGGAATCTCCACCCGGGTGGTGACGTACAAGTCGCCCCGGCCGTCGCCGGCCAGACGCTTGACTCCCCTGCCGCGCAGCCGGAAGGTCTGGCCGCTCTGCGTCCCGGGGGGGACCACCAGGTCCACCAGGCCATCCACTCCCCGGACCCGGATCCGGCTTCCCAACACCGCCTCGCTCAGGGAGAGCGACACCTCGCAGTAGAGATTGTCGCCCTTCCGCGCGTATCTCGGATCCTCGTGCACGCGAGCGATGACGATCAGATCGCCTCGCGGGCCGCCGAACGGCCCCGAGTGGCCTTCCCCGGCGATCCGAAGCTGGCCCCCGGTATCCATTCCCGCGGGCAGCAGCACGTGGATGAGGCCCCGGCTCGGCGACACCCCGCGCCCACGACAGGCGGAGCAGGGCTCGGCCACGCGGGCACCCTCACCGTCGCACGCGGGACAGGTCTCACCGTCACGCGCGGCCTCACGCCATACCGTTCCCAGTCCGGCGCAGTGCGAGCAGACCGTGGCCTGAGCCCCGGCCGCGGCGCCGGTGGCGCGGCACGCCTCGCAGGGAGAGAGCCGATCGACGGGCACGTCCACCTCGACGCCCGAGACGGCCTGTTGGAACGAGAGCTCGACCGGGACGTGCAAATCGTCGCCCCGGCGCCCGCCGCGGGGGCCCGGTGGCGAAGCCGACCGTGACCGCCCGGCCGGGCGAGCGCCCTGGCGATCGTAGACCGTCCGCGTGGTCGGATCGCTCAGGATGCGGTACGCCTGGGATATCTCCTCGAAGAGCGCGTGGGCGTCGCGCTCCCAGAAGTTGACGTCCGGGGAATAGCGGCGCGCCAAGCGCTGATAGGCGCGACGAATCTGCGCCGTCGTCGCTCCCGCGCCCACCTCGAGCACCGCGTAGTAGTCACGCATGGTCGTACGCGGGGCCACACGTTGTCGCGCGGGCCCCGCGCTCCTCAAGCCGCGTCCAATGCCACGGCGTTACTTCTTCTCTCCCAAATCCTCGAACTCGGCGTCCACCACGTCGCCCTTCGGAGCCGCCCCGCTACCCGCGGCTCCCGGCGCGGGCGCACCGGCGGCGCCCGGCTGCGCCTTAGCCTGGGCCTCGCGATACATCGCCTCCGCCAGCTTGTGCGAGGCCTGGGTCAGCGCTCCATGAGCCTTCTTGATCCGGTCCAGATCGTCGGTCTTGAGCGCCTCCCGAAGCTCCGTGAGGGCCGCCTCGGTCGCCTGCTTGTCCTCTGCGGAAACCTTGTCACCATGCTCCCGCAGTGATTTCTCGGTCGCGTACACCAGCGAGTCGCCGTCGTTCCTGATCTGGATTCCCTCGCGCTGCCGGGCATCCTCGACCGCGTTGGCTTCGGCCTCCTTCTTCATCCGGTCGATCTCATCCTTGCTGAGGCCGGACGAAGCCGTGATCGTGATGTTCTGCTGCTTGCTCGTCGCCTTGTCCCGCGCCGAGACGTTCAGAATACCGTTGGCGTCGATGTCGAACGTCACCTCGACCTGCGGCACCCCCCGGGGCGCGGGCGGAATCCCGTCGAGGTGGAACCGGCCGAGGGTCCGGTTGTCGCGCGCCATCGGCCGCTCGCCCTGGAGCACGTGCACCTCCACCGAGGGCTGGCTGTCGGACGCGGTCGTGAACGTCTCGGCCTTCTTGGTCGGGATCGTCGTGTTGGCCTCGATCAGGCGGGTCATGACCCCGCCCAGCGTCTCGATACCGAGCGAGAGCGGCGTCACGTCCAGCAGGAGGAGATCCTTCACCTCGCCGGTCAGCACCGCCGCTTGGACGGCCGCCCCCACCGCGACGACCTCGTCGGGGTTGACGGTCCGGTTCGGCTCCTTCCCGAAGAGCTTCTTGACCTCTTCCTGGACCTTGGGCATCCGTGTCTGGCCGCCCACCAGGATGACCTCGTCGATGTCGCCGGGATTCACGCCGGCCTGGCGCATCGCCTCGCGGCATGGAGTCATGCTGCGCTCGATCAGATCGGCGACCAGCGACTCGAGCTTGGCGCGGGTGAGGCTCAGGACCAGGTGCTTCGGCCCGCTCGCGTCCGCCGTGATGAACGGCAGGTTGATCTCGGTCTGGACGGTCGTGGACAGCTCGCACTTGGCCTTCTCGGCGGCTTCCTTGAGCCGTTGGAGGGCCATACGGTCCTTTCGGAGATCGATGCCGTTCTCCCGTTTGAACTCGTCGGCGATCCAGTCCATGACCCGCTGGTCGAAGTCGTCGCCACCCAGGTGCGTGTCACCGTTGGTCGCCTTGACTTCCACCACGCCCTCACCGATCTCGAGGACGGAGATGTCGAAGGTGCCGCCACCCAGGTCGTACACGGCTACCGTCTCGTCCTTCTTCTTGTCCAGGCCGTAGGCCAGAGCTGCCGCGGTCGGCTCGTTGACGATGCGCAGGACCTCGAGGCCCGCGATCGCCCCGGCGTCCTTCGTGGCCTGACGCTGGCTGTCGTTGAAATAGGCGGGCACCGTGATGACCGCCTGGGTCACCTTCTCGCCCAGGTACGCCTCGGCCGCCTCCTTGAGCTTGCGCAGCACCAGGGCCGAGATCTCGGGCGGCGAATACACCTTGCCCCGGCTCTCGACGCGCGCGTCCCCGTTCTGCGCCTTCAGCACCTTGTAAGGCACCAGCTTGATCTCCTCGAGCACCTCGTCGTAGCGCCGCCCCATGAAACGCTTGATCGAGAAGATCGTGTTCTCCGGATTGGTGATGGCCTGACGCTTCGCCACTTGGCCCACGAGGGTGTCGCCCTCCTTCGTGAACGCCACCACCGAGGGGGTCAGGCGACTCCCTTCCTGGTTGGCGATGACGGCGGGGTCGCCACCTTCCACCACCGCAACCACCGAGTTCGTCGTTCCGAGGTCGATGCCGATCACCTTCGCCATGTCGTGTTCTCTCCTGTCTGGGTGTCTGAACCACCGTGGGGATCGAGCCGGCGGGCACCGAAGCGATCACGCTCGGTCCCGCCGGCCCGACCGTTAGGCCACGTCGATCTTGATCTCCTTGGGCTTGATCTCCTCGACCTTCGGGAGCTTCACCGTCAGCACGCCATCCCGATAGGTCGCCTTCACTTGGCCGGTCTCGACGGGCATCGGGAGCGCGAGGGTGCGCTCGAACTTTCCGAACCACCGCTCCCGGCGGTAGGGGCTCCCATCCCGGACCTCGTCGCTCCTGTGACGCTCCCCCTGGATCGTCAGCAGGTCGCCCGTGATGGAGAGATGAATGTCCTTCTCGCTGATGCCGGGCAACTCCACGGAGACGACCACCTCGTTCTTGGTCTCGTACATGTCCACGGCCGGGGCCCACGCGCGCGCCATGAGTCCAGACACGCTCGGCTCTCCCAGGAAGTTGTCGAAGAGACGGTTCATCTGCGTTTCGATATCCGTCAGGTCGCGGGACGGGTCCGGAGCCTGCGAAAAGGGCCGGAATCGAATCAGTGTCATTATGCTGTCCCTCCTGTCATCGGGCCATCTGTAGCCTAGATCTAAGCCTGGATGACTTATATAGTCTGAGCGGGTAGATGTCAAGTCGGTCCCTATAAATTACAATATCTCAATTAAATCAGAATCTTTGGAGTCTCTCTCCGAGGATGATAGGGTCTTGGCGATGAAGCTCGGCTGTCTCGGCTGCCTGAGCGTACTCGTCGTAGCCCTTGCGATCCTGGCCCTCGGTGGGGGGGCGCTCTGGGTCTGGGCCAGTGTTCAAGCGGCGCCGCCTCTCCTGCCGGCCGGCGGCTCCAAGGCCGACCCGGCGGCCGTCGAGCGCCGGCTGGCGGAGCGCGGGTTTCGGGCAGGCGGTCGGTCGACTCGCGTGGAGCCGCTGGTGCTCAGCGAGCCGGAGGTCGCCGCCTTCCTCGCGCGCTATCTGGCGGACGCTGGGCTCCGACTCTCACCGGTCCAGACCAGATTGCGGACGACGGAGATCACCGTCCAGGGCCAGATCCCTCTTGCCGGGCTGCTGCAGGGCGCACCAGTCGCGTGGCTTTTGTCCGTGATCCCGCGCCGGAGTCTCGACGCCCCGGTCTGGATCACTCTCGCGGGAACGATCGGCCTGGAAGAAGCCTCGAGCGCGGGCCGACCACGCTACGCGGAGGCAATGCTCATCGACTGCGGGGTAGGTCACTTGTCGATACCCGGCTGGCTCCTGACCATGATGGCGGGCCCGCGCGGGGCCTCCCTGCTCCGTTGGCAGGTTCCGGCGATCGTGGAGCGGCTGGAGGTCGGGGACGGCAAGCTGACGATCAGGACGCGCTAGGCTCGGAGGGCCCTCGCGCCGCGCGGACGAAGCGCATCTGCAGGTCGTAGAGAATGTCCTCCAGCAGCCGGCTTTCCTGCTCGCTCCGATTGCCCCGCGTCTTGTCGCGGAGCATGAGCAGCACGTCGATGGCCGCTTGGGCCTGTCCCAGGTCGAGCCGGCGTTGGTCCGTCTCCGGATCGGGGACCGCGCCGAGGTTGATCAGCGCCGAGCTCGCGAACATCATGAACAGGGCGCCGAGGTCGCTCGGCGCGGCGCCGACCGGAATCTCGTCCGGCGGTGGACCCGCGGCGCGATCCCGGCTGGGGGCGGCATGGGACGAGGCGGCCTCGGCGGAACCGGGACCCGCACCGGAGGATAGATCGCCGCGTCCCCTGCGATCGGTGACCTTGAAGCTTTCTTCCTCGCTCACGACTGGGGCACCCCTTCCTCTCTCGGCGGGCCGCTCTCCCGCCGGCGGGAGCCTAGCATGCAGGCCGGGGGCCCTTCAAGGAGTCGTACCGCTTGTGTATAATGCCGGTGCGACTCCACGATCGTCCCATGGCTGACTCTGCCGGCACACGCTTCGTCTCCCTTCTCCTGCTGATGGCTCGTCTCAGGGGTGAAGGCGGTTGCCCGTGGGATCGGGAGCAGACGCGTGCCTCGCTGAAGCCCTACCTCATCGAAGAAGCCTACGAGGTCCTCCAGGCGATCGACGAGGGGTCGCGCGACCATCTCGTGGAAGAGCTGGGAGACCTGCTGTTCCAAGTGGTGTTCCATTGTCAGCTCGGCGCAGAGACCGGCGAGTTCACGATGGAAGACGTCATCGATCGCCTGTGCGCCAAGATGACGCGGCGGCATCCGCACGTGTTCGGGGGCCGCGTGGTGGCGGACGCCCGGGAGGCACTCGCGCAGTGGGAGCGCATCAAGCACGACGAAGCCGCCGGCGCCGATCGCGCGAGCTCGGTCCTCGACGGAGTGCCTTCCTCGCTCCCCGCGCTGCTGCGGGCTCAGCGCCTCCAGGCCAAGGCGGCCCTGGTGGGGTTCGACTGGAAGCGGTGGGAGGATGCGTGGACCAAGGTGCAGGAGGAAATGGCCGAGGTCCACGAGGCGCTGGCCGGCGGTGATGACGGTCGGGTCGCGGACGAGGTCGGAGATCTGCTGTTCTCGATGGTCAATGTGGCCCGACTACGAGGCCTGGACGCCGAAGAGTGCCTGCGACAGGCCGCCGAGAAGTTCACCCGACGATTCGGGAAGGTGGAGGTGCAAATGAGGGCCGGGGGCCGGACGGTCACTGAAGCATCCGTGGAAGACCTGGATCGGGCGTGGGAAGGCGTCAAAGCGCAGGAGAGCCCGGAGCTTCGCGAGCCCGGATCACGGCCATGAAGTGCAAGATCGGCAAGACGACGGTCGTCGTGGAACGAGGCGATATCACCGACGCCGAGGTCGATGCGATCGTCAACGCGGCCAACGCCGAGCTGTGGATGGGCGCGGGAGTCGCGGGCGCCCTGAAGCGCAAGGGTGGTGTGGTCATCGAGGAAGACGCCCTGCGGCAGGGCCCGATCGAGGTGGGCGAGGCCGTGCTAACGGTCGCGGGAAACCTGGCGGCCACCCACGTCATCCACGCGGTCACCATGGGCAAGGATCTCAAAACCGACCCCGAGAAGATCACGGCTGCGACCCGGGCGACGCTGGCCATCGCGGAAAAGCACAAGCTCTCCTCCCTCGCCTTCCCGGCGCTCGGGAGCGGGGTCGGCGGGGTCCCGCCCGCCCAATCCGCCGACGCCATGCTCTCCACGGTGGTGGAGCACGTGAAGCGGGGTAACTCGAGCCTGGAAAGGGTTCTCTTCGTCCTGTACGAGGACCAGGCCCAGAAGGCCTTCAGCGAGACCCTCAAGCGGCTGGGGGGAGTCCGCTAGCTCCCCTTCTGCGCTCTCCGGGTCCACCGGCCGCTCCTCTCCCCGATTGCGCGCCTGCCGGCCCCCTTGCCACGGGTCAGCCAATAGGCGGTCCCTGGCCCATCCGTGGGCTAGAATGGTTCGTCGCTCCTGATGAGCCCTGCCTTCCAGGCGCAGCCCGGGTTTCCCTGGCGAATTTCCCGGGGAATTCGTGGTAATTCTGGAACGCAGGTTGCATAGGCTTGAGGCGCGCCAGGCCGGACACTGTCCCTCAAGCCCAACAAGGAGGCTCAAGGCAACCAATGGCGGCGACGATGCACGACCTTCTGACCCTGATGATCGAGCGCGGGGCCTCGGACCTCCACATCACCACGGGCAC
>Ga0214473_10007186_pt1 | contig 13244 bp, 8 predicted proteins | sample RVTome_7_FD_203509 | JGI IMG/M metagenome (GOLD analysis project Ga0214473, IMG submission 203509) | Soil microbial communities from uranium-contaminated site in the Upper Colorado River Basin, Wyoming, United States - RVT98D197 | ecosystem: Environmental > Terrestrial > Soil > Contaminated >...
CGCAGTCCGACTCCCAGGGTGGCGCCAGCCTGCCGGCGATGGAGCCGGCCCTCGCCGCTGGCTTGCCGGCGGCCCTGTTCCGCTCGCGGCCCTTGCCCTGGCTGATCCTGCTCGCGCTGCTGGGGCTCGCCGGCGGCTGGCTCGCGCTGCGGCGCGCGGTGGAGCCGCCGACCCCGCCGCCGCTGGAGCCAGGTTCGCTGGTCGTCATGCCGATCCTCGTCGAGGAGCCGGAGACCAAGAGCGGCTGGCTGCGCCACGGCCTGGCCGAGATGATCCGCTCACAGCTCGGCCAGGCGCCCGGCATCCACGTCGTGGCGCGCCACCGACTCGCCGCCGCGCTCTCCGAAGACAGCTACGACGAGGACCGCGGCCCGGCACCCGAAGCCGCAGTGCGCATCGCCCAGCGCCTCCGGGCGGAGAAGCTGGTCACCGGCTCTTACGTGCGGGTGGGCGAGCGTTTCGTGCTGACGGCCACGATCACCGACGTCCTTGGCGGCCGCACCGAGGGCGCTGCCTCGGTGCGCGGGGTCCACCCGTCCGGCGTCCTGGACGCCGCGAACGAGCTGTGCCTGGATCTCCTGCATGACCTGCGGCCGGCCGGCGGCGGGGTCTGGCGGCCGACCCGCATGCCGACCCGGTCGATCGAGGCCTACCGGCACTACGCCGAGGCGCTGCAGGCGTTCACACGGGGCGGGCGCGCGGGGGCCGAGACCGCGGAAGGCCTGCTCGACAGGGCGCTGGCGCTCGATCCGCCCTTCGCCCTCGCGTACGTGCGCAAGGCCGAGATCCAGCAATGGAGACGGGACTGGGCCTACGGCAACCCTGATCCTGCGCCGGCGGTGCTGGCGGCCGCGCGCCTCGTCAAGGACCTGCCGGACCGCGAGCGCCTGCTGGTCGAGAGCTTCGAGGCGCTCATCGTCAAGAGCGACGTGCAGGCGGCGCTCAAGGACTGGAACGCGCTGCTGCAGTTCTACCCGACCTACGCGCAGGAGATCGGCGTGCCCGTGCTCGTGGCCAACGCGTTGCTGCGACTCGGGCGCTGGGACGACCTGATCCTGGCGGGCGAGGCGCACGTGGACTCGCCGTCGATGCCCGAGGGCGAGCGGGCGCGCCTGGCCTGGCTGCTGGCGCAGGCCTACCGCCGCAAGGGCGAGTTCGAACGGGGCCTCGATCACGCGCGGCGGGCCGTCGGGCAGTGGCCGCTGCGCGAGGGACCGCAGTTCCTGTCCCGGCGCGTCACGCTCGGCCGCATCGCCCTTGAGACCGGACGCCGCGCAGAGGCGCTCAGCGAGTTCCGCGCCGTCGCCGCGGCGCGCGAGGCGGACGCGCTCAACCTGACCGATGCCGCTTGGGGCCTGTACATGGCCGGGGAGCCCGACGGGGCGGGCCGGCTTGTGGCGCGGGCCCTCGGCGTGGACGCGTCGTACGGTAACGCCTACCACCTGCGCGGCTGGCTGCAGGCGCTGCGCGGCGCGTACGCCGAGGCGGCGGCCAGCTTCGAGACGGCCTTCGCGCGCACGCCGCGCTTCTTCGGCAGCCCGTACCAGGGGCTCGTGAGCGGCGACCTGGCGGCCGCCTACTACGCCGGCGTGGCGTACCGCAAGGCCGGCGACGCCAGGCGCGCGACGCAGGCGTTCGAACGCCTGATCGAGCACTGCCGGCGCGTGCTCGGGCACCCGAACGCGCAGCCCGGCAGCGCGCCGCACTGGCAAGCGGCCAGCTACCTCGCGCGCGCCGAGGCGCGGCTCGGGCGCAGCGCCCCCGAGCCTCCCCGCCTGGAGGGCGACGACGCGACGTTCTTCGTGCAGTCGGCGCGGCTCCACGCCGTGCAGGGCCAGCACGAGCTGGGGCTGCGCGAGCTGGCGCAGGGCCTGGCGCTGGGCTTCGGGGAGTACCGCCACATCCAGGACGACCCCGACTTCGACACGCTGCGCGGACGGCCGGAGTTCCGCCAGCTCGTGACCGAGCGCCTGCCCCACCCCTGAGCGGCGCCCGCCCGGCCTACGGCGTCTCGGCGGTGTAGACAGCCGCGCCGCGCGCCGGCAGCAAGAGCCGCACGCGCCCGCCCGCGACGCTCATGCCCGCCCCGGCCCCGAGGCGATCGCGCAGCGACGCGCCGTCGGCGAAGCCGGCGGCCGCCACCGGCACCTCGAGCTCGACCGGCCGCGTGTCGTTGTTGAGGGCTACCAGAACGCTCTGGTCCTCCCCCACTCGCGCGTAGGCGTAGGTCTGCTCGCCGACCGAGAGCTGGACGAGGCGTCCCCGGCGCAGGGGCGCCAGCTCAGCTCGCAGGCGCGCGAGCGCGCGCAGGTGCTCGAAGACCGCCTGCTGCTCCGGCGTGCGGCCGGCGGGCTCGAAGGCGTTGCGCGGATCGCCCGGCCAGCCGCCCGGGAAGTCGCGCCGGTTGTCGGGGTCGCCGCCCCCCGGCAGGGCGATCTCGTCTCCGTAGTAGACGAGCGGGATGCCGCGGGTCGTCATCAGGAACGTGAAGCCCAGCTTCAGTCCCTCCGTGGTGGCGCCCTTCTCGTTCATGAAGCGCTCCACGTCGTGCAGGCCCAGGAAGGTCACCAGTGAGCCAGGGTTCGGATACAGCCGGTCGAGCGCCAGCGTGCTTGCCACTTCGCGCAGCGGGCTGCCCTGCGCGAAGGCGCGGCGCAGGGGATAGTAGAGGGGGAAGTCGAACAGCGCGCCGACGCCCGTGTCGATGCCCGCGCGCGCCACGCCGCCCTGGAAGAACGAGACCAGGGCCGCGTTGCCGTCCCACATCTCCCCGATCACGTCGAGCTGCGGGTGCTCCCGGCGCAGGGCCGCGGTCCACTGGCTCCAGAACGAGCGCGGCACGTAGGGCAGGGTGTCCTGCCGAATGGCGTCGAAGCCGGCGCTGCCGACCCACCACAGGCTGTTCTGGATCAGGTAGCGCGCCGCCTCGGGGTCGTTCTGGTTCAGGTCCGGCAGAATGTCGGCGAACCAGCCCTCGAGCGTCTCGCGACGCAGGTGCTCGGTGGCGTGCGGGTCGGTGATCGTCCAGGTCTGCCAGGTGTTCTTCAGGTGGGACGCCTCGCTGCCGTTGAGCCAGCCGGGCGTGGGCGGGTCCGCCACCCACTCGTGGTAGGGGCCGGAATGGTTCACCACCTGGTCCTGGATCACCTTGAGCCCGGCGCGGTGCGCCTCGTCCACCAGCCGGCGCAGGCCCGGCAGATCGCCGAAATGCTCGTCCACCGCGTAGAAGTCCACGGCGCCGTAGCCGTGGTAGTCGGTGATCGGCTGCCCGTCGTAGGTCTCCCGCTCGTTCAGCCGGTTGGCGTTGTCGTAGACCGGGTTGAGCCACAGCGCCGTGGCGCCCAGGTCCTTCAGGTAGGGCAGGCGGGCGATCACGCCGGCAAAGTCGCCGCCGTGGTAGAAGCGAGGCTTGCTCCGGTCGTGGAGCCCGCGGGCGCCGGGATCGTCGTTCGACGGATCGCCGTTGGCGAAGCGGTCGGGCATCAGCAGGTAGATCACGTCGTCGCTCCCGATCCCCTGGAAGCGTCCCTCGCGCACGAGCGGGGGCAGCAGCTCGAATACCGCCTCGGCGCGGCCGCCGGGCGTCGTGATCCCGAGCCGGCGCACGCCGGGAGCCGCCGACCCGTCGAGCGTCACGTCCACGAACAGCGAGGTGCCGGAGGCGCTTACCACCGGCGCGCCCACGCTCAGCCCGGGCGCCGCAGCGACGCGCGCGCCCGCGAGGTTCGATCCGCGCAGCAGCAGGCGTACGGGGTTCAGCGAGTGCCCGAGCCACCAGGACGGCGGCTCCACCTTGCGCACGCGCGGCGCCTTCGGCCGGACGCCTCCAGCTTCGGTGCCGGGCAGGCCGAGCCCCGAGGCGGCCGCGAGCAGCGCGCAGGCGAGCAGCCGGCGGCGCAAGGCGGCCGTCACGACGCCGGCTCCGGCTGCGCAGCGCCTCCGGGGTCGGCGACGCGCTGCATGAGCAGCGCGGCCAGCGCCATGAAAACGCCGCCGGCGACCACCGCCGTCAGCCGGTTGTTGCCCAGCAGGTGCGCCATCACCCAGCCGAAGCCGAGCGAGGCCGCGATCTCCGGCAGCACGATGAAGAAGTTGAAGATCCCCATGTAGACCCCCGTGCGCTGCGGCGGCAGCGCGCCCGCCAGGATCGCGTACGGCATCGACAGGATGCTGGCCCAGGCGATGCCGACGCCCGTCATCGACAGCAGCAGCAGGTACCTGTCGTGGATCACCGCCACAGAGAGCAGGCCCAGGGCGCCCGCCGCCAGGCACAGCGAGTGGGTTGCCTTGCGGCCGAGGGCACGCGCGATGCGCGGCAGGGCGAACGAGAAGGCGAAGCAGACCGCCGAGTACATCGCAAAGCAGACGCCGCCCCACTCGACGCCGTCGCGGTACATCCGCGAGGTCTCGTCGGGCGCGCCGAAGACGTTGCGCGCCACGGCCACCGGGAAATACAGCCACATGCAGAAGAGCCCGAACCAGGTGCACACCTGCACCAGCGCGAGCTGGCGCATCGTGTGCGGCATGGCGCCGATGGCCTCCAGGATCTCGCGCGCGCCGGCCAGCATCCCGCTCTTCTCGGCCTGCATCCGGCGGAATGCGTCGAGGTCATCGGGGGGGTACTCGCGCGTGCTGGCGATCGTCCACAGCACGGCGCCCAGGAAAGCCACTGCACCCAGATAGAACGAGAGCTTCACGTTCAGCGGGATGGTGCCGCCCCCGCTCGTGCTTTCGATGCCCAGGTAGCGCGTCATCAAGAACGGCAGGGCCGAGGCCACCACGGCACCCAGGCCGATGAACAGGCTCTGCATCGCGAAGCCCTGGGTGCGCTGCTCCTCGGGCAGCAGGTCCGCCACGAAGGCGCGGAACGGCTCCATGCTGACGTTGATCGAGGCGTCCAGGATCCACAGCAGCCCCGCCGCCATCCAGAGCGCGGAGGAGTTGGGCATCAGCACCAGCGCGATCGAGGATAGGATCGCCCCCACCAGGAAGTAGGGGCGGCGCCGCCCGAGCGGGCCCCAAGTGCGATCGCTCATGTTGCCGATGATCGGTTGCACGATCAGGCCGGTCAGCGGGGCGGCCAGCCACAGCATCGGGATCTGGTCGGGGTGCGCGCCGAGGTACTCGTAGATGGCGCTCATGTTCGCCATCTGCAGCCCCCAGCCGAACTGGATACCGAGAAAACCGAAGCTCATGTTCCAGACCTGCCAGAAGCTGAGGCGAGGCTTCTCCATCGGCTCTCCTTGACCGCCGGGGGCGGCGATTCTGCGCTACGATCCCTGCGGGCCGTGGTCCGGCACGGGGTTGGTATAGCGGCCGTAGGTCAAGCGTGAGCTCCAGCAGGCGGTCGCCGACCGCGTCCGTCGCGTGAAGAAGGCCCAGCCTGTGGGCCCCAGCGGCAGCACCTGCCAGAGCGCCTGGGCCGCCCCCGCCAGGAAGTCGGCGAACCGCCGGGCCTCGGGCCCGACGTCGCCGATGCCGAAGCGTCCGGGAAGCGAGGTGGGATGGAGGAGCAAGCCTGCCACGCGGCGCCCGTTCACGAGCCGGGAGTATAGGAAGCGGCGCGCGCGGGCGCAACGGCTCGCGCTGAACGCCCCCGCATTCTGTAGAATGCGCGCCATTCGAGGCCACGCATGAGATCGCGCCCTGCCGCCGCCGCCGTCGCCTTCGTTCTCGCCCTGCTGCTTGCGCCCGCCGACGCCTGGCCCGGCTGGCGCACGCTCTCCGCCAGGCGCGCGCCAGAGCGCGTTCCGGGCGGGCTGCTGTTCCGCGCCGAAGGGGCCGTGGTGTCCGTGACCGCCGTCTCTCCCGGGATCGTGCGCGTGCGCTGCGCGCGAGGGGAGGCCTTCGGACGCGACCACTCCTACGCGGTAGTCGCCGCGGACCCGCCGTCCGCTGTCGCGGTCGAGACCGGCACGACGCGCTCCCGCGTCGCCACGCCGACGCTCGGCGTCGAGATCGGCCACGCGCCGCTCGCGATCTCGGTGCGCGACGCCTCGGGGCGCCTGCTCGACGAGGACGACCCGGCGCGAGGCATCGGGCTGGCCGGCGAGGCGCTGCGCCTGGACAAGCGCCTGCCCGAGGACACACATGTCTACGGCCTGGGGGAGAAGGCCGGCCCGCTCGACAAGCGCGGACGGCGTTTCGGCGGCAGCGCGCTCGCGATGTGGGCCACGGACGTGCCGGGCCACGACGCCGCCACCGACCCGCTGTACGTCTCGGTCCCCTTCTACCTGGCGCTGCGCGGCGGCGTCGCCCACGGCGTCTTCCTGGACAGCAGCTTCCGCAGCTCCTTCGACGTCGGCAAGTCCTCGCCCAATCGCCTGGCGTTCGAGGTCGAGGGCGGCGAGCTCGACTACTACCTGATCGCTGGGCCGTCGCCGAAGCAGGTGATCGAGCGCTACACGGCGCTCACCGGGCGCATGCCGCTGCCGCCGCGCTGGGCGCTCGGCTTCCACCAGTGCCGGTGGAGCTACGTGCCCGAAGCGCGCGTGCGGGAGATCGCCGCCGGCTTCCGGCGCCGCGGCATCCCCGCCGACGCGCTCTGGCTCGACATCGACTACCAGGACGGCTTCAAGCCGTTCACCTGGGACCGCGAGCAGTTCCCGGACCCGGAGCGACTGGTCTCCGACCTGCGGGCGCTCGGCTTCCGCACCGTGGTCATCCTCGACCCGCATCCGAAGAAGGAGCCGGGCTACGCTCCCTACGACTCCGGGTTGGCGGGCGGGCACTTCGTCACCCGGCCCGACGGAAGCGTGTACGAGGGGTCGGTCTGGCCCGTGAACGCGAAGCGCGATCCCGGCCCCAGCGTGTTCCCGGACTTCAGCCGTCCCGCCACGCGCGACTGGTGGGGCGGGCTCATGGCGGGGCTGGTCCGGACCGGCGTGGCGGGCATCTGGAACGACATGAACGAGCCGGCGGTGTTCGACACGCCGAGCGGGACGCTGCCGCTCGACGTGCGCCACGACAACGAGGGCCAGCCGAGCGACCACCGCGAGATCCACAACGTCTACGGCATGCTGATGTCGCGGGCCACCCACGAAGGGCTGCGCCGGCTGCGCCCGGGTGGGCGTCCGTTCGTGCTGACGCGGGCCTCGTTCGCGGGCGGCCAGCGCTACGCCGCGGTCTGGACCGGCGACAACACGGCGGACTGGGCCAGCCTGCGCGGCTCGCTGCCGATGCTGATGGGGCTCGGCGTGTCGGGCTTCGCTTTCGTCGGCGCGGACATCGGCGGCTTCATGGGCATGCCCTCGGCCGAGCTCTACACGCGCTGGTTGCAGGCCGGCATCTTCTCCCCGTTCATGCGCGCGCACTCCCACACTGGCCTGCCGGACAAGGAGCCCTGGGCCTTCGGCGAGCGCCACACCCATCTCAACCGGCGGGCGATCGAGCTGCGCTACGCGCTGCTGCCCCACCTCTACTCGCTGATGGAGGAGGCCAGCCGCAGCGGGCTGCCCGTGCTGCGGCCGCTGGTGCTCGAGTTCCCCTCGGATCCGGCGTCCGCGGCCGTCGAGGACGAGCTGATGCTGGGCAGCGACCTCCTGGCTGCGCCCGTGCTCGTGGAGGGCGCGACGGAGCGAGAGCTCTACCTGCCGCCGGGCGAGTGGTTCGACTTCTGGACCGCCGAGCAGCTCGCAGGCGGGGTGAAGCTGCGGCGGCCCGTGACGCTCGAGTCGATCCCGCTGTTCGCGCGCGCCGGGGCCTTCGTGTTCCGCCAGGGGCCGGTCCAGCACAGCGGCGAGGCGGCGGGACAACCGCTTATCGTGGACGTGTTCCCTGCCGCGCGCTCGGAAGGCGTGTTGTACGAGGACGACGGCTCGAGTTTCGACTATCAACGCGGGAGCTTCGCCCGGCGGCGCTTCGTCCAGAGCTGCGTCGCCGCCGGCTGCACGATCGAGGTCGAGGCAGCAGCCGGCGCCTACGCGACGCCCGCGCGTCCGCTCCTGGTGCGCCTGCGCGGCGAGACGCCGCGCCGCATCCGGCTCGGCGCCGACGAACTGCCCCGCCGGGATGCCCGGCAGCCCGACCGGGAGCCGGCAGGCTGGAACGTCACGCCCGAGGGCGTCGCACTCGTGACGTTGCCCGACCGCGGCCAGGCCCTCGCGTTGCGCACCGAGCGCTGAAGGACCGCCGGATCGCCCAGCTGGTGCCGGTCCCACTCCGCCCTTCCGGCCCAGGTGGCTCGCCCGCGGACTGCGGTCCGAGTTCCGCGCGGGACCAGCGCGGGGACACGCTCCCTTTACCTAGATTTCTCCTCGCTGGCCAGCCAGCCTTCGAAGAGCGCGCGGACCTTTCCGCCCTCGAAGCGGCGGCGCACGGCGTCCAGAACGTGGAGGCGAACAGTCTCGCCCGCGTCGTAGAAGCCGATCCAGTAGGGGACGTGCAGGTCCAGGGGAGAGCGCTCCACGCCGAAGCGCAGGTGGCGCACGCGGAAAAAGCCCGTCTGGAAGACTAGGCGCCGGAGCTTGTCCTCGAGCAGCCGGACGGCCCGGACGTCCTCGAGGGTCGGGTCGGGCCGGTTACGGGTCTCGACCTGCATCAGCTCCGCCGCTGTCGGCGCGCGCTCGAAGCGGTAGAGGTCCAGCGTTCCGCTCACCGCGTCCAGGCCGAACCAGGACCTCTGCCGGCCTCGGCCGTTCGACACTTCCACTCGATAGATTCGGAACGGGACGTACGCCTCCGCCACCGAGCGGAGGGACCCCCAGGCGATCCGCCGCAGCAAACCCGGCATGCCGCGCCGGAACAGGTCGATCGCCTGGGCCCGCGTGACGTTCGGCTTCAAGCTCTCTATGCGGGGCATCTCTTCGTCGCTAGCGGAAGTAGATCCAGAGCCCGATCACGCTGGCGAGGAGCAGGCCGCTGAAGGCCACGTTGAGCCGATGCTCGCGCCGCGTCTCGTGGGCGAGCTTGGGAGCCGCTGCCACTGCTGTCGTGTCGACCTTCTCGTTCACGGTCGCGAAGGTGAGGCCGGCCAGCTTCCGGCGCTCGGGGGCGGGGCCCATCAGGCTCACGAGAACCAAGACGGCCGAGCAGACCGCGAACATCAGGATCGCGTAGTGGAGGAAGTTCATGTCCACCAGCCAGCGGATGGCGGGGGAGCCGAAGTGGCGGCTCTTGTCGAGCACCTCGAAGACGAACCGCACGCTCCCCAGGACGAAGCCCACCAGCAGCGAGCTGATCGCCCCCGTCCCGTTCAGGCGGGGCCACAGGATCCCGAGGACGAAGCAGGCGGCGATGGGCGGGCTGACGTAGGCCTGGACGCTCTGCAGGTAGATGTAGAGCTGCGAGCTGAGCAGGTGGATGAAGGGCACCCAGAGGACGCCCAGCGCCACCATGGTGGCGGTGGCGACGCGGCCGAACGCCACGAGCTGCCGCTCCGAGGCCTCCGGGCGCAGACGCTTGTAGAAGTCGAGCGTCGCCATGGTGGACGCGGAGTTGAAGACGGAGCTCATGGCGCCCATCAACGCCGCGAGCAGGGCGGCGATCATGAGGCCGACGAGGCCGGTGGGCAGCAGGTTCACGATCAGCGTGGGATAGGCGATGTCGCCGTTGGTCACCCGCCCGTTCTCGATCGTGAAGAGCTGGGGATAGAGCGCGAAGGCGATCAGGCCGGGCAGCACCAGCACGAACACCGGGAGGATCTTGAGGAACCCGGCGAAGATCGTGCCCGCCCTGGCGTGTCCCTCGTCCCTGGCGGAGAGCACGCGCTGCACGATGACCTGGTCCGTGCACCAGTACCAGATGCCAAGGATGGGCGCGCCGAGGAAGATGCCGGTCCAGGGGAACTCCGGATGGTCGGTGGGTTTGATCATGCTGAAGTAGTCCGGCGGCACCAGCGCGCGCAGGCCGGCGACGCCACCCACCCTGTCGAGGCCGATCACGGTCAGCACGATGGCCCCGGCGAGGAGGATCAAGGTCTGGACGACGTCGGTGTAGATCACCGCGGCCAGGCCCCCGGCCACGGTGTAGATCCCGGTGGCGACCACGAGCAGTACGGCCGCGGTCAGCGGATCCCAGCCCACCACCCGCTCCAGCACCACCGCCGCCGCGTAGAGGTGCACCGAGATCTTGGTGAAGATGTAGGCCAGGATCGAGACGCTGGCCAGGTAGATGCTGCATTGGCGGTTGAACCGGCGCTCGAGAAACTCGGGCATGGTGAAGACGTTCGAGCGCAGGTAGAACGGGACGAAGACCCAGCCCAGGACGAGGAGGATGAGGCAGGCCAGCCATTCGAAGTGGCCCACCGCCAGCCCCGACGTCGCCCCTGAGCCCGCGAGCCCGATGAAGTGCTCGGTCGAGATGTTGGAGACGAAGAGAGAAGCCCCGATCGCAAACCAGCCCACGTGGCGGCTGGCCAGGAAGTAGTCCTCCGTGGTCCGCTCCCGCCGCGAGAAGTAGAAACCGATGGCGAAGACGACCACGAAGTACACGGCGATGATGCCGACGTCCAGGGCTTCCAGGACCCGGTGGCTCACGGTCGAGGCCGCGGCGAAGATCATGGCTTCCTCCAGCGTCGACAGCCGCCTTGGGATGGCGAAGTCTATGCCGGCGGATCGCCGAGCTCAACGGTCGCGCCCGCGACACGATCCGGCGGCGCTCGCTCAGGCCGCGCGGTTGAGCCAGTCGCGCAACGCGACGACCAGCTCTTCGGCGTGAGCGGGACGCGCCGCGGGGTCCTTGCGGAGCAGGCGCAAGGCGATCGCCTCCAGCTCGGGAGGCACGCCGGGCTGGATCTGGGAGGGCGGGGGCGGCTCTTCCGTGCAGTGCTTCTTCAGGATCGCGAAGGCAGAGTCCCCGGCGAAGGGGCGCCGGCCGGTCAGCAGCTCGTACAGCACGACGCCCAGCGCATACAGGTCGCTGCGCGGCTCGGTGCCTCGCCCCTCGATCGTCTCCGGCGCGAGGTAATCGGGCGTGCCCAGGAAGGCGCCCGTCGCGGTGAGCCCCTCGAAGCGGCGGGCGCGCGCGATCCCGAAATCCGTGACCTTGGTCGTGCCGTCGGGCAGCAACATGATGTTGGACGGTTTGAGGTCGCGGTGGATCACGCCCTTGCTGTGCGCGAAATCGAGCGCTTCCGCCGCCTGTGCCACGATCGACGCCGCCGTGCGCGGCTCGGCCGCCCCCCAGCCGCGGATGTGGGCCTGGAGCGTCTTGCCCGGAATCAGCTCCATCGTGAAGTATGGGATATGTTCCACCTCGCCGCGCTCGAGGATGCGCACGATGTTCGGGTGGTTCAGGCTGCGCCCGATCTCGGCCTCGCGCAGGAAGCGCTCCAGGAACTCCGGATCGTCGAGGAAGCTCGCCAGCGGCCGCTTCAAGGCGGAGAGATCGGTCCGCCGCTCGGCTTTGTAGACCGAGGCCATCCCGCCTCGTCCCAGCAGCTCGAGCAGGCGGAAATCCCCGAACCACTCCTGGCCGAGCTCGTCGCGCCTCGCTCCGGGATTCACGTTTCCCGGTGGCGTGGGGGCCGGGCCTGCTTCCGCCGCGCGCCCGGAGCGCGGCGTCGGCGCCCAGATCACGGCCGGATCTCGTGCAGGATGTCGCAAGGCGGCCCAGGAGACGACCGCCACGAGCGCGATCGCCACCAGGACGAAGGCGACGAGGCCGGCGCCCGCGCCGGACGCACCTTCCTCGAGCGGCTTCAACGTCGCGTAGAAGGTGGCGCTGCTGCCGGCGGGGACGGTGATGTCGCGCACGGCATCCTCGTGGCCCGCGCGCGCCACGCGCACCCGGTGGCGCCCGGCGGTTAGGCCCGTCTTCACGAGGCGCCCGCTCTGCGGATCGGTGGAGCCCACCGGCTCGTCGTCGATGTAGGCGGAGGCGCCCACGGGCTGCGACACGATCTCGAGCGTGCCCGCGAGCGGTTGCGCGGCGGGGGCTGCTGGACTCGTGCTGATCGGCGACGGCTCCGCGCGTGGACGCGGCTCGGCAGGTGTGGCGAGCGCGGCGCGGGGCACGGCCGCGGGGGCGGTTCTCGGCGGGCGCACCGGGGCTGCCGTCGGCGAGAGCGCCAGCGTGGCCGGAGGGGACGGCTCCGGAGCGTGTTCGGAGGGCGCCGGCGAGGGGACTGGAGTGGCGTGGGCGGCCGTCGTCACAGGTGCCGGGGTCGGTGTGGGCGGAGGACGTCGCGCCTCCACCGCTGCCTCCAGTCGCTCCAGCAGCTTTTGTCGCTCGTCGGCGGGCTCGCGCCCGCGCGCCGTCGACGTCGCGAGCGCCTCGCGGGCCGCGTCGAGCTGCCCCAGGGCCAGGTAGGCCTCGGCCAGGCGAAGATAGGGGAAGTAGCGCGGCTCGACGTTCGTGCCGTAAGTCAGCACGTTACGCCCAGGCTCCGGATTCCCCGCGACGGCGCGCCGCAGCGCCTCCACGGCCCGGGCGTGCTGGCCGCGTTCCAGCGCCGCGAGCCCGGCGCGGTAGGCCTCGTGCCACTCCTGTGCCTGGGCCGGCGCTGCGGCAAGAAGCACGCCCAGCGTCACGGCCGCACGCACGCGTCCAGCCCGGCTGTCAGCCCGATGCGTCACTCCCTGAAGCAACCCGTGGCCGCCGGGGCCGCTGGGCTGGCTGTGCCGAGCCGCAACCCGGAGCCACCGAGCTTCGACCGGCAGCGCGCGCCGTTGACCAGGGCAGCGGTAACGAGCAGAACGGCCCCGGCGCCGGTGACTGCGGCCTGCGCCAGCGCGAAGCGCCCGGCAAGGACGAGGACGGCTCCCGCCGCCGAAACCAGCGGGGTCACGAGGTCCCGGCGGTGCGCGCCGAGCGCCAGCACCAGCCCGAAGGAGCCAACCACCGCGGCGGCCAGCAACGGCTCGACGAGCCTCTGGTGGACGACGGGACCCAGGCCGAGCGCACCGAGGGCGCTCGCATAGGCCGCCACACAGAGAGCGCATTTCGGCGCCAGGAGCGCCCCCAGACCGCCGGCAAAGGAGGCGCCGGACGCCCAGCGCGATGCGACCTGGCGAGCGCTCATGGTCCCTACTCCGCTACCCCGTTCTCCTTCAGGATGCGCCAGACCTTCTCCGGCGTGATCGGGATGTCGATGTGGCGGACTCCCAGGTGCGCCAGCGCGTCGACCACGGCATTGACGATCGCCGGCGGGGCCCCGACGGTGGCGGACTCGCCGACCCCTTTGGCCCCGAAAGGATGGTGCGGCGATGGCGTGACGGTGTGGTCCGTCTCCCACTTCGGCGTCTCGACCGCGGTCGGCACCAGGTAGTCCATGAAGCTGCCACCCTGGATGTTGCCGTTCTCGT
>Ga0214473_10007188_pt1 | contig 13241 bp, 12 predicted proteins | sample RVTome_7_FD_203509 | JGI IMG/M metagenome (GOLD analysis project Ga0214473, IMG submission 203509) | Soil microbial communities from uranium-contaminated site in the Upper Colorado River Basin, Wyoming, United States - RVT98D197 | ecosystem: Environmental > Terrestrial > Soil > Contaminated >...
GATGGGGGTGTCGACGCCGACAAGCTGGCCCACGCCAACTCGCGCATGACCTGCTACGCCTGTCACTCCGCCTGGACCACCAACTGCTTCGGCTGCCACCTGGCGGCCAAGGTGAACACGCGCAAGCCGATGCTCCACAACGAGGGCGACGAGAGCCAGGTGTACGCCTCGTACAACCCCCAGGTGCTGCGCAGCGATGGTTACATGCTGGGTGTCGACGGCACGGTGGTGGGCAAGCGCGTAGCCCCGGTGCGCTCCTCGAGCGTCGTGAGCCTGAGCGTGCAGAACGCGAACCGGGAGTGGATCGTGAGCCAGGCGCCCACCACTTCCGCGGCCGGCTTCAACGGCAACGCGTTCAACACCCACGTCCCGCACACGGTGCGCGGCAGGGAGACCAAGCAGTGCAGCGACTGCCACGCCTCCAAGGACGGCGACAACAACGCCTGGATGGCCGGGATCCTGATGCTCGGCACCAACCAGGTGAACTTCATGACGCGCTACATCTACTTGGCCGAGGGCGAGGGCGGGTTCAGCGCCGTGGCGGTCACCGAGCGCGAGGAACCGCAAGCCGTTTATGGCAGCCACCTGCAGCAGATCGCCTGGCCCCGCAACTACGCACAGCATCAGGCCGCCGGGCAGCGGCTCTCCGAGGCCCCGCACCACGGCGGCCGCGCGAACCAGGTGCAGCTCTACGGCGAGTACCTGCTGGCGGCCTCCGGGCGCGACGGCTTCCGTGTCTTCGATATCGCCAACGTGGGAAACAAGGGCTTCAGCCAGCGCATCGTCACGGCGCCGTTCGGCACGCAGCAACTGCGGGTGGATACACAGGACGCGACCGGTGTCGCCGTGGGCTCGAGCTCGCCGCTCGACCCCAAGCGGGTGCAGCTCCCGGTCAACGAGGAGCAGCCCGTCGCGCCGATCTTCGGCTACGCCTTCGTGTCCGACCGGTCCGAGGGCCTCGTGGTCGTCGACATCGCGACGCTGTCCGACGGCATCCCCACCAACAACACGCTGCGCCGAGCGGCCACCTACAACCCCGAGGGCCGGCTGACAGGCGCCAACTTCGTGACGCTGGTCGGCAACTTCGCCTATGTCACGACGCCTCGGGGACTCTCGGTCGTCAATGTCGCAGACCCCAGGAACCCCAAGCTCGTGTCCCAGCTAGGTGAGCCCCAGCTCAAGCTGCCCCGCCGCGTCGCCGTGCAGTTCCGCTACGCGTTCGTGTGCGACAGCGAGGGGTTGAAAGTGCTCGACGTGACGCTGCCCGAGCAGCCCAAGGCGGTCCCCGGCGCCCTCGTGAAGCTGGCTCAGGCAAACGACGTGTACCTGGCGCGCACCTACGCCTACGTCGCCGCAGGACGCGCCGGCCTCGCGATCGTCGACATCGGGCGTCCCGAGCAGCCCAAGCTGGACCAGACCTTCGACGCCGGCGGCCGGCTGAACGACGCGCAGAGCGTGAAGCTGGGGATGGTGAACGTCGGATTGTTCGCCTACGTGGCCGACGGCAAGAACGGCCTGCGCGTGATCGAGCTGTCGTCGCCGGACTCCGTGCCGGGCAACCTGGGCTTCAGCCCGAGGCCCGCGCCTCGCCTGGTGGCGGAGCGGCCCACCGGATCACCCGCGCTCTGGGTCTCGGAGGGCTACCGGCGCGACCGGGCCGTCGACGAGAGCGGCAACCAGATCGCGGTCTTCGGCCGGCGCGGCGCCCGACCCTTCAACTTGCAGGAGCAGCAGCGGCTGTACCTCCGAGACGGCAAGCCCTACACGGTGACGGACCAGCCACCTGGTCCTCCCCGCGCAGCCAGTAAACGCTAGCGGATGGCGTCGAGCCGCGGCTTGGCGATCGCGGCGCTTGCGTTGACTGCCGGCCTGGCCCATGGATCGCCGGAGGAATCACTCGGCGAGGTCGCGCGCCGCGATCGGGAGCGGCAGAAGCGTGCCGCTCGACCCGCGAAGGTCTACACCGCCGAGGACCTTCGCGAGCGCGGCAGTAAGGCGCAACAGGCCACGGCGCCGGTGCCAGCGGTCGAGGACGCAGCCTCGACCTCCGACCCTGACCGCGAGCGGGACGAACGGCGCGCGCTCGAGGCGAAGTGGCGCGAGCGATTCGATCAGGCCCGACAGCGAATCAAGGACGCTGAGCGTCGCGCGTGGCGCACCGTCATCCGCCCCGTCGTGGTCGGCGGAACCGCCGCGGGAATGATCACAGGCAAGGCCGTCATCGTGCCGATGGAGGTGCGGGAGTTCGTCGAGACCGACGAGCTGCGCGCGGCGCGTAAGGCCCTAGACGACCTCGAGGAGGAGCTGCGCCGCGCCGGCTTGCCGCCCGGGTGGGGCCGGGAGCGGTGAAGGTTCCCAATGCGTCGTCCGCAAGATCCCGGAACAGCGCGCGCGACGGAGGAGGCGGACAGGCGCGGCACGCCCGTTGCCGCGGCGGGCGAGCGGTTGGCGGGCCTGGCGCAGTCCAGAAGCCTCTCACTCCACCGCGCAAGTCAGGCCAGCTCACTCAACGAATGAGCCCTGCAGGAAATCCGGGGCGGTTCACCCTTCTCCCGAGCGGGTCGTACTTAAACCTGGCCTGCTCGATCGTGTTCTTGGTGACGCGGATGAGCTGGTTTTCTGGGTTCCACTCCATGCAGAGGAAAGAGGGGTTCCGCTTCAGTGGCCCGGACACAGACAGGGGCGTTGCTGTCAGCGCGGTGACCGACCTCATGTGTCGGCCTTCGCTTCGCCGGCGGCGCTCAGGAGCTGCTCGTAGACGTCCTGCCTCAGCCGGAATCCCTGATCGCGGAGGGCGTCGAGCGAGGGGCGTACGGCCGGGAGCAAGCCCTTCTGCTTGGCGGTGAAGAGCACGCCCGCAGTTCCCACGACCGAGAGGCCGAGTCTGGCCGCTAGGCGGCGTGCCGGGAGGTCGTCGAGGATGAGCCGTTCGGCCTCCGTCTCGAGGGCGAGGCCGATCGCTTGGCTTTCGCCGGCGTCGAGCGCGGCCTCCACCACGCGCGGATCGAGCGCTCCTTGCAGGGCTTGCGTCCTGATCGAGGGTGGTAGCCGTGGCAGGCTGGGTGCGATCTCGCGTGCCACCGCGGGAGGGATCATGACTTCCCCGAAGAGTTTCTCCAGGAGCGAGAGCTGGCCGATCTGCCCGAGCGCGATCAGGACACTGGCGTCGGCTATGACCGCAGCCACGCGTCGATGGTCGCCTTCTCGGCCTCCCAATCCTCCTTGGTCATGAGGAAGTAGGGAATCCCCAGCTCGGAGGCACGACGCGCGAAGGCGACCCGGTCGAGGGAGAGCAGCGCGCAGGCCTTGCCGGTCGAGAGCTTTCCCCGGCGGAAGAGCTCCATCACCAGAGCCTCGCGCGCGGCCTGGTCGAGGGGCTTCTCCTGCTCGAGGAGTGAGGCGAGTTCGTCGTCCAGCTCCACGGTGCGCATGGCTTACGCACTTATTCTAGCCCCTGCCGCGGGCCAAGGGGGACGGCTGGTAGACGCCCGCCTGCAGATCGAAGGTGAGCCTCAACGCTCGTCGGGCCGGCCGCCGCGACGCGCCGCGACCTCTTCCTCGATCTCCTCCCAGCCAAGCGCCGCCGCGCCGGACTGCTGGATGCGTGCGCGGTTTCCCATGCCCCGCACTCACTCGGCAGACTCACGACCCGAGGCGCTCATCCCCTGCGCCCAGCAGCCGGTACACCTCAAGCTCCGCGGCAGAGTTGACGACGGAACCAAACGGCTAGCGATCCGTGCCGCCCTCAGCGCGGCACACCTGTTCGGCCTCGCGACCGGCTCTCACCTCCGAAGCCTGCGCGGATCCAAGGACCCTGTCGCCGATCAAGAGGCCCGCCTCGAGGAAGCCAACCTCCGCGCACGTCTCGCCTGGGAGATCGTCGAGATCCTGACCCACAGGTTCCAGAAGATCCCCGACAAGCACCGGCCGTTCTACGTCCCGAACTCGCGCTTTCGCATCCTCGAACTCAAGAGCTGCTCGGCGGGAGCGTGAAAGAGGCCGCGCACGTCTTCCTCGTGTGTCCCAACACCATCCTCAATTGGGAGCGTCACGCCGGCCCGGACGCGAGAGCAGTGGGTTCCACAGTCAAACCTACTCCGCCCATCCGGCGCCTGGCCGACGTCGTCCGCAACCTGGCTCAGACCATGGCTCGCCTCGGCTGCGGCGGGCAGGACATGATCGCCGCCATGCTCGCCCGTGCCGGCTGGAAGCTGTCCGCGCGATCCGTCCGCCGTTTCGTGAAGGAAACGCCGACGCCACCCCCGGCCGTGCCGCCCGCCAGGCCGCAGAAACCCGTCGTGGCTCGCTTCGTCAACCACGTCTGGATGATGGAAGTGACCATGGTCAAGTCCTTCCTCGGTCTGAGCGAGCTTCATGTCGCTGGCGTGTTCGAGGCCTTCTGCCGGGCGCCCCTCTCCCTTCAGGTCTTCGACAGCTTCCGACATGGTTCGGCTCCTCAAACGCCCCCGCAGGGCGTTCGGCCAGCCCAAGCACCTGATCACGGATCTCGGAAACGAGTTCACTGCCAGGATCCTCGCCAAGACCCTCAGCCGGCTCGGAATCGTCCAGCGCTTCACTTCGAGCCACAACCTCTACGCCGCGGCCCGCGGCGCCACTCCCGCTGAGGCCTTTCTAAGCATCGAGCCCGCCCACCATAGTGCCGGCTCAGCGCCTCGGGGACGACCGCGCGAGCAACTTCAGTCTCCTCCGTTCACGGTTGAGTACCTCGATCAGCCGGAGCGGCGCCTCCCAATCCTACAGACCGTCGCGTAGCTCGCCGACGAGAGGATTCCGGCCTGCGCTTCGCCGAGCGCGGCGAATGCTCTCTTCATCTCGCCGATGAGTCCGGCCGGAACGCTCCACGCGCCAATCTCGCCCTGGAGTCCGGGCCGAACTGTCGCCGACAGAGGCCCGTCGCGCGCGAAACAACTCCCATGCCGGCCTACCGGGAATTACGTCTCGCGCCGCGGGCGGCGCAGGGCGGAAGCCTGGCTCATGCGGCAGCGTAGTCCTGAATCGCAACTTGCACGCCGCTCCGCTCCAAGCGCTCCACGATGGTCTCGATCCTTTTCGTGGTGGCCTCGTCGATGTAGGCTTCGGAGCAGCTCCCGCAGACACGGGCGGGCACGCCTTTGATGACCAGCGTCATCCCGTCCCGCTCCACGGTCAGTGTGGTCGTCCCCGGGTGTACCTCGCCCGTTTTGCAGACCAGACAGCGAGTCACGGCTTCCTCCTAGTCTTGAGGTCCGTCTCCCACTCCGCCGGATCGGGCTGGTAGGTCGTGATCACGATGGTCTCGTCGGTCGAGGGGTCGTCCGCTGCGACCACGTGGAGATTGCGTCCAACCCCGCCCAGCATGAGGTAGCTCGGCAGGGGAGTGTCGTCTGGGTACTCCTCCACTCGCTCGCCGCGCTCCAGCACCTCGCGCACCTGGTCGCTCATGATCCGGTGCTTAAGCATACGGCGAAGGGCGTGGGTAGAGAAGACGAGGCGCCTTCGCACACGTGGATCTTACCTTCTCGGCTTGGCGCACCGGGGCCGGTTCTTGTGCGCCCTCCCTGGAATGTCAACGGTTCACGACGCTGGTCACCGGCAGCGCTTCGCCCGGTGCCTCATCGAGTTCGAGCTGACAAGCGCCGACTTCGAGAGACATGGGCATCCGACCGACGGCTGCGACCTCAGCGTCTGCTGGGAGCACAATTGGCACGAGTGCCCGGTTCAGGTCCTGGAGCTTCAGGAAGCGATCCGGCGCTTGCCGGGCTGGAGTTGAAAGATGGCCTCCATCAGAGCCACAGCAGCTTCCCGTACCGGAGCTTCACCATGGTCTCGGCCATGTCGTCGAGCGGCCGCACCCGCTCCCACGCCACCCTCAGGTTGACGTTCGGCTGGAAGCCGCCCAGGACCTCGACCTCGGAGAGGATGCATAGCAGGAAGAGCGTCGCCTCGGACACCACCTTGCTCTCGATCCGGCCCGGGCTCCACCGCAAGCTCGGGTCATCGGTAACAAGGGCCGCGCTCAGGGCACGCAGCCTCTGGTGGGCAAACCCGGACAGCGTTGCGTACCAGAAGTCGTAGAGCTGCCTGAAGGCCGCCAGCCTGGTCCCGCTCAGCATGGGCTTGTTCTTGTTCAGCAGCCTGCCGGGCGTAGGCCACCTCTGGGGCAGGTGCTTCACGGGGTTCTTCGCCTGCTGCGGCGTGAGCCCTAACTGCATGGCGTGGACTTTCAAGAGCTGCTCGGAGTCGGTCAGCCAGCTCTTCCATTTCGGCAGGTTCCCGAAACCAGCCTTGAGGCGCTTGTATTCCTCGAAGGCGCTGCGATAGCCGTCGCAATCGAAGAGGAATGGCCGCTTTTGCGGATCCTCCGAGAGCGCAAGAAGGTTGCCGAGCGCCTCGAGCAGCGACCGCACAAGGATGCTCGCTTGCAGCGGAAGCGTCTTTGGACGCCGGTCCGCCACCAAGGCGCAGATCGCCGCGTAGGTTTGTTCGCCACTGACCAGGAGCCCACGCACCGTGATCCAGAAGAGTTCCGGTTTCAGAGAGCCGTCCTCACTGTTCCGGCGCACGTGCTCCTTGAAGTACCGCGAGGCTTTCATCAGCGGACCGTCGATCGTGTTGTGCGAAACGGACGGGAGATCGCCGGGCTGCGGTGGCGCAGGACGGGCCCCAGTTGCTGTGACTCGACTGCGATCGACTACCTTGAGTTCAGCCATGCGCAGCCCGATTATCCGCCCACTCGGGTTAACCGGGAGTGAAGAATCGACCACTGCGCGTCCCGCGGCGCCTTCAGAGGCGGGGAGGCGCCGCGGGGGCGAGGTGGATGTCCGCGGCTAGGCGGGCCCCGCGAGCGGAGCACTGCGAGAGACGTGACGCCGGCGGCGCGGCTCTCGCCGCGAAGCGAGCGCTCAAACGACGACCGCCTCGGCGGCAAGCTGGTGATTGCCGAGGCGTACGTGCTGTTCGTTCAGGGAGCCCCCTTGAGGGGGGCGGACGGGACACACAGCCATAGCCGACGATTGCAAAGGGCGTGATCCTCGCGTGCGCCGCCCCGACCATCGCGCGCGAGGACGCACCGGGGCCCGTGGTGCGCGCGATCCTCCCCCAGGGGCCCCACGCGCTCGGCGCGCGTAGCGCGCCGCCTATGAAGCGCGTGGGGGGGATGGGTTCCCCCCCCTGGGGATTCCTTGTCTGGTGGGGGCGCCTCGGAAGGGGGGGTCCAGGGGGGGAAACCAAGGCGGGGGAGGCGCGGCGCGCCCTTTGCCACCACAGACCACAGCCGTCCGGGCGGGCGGGGGTGACTCAGTGAAATGACCGCGACCGCGGCGCCGCTCGTGCTCGCCGCCGTTCCTTCACTGCACGAGCGGTGACGCGGGCGCGCACCGCTTCAAGCTCAGGCGCGGCGTCGCCCTGGCCGAGGCGTGCTTCCGTCGTCGGCCACGAGCTGCACGGCGAAGGCCAGGGCGGCCCGGCGCGGCTTCAGGCAGTCTGGCCTTGAAAGGAAGCGCCGCGACATCGCGGCACCTTCCGTGCTGGCCCGAGGTGCCGCGATGTGGCGGCCACCGCTCATCCGTTCGCGGCGAGGCGCAGCAGCGGCGCGGCGCGTGCCGCCAGCTCGCCGTCATTGCACGCGCCGTGATCGCGCTGGGCCTCGCCGCGCCTCAGTGAATGCCGGCCGCGCGGCGCGACGCCTGCTCGATGTCGAGCCAGTCAGCAGGCGGTGTGTCGCGCGGCCTTTCCTGCTCGAGGTCGGGCGCGCAGCGGGACTGGCGGCCGGCGTGCTGGTCCTCAAGCCAGTCAGCACGCCGGATGCCAGGCCCGTCCAAGTGCGCGGGATCAGCCCATCGGCCCAAGACACGACGCGGCGCTGGCGGCTGCCTTGCTCCTCCCTGGCTAGTGACCCAGACCTAAGAGCTCCCAGACGTTGACCATCACTACAAAACCAAGGAATGAAAGCACAGCGACTACGGTAGCGATGGAGCCCACTACTACCATCGCTCTCAGGAGGGGGCCGGTCAACACAGAAGTCTGGCGCGCCAAATACAGCAGCAGGATCAGCAGCAGGAGCGTGCCGCCGATCCACACGAGCAAGGCGGGTTCCTTGCCGCTAGAGAATCGTGAACTCCCGGCAGCAGCGAGCAGGACCACGAAATACAACAGCGCTGCCAAAGTCGCCCGACGCGCAGCCAAGCCCCATTGGGTCGCTTCTGCCATGGTCACTTCTTGCATGGGTCGCAGGGGGGACCCACTCTTCCGCCTGGCGCTCCTGGGTTCTTCAGGTTGTTCCAACGGAGACAATCGTCGAGGGCAGTATGGCAGTCTGCAGACGGTCCCGGGCCACCAGGGAACCATGGACCGTCGTCGGCCGTGTTGCGACAGCACTGGAGTAGCACGCCTTCCCTGCCGTCGCTGCCCTCAATCTTCCGGCAATCGTCGGTCGGAGGACCCTTTTCCTTGCACTTTAGAGTCGACCCGCGCCCGCAGCACTTGCCATTCCTGTCATCCCAGTAGTACGCATGGTTGCCAGGACCGTACTTCGTGAACGCCTTCCGATTACAGATCCAGATCGCGAGACCGGAAGGATCGGTCTCATTGACCGGGTTGTTCTCGACATAGGCGTAGAAGTTCCTACCTCCCTCGAAGCCGATCGGGTCCTCGGACTGAAAGCGCCCGACCTTGGGATCGTAGTATCGCGCTCTGTAGTAGTAGAGGCCTGTCTCGGGATCCCATTCGCGGCCGGTGAAGGCGTAGCCGCTGGCGGTGCCACCGGCCTGGAGGTTGCCCCACGCATCGTACTGGCGGGTCAGCGTTACTGCGCCAGCCGAGCTCGTGGTCTTAACGACGCTTCCGAGGCCATCGACCTGGAAGTAGACGAGCGCCGAGCCGTCGTCCGTCGCCAGCGGTTCGTCGATGCCCGGCCCGTGGACGTACTTCACGGTAGTTGCGCCAGCAACCTCGCGCAGGATGTCCTCGTCGTCATACGTCCACGTCGTTGTGGCCCCTCCCGCGACCTTCTCCACTCTCCTCCCCAGCGGGTCGTACTCGAATCTGGCCTGTTCGACTGCGTTCTTGGTGACTCTGGTGAGCTGGTTTTCTGCGTTCCACTCGTAACCCCACGTGTCCGCTCCCTCGACCTTCTGGGTCAGGTTACCGTTCAGGTCGTAGGTGTAGGTGGCTCCGCTGCCAGCCACGTTCACCTGGTAGTTCTTCGTCGTCACGTTGCCCGACACGTCCGTAGCCTGCACCGTCACCGTGTTGTTGCCGGCGGCCATCTGGAGGTTCGCCTCGAAGACGTTCCCAGCGAGCATCTTCGCTGGCTGCCCGTTCACCGTGACGGTCGTGAAGGTCACGTTCCCGGGCTCGTTCAGCGTCCCGCGCCAGCGAAGGGGTCCGCCCCCCGTCGCCGAGAGCAGTTGGTTCTTCGAGTTGTACGTCGAGCTGCTCACGGCGTCGTTGACCTGCTCGCTGAGTCGGTTCCCCACAGCGTTGTAGCTGTAGAGCCAGCGCCCGGTCGACCCGCCCGTGCGGTCCACACCCGTGAGCCGATAGAGCTTGTCGTAGCTGTAGGCCTCCGTGAAGTCGAGTTGCTGCTTGGTCAGGCGGTTTCCTGCGTTGTCGTAGGTGTAGGTGAAGTTCGTGATCGGTGTCGGGGCTTTCACGGCCGTCTGGTTGGTGAGCCGGCTCAATGTGTCGTAGGTGTAGGACGTGTTGACGCCGTTGGGATAGGTCATGGAGGTGCGCCGGTTCGCGTTGTCGTAGCCGAAGCCGAAGACGTTGGTCCCGCGCGTGATCGTGGTGAGCCGGCTGGCATCGTCGTAGGCGTAGCTCACGAAGAGCTGGCCGTCGAGCTTGACCTCGAGGCGATTGCCGCCGAGGTCGTACACGTAGGCCACCGTCGAGGCGTTCTTCGTGCTCTGCTCACTCAGGAGCTGGCCCGCCAGGTCGTAGCTCCAGGTCAAGGTGTCCGTGCCGTTCGCGGCCGTGACCAGACGCCCGCCCAGGTCGTAGCTGTACGTGACCGCCGGGGTCGTCCCATCGGAGTAGCTCTTCGCCGCCAGCCGATTGAGCGCGTCGTAGCTGTACGTCGTGACCACACTCTTGCGGTCCGTCCTGGTCGCGAGCCGCCCCGCCGCGTCGTAGGTGAACGTCTCCTGCCCCCCGCCCGGGTAGATCACCTTCTTCACCCGATTGTACCCGTCGTACTCGAAGCTGGTGGTCTGGCCCTTGGCGTCCGTGAGCGAGGTCAGGTTGCTCATCAGGTCGTAGGCGTAGCCGGTGATCCCGTTCAGGGGGTCCAACACCTTCTCGAGCCTCCCATAAGCATCGTAGACGTAGTAGGTGGTCCGGCCCACGGGGTCGGTGACGCTCGTCCGCCGGCCGCCCAGGTCGTAGGCGAAGTCGGTTTGGGTCGCGTCCGGGTTGGTGAGGCGGGTGACCCGGCCGCGCGCGTCGTAGGTCGTGCTTGTGGTGTGATTCAGGGGATTTGTGACCGTCGTCCTCCGACCCATCGCGTCGTAGCCGAAGGTGGTGGCGTGGCTCGGCGGGTCGCTGACCGAGGTCAGGTCTCCGGAGCCGTTGTAGGCCAGGGTCGTGACCTTGCCCCGCGCGTCCGTGATCGTCGCGGGCTTGCCCTGGCCGTTGTAGCCGATGCTCGTGGTTCGATCCTGGGCGGCCGTCAGCTTCTCCGTGATGGTCAGCGGCCCGGCCGATCCGTGCGTGTAGGTCGTGAGCGAGCCGTCGGGCCCGCTGCGCGTGAGGACGCGTCCCTGGCTGTCGTAGGTGAAGCTCCTGGTCTGGCTGAGGGCGTTGGTCTCGGACGTCTGGTTGCCGGCCGCGTCGTACACATACGTGGTGACGTTCCCGAGGCCATCCTTGTAGGTGGTTGGCCGCGCCTTGTCGTCGTACGTCCATTCCTGGACCTGCGACCCGCCGCCGCAATTCGCGCAGGACCCATCGACCTTTGTCAGTCGCCTCAAGCCGTCGAACTCACGCCAGGTGTAGGTCGTGAGGCGTCCCAGGGCGTCGGTCATCTCGGTGCGTCCCTGGTAGTACACGAACGTCAGCCGTTCCTGCCCGGCCGCGATCTCCGACGTCAGTCCGTGGCCCGCGACATCATACGTGTGCGTTTCCACGGTTCGGCCAGAAGCGTCTATCACGGTCACGAGTCGTCCGGGCGTGTTGTATGCGAACTGCAGGCCGCTGCCATCGGGATAGGAGACAGACGCGAGGCGCCCCCCAGCGTCGTGCGTGTAGGCGGCGAGGGTTCCCAGAGGTCCGGCGACGCTGGACAGGTTCCCCGCCCCGTTCGTAGCTGAAGCTCAGCGCCCGAGCGCCGGGATCCACCACGCGCGTCAGCTTGCCGAAGGAGTCTCGCTCGAGGGTGGTGATGTTGCCGCTCGCATCGGCGAAAGAAACCAACTTCCCGGCGCAGTCGTAGGTCTCCGAACCTCCACCCTGCAGAGTCCGGACGTACGTCGTCCCAGACTTCACGATCGAGCTGCGCTCGGTTTGGGGCAGCCAAGGAGCAAACGTCGAGTCGACGTCCCAGTCCTCGAAGTACAGGGGTGTGCCGTCGCTCTGGAGCAATTCGGAGTCGTGCTCGCGGCGCCCGGCGGCCGTCACGCCTGTGGGATCGTCCCGAACCCCGCTGGTAGCGCCGCCTCCAGTAGCTCTGTGTCCGGCGAGCAGTCGGTCAGCGCGTACGGCATCCTCGCAGGAATCACGAGACAATCGCCTGCGCTCAGCCTCTGTGGCGGTCGTCCTTCACAGCAGAGTGTCATCGCACCTTCGAGCACGAACGTAAGCAGGAACTCCGCGTCGTGGGTGTGCATCCCTGAGCGGGAAGCGCCACTCGGGCGAGCGACACGCACGACGGCGAGACCGCCGGTGGCGGCGGCGATGCCGAGGTCCCGGCACTCGCAGCCCGCGAGCCTCCACGGCTGCCACGCCGCGGCAGCGGCCTGGTGGCGGACGAAGCGCTGACCCCCGAAGTTGTGGTCAGAATCGAGCGTCGCCGTGGGCAAGGCCAGAGCATGGTCGGCGACGGTTTCGTGGTCCGCCGGGCAGGTCATCTCGATCACCTCCAGACCGGGCGAGCACTCGAGCACGCGGTGCCGGATCCGTGGCGGCTGGAGCACGCAGTCGCCGGCATGCATCACGAAGGGTGGACCCTGGTCTTCGTAGACCACGCGCACCCAGCCGCGATAGCAGTAGATCATCTGGAAGCGCACCTTGTGGAAATGGACGTAGTCGGGCACCGGGCCGCCGTCGGGAATCTGGATGTGCGAGGCAATGAAGCGCCCGCCCTGGCGATCGGGCACGAGATCGCGATAGCGCATTCCCGCGCGTCCTACTCCCCATCGAGCCTCACGCAGCAGGCTCACGACGAACGACTGCTTCAGAGGCGGAACCACCAGCGGCGGGTTGGCGGCGACGAACTCGATTCGTGTGCCGTTGGGCGCCGTCAACTCGGTCGCGCCGCCGGCCACGCTGGAGGGGTCGCGGCACAGGAGTTGGAGCACGCCAGGCGCACCGCCGGACGTGCGCTGCAGCCGGATGCGGAGGCCGTGCCCGGAGATCACGGCCATGGAAGGGCTATCGGCAGGTGAAATGGTGTCTACGCGAAACCCGAGCGTCCCGGTGAAGAACGCGAGGGTGCCGTCGAGGTTCGAGCAGGGCAGCACCACCTGCGCTGCAAGCACCTCGCTGGGCTCGGCCGAGTTCACGCTGTCAACCGCGATCCGGTAGGGTCATTCAGCAGTCCGTTCCCTGCCGCGCCGGATTCTACTCCCCCGCGGTTGTGCCCGCCCGAGGGCGGCGCTATTCTCAAGCCGCCGCCCGCGCGCGCATGATCTGCCCCGCCTGCCTGACCGAAAACGAGGACGCGCACCAGGTCTGCCTGAACTGCGGCCAGGCCCTGGTCGGCGGGCAGGCGCTCACGCGCGGCTCGGTGGTCGCGCAGCGCTACGAGATCCTGAGCCAGCTGGGCAAGGGCGGAATGGGCATGGTGTTCAAGGCCCGCGACCGGGTCCTGGACGAGACCGTGGCCCTCAAGATCCTGCGGGCCGACGTGGCGAGGGCGCCCGACATGGAGCGTCGCTTCCGCTCGGAGATCAAGCTCGCCAGGCGGGTTCGCCACCGCAACGTGTGCGGCATCCACGAGTACGGCGAGGACGGCGCGCTGCGCTACATCGCCATGGAGCTGGTGGAGGGGACGGACCTCAAGGCGCTGCTGCGCAGCAAGGGCG
>Ga0214473_10007189_pt1 | contig 13241 bp, 9 predicted proteins | sample RVTome_7_FD_203509 | JGI IMG/M metagenome (GOLD analysis project Ga0214473, IMG submission 203509) | Soil microbial communities from uranium-contaminated site in the Upper Colorado River Basin, Wyoming, United States - RVT98D197 | ecosystem: Environmental > Terrestrial > Soil > Contaminated >...
CATGATAATATCCTTGCTCGTCGGACTTTCGTTGACAATCAAAGTATCTTTTTCGAGAAGCCGGTCCATGGTGCGCGCCAAGCGCGCCGCGTTGATCGGCGTCGCGTCCCAACCCTGGGCAATGCGCTTTTCCAATTCCGCGTTCACTTGTTCCTTGGCTTTGGCGATGCACTCCAGGCGCTCCGCGCGGCCATTCGAGGTCGCCGTAAATTTCGGATAAATCTCCAGCAGGGAGCGCAGCGCGCTCCTGGGGTCGGCGATGATGCCGACATCGACGGGAAAGACCTTGCCGATCTCCCACGGGTCTTCCTCGATATGGATGCAGAGTGTCTCGGATTTGATCACAGGCTCCGGCAGGTAGCGGTACTCGCGGATCAAGCGGCAGCCGATGGCGAGGATCACATCCGGTTCTCCCCACACTGGAAGATCGAAGGACGGTTGCCGCTCGGCGATCTGAAAGCTTTGCGGATGCGTCGTCGGAAAGGCGAGAAAGGAATAACGCGGCTCCATCACCACCGGCGCGGCGATCATCTCGGCGAGTTTGATCAGCTCTGCGGTCGCGCCGGCCCTAGTGATGCCGCTGCCGGCGACGATCAGCGGACGTTTCGCCCGTGCGAGCAGTTTGGCCGCTTCCGCCAACCCATCCGGGTCGCCCGCGATGCGCGGAGTGATTCGCGAACGCTCGGCATCGGGATTCGCGACCTTGATGGTTTCTCCGAGGAGGTTGCTCGGCAAGGCGAGGTAGACCGGGCCTGTCGGCGGCGTGGAAGCGACCTTGAAAGCTCGATTGAGATATTCGGGGATACGGTCGGCGCGATGGACCTCCGCGCTCCACTTGGTGAACTGCTTGGTCATCTCGACCAGGTTTTTCCCCTCGGTGTGAGAGTCGCGGCCGTCGATTCTGGTATCGACGTTCGTGGACGTTACGATCACCGGCGAGCGGTCCCGGTAGGCGTCGTAGAGCGCGCCGACGGAGTTCGCCGAGCCGGGCAAGGTGCTCACCTGTGCGAGCTGCGGCCGGCCGGTGACGCGCGCGTGACCATCGGCCATGGAAACGACGCATGTCTCATGCATCGCCAAGATGAAACGAATTTTTTCCTGGTCGGCGATGGTGCCGATAAACTCTTGCCCGCTTGTGCCCGGCAGGCCGAAAACGTATTCCACGCCATGCGCCGCAGCGACTTCCAGGTAGGCCTGCGAGGCGATCTTTTCTTGGGACATTCTCTTACTAGCTCCTTTGAAGAACCGCCGTTCAAAAGTTCAAACGTTCAAGGTTCAATTATCAAAGTGTTCAAGTCGTTCCAATCGTTCAAGGCGTTCAAGCCGTCGGAGTCGACCCATTGAACTTTTGAACCCTTCGACGATGCTCAAGGCCTGGAACCTTGAACCATCGCGTCAGCGATACAAACCGTCGATGAAGCCGCTTTCATCCAGTTCTTTTAGCAGAGTTGCGTTAATAAAGCGCTCCGGCGAAGCCTTGGCGGCTTCCGGGCGCTCTTTCGCCGCCAGATCGAGCAGCGCTTTGACCCCCTTGACTGACGGGTACGGTTTTCTTGGCACGATCTTCACGGCAAAGTAATCATAGGTCGCGGCCACAGCCTCCATGTCGTCGGTGCGCATGGTGCGGGCGATGATCTTCATGCTCTCTCTGCGATTGGTCTTGAAATAATGAATCCCTTCGACGAAAGCGCGCATGAGCTTCAGCGCCGATGCGCGCTTCTGCGTGATGAAACTCTGGCTGCTCGCCAGCCCGGTGATCTGGAACTCCGCGCCCAGCTCCGACATGTCCATGAGCACGTTCATGCCCTCTTTCTGCGCGATGGTGGTGATCGGCGGCAGCAGGATGGCCGCGTCGAGCTGTCCGGCCTTCATCGCTTCGAGGCGCGTGGACTGTTCGCCGAGCTGGAGGATCGTCACCTCGCGCGCATCGATGCCCATGTGCCTTAGGGCAAAGCGAGCGGCGACGTCCGGAGCGGCGCCAAAGCGGTTGATGCCGATGCGTTTGCCCTTGAGCTGATTCGGCGAAGTGATGCCTTTGACGGTGACGAATTGAAACGCGAAGGTATTGACGATGCCCGCGGTCATGACGAGATCGGAGCCGGCGAGATTGCTCGTCACGATCGCCGGGCCAGCCATCGCCATCGCCTGCACCTCGCCGGCGATCATCGCCGCGGCGGCAGTGGGGCCGCCAGGGATAAAAATCAGATTGACGTCCAGGCCATTCTTCTTAAACAAACCGGCGTCTTTGGTAATCCAGATCGGCGCGTAGGCGCCCGCCTGCGCGCTATAGCCGACGGCCATTTTTTCCAGCGCGGGCTGGGCGAAAGTCAGGGATGCGTAAAGCAATTCAGCCAATCCGACCAGGCCGAACAGCGCGCGAGGTTTGCACAGCCGTTGGAACGCCATCCTCTATCTTCTATTCTCCTTTTTCGTATTTGCTTACGGCCAGACCGACTTGATGAATCCCGTGGATTCCAATTCATCCATGAAACTCGTGTCCATGAACTCTTCGGCCTTGCGGCCCTTGGCTTTTGGGTTGCTCTCGGCGATGAGGCTCAGAGAATTTTCCACGCCCTTGGCGTTGATCTTCGGGATCTTCTTGATGTAGCGCGAGGTGAAAAGATCGTAGGTGGTCGCGAGCATTTCGCGATCGCTGATGCCGCCGTATTTTCTCAGCGCCCGGATGCCCAGCTCGCGGTCGGTGAGGAGACGTTTGGTGCCCTCGACGTAGGCCTTGAGGAAACGCAGCACGACGTCATGGTTCGCCTTGGCGTAGCGCCGGCTCACAACCACCGTGGTGGCCGGAATGTCGAAACCCGACTCGGCAAAGTCGAGTAGCGTCTTGATGTTCATCTTCTCCGCTTGCACGGAAGTCGGGAAGGAGATAACCCCGCCGTCGACCGTCCGCTGAGAAATGGCAATGGCGATGTCCGGCATTCTGCCGATCTGGATCAGCTTCACGTCTTTCAGCGGCTCGAGCCCCCAATTCTTAAGCGCCGGGCGGACGAGCAGATCGGTGAGCGATCCGAAGCGCGTCACCGCGAGCGTCTTGCCTTTGAGATCCTGCGGCTTTGAGATGCTCGGATGGACCATCAGCTTCATAATTTGATTGTCGATCGAAGTCGCGACCTGGATCAGGTCGGCGCCTTCGACGGAGGCTTGCAGATAGACGACTGATGAAATGCTCGCGAAATCGAGCTGCCCCGACACGTGAACTTGCACGAGTTGCACGCCTTGGACGTAGACCATCTCGGTGTCGAAGCCATATTTCTCCAGCAACCCGGCTTCCTTAGTGGCGAACAGCGGATAAAATGCCGCGCTGGGCGAAGGGTAGCCGACGCGGAGTTTCGCGAGCGTCGCGCCATCCGCGCGCGGCGCGCCCCAGAGCATTATCAGGCAAAAGCACGTCAGGTGGATTTTCCATACGCTTCTCATCAGATCACCTCCGTAAGTCTTGTCGGCGGCGCGGCTCACTGCGTGAACCCGCCTTTCTCCAACTCGTCCATCAAGCTCAAATCGACGAACTCTTCGGCCTTGCGGTTTTTCGCTTTTGGATTTCGGTCCGCTATCATCGCTAGCGCCGTCTCCACTCCCTTTAGCGAGAGCTTTGGATTTTTCTTGATGTACTTCCCGGCGAAAAGATCGTAGGTCTTGGCGAGGATTTCCGGATCATCGCTGCCCGCGTACTTCTTGAGCGCCTTGATGCCAATCGCCTTGTCAGTCAGAAAACGGCGCGTGCCGTCGACATAGGCTTTGAGAAACCGGAGCGTGATGTCTCTTTGAGCCTTCGTGTAGGCCCGGCTCACGACGACCGCAACGTTGGCGAATTCGAATTCCGTGTCCGCCATGTCGAGCAATCTTTTCATGCCCAATTTTTCCGCGATAAACGAAGTCGGGTCGGAGATCACGCCCGCGTCTATCTTCTTTCCCGACAGGGCGACGACCATATCCGACATTCTGCCGACTTGGATCAGTTTAGCGTCTTTGTCCGCGTTCAAGCCCCATTTGGCAAAAAGCAGGCGGATGGCGACGTCGGGCAGCGAGCCGAAGCGAGTGATGCCAATGGTTTTTCCCTTGAGATCAGCCGGGGCCATGATGGAAGGGACGACGATCAACTTGTAGATGAATTTGTCGATGGAGCTTGCGATCAGGACAAAGTCCGCTCCTTCCACCGCCGCTTGGAGCGGCAGCGGCGAGCCGGTGACGGTGAAATCGATCTGTTTTGCGACGTGGACCTGGGTGATCTGCACTCCTTGAAGATAAAGCAGCTCCGCGCTCAGTCCGTATTTCTCGAAGAGGCCTGCTTCCTTGGCGACGAACAGCGGCGAAAAGCTCGCGCTTGGCGACGGATAGCCGATACGTATGCGGGTCGGCTCGGCGGCTTGTGCCTTTGCCGGGAAAAAGAGAGTCGAAGCTGCAAATAGGATAAGTAGAAGCAACTCGTATGTTTTCATATTATGCTTTCTGCGCGTTGAGTTTCCAGTCTCAGCAATCCCATCCAATACAGAGCGCATCCTCGCCTTCGTCATTGCCGCGAAGGCGGCAAGCTAGACCCCTGGATTCCGGCTCGCCCCCCGCTTTCGCGGGGGTTGGCCGGAATGACGGAAAAAGGCATAGCACGGACTTCTGAACACTATCTAGAGCCCGAACAGCGCCTGCGCGTTGGCAAAAAGAATCTTGTTTTTTGCCGGTTGCTTGAAATCCATCTTGTCGAAACTCGCCAGCGCCTTTTCAACGTCGACGTACGGATAATCCGTGGCGAAAAGCGCTTTGTCCTGAAGCCGGCCGCGGATCGATCTCAAGAAAATTTCCGGAAGCTGCTCGGCCAAATAGCCCGAGGTGTCAACGTAAACATTCCTCTTATGGGTGAGCACACCGATCAGTTCTTGCTCCCAGGGCCAGCCCGGATGGGCCGCGACGATTTTCATGCGCGGGAAGTCGCGGGCCAGAGTGTCGAGATGGATCGGGCGGCCGTAGTCGAGCGCGATGCCGCTGCCGCCGTCGGTATTCGCCCCCAGTACGGTGAAGCCGACGTGGAACATGATCGGCTTGCCGCCGGCCTGAAGGACTTCCCAGATGCCGTAGTATTTTCTATCGCTGGGATAAAAGGCCTGGTCGGGTGGATGGAACTTGAATCCCTTGACGTTGGGATGCTTGATCAACTCACCGGCGTACCTGGCGACCTCGTCCAAGTTCGCCGCGCCGGTGTCGAGGGAAGCCAGCACCCCGGCGAAGGCGTCGGGAAATTTGTCCGCTAGTTCGAGTGCGTGATCGTTGGTGTTGCGCGCGCCTTCGGTCACCGTGGACGGATGCCAGCCGATCAACAACGCCTTAACGTCTTGCTTGATGAACAGCTCGGCGAACTGATCCGCCGACCGGGGGATGTCGTCGAGGTTTCTTCTGAAGTAACCGCAGGCGTGAGTGTCGAGCCCGCGGGTGCTCGGATGGACGTGAACGTCGATGGCGCGCATGGTAAATTTATTTACCTCGATTACAAAATAGCGCAGGAATTTTGGACCGAATCCATGTCAAAGGCGCATGGGAAATCTTGCCGCGATAACGAAGTCAGCCGCTCATAACTTTCCGAGTTTCGCGGTAGAGTTATCAAAGTGCAAATACCATAGGCGACCGCCCAACTCAACGCGCTGGGGCTTATTGACTTGAAAATGCCAGAGTGGTAACGCGGCTCCAGTATTGGTGCCGCGAGGAGGGCTAAATGGCCGACCCTTCGAATCGAGACCCGGCCTGGGCTGGGGTCTCTTGCTACGGATTTCGCCCCACAGGAGTGCTGGAAGATGCCACGGGCTTGCCCGTGGGGCTCCACAAAAATTCGCGCATCGTTTTTTTGTTTCTCGCATTGTCCGTCGTTTTCGTGTTGGGCGCTTCGGCCGCAAGGCAAACCGATCAACTAACCGTCGGCTACGCGTCTTTTTCGGGCCACTATACGCCCATGTGGATCGCCGTCGAGGATCGTCTGGGGCAAAAATACGGCCTCGATCTCAAAGTCGTTTATGCCGGCCGGATGCGCCCGCAACAGCTACTTGTGAGCGGCGAGGTTCCCATCGTCATCGCAACGGGCAGCGGTGCGTTGACGTCGCATATTCTCGGCGTGAAGGACCAGGTGATCGTGGCGAACTTCATCAACCGGGTCGGCGGCGCGATTTATTCCAGGGCCGATATCAAAAGCCCGGAGGAGTTGCGTGGCAAAACTGTGGGCATCGGCCGGGCGGGCTCGATCTCCGATACCATCGTGCGCTACGTGTTGCGCGCCAAGCTTGGCCTCGTGCCCGACCGCGACGTGAAGCTTTTCGTGGTGGGCGAACCGGCGCTCGGTTTACAATTCTTGGAGCGGGGCATCGTCGATGCCGTGCCGCTTTCCATGCCGCTCAACCTGGCCGCGCGAAAACTGGGCTTCCGCGAACTGGTCAATTACGAAAAGCTCGACATCGCCTATCCGTCCAACACTGTGACCACGCTGAAACAAACGGCGAGCAAAAACCCCGAGCTGATCGAACGCTTCTTGAAAACTCTGATTGAAGGCATCCATATCTTTAAGACCCAGAAGGAAAAGAGCCTTGCGGTCATGAGAAAAAACTTAAGAGGCGGAAGCGAAGAGGTTCTTGAAGAAACCTATCAAAACACGGTCGATGAGATGGAAAGCGTCCCCACTCCTCGGTTGCAAGTAATCAAGAGCGGCTTGGACCTTCTTTCGCTGCAATACCCCCAGGCAAATCAAACCGATGCTAACCCGATCTTCGACCCATCCTTCGTCCGGCGAATCGAGCAAAGCGGATTTATCGCCGCGCTCCAGAAGAAGTGACGAATGGAAGGCAATCCCCACGAGCACGTCGACTGAAGCGGCTCGCGGATTTCCGATTAAACCTCAACCCGGCCGATTCGGGCGCCTTGAACGCTTCAGTGCCCGCTGTTATAGCCTAATAAAGAAGTAAAAAACGAATCGACGCTAAATTCTCCGGTTAACAGCGCTCGATTTCTGTAAGTGATTCCGACCGATCGGATTGGAGAGCGAGGGCAGCAAAGCGCGATGGCCGATTACATTAAAGAGCATTACAATTTTCCGTTGACTCAAAAGAGCGAGAACAAGCCGCTCAAAGGCGTGCGCGTGATCGATGCCGGCAATATGGTTGCCGCGCCGTTTGCGACGGTGTTGCTCGCCGACTTCGGCGCGGACGTAATCAAGATCGAACACCCCAAGTACGGCGACGGGCAGCGCAAGCTCGAGCCGATCATGGACGGAATTCCGCTGTGGTGGAAGTCCGTGTCGCGCAATAAACGGTGCGTCACTTTGGACCTAGGCAAGCCTGAAGGGGCGGAGATCTTCAAGCAGCTAATTCGAAATCAGGACGTCATCGTCGAAAACTACCGGCCCGGAACGTTCGAGAAGTGGGGGATCGGGTACGACGTGATCCGCGCCATCGATCCGAAAATTATTCTGCTGCGCATCTCAGGCTTTGGCCAGACCGGGCCGTACAAAAACAGAGCGGGCTTCGGCCGGGTCGCCGAGGCGATGAGCGGTCTCACTAATTTAATCGGCGAGCCCGACGGGGCGCCGATGTCGCCGGGATATCCACTGGGCGATCTGATCGCCGGCATATTCGGTTCGCTGTCGGTGATGATGGCGCTCTATCACCGCGACCTACGCGGCGGTGAGGGGCAGGTGATCGATCTCGCGTTGTACGAGGCGGTGTTCCGTTTTCTCGACTTCGACCCGATCCAGTACGATCAGATGAAGACAGTGCATAGGCGCACCGGCAACCGGGTCGCCTACGTCGCGCCGAGCTCCATGTTCAAAACCAAGGACGGCAAATATCTCACCCTCGCCGCCAGCACGCAAAGCGTTTGGCTGCGGCTTGCCAAGGCCATTGGCCGCGAAGACCTGACGGCCAACCCGAAGTTCGTCGACAATCCGGCGCGGGTCGTGCATTCGGCCGAAATCAACGGCATCGTCGGCGAGTGGATTGAACGCCACACCCGCGATCAGGTCATCGAGCGCTTCGACAAATTCGAAGTGGCCTATTCGTCCGTGTTCGATATGGAAGACGCGTTTCGCGATGTGCAGTACCGGGCGCGCGAGGCGATGGTCCGCGTGCCCGACCCGGACCTCGGCGAGGCCATCGTACAAAACGTCGTGCCCAAGTTTTCCGCGACGCCCGGCTCGGTGGATTTTCTCGGCGGCGTGATGGGCGCCCACAACGAGGAGATTTACTGCGGTGAGCTGGGGATATCGAAGGAGCGGCTCCAACAACTCAAGGATGCAGGGATCATCTAAGCTTGATTAGCTATCGTTGAACGCTCAGTTTTTCTTTTGCGCCGCTAAGTTCAAAACGTTCAAGCCGTTCAAACCGATCAAGCCCCCTCCTTCGTCCTCCCCCGCGTCGCGGGGGAGGAAAGCCTTTCCTGAGTATCATCGAAGGAAGGTGGGGAGTTGAACGACTTGAACGGCTACCGAATCACCTCGCCAAGACACTGAGACCGCCAAGAAGAAATCTCTACCGATAAGTGGTGGCGCGCCGATCGCTCAGCCGCGGATGCCTTTCCGTTCCAAAAACACCTTAAAGCCTTCGCGCGGCGAATTGGCTTTCAGTTTGCCCTTGCGCGCGCTTTGTTCGCTATCGTAGCGCTCCCGCCACGGCATGCCGACGCCGTCGTTCAATAATTTCTTGATGCCCTGCACCATGCGCGCATCGTTCTCAGCGATCTGTTGCGCCATCTGCAGCGCAACTTCGCGGAGCCGCGCGCAGGGAACGACCTGATTGAGCAGGCCGATCCGTTCCGCCTCTTCCGCGTTCACCGGCCGGCCGGTGTAAAGCAGTTCCTTCGCTTTGGGCATGCCGACGATCACGGGCAACGACCAGGTCGAGTTCGCCCGGCCGTACTTGGCGGCGAGAAATTGAATCTCCGCGTGCTCGCAGCCGATGCGAATATCCAGCATCGAAGTTAGCTGGGCGCCGGCGCCGTAGGCGAGGCCGTTGATGGCGCCGATGATCGGCTTGGCGAAAGTGGCGAGGTGCCAGTTGGCCTGACTGCGAACCTCGCTGCGCGCAGCCATCTCCTCGGGCGTCGATTTCACCATCTGATGAATGTCGCCTCCGGCCGAGAAGGCGCGCGGGCCCGCGCCGGTCAAAATGACGACGCGGACATCGTCGTCGTTTTCGATCTTCGTCAGCTCTTCATCCAGTTCACACGCCAGCTCATAACTCATGGCGTTGAGTTTTTCCGGCCGGTTGAGTGTAATCAGGGCGACTTTTTCGACGCGCTCGGTAAGAATATTCTGATAACTCATCGCTATTCTCCTTCTATGCCTGCAGCGCATTACAACAGATAAGCGCCGGTGGATCAATGAACGGCGCCCTAAACGAAGATACTGATTTGACAGTGTTGCAGCCATCGGATACCGTTTTCGCCAATGTTTCGAGTGCTTCGAATGTGAATTTCCATGCCGAATAACCACGAACACCGCCAGTATCGAATAGAAGAGTACGTCATCAAGGACGAGCCGTTTTACGTTCCCGTCGCCGACGAAGTCGAAATTTTCGAAGCGGCTTACCGGCAACGCGTTCCGGTTCTGCTCAAGGGGCCCACGGGCACCGGCAAGACGCGCTTTGTGGAGTACATGGCGTGGAGGCTCGGCCGGCCGTTGACGATCGTTAAAGACGGCGACCAAGCACGCGGCGGCGACGCGGCGGCGAACGGCGTATTCCCGCTGGTCACCGTGGCCTGTCACGAGGATCTAAGCGCGAGCGATCTGGTCGGGCGCTACCTGCTCGATGCCGACGGCACCCGCTGGATCGATGGCCCGCTGACCCGCGCGGTGAAAGCCGGCGGTATCTGCTACCTCGACGAAGTCGTCGAGGCACGCAAGGACACGACCGTTATCATTCACCCGCTGACGGACCATCGCCGCCTGCTGACCATCGATAAGCTCGGCGAAGTGGTCGAGGCCGCCGATACCTTTCTGCTCGTCGTCTCCTATAACCCCGGCTATCAGAACGTCCTGAAGGACCTCAAGCACAGCACGCGGCAGCGCTTCGTCGCGCTCGATTTCCAATTCCCGGAGCCGGAGCGCGAAGCGAAAATCATCGCCCATGAATCGGGCGCGGACGAGGAGATGTCGATGCTGCTGGCCAAGCTTGGCCACAAAGTGCGCAACCTGCGCGAACATGGGCTGAAAGAGGGCGCGAGCACGCGGGTGCTGATTTACGCCGGCCGGCTGATCAAGGAAGGCATTGCGCCGCGGCGCGCCTGCCACGTGGCGGTGACCTGGGGCATCACCGACGATCCTCAGGTGCAGCGGAGCCTCGACGAGGTGGTGACGGCGATCTTTCCCTGATCGGCTCACAATAATTTAACCGCAAAGTACCTAGCGCGGCGCAGCCGCAACCGAAGAAGTTCGGAACGGAATATTAGCCGCAAAGAACGCAAAGGACGCAAAAAAAGAATCGGGATTTGTTGGGGCGGGTTTGAAACCCGCCCTCTTGGATTTGGCGCATCGAGAAATTTGCGCACGCCGCGCAAATTATCACGGATAGCAGTGCAAAGTACGCATAGACAAGAGCAAAAATAAAGAAAACATTGCGTTCTCTGCGGTTAATTTTCCGAATTTTTACCATAGACCCTTATGTCCTTTGCCGATTCACCCGCCGTAGAGCTTGCGCCGATGCGCGAGATGCTGCGCCTCTATTGCTGCGCGCTTTCGGAGCGGAGCGTCGAGCTGCAGGATTTGCAGCAACTGATGGACAAGAATATCGGGTGGTCGCGGGACGACGTGGCCACCAGCGACGGCGCGGCAATTTTCCTGCCGGCGGCGATCGAGCGGTTTGAGAGCCAAGCTCAAAACTTTGAGTTTCTCAAGGTGATGCTGACGCAGCAGGCGGGGCATATCGAGTTCGGCAGCTTCGAGTTTCAATTCGACCGGCCGTCGACCCGTTTCCCCGACTTGCGCCCGCGGCTCAGCTCTCAACCGGACGACCACGGTCATCACTACGATCATCCGACTCCGACGGAGTTGACCCGCTTTTTCCGGATATTTCCGAACAAACGATTGGCGCTCGACACTTTTGCGATCGTGGAGAGCGCTCGAATCGAAGCGCGGGTGATCCACGAGTACCCCGGCATCGCGCCGCTTTATCGAGTCATGCGGGAGCGTGTCTTGGCCGTGCGCCAGGAGATGGTCCTGCTGCCCGCGCGTGAAGCATTGCTGGAACTGCTGGTTCGCGTAAGCCTCGGTCAAAGCGGCCCGTTCAAGGTTCCCGCCGAGCAAAAACGCGCGGCTGATGAAATTGTCGGGCTGATCCGCTCTTCATGCGAGCACGGCGCGACGGTGGAGGATGCGGCGGAAGCGACGCTGAGAATCTACGCGATCCTGAGCCGGGTGGCGAATGAGTTTCTCCAAGAGAATCAGTTTGCGGCGATTCGCATAGAAGACGAGGGTTCAAGCCGTTCCAATCGTTCCAATCGTTCAAACCGTTCAAATCGTTGGGAAGGCGCTCTTCCAACCGGAGAAGTTCTGGTGCTGTCGGCACCCGCGACGCGAGAAAAGGCTTACCTGTCGCCACAGGGCGTCGACTATCGCGGCGAGTTCAAGCCTGAGCTGGCGCAGCTCTTGAGTAAGCCGCGGTCCAATGCGCGCGAGCAGCGCTCAACTCTGACGCCCGAGGTATTGGCCGAGCTGCTCAAGAGCCGGCATTCGCCCAAACCGAGGGATTCCGAGGAAGAACGCGAGGAGCAGGATCCGCAAATCGAGCGGATGGTGCAGAACTTGATGCGCGAGCTCGAGCGGCGCGACCCGCGGATGCAGAGCGTGCAGCAGCGGCCCTGGTTCCAAAGCGACGATGATGCCGGCTCGTTGACAGCCAATCAGGCGGACACCTTCGTATATGACGAGTGGGACGAAGCCGCAGGGGGTTACCGCAGCCGCTGGTGCAAGCTCTACGAGAAAGTGATGCCGGCAGGCGACCTGAATTTTTACCGCGACACGCTTCTCAATTACGCCGGACTGGCGCGGCAGATTCGCCGCGAGTTCGAGCTCGCGGCGCCGGCACTGCATCACAAGGAGAAGCGCTTGCCGGATGGCTCGGACCACGACCTCGACGCGGCCATCGAAGCGATGGTGGACCTGCGCATCGGCGTCAGTCCGTCGGAGAAAATTTTTTGGCGCAACCACAAGGTCGAACGCGATGTGGCGGTGGCATTTCTGCTCGACATGAGCGGCTCAACCGGGGAAGCGCTCGGGCGGGCTCCGGCTGCGTCGCAATCCGCGGGCAGCTTGGGAGATCAAGACCGGGCGCCCCGGCGTATCATCGACGTGGAAAAGGAAGCGATCGTGTTGATGATCGACGCCCTGGAAACGATCGGCGACCGCTACGGAGTTTTCGGCTTTTCCGGCCACGGCCGCGACAACGTCGAATTCTTCGTCATCAAGGACATCGATGAGGAATTCTCACCGGAGGTGGCGAAGCGCATCGGGCGCGTCGGCCCCTTGCATGCCACGCGCATGGGGCCGGCGATCCGCCATGCGGCGTCCAAGCTGGGCCGGCAGCAGACGCGGTCGAAGTTCTTATTCCTGATCAGCGACGGCCGCCCGCAGGACCGCGGCTACTCGCAAGAGAGCGCCGAGAAAGCTTACGCCGTGCAGGACACGCGTATGGCGCTCGTCGAAGCGCGCCGGGAGAGCATTCAACCCTTCTGCCTCACCGTAGACAAAGAGGGGAACGACTATCTCAGAACGATGATTGAAGATTTCAGCTACGAGGTGCTCGCGGACGTGAACGAGTTGCCGCTGCGATTGCCGCAACTATATAAAAAGTTAACGATGTGATCCAATGCGCGCGGTGTATCGCGCCGCTGACCTGGAATATTCACGCTCCTGGGCAAGTCGACAACACGCCGGTCACCAAAGGGTGAAACCTGGAGGGAGAAGGCGCCCAGATGCACAGTTGCGCCGGCTTATGCGGCGCTTGCACAACCTGTTAATTGTTACCACTGCCGCTCGCTTCAGACGAGCGGTTAGAAGTCCGCTTCAAGGCACAGACGCCATTTGCGCCAGTGGCGGATCAGCCTCAGGCCGAGCCTTCTCCCGGAAGGATTCACCCTTTGATTCTGCTGAAAAACCCTATGAATGCTTCGACGATGCTCAGCATGAACGGAAAATCTCCAATGATTTCAGAAGCTCCTCCGTTCGTCCTGAGGCTCTCGAAGGATGAACGGAGGGTTTTTCAGCA
>Ga0214473_10007190_pt1 | contig 13240 bp, 10 predicted proteins | sample RVTome_7_FD_203509 | JGI IMG/M metagenome (GOLD analysis project Ga0214473, IMG submission 203509) | Soil microbial communities from uranium-contaminated site in the Upper Colorado River Basin, Wyoming, United States - RVT98D197 | ecosystem: Environmental > Terrestrial > Soil > Contaminated >...
CGTAGAATTGTGCGGTCGTTTCGCGCAGGTAGCGGTCGTTGGTCGCGTACGGACCGAACCGTGCGACGTCCATCCCGAACACGTCGTCGCCCGGGTCGCCGTCGACGATCCAGTTCGCGAGCGCGAGGCCGATCCCGGCGCCCTGGGAGAAGCCCGCCATGCACCCGCACGCCGCCCAGTACCCGGGAAGCCCGGCGACCGGCCCGACGAGCGGGTTCCCGTCGGGGGTGAACGTGAAGGCGCCGTTCACCCAGCGCTTGATGCCGACCTCCTGCAGCACGGGGAACCGGGCGAAACCGATCGAGAGCTCGGGCATGATCCGATCGAGCTCCTCGGGGAACAGCGTCCGACCGAAGTCCCACGGCGCCCCGTCGACCGCCCAGTGCCGTGGGTTCTGCTCGTAGACGCCGAGGAGCACCCCGCCGCCCTCCTTCTGGAGGTAGGTGAAGCCTTCGAGGTCGGTGACGGCGGCCATGTCGCCCTCGATCGCAGCGATCTCGGGGATGTCGTCGGTCACCAGGTAGTGGTGCACCATCGGCGTGAGCGGGTGGTCGACGCCGACCATGCGCCCCACCCGGCGCGCCCACAGACCGGCCGCGTTCACGACGTGGTCGGCGGTCACCGGGCCGTGCTCGGTCTCGACGCGCCACTCACCGTTCGGCTGGCGGACCAGGTCGAACACGCGGTTGCGCTCGACGATCTCGGCGCCGCGGCGCGTCGCCGCGATCGCGTAGGCGCGCGTCGCGCCGTTCGGGTCGAGGTTGCCCTCCTCGGGGTCGAACAGCGCGGCGCGGATGCCGGTCGGGTCGATGATCGGCACCATCTCGGCAGCTTCCTCGGGGCTGACCATGCGCGCGTCGGTGGTCCCTTGCGAACGCACCCAGGCGAGCTCCGACTTCAGCCAGCGGGCGCGTTCGGGCGTGCCGGCGAGCTCGAGGCCACCCGACAGGTGCAACCCCACGCTCTGACCGCTCTCCTGCTCGACGGTCGGCCACATCTCGATCGTGTAGCGCATCAGCGCGGCGACACGGGTGTCGGCGTTGATCGCGTGGAACCCGCCGGCGGCGTGCCAGCTCGAGCCGGCCGTGAGCTCCTCGCGCTCGATCAGCACCGCGTCCGTGATCCCTCGTGCGGCGAGGTGATACAGGACGCTCACGCCCACGATGCCGCCACCGATCACGACGACCTGGTAGCGATCTTCCATGCGCCGACCACCTTCGAACGGGGCTCCGGGACGCGACGGAGTGTAGCCAGGGGGGTCGGCGGGGGGGACGGTGGATGTGACCTGGGGTCGCCCCTTGACCCTTCGGAACGGACCCGGATACAGTCCCGCTCGATTCGCGTGGGACCGCGCAGGTCCTCCCCCCGACACATCTGGAGAGCGCCGTGTTCACGACCGCGTCGCGACGCCCGATGGGAACCCTGGTCACCCGAGCGGCGCTCGCGTGTCTCCTGCTCGGCGTGTGTCTCGCCCTGCCAGGCGACGCCGCCCACGCCGCGGGCAAGCTCCGGGTTCCCGAGCAGTACCCGAGCATCCAGGCCGCCGTGGATGCGGCACGGCCCGGTGACGTCATCGACATCGCGCCGGGTGTCTATCCGGAGAACGTGACCGTGGACGTCGCCGTGACGCTTCGGGGGCGCGAGTACTCGGCCGGCGCACCGCGGAAGAACTCGACGGTCATCGACGGCGGCGGTGACGTCGTCGTCACGATCCCGGTGGGGATCAGCCCCGCGCCCGAACTCATCGGACTCGTCATCACCGACGGGATCGACGGTGTCTCGATCCGGAGCCCGGCGCGCGTGACGCACACCTACTTCGTCCGCAACGGGGACTCGCTCGACGTCGAGCTCGGCGGCGGGGGCGTCTTCCTCCACAACGTCTTCGACCAGGCCTCGGACGACGCGATCGACATCGATCATCCCGTGATCGACGTTCGGGTCGTGGACAACCGTCTCTCTCGCAGCGCCGACGACGGGATCGAGATGCGCCTGCATGACGATGTCATCGCGTCGACGGTCCGGGCGTCGTTCCTCGGCAACCAGATCGTCGGCAGCGGGGAGGACGGCATCCAGATCATCGACTACTTCGGGGTCACGGACCGTCGGATCCTCATCGACGGGAACCTGATCCGCGACAGCCAGATGGCGGCCATCGGCTTGATGAGCGGCGGCAAGACCTTGGAGGACTACCGGGCCGCGAACGTCAAAGAGCCGATCTTCGTCCTCGCGAATACGCTGGTGGGCAACGACTACGGCATCTCGGGGGGCGACGCGCTCGTCGCCGTGAACAACATCTTCGAGGGTCACGCGGTCGCCCTGAACGGGGTCGACGGCGGGTCCGTCGCCAGCCACAACCTGTACTGGGGCAACGAGGTCGACGCGGTGCACAGCACGGTCGTCGACGCGACCTCGGTGTTCGCCGACCCTCGGCTCAGCGCGCGGTTCCGGCTGTTGGCGGGGAGCCCGGCGATCGACGCCGGCGCGGCGTGGTTCGAGTGGAACGGCGAGGTGGTGGTGGATGAGTCGCCCGCCGTCTACCAGGGAAACGCTCCCGACCTCGGCTGGTGGGAGCGTCAGTGACACATCGGTGGATCGGCCCCTGACGCGCGGACGGTGCGTCTAGCGGGGTGCGAGCGCGTGGCGGTGCGTCGGCGAGGAGTGCAGCCAGCAGGTGGTCGCCGAGTTGTAGGTGGACAGGACGGTTCCGCAGCCGGCGACCTCGCACTGGCGACCGGTTCGCGCCCGAGACGCGGCTTCCTTCCCCTTCGCAGGGGGTCCGTAGCGCACCTCGGCGCTGTTCGTCCTGTTCATCCCTTGGCTCCTTCCTGGCGGGTCGCGGCTGCGGATGATCCGTCGAAGCGGGATGGACGAGGTCGGGAGTCGCCTGGTCGGTCGCGCTGGGCGAACCCTCGGAGATGCCCGAGACTTCCAGAGTACTACGCGCCGGTCTGCCGATGGGAGGCTTCGACGGAACGAGGCGCCTCCGTCGCACGACCTCACCGTTCGCGTACGCTGTACCGGAACCACCCGCGAGTCTCGATCCACGAGACGCGCGCGACGACGTCTCGCGAACCCCTCGCACCGCCCCTGCTCCTGTGCGCGGCACCGCCGGTCCTCGACGCGCCCGCGTACCGACGACCACAGGAAGCAGAGGAACGACCCATGCAACAGCAGCACCCCTCACCGTCACGGACCGCCGTGGAACTCCCCCCGACCTTCTCCGCGCTCGGCGTCTCCGAGCCCATCGCGCAGGCGCTCCGTATGCGCGGCTTCGACGCTCCGTTCGAGATCCAGGCTCGGGTGATCCCCGATGCCCTCGCGGGCCGCGACATCCTCGCGCGCTCGCGAACGGGATCCGGCAAGACGCTCGCCTTCGCAGTCCCGCTGGTGGAGGGACTGACCCCGAGCGGACGCAGCCCCTCGGCGTTGATCCTCACGCCGACTCGCGAGCTTGCGAGCCAGGTCACCGAGGAGTTCCGCGCGATCACCGACGTCGCGCACCTGCAGATCGCCGCCGTCTACGGCGGGGTCGGCATCGGCCCCCAGGCCAAGCGGGCCCGGCACGCCGACATCCTGGTGGCCACCCCCGGACGGCTGCTGGACCTCGTGGCCCGCCGGCTCCTGCGTCTGGATCGCGTGCGCATCTGCGTGCTCGACGAGGCCGACCGCATGCTGGACATGGGGTTCCTGCCCGACGTGCGCAGGATCCTCGAGATGCTCCGTCCCGATCGACAGACGATGCTGTTCTCGGCCACGCTCGACGGAGAGGTCGGCCGCCTCGCCGAGCGGTTCACGCGCGACCCCGTGCGCCACGAGATCGGCGACGGCGGCGTCACGATCACCGACGCTCACCACCGCTTCATCAGCGTCGAGCATCCGAAGAAGACCGAGGCGCTCGTGCGCGAGCTCGCCGCGGACCGGGGGCTCGCGCTGGTCTTCGTGAGGACGAAGCACGGCGCCGACCGGCTCGCGAGGAACCTCCGGAAGCAGGGCTTCCACGCCGGCGAGCTGCACGGAGGCATGTCGCAGCCGCAACGCGAGCGCGCCCTCGGCCGGTTCGCGAGCGGGGCGAACGACGTGCTGGTGGCCACCGACGTCGCGGCGCGAGGGCTCGATCTCGAGGACATCACGCATGTGATCAACTTCGATGCCCCCGCCGACGAGAAGGCGTACGTGCACCGGGTGGGCCGCACGGCGAGGGCCGGACGCAGGGGGGAGGGCGTCACGTTCGTCACCCCCGATCAACGTCTCGAGGTGGGTCGTATCGCGCGCACGCTTCAGCTGGATGCCGAGTTCGTGCGAGCTGGCTTCCCGGTCGCTCCCGAGCGGCGCGAGCGGCCCGTCGGTCGAAACGGAGCGCCACGTGGCAACGGGCGACGACGGCGCCCCGGGGCTGGCGGCCGCCGCTGACCGCGAGCGCTACGACCCCAGGTCACCGGCGCTGCGGAACGGTTCTTCGGCCTCGCGCGAACGACGGAAGCGCTCCTGCGCCGTGGCGTCGTCGCCACGCAGCTCCGACACGAGAGCGAGCGCGCGCCAGGTCCAGCTCTGCAGCTGACGCTCGCCGAGCTCATGCGAGGTGCGGATCGCCTTCTCGAGGTCGTCCTCGGCCTCGTCGAGGCGACCCAGCTCCCGCAACACGATGCCTCGCTCCGCCATGGCGTCGGCGTGCTCCCAGCGCGCCCCGAGCTCCTTGAACATGGCCATCGCGCGGTCGAGGCACGGCAGCGCCTCCTCCCGGCGGTCCAGGTCCGCGAGGACCCGGGCACGCTGTACGGCGGTGACGGCCACGCTGAACTGATCGCCGATCCGTTCGGCGAGGGCGCTCGCCTCGTCGCTCAAGCGGAGGGCTTCCTCCGCATCCTGGAGATCCGGCTCGCCGGTCCCGACGCCGCCCGTGCGGTTGATCGACAACGAGTTGAGCGCGCGGACGCGCGCCCATCCGTCCTCGGGATCCGCGACCTCGAGCGCCCGGCGCCAGATCGCCTCGGACTCCTCGTAGCGCCCCCGTGTCCAGGGCACCCACCCCGCGAACAGCAGCGTCCGGACGATCGCCCATGGGTCGCCGAGCTCCTGCGCGGCGGCCAGGGAGCGGCCGAGCATTTCCTCGGCCCGGTCGAGGTCGGCCTCCACGTTGATCGCGACATCACCTCGGAAGCGCAACGCGAGGGCGAGCGCGAACGGATCCTGGACCTCGGTGCCGAGCGAGACCGCACGGTCGAGCGCGCCCGTGGCCGCCGGGTATTCACCCAGCCAGTAGTGAGCCTCTCCCTTGCCGGCCAGCGCGCGAGCCTCGCGGACGCCCCACCCCTCCTGCGGGCCGGCCATCGCGAGGGCCCGTTCGTAGAAGCCGACGGCGGACCGGCTCTCCATCCGCCGCCTTGCCCGGTCCCCCGCCCCGACGAGCCCGTCCGCGGCGCGGTCGGGAACCGTCCGGTCGTCGGGGTCGAGATCGAGCGATGCGAGCGCGCCGAGCTCCAGATGCTCGGCAGCCCACGTCGGGTGGCCGCGCTCGATCAATCCGTCGGCGATGAGCTGGTGGAGTCGGACACGCTCCCTCTTCGGGAGGCTCGCGTACGCGACGTCCTTCACCGTGGAATGCCGCAGTCGCCACCGCGCGACGGTGCGGCTGCCCTCGTCACGGACGAGGATCTCGGCCTCTTCGAGCTCTCGTAGCTCGGCGACGGTGGCCCCCGGATCCACGACGGCGAGCTCCTCGAGATCGAACGAGACGAAGAAGGCCGATGCCCGTCGCGTCTGCTCCCGCAGTCTCGGCGGCAGATGGTCGAGCCGCGCGGACACGACGGCTTGCACGGTGGGAGGCAGCCCCCCGCTCGTGGAGTGCGAGCGGTCGCCCTCCTTGGACAGGAGCATGCCGGTGGTCTCGACGATGAAGAAAGGGTTCCCGCCCGCACGACCGGCGATCTCGGCGGCCTCGGCCTCGGCGACGCGTCCGCCACCGGCCTGTCGCACGAGATCGATCGACTCCTCGAGCGTGAGCGGATCGAGCCGGAGCGTGAGGGCGTTCACGGTGCTCGACCCCCAGCTCGGTCGCGTGTCCAGGAGCGCGGGTCGCGCGAGCGCGAGCACCATCGCTCGGCGCGAGCCCGCGCGGGCGGGTGCGCCGAGGCGCGCGATCAGATCGAGCATCGGCGGGTCGAGGGTGTGCGCGTCCTCGAAGACCAGCACGGCCGGCCGCCGCTCGGTGAGCCGATCGACCAGCGCGATGAATCCCGCCTGGACGTCGTCCACGAACGCCGACTCGTCACGTCGGTGGGCCATCCCGAACAGGAGCGAGAGCCGATCGACGATGCGGTCGACCTCGGCAGGGTCGTCGACGTGTTCGACGAGCCCCCGCAGCCGGCTCCGTGCCTCGTCGGGCGGGTCGCCCTCGTCCACGCCGGCCAGCTCGCCGACGATCGCGGCAACGGGCGCGAACGTCGCCGTGTCCGTGAACGAACGCGGACGACCAACGAGGACGGTGACGTCGTCCCCCAGTCCCGCCGCGAGCTCGTCCGCGAGCCGCGACTTGCCGATCCCCGGCTCGCCGAGCACCGTGACCAGCACCGGCTGACCCGCGGCGGTCGTCCGCACGAGGCTCTCTCGGAGGATCGCGAGCTCGCTCGCTCTTCCCACGAAGGGGATCGTCCGGCGCGCCGACCTCATGGTGAGTCCCTGTACGGGGAAGGCCGTGAGCTCGTTATCGAAGCCCTTCGCCACCACCTCCCGGCGGTCGCCGTACGACACGGCAACGTCGGTCAGCGCGAACGTGGTCTGACCCACGAGCACCTCGCCGGGACCGGCGGCCGTCTGGAGCCGCGCCGCCGCGTTCACCACCGGACCGGTGACGAGGAGTTGCCCGGCCGGCCCCAGGCCGGTCGCCGCCTCCCCCGACTCGATCCCCACGCGGACCTCGAGCGACTCGCCCAGCCCGAGGGACTCGCTCATGCGACGCATCCTGCCGCGGATCGCCAGCCCGGCTCGCACGGCGCGCAGCGCATCGTCCTCGTGCACGGTCGGGAGTCCGAAGATCGCCATCACGGCGTCGCCGATGAACTTCTCCGGTCGTCCCCTCAGCGCCTGCAGCTCCTCGGTGGCGGCGTCGAAGAAACGTCCGAGGACCTCGCGGGTGCGCTCCGGATCGAGGCGCTGTCCGAGCCGCGTGGAGTCGACGAGGTCGGCGAACAGCACCGTGACCATCTTCCGTTCCTGGGTACCGAGCGGCATGGCCACGGCGGCGCCGCACGCCGGGCAGAACCGGGCCCCCTCCGGGAGCAGCCCCCCGCAGACCGAGCAGGTCATCGTCGAAGCATAGGCGCAGGCCCCGACACGCTCCCCACGCGGTGCCGGATGCCCGATCGGCCGGCCTCCCCCACCGTGAAGGCGCCGTAGCCGACGACACGGGTCGGATCGCCGGCCGTGTCTCCCGAGGTGCGCAGGTCGAGGAGCTCGAGGACCCTGCCGGTCGCCGAGGCGTAGGCCATCAGCCCCCGGAGCGCGAAGACGCCGCATGCGTCCCTGGGACCGATCTCCGCCGGGTCCCCGGTCAGGATCGCGTCGGCCGTCCGCCGGTCGGCGACGCGGGCGGACACCAGGTCGAGGTGATGGCTGAGGTCGGTGCTCACCACGACGAGATCAGCGCTCCCTGCGACGGCCTGCAGGACCGCGCTCGCCGCGCTGGCCGCCATGCGGCCGACCGCCACCGGCAGCGTTCGCACCTCCGGCCCGAAGAGACGCTGCAGGAACGGCAGCTGGACCTCGAGCGAATGCTCGGGCACGTGGGGCTCATCGTCGAGCACGCACCCCGCCGCGACCGCCTCGGCCCGGAGCTCCAGGTCGATCCCGACGTCGCCGAGCGGGGTGCCCCACGCGTCCGCGACCGGGGCCGCGCAGCCCTCGAGGGGCACGAAGTGGGCGGGCCCCAGCACGACGACGCGGGCGATCCGATCTGCCCACGGACGCGCCGCCGCGTAGGCGGTCGCCGCGACCGGCCCCGAGTAGCGATACCCGGCGTGCGGAGCCACGAGGCCCCACGGCCGATCAGTCTTCGCATCCTTCGCGTCGTCGAGGAGTCGGTCCACGGTCCGCGCGAGGATCAGCGGATCACCCGGATAGAAGGTCCCGGCCGCCGCGGGCCGACGCACACGCATTGCGCTCACCGCCCCAGCCGGACCGGTAGGCGCCGTGCGCCCCAGGTCCCCGCCTCGGGCTCGAAGACCCCCTCGCACACCGCCCCGCACGCACGACACGCGCCTCGCGCGTCGAGCTCCCACCCGACGAGGTCGCCGTCGTCGCGCCCGATCACGAGCGCGCCACACGCATGGCACCGTGTCGTCTGCCCCTCGGGGTCGTGGACGTTGCCCGTGTACGCGTAGCGGACGCCGTTGGCCGTCGCCACGCGGCGAGCACGCGTCAGGGACGCGGGCGGTGTCGGCGGGCGATCTCGCAGCTTCCAGTCGGGACGGAACGCCGTGAAGTGCATCGGCACCGAGGGCCCGAGGTGCTCGACCACCCAGCGGGTCATCTCGTCGAGCTCGTCGTCGCCGTCGTTCATGCCGGGGACCACAAGCGTGGTGAGCTCGAGCCACACATCGGTCTCGTTCGCGAGGTAGCGGAGCGTCTCGAGCACGGGTGCGAGATGCCCCGCGCAGACGTCGCGATAGGAACGCTCACGGAACGATTTCAGGTCGACGTTCGCGGCGTCCATGTGAGAGAAGAGCTCGCGCGCCGGCCCCGGCTCGACGTATCCCGCCGTCACGGCGACCGCCTTGACGCCCCTCGCCCGGCACGCATCGGCGACGTCGATCGCGTATTCGAGGAAGATCACCGGGTCGTTGTAGGTGAACGCGACCGACCGGCACCCGAGACGGACCGCGGCCTCGGCGACCTGCTCCGGGGCGGCCTCGTCGGCGAGCGTGTCGACCTCCCGCGACTTCGAGATGCTCCAGTTCTGGCAGAAGCGGCATGCGAGGTTGCAGCCCGCGGTGCCGAACGACAGCACCGGCGTGCCGGGCAGGAAGTGCGCCAGCGGCTTCTTCTCGATCGGGTCCACGCAGAACCCCGACGATCGACCGTACGTCGTGAGGACGATCGCGTCGGCCTCACGCCGGCGGACGAAGCACAGCCCCCGCTGCCCGTCGTGGAGCGCGCATCCACGCGGACACACGTCGCAGCGGAGCCGACCGTCATCGAGGCGGTGCCACCAGCTAGTGGGCCAGCTCGTCTCCGCGACCGTCATCCCCGCACACCTCCAGCCCTATGATGCGACCCGCTCGAACGAGGAGCCACCCCAACCGTTGCAACGGGGCCGAACCTCGCATCGCGGCTCGCCGATCGCTCTGGTTCCAGTACCCCCCTAGACTCGCGGGGATGACGCGTGTCCCCGCGCTGCTCCTGATGGCGTGGCTCGCCGCTGCCGCGTGCACGGCCACGACCGCGGGGGTCGACCAGACGGAGCCGACCGCCATGCCGCCCGTCCATGAGGGCCCGTCCGTCGCCGGCCCGGCCGAGCCCACCCGGATCGCCATCCGACCGGTGCACGCACCGTGGACGCGCGCGATCGACGACGCGATCCGCGGGCTACCCGTGTCCGTGGCCGTGGGGAACGGCAGGACCGTGTCGTACGTACATCGCGGCCGAACCGATCGGATCCTTGCGTCCAACGCGAAGTTGCTGACCACGATGGCGGCGCTCGACCTCCTGGGCGAACACCACCGGTTCGTGACCGGCGCAGTGGCGCAGGGGCCCACCGCCGACGGCGTCGTCGAGGGGGATCTGTGGCTGGTGGGCGCGGGTGACCCGGAGCTCGGCCCCGAGCGACTCGGCGCGCTCGCCGCGAAGCTTCGCGCGCGAGGTCTGAAGAGCGTCGAGGGTCGCGTGCTCGGCGATACCTCGGCATTCACGCGGGAATGGTGGGCACCGGGCTGGTTGCGGGGGATCAGCCGAGATTACGTGACCCGTTCGACGGCGCTCGCGTTCACCGGGAACACGGTCTCGTCCCCCGAACTGGCGGCGGCATCTGCGCTGCGCGAGGCCCTGCTTCGGGCCGGAGTACGGGTCGAAGGGGCGGCGGGAACCGGTCGCGTCCCGAGCGGGCTCACCAGCCTCGCCGCCGTCCCGTCGTCGCCGCTCGCCGATCTCGTGGCACGGCAGAACCACGGCTCGCTGAACTTCTACGCAGAGATGCTCGCGAAGGCGATCGGCGAGCTCGGCCCCGCGGAGGGCGGCTCGACGGCGGCCGGCGCCACGGTTATCGAAGGGTGGGCGGACGCCCGAGGGGTGGATGTGGCGATGCGCGACGGCTCTGGCCTGTCCCACGACGACCGCGCCGCTGCGGCCGAGGTGGTCGCCCTGCTCCTGCTCGCCGAGCGAGAACCGTGGTTCGAGGCGTTCGAGTCCTCGCTGCCGCCCGGCGGCTCCGGCACCCTGGAGGGCAGGCTCCAGGACGTCCCCGTGCGAGCGAAGACCGGCACGTTGTTCGTCGAAGTGGTCTCGACCCTCTCCGGCTACGTCAGGACCGCCGGCGGAGCCCGGCTCGCATTCTCGATCCTGTCGCAGGACGTCCCCAAGCCCCAGGCCTCCGCGCTCGAGGACCGGATCGTACGGATCGTCGCCGGGCTCGGTGGCGGACGGTAGTCCATATATGATGATATCTTCATCTCCACGATGCCAGATATCGCCGTGGTCAAGGCCGAGTTCTTCCGCGCGATCGCGCACCCCGTTCGCATCCGCGTGCTGGAACTCCTGAGCGACGCCGAACGCACCGTCGGTGAGCTGCAGGCCCAGCTCGGGCTCGAGCAGTCGCACCTGTCGCACCAGCTGGGCGTCCTGCGTCGCGCCGGCGTCGTGGTGACGCGCCGCGAAGGCTCCTCGGTCGTCTACGCACTCGACGACCCACGGATGGCCGAGATCCTGACCACCGCACGCCGGATCCTCCTGGACGCGGCGACGCGCGCACAGCGCGGGCTCGCCGCCTCGTGATCGTCCTCCCGTCGCGGCGCGACTACGCGGGCGTCGCGCGTTCGTGGCGTCGCGACGCCCTGGCCGGGGTCACCGTCGGCGTCGTGGCGCTGCCGCTCGCGCTCGCGTTCGGCGTGAGCTCGGGGTTGGGGGCGGCCGCCGGCATCGTCACCGCGATCGTCGCGGGCGTCGTGGCGGGCCTGTTCGGCGGATCCGATCTGCAGGTCTCGGGCCCGACCGGCGCCATGACCGTCGTGCTCCTGCCGATCGTGGCGCGTCACGGCCCCAATGGAGTCCTGCTCGTCGCCCTGCTCGCGGGGCTGGTGCTGATCGCCGCGTCGATCGCGGGGCTTGGACGGTACATCGCGTTCATCCCGTGGCCGGTGGTCGAGGGGTTCACGGTCGGGATCGCGGTGATCATCGCGTTGCAGCAGGTGCCGATCGCGCTCGGCGTCTCGACCCCCGACGGACAGAACGTGCTGATCGTGGCCTGGCGCTCCCTCGAGGTATGGGGCGCCGCAGGATGGAGCCCCCCGATCGTGGCCGGCGTCGTGGCGGCGCTGATGCTCGCGATCCCCCGGCTCCACCGGTCGCTCCCCGCGTCGCTGCTCGCCGTCGCCGGCGTCACCGTTGCGGCGGAGCTCCTCGACCTCTCGGTGCGCCGGATCGGCTCTATCCCCTCGTCTCTGCCCGCTCCCCACCTCCCCAGCGTCGCGCTCTCGGACATGCCCGGGCTTGCGGGCGCCGTGTTCGCGGTGGCGATGCTGGCTGGGATCGAGAGCCTCCTGTCCGCGAAGGTCGCCGACGGCATGGTGGACGGGCGCGACCACGACCCCGACCGCGAGCTGTTCGGGCAAGGACTGGCGAACGTGGCGGCGTCGCTGTTCGGGGGGATGCCCGCGACGGGCGCCATCGCGCGCACCGCGCTCAACGCCCGCGCCGGGGCCGAGACCCGCCTCGCCGCCGTCGTGCACGGGATGGCGCTGTTCCTGGTGGTCGCGCTGCTCGCTGCCGCGGTCGGCGTCGTGCCGCTCGCCGCCCTCGCCGGCGTGCTGGTCGTGACCGCGGTCCGCATGATCGACCTCGACACGATCCGCCGGATCCTCGGATCCACGAGGAGCGACGCGCTCGTGATGGTCGCGACTGCGCTCACCACCGTCGTGTTCGATCTCGTGATCGCGGTCGAGGTGGGGATCGTGCTCGCGTCGTTCCTGGTGCTCCGCGCCGTGGCTCGCTCGACGGTGTTCGAGCCCGAGCCTGCCGAGCGACCGGTCGACGTCGACGCCCAAGCCGAACACGACCTGCTGCACGAGCACATCGTGACCTACCGGCTGGACGGCGCGCTGTTCTTCGGCGCGGTGGAACGGTTCCTCGTCGAGCTCACATCGGTGAGCGACGTCCAGGTCGTGATCCTGCGGCTCGGGCAGCTGCAGGTCCTCGACGCGACCGGCGCCCAGGCGCTCGGCGACATCGTCGAGCATCTCCAACATCGCGGGATCGCGGTGCTTCTGTGCTCGGTGCGGACCCCCCACCTTGCGCTGATCGAGCGGATCGGGGTCCTCGACGCGCTGGCTCACGAGAACCATCTGCTCCCGAGCATCGAGGACGCCCTCGTGCACGCGCGTCAGCACGTGGCACACGGCGCTCGCCACCCTGTGAACGCCTGATCATCGCCGGCGCGACAGACGCATCTCCCGGGGCGATGATGGAGGGGTGACACCCGCGGCCACCCACGCGCGCATCGTCGTCGCGAAGCCCGGGCTCGACGGACACGACCGCGGGGCCCGCGTCGTGGCGCGGGCCCTTCGCGACGCCGGCTTCGAAGTGATCTACACGGGTTTGTGGCAGACGCCGGCCCAGATCGCGGAGACGTGCCTGCAGGAAGATGCCGACGCACTCGGGCTCTCGTGCCACTCCGGCGCCCACATGACGCTGTTCCCCGAGGTCGTGCGGGAGCTGCACATGCGCGAGCTCGGGGACCTCCCGGTGTTCGCAGGCGGGATCGTTGCCCCGGACGATGTGCCCGTGCTCGCCGAGGCAGGCATCGAGCGGGTGTTTCCCCCGGGCTCGCGCCTGCCCGACATCGTGGCCTGGGTCCGCGAGCGGCTCGAGGCGGCGCCGTGAGCGGCGACGATCGCCGCACGTTCTCCGGGTTGCCGCTGCGGCCCGTCTACGGCCCCGGCGACCTGACCGGTTTCGATCCGGAGCGCGACCTCGGCGAGCCCGGGGCGTTCCCCATGACCCGGGGCGTCTATCCGACGATGTACCGCGGACGACCGTG
>Ga0214473_10007191_pt1 | contig 13239 bp, 10 predicted proteins | sample RVTome_7_FD_203509 | JGI IMG/M metagenome (GOLD analysis project Ga0214473, IMG submission 203509) | Soil microbial communities from uranium-contaminated site in the Upper Colorado River Basin, Wyoming, United States - RVT98D197 | ecosystem: Environmental > Terrestrial > Soil > Contaminated >...
GGATCACTCATCGGCAATGATAACCCCAGATCCGGCCGGGGGATGCCGGTAATTCCATTATCTCCTCCTGTCAGTGAAACCCATCGATAAATGAGGCCCCACACGCACATGGCAATGGCCAGAGTGATCATGAGAAAATAGATTCCTGCGGCCCTCAACGCCAGGCCGCCTAAGAGGGCTGATAAGCCTGCAGAAACCAGGATGCTATACCCGAGTGTCGCGCCAAACGGGAACTGGTACTTTGTCACAAGGATTGCCGTCGTGTAAGCCCCGACCGCGAAAAAAGCGGCATGGCCGAGGGAACCCAATCCGGTGTAGCCGATGAGGATGTCCAGGCTCATCGCAGCCATGGCATAGATGAAAGCCTGGGTCATCAAGATGACCCCATAAGTCGGGAGCAGGGCAGGAAGCACAAGGCAGAGGAGCAACCCCACTCCGATCAGCGAATATTTCAAGACTTGTGATTTGAGGCTTTTCGATGTCATGACGCCTTCCCGAGAATGCCTGTGGGCCGAATCGCAAGCACAATCGCCATAGGCGCAAAGAGGGTGAAGTAGGAGAACTCCGGAAAAAGAGCCTTGCCGAAGTTGTCTATGAGACCGACAACGACGGCGCCGATCACGGCCCCTGGAAGACTCCCCATGCCCCCTATGATAACGACCACAAAGGCATAAGGGAGCAACTCGAAATCGAGACCCGGGTAGATTCCCATGAATGCGCATCCCACGACGCCCCCAAACCCTGCAAGCAATGCCCCCAAGGCGAATACCCCCAGCGTCACCAGGGAGACGTTAATGCCGAGGACGTCTGCCATCTCCCTGTTATCGACAGCAGCTCTCACCATGGCGCCGGCTTTCGTTTTTTCCTGAAACCACCAGAGCACAAAGAAGAGAAAGACGGCGGCGCCAATCATACAGAACCGCACCATGGGGAAGTAAAAATCCCCGATCTGAACGCTTCGCGAGAGGTATCTCGGGACGGTGAGATTGAGGGGATGGCCACCCCAGATCAAAAGGCAGAGGTCTTGAAGAAAGAAAGCGATTCCCGTCGTGATGAGCATCTGCCGCAAATCCTGGTCTGCCAGGCCCCGCAGGAAGAACCTTTCCATCACCGCACCCAACAGGGCAACGACAATACAGGCGACCAAAAAGGCCAGATAAAAATTACCGGTGAGAGAGACAACCGTGTAACCGATGTATCCTCCCACTAAGTAAAAGGACCCATGGGCGATATTCACGATCCTCATGACGCCGAAGATCAGGGTAAACCCTCCTCCGAGCAGGAAGAGGAGGGCAGCATAAGAAAGGCCATTAAAGGTTTGGTTTACCCAGAATTCCATGAGTGCTCCTGGTGAGCCAATTCGGCATCACCTCCACCCTTGCCCTCCCCCTTGAGGGAGAGGGTAGGGTGGGGGGTAACAGGTTCTCCCCTTATTCGCAGAATTTGCAGGGGGGATAGTCGCGACTGTATACGGGCGATTTGAGATATGTCTCCGGGTCATATTTGTAGAACTGGGTAATCAGAGGATAAGTCTCGACTACTGTATTCTGGTAAGTTTTTCCTATTTTGTCTACCCGGCGGATGTAGTTATTCTGAATGGCATGCCCATATTTATCCAGTTTGAGAGGTCCCTGAAGGGCATTAGGAATCTCAACACTTCGCAGGGCCTGCAGAAATTTCTCTTTGTCTTCTACATCACCCTTGACTGCTGTAATCGCCCGCATAATCCAATCCCCTCCCGTATAGTTGATCGCGATGGGCATGGTCAGGTCTTTTTTGAGCGTGGCTTTTACCTTTTCGACAAATTTGATGTTTTCAGGAGTCTTAAGGGCTGCACTGTAGTTCCATACGCTATAGACGCCGAGGGCATCGTCGCCCAGGGCGGGAAGGATCGTTTCATCCGTGGCCGTTCCAGGAGTAATGACCTTCCATTTCTCCATCAACCCGCTTGCTCTCAGGGCTTTGATGAAACGGATGCTCGGTCCGCCGGTGACCCCTTCAAAGATCCCGTCCGCCTTGCGTTTCAGACTTGCCAGATAGGGTCCGAAATCCATCGTGCCAACAGGAACCCAGACCTTCTGGATCACCTTTCCCCCAAGCTCCTCAAAGACCCGCTGGAACCCGCCGACCGTCTCATAGCCCCATGAATAGTCATAGGCGAGAGTCACGGCCGTTTTCCATGTCAGTTTGTTATAAGCAAAATCGCCGGCAACATGGCCCAATTCGCCGCCGGTATGACAGATGCGAAGGAGATACTTGGACCGTTTCCGCTGGGTCAAATCGTCCGCCGCCGAAGCCGTATTGACGAAGGGAACGCCCGCCTCCACACAGACCGGTGCGATCGCATAGGAAACATTTCCCTGAAATACCCCGGCGATCAAATTGACTTTGTCATGGGTGATCAGCTTTCGGACCTTGGTTACTGCTACTGCAGGATCGCCCGCTTCGTCTTCAACGATGATCTCCACCTTCCTGCCTTCCACGGTATTGTTCTTCTCGTTCCAGAACATCTTAAATCCTTCCACCATATCCATACCGATCTGAGCAAAGGGACCTGTTAAAGGAGCAACAAAACCTATCTTAATAGGCCCTTTTTCAGCCCCGATGGCTGCCTGGTGGAAACCACCGATCACCACAAGAAATGCGAACAAGCAGGTCACCGTAAGTTTCGCCATCTTAAACTTCCGCCCGTTTTTTGAATTTGGCATCTCAATTTCTCCTTTCGTTGTTTGGTGTCTATATCACTCTTGTTCAAATTAGGCTCTATCCCATTGGAATTATTGGTCTTCAAAAACGAGGTTGCTTCGTCGCAAAGAGACTCCTCGCAACGACTAAAATGGCTCCTGCGTTAGGATTTGTCATTGCGAGCGGAGCGAAGCAATCTCGTATTTGGATATGACTGAATCCAAACACAAATGACGAACCACCACCAAGGGGAGGGAAATCAACCCTTCCTATTGGTCTCCTTTGTCCACGATGGCCACCAGTCTTACCATGGAACCGTCTCCCCCCACCCATCTGATCGGTAATCCGGAGATCGTCACTCTTTTCCCGGTGACCTTATCGATGTCCCCGCCCACGTTTTCCCAAGCCATAATTCCGTTGCCAAGTAATAGCTTATGACAGGGCTCCCAATGAGGGAAATCCTGGATGACGTCACGACCGGTCTCTTTCTTGTACTCTGCACAGATATCGGGACGAATCGGCCCCGGCCCATGGGGCCCTATGGCCGTTGCGAGAGGATGGTCCATCGCCTGCTGGTCCACTCCGACCGCTTTCACTTTTTTCTTGACGAACCACTCCCCTGCTTCTTTGTAAAGCCCGGGAGAATAGCAGAAATACTCATCGGTATCGGCAAAATACTTGTGCCATCCGCTGTTGATAATGACGATGTCCCCTTTTTCGATCTTGGGCCGGGCCTTCTCCAGATCATCGGGGGTGATGACTTCCCATTTCTTTTTCGGAATGGATACGACGACTCCTGTTCCATAGTAGTTTTCCAGGGGAAGGTCGGCGGTATACATCGGCCCCTTCAATTTGTTAGCCGGTAGCACATGGATGGGGGAGTCGGCGTGGGTTGAGCAATGCATGGGGGCCGTAATCCACTGGGTAAGCACTCCCGATTTTGAATGATAGTGGAAGCGCTCGATCTTGACCTCAGGGAAATAAGGCCACAAGGGCGTTCCATGCCCGAAGGGCTGACTCAGGTCAACAATTTTTACCTTTCCCATAAGATGAACCTCCTTTATTTTGAATTATTAAACATAAAGGACTGAGAAAATGTTTTTTACACTTTTAGAAGACCCCAAAAGTCTGTCATGCTGAATCCGATTCAGCATCTCACCTCCTGGACCCATCTGTTCTTTGGGTGAGATCCCGGATCACTGTCCGGGATGACAGATCTGAGACATTCCAAATATTCTTGGATGTTTTTGCGGCATTCGCACAGAGCTATTTTTTGTATTTGCTGCTCTTCTTTTTCTCCAGCTCGCGGAGGTAAGAGACCCAATACTTTTCATCCTGGCCCATCCTGTCCCGGAACTCCGGACCTACTTCCGTATGATCTTTCCTGTCGAGAATGGCCCATAAAGGGAATGGTTCTGCCGGCGGACAGCCTCCTGAAAAGGGACTTCCCTGACCACGGTACTTCTTGAGGCAATCGCCCATTAAGATAACGTCTTTCCCAAGCTTCAGTCCTTCAGGGATCTCTTTCTTCCGGCCTACAAGGATCGAAATCCCCTTGTTTTTTTCGTACTCCCCCATGGCCTTCAGCTTCTCCATGGTCATGGCCAAAAGCCCCTGGCAACTGCTGCAACTCCCTTCAGCGTTGATGTCATATTCGGGCCATGCCTTAAACCCCTTCAGGTAAGGCAACCACAATTTTTTGTACACCTCCTTGATCTGTTTGCCGCGAATCTCTATGGCCTTTTCACTATAATTGCCCAACCCGCGCTCGCGAGCAGGTTCAAAATAAGGGACCTTCTTGATGTTGAGTCCAATCATGCGGCAGATCGTGGCATCCACCGCTACCGGGTCTTTGCCGGCGACAACGCAGCCGAAGTCCACGGGGGTCGTGCTGTGAGGACCAAAACCCTCGGCGGGCCGAATCATGTCCACAATGTTGAGGTCCGCCTTGATGACAGACCAGACATCCATCATCGCTTCTGCGAGATTGGTCTGGTGCATCTGGTAATGGACCTTGTCCTGCACCACTCCCTTGATGTTCTTGAGGGCACAGGTAAATACCATACTGGCATGGGACTTGAAAATAGGCAAGTTGACGATATGGTCAGCCTCTAAGAGAAACCTGGGCAAACGCACACTGGTAATATCGGACCTGGCATCCCGAATCGGAATCTTGATCAGGTCTTTCTCCTGTTTTATGTCAATGATCCTGTCTATGCCGGCTTCTTTGGCTGCTCTGCCGATCCCCGTGACTTCGAAGGACTCCGTGGTGTCACAACCGATGGCAGATGCCTCGGCGAGAATAATTTCCTTGGGGTTTGCTTTTCGCAGCACTTTAATTACGGCAGTAATGAAAGCAGGGCTGGTGTTGGCACTTGTCTCAGGAGGAATGGGATGACCTGCATTGGGCTTGATGACCACCGTGGAATTCGGCTTGATGAGAGTCTCAACTCCGCCCAAGAGTGAAAGGGCTTCCTCTATCATCCTTTCGGGATCAGTTCCCTTGCTGACGGAAACAACCGATTTCGCCATGACGTCTGCTCCTCCTTTCTTATTGAAAAAAAGTGTCAGTGTCAGTGGTCAGTGTCAGTAAAACCAGTCTACTTCGACCTTTATCATGCAAAAATCCAAGAGTATCCTCAGGCAAGGATCCCCATTCGCTTTGCATTGAGGTGATAGATCTTCTCCTTATCCCTGTCGGGAAGATTGATTCGCTGGAGGAGACCCATGCAATCGTTCATCTCCTCATAAGGATAGTCGGTTCCTAGGAGGATCCGGTCTATCCCCATGGCTTCACAAGTGCATCGGAAGGCGGGCTCGTAATAGTTGCCACTGGTTGTCACGAAGATGTTACTTCTCAGATAATCGCTCGGCTTTTTTGAAATCTTCGGCCTCAGACTTGGATCAAAAGGTTTTACAAAGGCCCAATCGATTCTCTCCATAACGAAAGGAAGTCCCTCTCCAAGGTGTCCTACGATGACGGTTAATCCCGGAAATTCATCAAAAAGGCCGCTGTAGATCATCCGAAAGAGGCACAAGGTGACCTCAAATCCGAAACCGAAGGGAGTCCCTGCCAGAGGAAATCCGTATGCTTTCACCTGCGGAACCGCTGAAACCGTGGGATGGAGATAAATCGGAACATTCAGCTTCTCCGCTCTCGCAAAGATTGGCCGGTATTGTTTTTCGTCCGGATAGGAATCACCATAATGGGCATGGGTGTTCCAGCCCACGAAACCGAGTTCCTTGACGCATCTTTCGAGTTCGTCGGCGGCTTCCTTTGGGCGCTTGGGCGCCAACGCTGCAAACCCCTTAAACCGGTCCGGATGGCGCTTTATGATTTCTGCAAGAGCGTTATTTGAATCTCTCGCCAGGGTCGGTCCCAAGACGGGATCGAACTGCTCAACGCCGGGTGCGGACAGACTGAGAACCTGAACATCCACTCCTGATGTGTCCATTCGTTTCAGTCGCCCCTCGCCGTGGTCGAGGAGGGCTTCGAGCAATGGATCAGCAAAAGGCTGCGGCACTTCTTCCGCATACCAGAGACGCCGGGTCTTGTTCTTTTCATCCTCGACCAACCTCGGGTAACCTTTGTTTTCGGACAGCGCTTTCAGATAAGCTTTCGTGTAAAAATGGGCCTCAAAATCGATCTTCTTCATTGCTCCTCCTCTGCTTCGCATGATGTAGAAGATAACGTGTCCGTGTCCGTGATCCGTGTCCGTAACTTATTGAATCTTCATGTTTTGCGGGTGGCCAAGTGGCCATGACAATTACAACGATTACTTCTCTCCTCTCTTGCTGCCCACTGCCTACTGCTTTCTGCCTTCCTCTTTTTTTAGTTAACTGATAAATGATCACTGATAACCGATCACTTCTTTTATACTTTCTACTGGTGATCGGTAACGACCGACGTCTTCCAGCTTGAGCTTTCGCAAAAACCCTCGTATGAGATGGTCTGACCGGGAGGGACGACAAGGAAATCTTCATCCCAGGGGCCGTTGACCATTTTATCCACCAGAGTTGTAGCGCCGTGGATCTCCTCAAACCTCAAGTCGTAACGGGAAGCCATCTGTTTTGTATATTCACGATATTTCTCCACTTCATACTTCCCTGTATTGATGAAGACCAGACGGGTATAATTCTGAAGCATTCGCTTCATGAGCCACTCGGCTTTTTCAGCCCCATAACGCTCTACCGTCTGATCATACGAACTGAACAGATGGTCGCCTCCTTCGATCCATCCCTTGGTCAGGTAATAAGTCCCGGGCTCCGCTTTTATCTGTTTCAGATAGGCCTCACGGGAACCGAGAAATATGCTGATGCAATCATCCACCCTTGGAACAACTAAGGAACAGGTTTCGCTCCGCAGACCGGCCACCGACCGGGAGCAGAGACCGTATCCGATAAGGATCGTCCCCGGTCCCTTACTCGAAGCGTCAATCTTCTCCTGAAGGACCTTCTTCAAATTCTCAGGCTTAACGTGCAGGCCGAGTTCAAGGCTTTCGTAATCCACCCCTTCCGGGAGAAGAGGCAACATCTCTTCGATAACGACCTGGCATGCGATGATTTTTTTGATATCAGGATGCATAGGTTAGCCCTTTATCGACGACAAGTCCTGAATGAGTTCATAGTTGAAATCAGACATTCACGCTGCTCTGGCACTTCCCCATCCCCCTCCTAACCTCCCCCTTGAAGGGGGAGGAACATAACGATTTCCCTCCCTCTCAGGGGGAGTGGAAGGGTGGGGGTGGGGCTAATTTCCTTTGTTCATTTCCTAACACATCGATCTGCTTACTGCCAAGAACCTTTCTTGATAAGGGCTGGGCGCCATGTTATCTTGTATCCCGTTAACACAGGACAAAGCAAATCGCAGGAGGTGAAGATCATGGATCAAGTTCCTTATTCTGAATTCGACTTGTCAGGGAAGGTGGCCCTTGTGACAGGAGCAGCCAGGGGATTAGGTCGGGAGTATGCACTGGCCCTGGCCCGATATGGCGCCGATGTCGCAGCCTGTGACATTCTTCCCGAAGTGAAAAACATCAGACCCGAGATCGAGCAGATCGGCCGCCGGGCCCTCGCCCGTCAAGTTAACATCTGTAAGATTCCGGATTTCCAGGCCACGGTGAACGAAGCGGTTAGCTTTTTCGGACATATCGATATCCTGATCAATAACGCGGGGATTAACATCCCTCAGTGGGCGGTCGACGTCACAGAGGAGGCATGGGACCACGTTATCAACCTGAACCTGAAGGCGCTCTTTTTCTGCTGCCAGACTGTCGGAAAAGTGATGATTCGGCAAAAAAAGGGAAAAATCATCAACATTTCCTCTACGATGGGCAGTGTGGGGCTTGAGCGAAGATCAGCCTATTCATCGAGCAAGGCAGGCGTCAATCTCCTGACAAAAGTCCTGGCCATCGAATGGGCGCCTTATAACATCAATGTCAACGCGATTGCTCCTACATTCGTCGAAACCCCTTTGACGAAGCCGATGTTCGAGGAGAAAGGTTTTCGGGACTCCGTCCTCGGGAAGATCCCCATGGGGCGGATCGCACAAACTAAAGATATTACAGGGGCGGTCATCTACCTGGCTTCAGAGGCTTCCAATATGACTACAGGCCATGTGCTCCTCATCGATGGAGGCTGGACCGCCCAGTGAATGAAAATCTTGCATTCACCACAGAGGCACAGAGGGCACAGAGAAAAGATTTCTATGCCTGGTCCTTTGACGGTTTGGCCTTGGGTTTGATCAGCCCCTCTCGGTAGGCGCGGGTATAGTTCAGGCAATAGTTGTCCCGGCCCAGTAGAAGCTGGGCGGCCAGAAGTTCTCCCCTTAGTTCCCGGTCAAAGGGGTCCATAATCGCTGAATCCAGACCGGCTGCGAGAGCAAGGGTCATAAAGACCCGGTTGACGAGATGTCTTGCAGGCAGTCCGAAGGAGATATTGCTCAACCCCATGCAGATGTGAGCCTTCGGGAACTCGGCACGAACGGTGCGGATGGTTTCCAGCGCGATCAGCCCGGCCTGCGTATTCGTTGAGATTGCCATAGCCAACGGATCGATGTAGACTTTTTCATCCGGCAGTCCTGCACCGCGCGTTTTCTCAATGAGGCGCCGTATCACGGCAAGGCGCTCAGGGACCCCTTTGGGAATCCCGTGTTCGTCCATCGCCAAAGCAATGACTGGGCAACCGTGCTTGGAAGCCAGGGGAAGAATACCCTCCAACCGGGAGGGTTCTCCGCTGATCGAATTGATCATGGGTGTCTGCTTTACTTCCTGAAGGGCCGCGGCAAGGGCGGCAGGATTGGCGCTGTCCAGGCAGAGCGGCACCCCTACAACTTGCTGGACCGTTCTCACGAGCCAGGATAATGCCTCCGGCTCCTCATCCGGCCTGGTCCCGGCGTTGACATCAATAAAAGCTGCCTCGGCTTCTGCCTGCCGGCGGGCGAGATCCTCAATAAAGGCCGCGTTCCGCTCCCGGATGGCCTCCTTGACCTGCGTCAACGTACCATTAATCTTTTCACCGACGATTTGCATTGTCATACCTCCGTGACCAAGTGTGGTAATAGTCTACGGATTATAACCCACGATATTCTTATTCAAAATAGGATTTTCACCGCAGAGACGCAGAGAACGCAGAGAAAACTTTTTTTATTTGGCGGTGAGAGGCCGCCAAATAAAAAGGCTTTCGTTCTTTCAAGACAAGACTCTTGATAGCCATCCTGAAATTCAGATCTTAATCCTGAAGGGATGAAGCTTCTGATCCAATCGCCATCTCCCGATTGGATCAGAAAAAATATCCCTCTGCGCTCTTTGCGTCTCTGCGGTGAGCCTGGTTTGAGCTGAACTGTCACTGATACCGGCCATAATCCTTTGTAAACTCGAACATCGCTTTCAGGTTTTCGGGTTTCGCATCATCGAGATTCGTGGAGGCATCCATGATGAAGCCGCCTCCCTTTCCCACCACGTCGATCAGTTTCTTGCAGTAGCCTTTTACATCATCCGGGGTGCCGGCAAGCAAAATGGATAATGGGACGTTTCCTCTGATACAGACCACATCGCCCAATACCTCTTTCGCTTTAAAAATATTGGTTGCTTCGAACATGTAGACGGCTTTTCCCTTAGGGATGTCCCCGATCAAATCGAGACGGGACGTACAATCACCTTCCCAGAAGACGAACGGGGTCAATCCTTCATCGATAAAAGCAAGAATGAGCCTCTTCAATGTGGGCCAGTAGAAGGTCTTGAATTGATCAGGAGACATAAAGCTATCGATTCCCTTGTGAAGAGGCATAAAAACACGGGGTATTCCGTTTCTTTTTGCCCCCAAACCGTTCTGCACCATAAAAGGATATATCTGTTCAACGGCTTCGAGAAGCTTGTCCGGCATCCGGTACATATCGAGCATGGCGCCCACCGTCCCCCGAAGAAAATCGGAGATCACATCGAAGGGAGCATGGACCATTGCGCCAAACTGGGGAGGAAAGCCAAGTTCCCTCATTTTCTCTCCATATTCCGCCGACCCGGCAAGCATCTTCTTGGACTCCCTGGCCGCAGCCATCAGATCCTCTAACGCTTTTGCCATCTCAGGAGAATCCAGGGTTGCCAGTTTCCCAAACCCGGCATAGCTATAGAGACCGGGGATAGAGAAAAAATTTTCAAAAGCCCTCAGGGACCCGAATATACGCGGCCAGTATCTCCTCAGCATGAAATCGCTCTGGTCAAGAAGAAATGCATCGTATTCGCCGGCCTTCATATACTCATCTTCAACATATTGGAAACTCAAGTCTGGCGCAACGCCGTGGCCGGGCCACCGGAACTGCTTATAATCTAACCGTTCCAAGATCCTTCCAAAGAAACGGCTGGTGAACGGATCGTCATAGACATCCGGCTGAAACTCGACCATGGTTCGAATCCACGCTTGCATGGTCTTATCATAGTCATACATCGCATCTTCAAAGGTGATACCCCCGATCCTTGCAGGGAAAAACCCGAAAATGCACATGACGGGAACACGGTCGGGTTCCCGTAACGCAACGGCATCGTTGATTCTTTTTTCCCTCTGTTGAAGAAACTCTTCCGCTGATGTCTTACCCATTGTTTATCTGCCTCCTCATTCGGAATGATGTTTTTTGCTTGTCACTTTTGTTAAGGATAGTTCTTTTAAGGAAAGAGGCCATTTCCATTCTGGAATGAAAAATAATGACAACGCCGCAGCAATCTTGCTACCGCGGGATAGGATATTTTCAAGCCAGTCGCTCATTCGGCAGAAGTGGTATTCATCCCTGCTTGATTTCCGTTTTCAGTTTCTCCTGAATCATCCTCCTGAGCTCTTTCTTTTCTACCTTCCCAACACTGGTCATGGGCAGTTCCCTCACCAGCTCCAGGCGCTCAGGCAGCTTGAAGATGGAAATATGCCTCTCCTCTTTAAGGAATGCGCACAGGTCTTCGAGAGTTAATGGCTGATTTCCCTTCGTCAGTACAAAGACGCATCCCTTTTCTCCCAGGACATGGTCAGGCATGGCAACGAAGGCACAATTCTCCACTTTCGGATGAGCCAGGATATGATTCTCAACCTCTTCTGCGCTGATCTTTTCCGCCCCCCGGTTGATGGTATCCTTAATCCTTCCTTCGACAGCCAAGTAACGCCCTTTAACCATTCTGACTACGTCGCCGGTGCGATAAAAGCCATCCGGGGTAAAGGCCTTTTTGTTGTACTCAGGCGAGTTGTAATACCCCCTTATCGTGTAGGGGCCTCGAACGAGCAGTTCTCCGGGCTCGCCATAAGGCACGTCCCGATCGTTCTCATCCACCACCCGGACCTCGTCATCGTCAAACATGGGGGATCCCTGAGTGTTGAGAAGCAGATCCTCGGGATCTCCCTTACGGGTCCAGAAGAGCATGCCTTCGGCCATGCCCAGATTCTGGTGATAATTACATCCCAAAGTCGGTTTCACTTTCTTAGCGACTTCGGGATTGAGTCTTGCTCCTCCGGCAAGAACCGCATTCAGGGAACTCAGATCATATTTTGAGAGTGACGGCGCCTCCATCCATCGTATCAGCAGAGCAGGAGGAGTCGGCATGATGGTGATCTTTTCTTTCCGGATGGTCTCAAAGACCGTATCTGTTTTCGAGGACGGGATCAGGACCACCTTCCCGCCCTGGTATAGCGTCCCGCATAATCCGGGACAGGCCAGGCCGAAATTATGATTGACCGGGATGGCAATCCCCATGACCGAATCCTGGGTCACTTCGAGGATTTCCGACGCACGCTTGAAGTTGAGACTGTAGTCGTTATGGGTTCTCGGGATGATCTTGGGAACTCCGGTTGTTCCCCCGGACAGTTGAAAGACTGCGGGTTCCATTGGATCGGGTCGGTAGTTTCTTAGAGATTCGACAGGAACCCTCTCTTCGATCCTGTCCTCCAAGAGGGCTGAGAGTGAGATGAAATCATGATCCACACCCTCCCCGGATACGAAAGCAAACTCAAGAGTGGGCGTCCTCTGACGAACGTTTCTCGACATCTCCTGATGTGAGAAGTCTTTGAAACGGGAAGGCATAGCGTGAGCTCTTGCCTTGGCAAACTGGGAGAAAAACGAGATTTCGGCATCCCGGTGCGCGGGAAGGGCCAGGATCGGAATGACCCCTATCTTTACCGCGGCAAAGAAACAGTATATGAATTCAGGTTCGTTGGGCAGCTGGAAGATCATCCGGTCGTAGGTCCTCAAACCGGTGTTGATGAAATGGAGGGCCAGTCTGTTTACCTTCTCCCCCATCTCACGGTAAGAAACGTATTTCCCATCGAAGGCAAGGGCCGTGCGATCCCGATATTTGTCCACCCATTCGTCAAATTCTTCGCCGAGCGTCTTGTCGATCCAATAGCCTTTCTCTCTATACTTTCTTGCAAATGCTTCCGGATAGGGGACAAAGCCTTCGAGCATGAGGATCCCTCCTTTGGATTAGGAAATCCTACCCAAAGATATTTGAAATTTCCCAAATAGTCCCCTCTCCCTTCGATGGGGGAGGGGAAGGGTGGGGGTGCATGAAACAGAGAGCGTTTGGTTCCCCCTCCCCTTCATCCCCTCCCACCGAGGGGAGGGGGAATTTGGGGGAGACATTTCAGAGCAAGTTAGAAATAAATTCTCAGACTTTCTGGTGGAAGTATCTACCCTCTCTCGCGGTCCTTTTCTCCTCCGGATTGAGGAGACATCATTCTTGATGAGGCATCAATGATCGAGTCGACAATCTGCTGGTACCCTGTGCAGCGGCACAGGTTGCCGACAATGGCCTTCCTGACTTCGGCGGGTGTAGGCTTCGGATGCTCATCGAGGAATGCCTTGGCTGACATCACCATGCCAGGAGTGCAGAATCCGCACTGGATGCCTCCGTTCTTCAGGAAGGCTTCCTGGATAGGATGGAGCTTCTCACCCTCTGAAAGGCCCTCGATCGTCACGATCTCTTTGCCCTGGGCATCGATGGCAAGAACGAGGCATGAGGCTACAGGCTTGCCATCCATCAGGACCGTACAGGCGCCGCACTCTCCCTCATTGCATGATTTCTT
>Ga0214473_10007192_pt1 | contig 13238 bp, 12 predicted proteins | sample RVTome_7_FD_203509 | JGI IMG/M metagenome (GOLD analysis project Ga0214473, IMG submission 203509) | Soil microbial communities from uranium-contaminated site in the Upper Colorado River Basin, Wyoming, United States - RVT98D197 | ecosystem: Environmental > Terrestrial > Soil > Contaminated >...
TGTCGCGTCTAGCCTAACGTGGATCGGCCACATGCGCGGGCCCATCGTGAGCTGCAACTGCGGTTCTCTACCGACCGGGAACCGGTTAGCGAACCCTTCGCATGTATTCGTGACACTGAACGCATTTCTCGACCAGGGAGATGTAGGCCTCGGTCGCTGCGCCCATGTCTCTTTCGTTGCCCGCCCGAGCGACGCTCTGCGCTGCCTCGCGGAACTCTTCGCTGTGCCGTGCATACTCGGGGGTAGGCAGCACGAACCAGCTCTGGAACTCCGCGAGAGAGTCCAGTTCGCTACCACCTGTTTCGATTCCCTCGAACTCCGCCAGCACCAGAGCCCGCAAGAGCTGCTGCGTCTTATCCAACTTCCGTTGCATGATCTCCGGAGTCGATTGCTGTAGACTGGCCGGCCCGTTACCGGCTGTCACCACAACGGTTCCAGCCGCTATAAGAATCCATACCATCCTTCTCATTTCGCACCTCTCAAATCTGCCTCGATCCGTGGCGACGAGCTTCCACCGGGACGAGATCCAAGGCGCTGAAACGGTGGATCCTGGGGAACCAACATGCGTGGGAAAACTGTCTATTCCTTTGCACGCCATGGTTTTTGCAGCAACGTCCGATCCGGCCCCTCGCCTATCCAAATCTCTGCGGCGGGCGCAGCCTTCTCGATCCACATGGCAAGGAGCATCTCGATGCCTTCCAGGCTTTGCGCAATTCTCTCCACCTTCATTTTGTCTTCTGGATCTAAGCCCATTTAGAACCTCCCAGAAATGTATGGCGTCGCGTCGTTCTGTTCATCATCGAGGAGGCTTCTGCCCAAGTGGGCCTGCCCGGAGGGTGAGAAAGAACTCAGGCGGAAATCGGTGAGACCGCAACCAGCGGCCAGCTCAACCAAGCCTTGCACAGCCAGCAGTCGGCGCGGATCTCCGAGCGGCGCTGACGGCGCGGCTAGGCTCGACGGCAGGATTCGCGATTCCTGTGGAAACGGGAGGCGTCCATCCCAGCTACTCGCGTCCTAGGCGCTCCTCACAGCATCCAAGCGGTAGTGACGGCCCCGGTACGCCTCCCGAGCTGGGAACGAAGTCAATGCCGGCCTGGCCGGGAGCTGCGCCTAGAACTTCCTGCCCTCTCGTCGCCGAGCGTACCTTTCGGAGCTGCTTGCTGCCCGGGGCTCACCGACCCTGTCCCGAACCCTCGCTCCAGCTTGTCCCTCTCCTCGTAGACCTTCTCCGCCTCCTTCCATTCGGTGGGCCGCGGCTCCTTGGTCGCCACACCTTTCTCCCGCTCTGCCCTGCACCGAAGACAATAAGCGGCCTCCGGGACGGCCTTCAGTCGCTTTCTCTCGATTCGGCCCCCACAGGACAGGCAGATGCCGTAGACACCGTCACGGATGCGGTGCAACGACTCGTCCAGCGCCGCCGCTCGTTCCAGCAGCCCCCCTAGAATGTCGGCCTTCAGCTCGCGCTCCTCGCCGACCTGAGCCGCTTCGATTTCCTCGCTGAGAGGCGTATTGTCGCCAAAGCTTTCCAGCTCGGCCGCGCGAGGCTCCTTCCTCAGTGCCTCGATCTTCCGATTGCCCTGCGACAGCTCCGTCTCGATGCGGGCCTTCATCTCTTCTTCGAACTTCTTCATGCTCACGGTGCTCCCTACTTGATGGCGATATGCTTCGCCCGAGCTTCCTCCGATTTAGGCATCGTCACGGTCAGAATCCCGTCCTTGTAAGTGGCCTCGATCTTGCTCTCGTCAACCGCCGCAGGTAGGGCCACCGCACGTTGGAATTTTCCGTAGAAGCGCTCCGATTGATAAAACCCGTCGCGCTTGACTTCCTTCGTCTCCTTCTTTTCTCCTCGGAGAGTGAGCATCTGATTTTCCACGGTGACTTCGATATCCTCTTTCTTCAGTCCAGGAATCTCGGCATCGATGATGATGTTGTCACCTTTCTCATAGACATCGATGCGGGGTGCCCAGGCGCCGAGCTCTCCCGGCTCGCCCCATGCCCGCATCGCGTCCTCCAAGACACGGTTGAAACGCTCTGACAACTGCCTATTGAACGGTTCCCATCTAACGAGTGCCATGATGAGTCTCCTTTGTATGGAAGGGCATCCAGGACGCTCCTCCCCTTGGGTCGTCTTGCCCGAGGATCTGACGCTCGGCCTCCAGCCAGTCGCTCAAGGCATCTCCTTGCCGGACACCACGCTCCCGATAGAGCTCATACGCTCGAGCCGCGATTCGCTCCTGTAGCACCTGTGCGTTTCCGGCTGAGCTCGAGCCCTTCGCCTTGCGCCGTGGTCTTCGCGTCCTCTTCTTCTGAGAATCTTGTCTTTTCATGCTGGATCCACCGCGCCAGTTAGCTGGCGAGGACATATTCCACCGGGAAGGCCGGCTCCTTGCCGATTTGGCGGAGAGTGTGGTCGATCCGCTCTGGCCTTCCCCAATCACTCCAAAGCACTCCCCTCAATTCCATGACCGCCAGCATCTCGGGAACTCGTTGGAGGAGATGCTGCGAGAAATCGCGGACCGGCATGATCCGGTAGATGGCGTCCAGCACCTCGAGCTCCCGGGAGGTGTCCACTGCCATGGCAAGCGATTGAAAGAGCGCCATGACGCCCGGAACGCAGTGCCTGCCAAGCCTCCATAGAGACTTCGCCTTGGCCACCATCACCAGGGTGTTCCAGAGACCCCCTCGCGCCATGGATTCCTTCGCCGTCCCGTTCGCTGGTTTCTCGAGAAAGCGTGTCACGCTTCGGATCCCGTGCCCTCCCACGGTGCCCACGCAAGGCCCGGGCAAAATCCAGCCGTAATCCGGCTCCGGGCTGTCGGGAGCGACGCCCAGCAGGATGGCGGCGTAGGGTGAGGGTTCGAGAGCCGATGTCGCCTCCGCCACTGCCCCCAGAAACACGGCCTCTGGATGGACGAAGTGATCCGAGGGATAAACCACGACGGTCGCGTCGGGGTCTTCTGCGAGAACGTAGGTGAGGGGCAAGAAAACGCCGGCGGCGGTGCCGCGATTCTCGGGCTGAAAGATAACCCGCCCCAGCGCTCGGCCCGCCATTTGTGACTGAACGTCCTCCCGGTGCGATTCGGCCGCCACCAGGACCCTTCGCTTCGGGTGGGCCAGTCTATCCGCGCGGTCGACCGTATGCTGAAAGAGGGAGCGGGTACCGACGAAGGTGCAGTACTGCTTGGGCTTGTGCTGTCCGAGCCAACGCTGGATGAAAGGGCGGGTGCGCTCGCCCTCGCCGCCGGCAAGAAGGATAGACCAGAGAGAGTTCAGCTTCCGCTCCGAACCATTCATGAGCCCCAGCCGATCGAAGAAGATGAATCAATAGAACATTACTGCTGGCGTCGCATCGGGATAATACTGCTGGCGTCCGCATCGGGATAACTGGGTGTATCCCTAGTCGAGGGGCGAAAGATCCCGAGCACTCGGAGTCGTCGCTGAACGCCTAGACGATGTGTTCGATCTTCCACCATCCTCCAGTACGAAACGGGTGCCGTGCCCTGGCTTACTCTCCACTCGGAATCTCAAGCGCAAGGCATCCGCAGCCATTTTGCAAAACGCCAACCCCAAGCCAGAGTCTCCCGAAAGCCCGGCCCTCCGCAGCACTCCCGGCTCATGGAGCCGGTCCTGCAGCTCAAACGGTATTCCCGGGCCGTCATCCGAAACAGAAATGTGGAAGGGTGGGCCCGCCCGCACGCTCACCTCCACGCGCGTCCCTTGCGGGGTGTGTTGGAGGGCGTTCCGAATTAAATTGTAGAGAACTCGACGCAGCAAGCCCTCGTCGGTTCGCGTCTGGAGCGAACGCCCCTCGCTCTGGAACGAAAGGTGCCTTCCGCCGCGCTCCGCCACCTGCCGGAAGGCGGACACCGAACGGTCGGCCAGCTCCGCCAGATCGACGCGTTCGACCTGCAACGGCAGCTCGCCCTTTTCCGCCTGGCTCAGTTGAAGCACGTTCATGATCAGGTGCGATAGGTCCTCGCAACGAGACAAAGCCGCTCTCAAACCGGCCGTTTCGTGATCCGTCAGGCCTTGTTCCCGCTCTCCCAGAATCTGGAGGAAAGCGACGATTCCAGAAAGAGGGTTGCGAAGGTCGTGGACGATCATGTCGGTGAGACGCTGTTTGGCTTCGCCGACCTGCCTGAGCTCGGCATGGGCAGCTTCCAGCGCCGAGGCTCTCTCCGCCAGCTTCGCCTGAGCCGAATAGATGTAGGCGTCGATGGCGAGGCTCATATCCAGCGAGATGACTTTATTCAGCGAGCTCAGCGTCCGGTAGCGATGCGCGGGATCGCTCCCTATGGCAAGCTCGAGAACGTGGGCGGCGATCTCCCGGTACTGGTTGAAGGCACCCAGATACCATTCGGGGGAGACTCCTATGCGCTGATGCGCCAGCCCGACTCTCAGTCGGTCCTCCAAGTAGGCCAGATCATAGCGTCCGGACGTCAAATCCAAGAAATACTGCCTTTGGATCCCTCGGAAGTTTTCTAGACGATCGGGCGTGGCCGTCAAGATCCGACGCGTTTCCTGGTGAGCAAGCAGATAGCCGTAGAAGCGATCGACCATCTCTTCCACGTGCGGGACGAGGTACTCGTGGACGGCTCGCAGCCGTTCCTCGTCCTCGGGCGTGATCTCGAGGTAACGCTTTCTCTTCTGAAGTTCCCGCTCCGTTAGAACGAGTTCACCAATCCGGAAAGGGTTTCTGCTGGCCATCGTGCCTCTCTGTATGAGAGCGACCTTGCGGTTCACCGCAAGTCGGTCACAAGGACTTCCTTCGCAATCTGCCATGGCGACCGGGCCGGGTCAGAATTCATGTCTTCCTTCTCGGCCGACGACTTCGACGGTGCTCGCCTGCGGGCCCTTCTCCCCTGCCTCCTCGGCGAAACGGACTTCCGTTCCAATCTCGAGTCGATCGAAGGCATCGTTGAGGACGCTATTGCGATGGAAATAAAGATCCCAGCCGTCCTTTGTCTCGAGGAAGCCGTACCCTTCGTCCTTGAAGAGCTCGACGACCCGCCCATGAGGAGGACCCACACGACCTTTGACCTGTCCCCGCTGTCGGCGCGCGTAGTCTTGAAGCTGCCGCCTCGCCTCGCGAAAGGCATCGTGAATGGCGAGATAGACGTCCTCGTGAGCGGCATGCTGAGATGGATCCCGTCTGACCACGAGCTCCTCGCCGGGCACGGTGAGATCGACGCGGACGTGATAGATCCGCCCCTTACGGTGATGCTGATGGGGCGACTCCACGACTACTCGGCACCCCATGATCCGTCCGAAAAACTGATCCAACTGCGCCGCCCTGCGGCGGATGCTTGCCTCAATGGCGTCGGACGGATCCAACCCCCGGAACGCGATCTCTAACTGTAGCTTCAACGTCTGCAACCCTCGCGAGTCAGGCGCAACGGCCGTTCGGTTGCGACGACTGCAGTGGCTCGTCACCAAGCATGGACACCGACGGCTGCGCTCTCTGTCTCATCGCAGTCCATCCTAAGAGGAACTCCACGTAGGGATAACTCGGGAGACCCCTAGGGCAGCGGTCGAAAACCCCCAGCGGCTGGGAGGCTAAGGCCGGTGCCCACGTAGGTTCCGCCCGCCATCACATGATGGATTGCCGCCACGACCTCGGCGCGGGCGGAACTCTTCAATAGCACCCCGGAGGCCCCCCCCTTCAAAGCCTCTTGGACATAGGCCGGATCGGTGTGCATGGTCAGAACGATGACCTTGATGTTCCCGAGAACCCCCGTTGTGTCGCGAGTCAGATCGGACCCGCTGCTGGTTCTCATCGCAAGGCTCATCAAGACGACGTCGGGCGCGAGCTCTTCCAGAAGCTTCAGAACCGTGGCACCGTCGCACGCTGTGGCCAGTACTCGGCATTCCCCTTCCAATGCTTTTCGAAGGGATCCGAGAAAATCCGCGTTCTCATCCGCCAATACGAGTCGAGGACCCACTCAAGAGACCTTAGAGACCTTCCGCCGGCCTTTGCATATTAGGCACCTCATGAGAGCAAAGGTAACTGGGGAATGCCCTAGCCCGGCGTGAGCAGACAGCGAGTCATGGGGCGAGGATGGTGTGGGCAGAAACCCATCTCATTCTGCAATAATGCCGTGGGTCAACGCGTACTTGGTAAGCCCGGCGGTCGTTCGGACACCCAGCTCATCCATCAGTCGCTTCTTGTGGAATTCGACCGTCTTGACCGAGACGTCGAGGGTGGCGGCAATCTCCTTCACCGACTGACCCTCGGCGACGAGCTGCAGCACCTCTCTCTGCCTATTCGTCAGCTTGGAGGCTCTTGGGATGGCCTCCTTGCCGCCTTCACCGCGCAAGAACCCACCGACGACCTCTCTCGCCACCAGCGGCGTGACGTAATAGCGACCCTTGAGCACTTCCTGAAGCGCGAACACCAGCTCCGATCCAGCCGACTGTTTCAAGACGTAGCCGGAGGCGCCGGCGCGGAAGGCCTCGCTCACGTAGGCAGGATCCGAGTGCATGGTCAAGAAGACGATTTTGGTTTGCGGAACCAAATTGGCGAGCTGACGGGCGGCATCGACGCCATTGAGAAGCGGCATCCCGATATCGATCACCACGGCGTCCGGACGAAGCCTCTGGGCGGCCTCCAGCAGTGCCCGCCCGTCCTCCACCGTCCCCACCAGGTCGAAGTGGGGCTCCAGGATCTTGCTGATCCCTTCCAAGACGATGGTGTGGTCGTCCGCTAATAGGATCTTGTGGCGCTTCATGATCCGTCAGCGTGCAGTGGGAGCCAGACTCGCACGTGCGTTCCCCTTCCCGGGCTGGTTCTCAGGTCGAGCCTGCCTCCCTCCAGTCTGGCTCTTTCTTCCATGCTGACTAGGCCAAGCCCGCGACGATGGTCCTTTACTGCCTCCTCATCGAACCCTCGTCCGAAATCCCGAATCATGAGGCTATAACCACCGCGACACGATGCCAAACGGACGGTCATACGGGGGCTCTGCGAGTGCTTGGCGGCGTTGCCGAGACTTTCCTGGGCAATCCGGTAAAGGCATGACGCAATGCCCTTGGGTAGACTCCGCGGCACATTTCTCGAGGTCAGTGCTACCCGAACCCCGGTCCGCCGGGCGAAGTCATCGACGTACGACCTCAGGGCGACCACCAAGCCTAGGTCGTCCAGGATAGCAGGATGAAGCTCATAAGCGAGCCGGCGCACGCTCTCGGAAAGCTCGAGAATCCGGTTCCGACAGGCCCCGAGATCGCGTCGGAGCTCACTGGAAGGTGTCGTCTTCTCCATCAATAGCTCAGCCTCCACCGCCAACATGCCCAAGCTCTGGTTCACGCTGTCATGGAGCTCTCGGCTGAGACGCCGGCGCTCGTCTTCCTCGGCGGCGAGGAGACGGGCGCTGAGCGAGCGGAGCTCCTCACGGCTTTGCCGGAGCGCCGTTTCTGCCATCTGCCGCGCCGTGATATCGATGCCCGTGGCGACCACGTACTTCAATGCGCCGCCGCCGTCCCGTATCGCGGTGTTGGACCAAGCGATCCTGCGTCTGGCCCAGTCCTTCGTCATCCAATCATTCTCGAAAGTATTGTGAGACACACCTCCCACAAGGGCTCCGAAAACAGCCTTCACCTCTCGTCTCTGCTCGGGCGGAATGAGCTGCCAGATGCTCTTTTCCTTCACCTCCTCGAAACGATAGCCCGACAGCTCCTCGCAGGCCCGATTGAAACGAACGATATTCCCATCGCCATCCAACACGACAATCAGGGCACTGGAAGTCTGGAAAAGTGTCGAGACGAAGTCCTGCTCTTCCCGCAGCGCGTCCTCCATTTCTCGCCGGCGGGTCAAGTCCGTCACCAACGCGTAGAATCCCAGGGCTTCCCCGCGGTCATCCCGGTGAGGTATGTAGTCGATACGGACGTCTCGGAGCCCCGCCCCATGGTAAGGCAGCCGACCCTCAAAAGTTCTGGGTTGGCCTCGCAGTGCCGCTTCGATGTGCCCTCGAACGGACTCGTAGGCTTGCGCCCCGATGACGTCCCGAACGTGACGCCCTTTGAGTGAGTCCTTGGGGATGCCGAACCAGTTTTCATGGGTGGCATTATTGAACTGATATCGCTGCTCGGCGTCGACGAAAGAGATGAGAACCGGTAGAGAGTCGGTCATCAAACTAAGTCGTTCTTCGCTCTCACGGATCTGGCGTTCAGCCCGCCTGCTCTCGGTGACGTCACGCACGATGCCGGTGAAGAAGCGCTGTCCGTCCAACACGAACTCGCTGACCGAGAGTGCCATCGGGAACGTGGACCCGTCCTTGCGTTTTCCGAGCACCTCCCGCCCCATCCCGATGATTCCGGCTTGGCCGGTCGACAGATACCTTGTCAGGTAGCCGTGGTGCTCGCCCGCATAGGGCTCCGGCATCAACCGTGTCACGTTTTGCCCTACGATTTCGTCGAGCGAATAGCCAAACATTCGCTGAGCGGCAAGGTTGAAGGAATCGATGATACCTTCCTCGTTGCTGGTAACGATGCCTTCCACGGCGTTCTCCACCACGGCACGACTTCTCGCCTCGCTCTCCAGCAAAGCCCGCTCCAGAGCTCGAACCTTGCTCGCCGGCGGGACGAGGCCCAATATGCGCCGGACGGCTACCGGCCACCGCATACGTGCTCTTGTCTGCAGGAAGGGCACCCTACACCGTCGTGAGGTTTCATCGCGACGACGCGGCTGCCTGTTGGGAGCAGCCACGCTCCACTCAAAAGGGATCTCTACCCCCGAGGCGCGCATCGAGTCAAACGGCCCGGGGCGCCGGGCAGCCAGGCGTCTACCGCGTCTTTGACCGTACTTTTTGAAGGGATGCCCTACCGGTGAACGATGAGGCTGTTCAAGGATTGGTCACGGTGGAGGGACCAGATGGCATTCGCCAGGAGTGGTCCGAGGCTTACCACTCGCAGCTCGGGCATCCTCTCGGGCTCGTCTTGTAGGATTCGCGCACGCGCCACGCTGTCCGAAACGATCAGCGCGCGGAGTCCAAGCTCGCTCAATCGCTCGACGGCCGAGCCCACCAGCAGACCATGGGTCGCCACCACCGAGATCTCCTTCCGAGAGCTCGCCTCCCGCAAGGCGGTCACCGCTGCCGCAATCGTCCCTCCGGTGCTGATCATGTCGTCCACTACGATGGGCGAGCGATCGAAGACATCGCCGGTGATGCGCCGAACGTGGACCTCCTCGCCGCTCACGCGAACCTTGTGAAGCATGGCGACCGGCAGTTGAAGCGCGGTGGCGTAGCGTTCGGCCAACTTCGTCGCTCCCAGGTCGGGAGCCACGATCACCGCGCGCGCGTCGACCAGCGGCCGAAGCGCATCCACCAGAGTCGGAATGGCGCTCAGATGCTCGAGGGGCAACGAGAAGAATCCTTCCAGCGCGCCGGAATGGAGGTCGACCGCCACCACCCGGTCCAGGCGGACCGCCTCGAGGAGGTCCGCCACCACGCGAGCTCCCACCGCTTCACGCCCGGAGGCGCGGCGGTCCTGACGCGCGTATCCGAAGTAGGGTAGGACCGCCGTTAGCCGGGTCGCTCCCGCCCGCCGGCAAGCATCTGCCAGCAAGACGAGCTCCAGAAGATGGGTCTCCGCGGGGGGCGATGTCGACTGGAGAATGTAGACGTCGTGCCCGCGAAGGCTCTCTTCAATCTGCACGTGGAGCTCACCGTCCGGGAAGGAAAACACTTGCGCGCTGGCAAGCCGTATACCCAGTTCCCCGGCGGTCGCTTTCGCCAGAGCCGGATTCGAGCGACCGGCAAGAAGGGTCAAGTCCATCTAGGTTACTCGTACTCGAAGCTCATGGGGGCACTTCGCGATGCAGGTGCTTCTTGAACCAATCGGCTGACAAGCGCGCCACTTCCTCGAGCGCCCCCGGCTCCTCGAATAGATGCGTCGCCCCGTCAACGACCGTGAGCCTCTTCTCCCCTTTCAGTCGCTGGTAGGCCTCGCGGTTCAGCTCGAGGACGGGATGATCACGCTCCCCGACGATGAGCAATGTTGGCGCCCGGACCTCCCCCAGCACCGGCCCCACCAGGTCCACCCGACCGCCGCGGCAAACGACGGCGCCGATCTCGGTCCCCAACTCGGCGGCGGCGCGGAGAGCGGCAGCGGCGCCGGTGCTTGCTCCGAAGTAGCCGATGGGCAGTGATGCTGTCTTGGGATTCCTCCGTAGCCATTCGGTTGCGCCTTTGAGGCGCTCGGTGAGAAGAGCGATGTCGAAGCGGAGTCTGTAATCCGAGTCTTCTGTCTCCGTTAATAAGTCAAACAGGAGCGTCGCCAGGTGCTCTTTTCGAAGCTCGAACGCCACGAACTGATTCCTGGGGCTGAGACGACTACTCCCGCTCCCATGAGCGAACACTGCCATGCCGCAGGCGTTCGCGGGCACAGCCAGCCCTCCTTCGAGAGCCACGGAGTCCACCGGGATCCGGACCATCTCCTCGGTAGCCGGGTTCGCTCTCACCTTGAGGAAGGACTTCTTCACCATCCGAGGGCCTCCCACCGTCTCGCTAAGAGCCTACGATTTCCCCTCGTCTCTTGAAACAGGGGAAAACCCCGGTTCGCGAGGAAAAAATCCCGAGTTGCGCCAGGCCACTATCCGGCGATATCTGGGTTTACAGTGAGCCGGGCATGGGAACGAGCTTCAAGGTCTGCCTGCCTCGGGTCGAGGAAGAGGTTCATAGAGCCAGACCTGACGCCCAATTTACGCCTCGCCCGGTTCAAGTTCCTAAGACCATTCTCTTGCTCTTGGTGGAAGACGACTTCTCTCAGTACGGTTACCGCGTTGAGTGCGTGCGGACCAACGCTCAGGATAACCTGCGGGCCGCGAAGCGGACCGTCAGGTTCATCCTGTTGTTGGGCGGCCACCCTGCGTCTCCAGCACCTCCCGCACCTTACGCCTCAGCTCCGCCGTCGCATAGGGCTTCTGGATGAAGTGCACCGCCTCGTTGAGCACGCCGTGTCGCAGGATGGTGTCGTCGGTATAGCCGGACGTGTAGAGGACCTTCATCTGCGGCCTGATATCCGCAAGCCGTGCTGCCAGATCCCGCCCGCTCATTCCGGGCATGACGACGTCGGTGAGCATCAGATGGACGGGCCCGTCGTGACCCTCCAGCAACAGCAGGGCCTCCCCGCCGTTGCTCGCCGTCAGCACCGTGTAGCCGGCCGTCCGCAAAATGCGCCGGGCCAGATCGCGAAGCGCGCCATCGTCCTCGACGACGAGGATGGTTTCGGTGCCTGTGACCATGGTCGCGGGCCGGGCGGCTTGGCCCTGGCGCGCCACCTCCTGGACCCGCGGGAGGTAGATCTTGAAGGTGGTCCCTCTTCCGAGTTTGCTGTACACCCAGATGCTGCCGCCGCTCTGCTTAACGATCCCGTAGACCGTGGACAAACCGAGTCCCGTGCCTTTGCCCTCACCCTTGGTCGTGAAGAACGGCTCGAAAATACGGGTGCGGGTCGGCTCGTCCATTCCGATGCCCGTGTCGCTGATCGCCAGCATTACGTGCGGCCCGGGCTGTACCGACGGGTGCTCCGCGGCATGGACCTCGTCGAGCTCGACGTCCCGCGTCTCCAGTATGAGCCTGCCGCCGTCGAGCATGGCGTCCCGGGCATTGACGGCCAGGTTCACGACCACCTGCTCGATCTGTCCGCGATCCGCCCTGACACTGCCCACATTCTGGCCCGGCACGAACGCGAGCTCGATGTCCTCGCCGATCAGGCGCCGGAGCATGCTCTGCATGTCCGCGATCACCGCGTTCAGGTTCAGCACCTCAGACTTAATGATCTGCCGGCGGCTGAACGCCAGCAGCTGCCGGGTCAGCGACGCAGCCCGCTCTCCGGCTCGGTGAATTTCCTGCAGATCCGCGCGCAGCGGGTCGCCTTCTCTCAGATCCGCCAACGCGAGATCGGCAGTACCGTTGATGACGGTGAGCAGGTTGTTGAAATCGTGCGCGACGCCACCGGCGAGCCGTCCCACAGTCTCCATCTTCTGGGCCTGCAGGAACTGTTGCTGCAGGTGCCTCAACTCGCTGATGTCCACGTGCGAGCCGAGCAGCCGGATCGGCGTGCCGTCGTCGCCCAGGAGCCTCGCGCCACGCGCCAGGATGTGGCGATACGACCCGTCCTTGTGGCGGAAGCGGAATTCAAGCTCGAAGTTGGGCCCGGGCTCGGCGAGAAGGGCCTGGAAGGTCTGGAGGGCGCGGTCGAGATCCTCCGGGTGCAACCGGCTTTGCCATTCGTTGAAGTCATCCGAAATCTCGTCATCCGCGTAGCCGATTTGCCGCTTCCACTCCGGCGAGTAATAGACGTGGTTCGTGCGCAGATCCCAATCCCACAGGCCGACACTGCCCGCGGTGACTGCCTGTTGCAGCCGTCCCTGCGCCTCCCGGAGGTCGGTGTCCGCCCGCTTGCGCTCGGTGATGTCGCGAACCACAGCTACGGCGTACTCTCGATCAAGCTGAATATGCGATATGTTGACTTCCACAGGGAATGTTGAACCGTTCTTCCGTCGGTGCATACCTTCCCACAACAGGACGCCTGATTTCCGGAGCTCCTCCGCGGCCCTTGTGAATGAAGATTGGTCGAGCATGGGATCGATATCGACAACGCTCAGAGCCAGCAATTCCTCACGACGGTAGCCAAGATCCAGGCAACCCTTCTCATTGACATCGAGAAACCGGCCCGTTCCCGGATCGACGACTTCAATGATGTCATTCGACTGATCGATCAGCGTTCGAAACAGTTTGAGCGCCGCCCCCGCCTGTTTGCGGTCGGTGATGTTGTCAAATACGGCAATAAAGTACTCCTTTCCCGGACTGTATACAGCAACAGAGAACCAAATGCCCAAAGACTCTATATAGGTCTCAAATCTTTCCGGCTTACCGGTCAACGCTACTCTCCCGTAAATCTCGAACAACTCTGGATTTGACTCTTTTACGCCTGGGATTACCTCTCTGACCGTTTTCCCGACAACATTCTCCAGTCCTGTTAATTGTTCAAATGCGTTGTTAACATCGATGTAGAGGAAGTCTTGTGGTTCGTCGTGATCAAAAAGCATCTTGCAATAGGCATATCCTTCAAGCATGTTCTCGAATAATGAGCGATAGCGCTTTTCGCTCTCACGCAGCGCCGCCTCCGCTCGCTTGCGCCCGGTAACGTCGAGAACAGTGCTCATCACGGCGGTGCGGCCTTCAAATGGAACGCGCGAGCCAAACACCTCCAGGTCGAGCAAGGCCCCGTCCTTCCTTCGG
>Ga0214473_10007193_pt1 | contig 13238 bp, 8 predicted proteins | sample RVTome_7_FD_203509 | JGI IMG/M metagenome (GOLD analysis project Ga0214473, IMG submission 203509) | Soil microbial communities from uranium-contaminated site in the Upper Colorado River Basin, Wyoming, United States - RVT98D197 | ecosystem: Environmental > Terrestrial > Soil > Contaminated >...
TACGGGTGACTTCCTCCATGCGCACCGCCACGGCATCCGTGCCGGTGACGGCGCCTATGACGGCAATGCCGCCCACCAGCACCACCAGCCCGGCGGCGATCCCGATCTTGGTTCCCTTGCGCATCAACGGCTCTCCTCTGCGTCAATCAGCGGGCGGCCCACAGCGGCCTCCAGCGCTGCCAGGTTCTGATGGAACGCGTAGACGGCGTTCAGATAGGCGCGGTCGGCCCGCGCCATGACGGTTTCGGCTTCCTGCAACTCGATGAACGAGGACTGGCCCACCTGGTAGATCTGGCGGGCCAGTTCCAGCTGGTCCGCGGCCAGCTCCAGGTTCACCTCCTCGAGCGCCACGCTCTCCCCGGCGGTGACCAGGTTCAGGTAGGCCGTGCCCACCTCCGTGCGGATGCGCAGCTCCTCGGCGCGCAGCCGGTGCGCGGCGTCATCGGCGCTCACCCGCGCCTCCTGGATGGCGCGCTCGCGGCCCAGCCCCTGGAAGACGGGCAGGGAGATCTGCATGGAGAGGCTGAACGGCTGCCGGGTGAAGTCGAACGGAAAGCTCTGCCCGCTGTTGCGGATGCGCGACTCATCCTGCGGATCCAGGACGAACTGGGAGCAGTCCGCCGGGGTGTTCGGCAGCGGATCGGAGAGGCCGGCTGAGATGGCGTTCAGCAAATCGCACTGGTCGCGCTGGCTCTTCATGGCGCTGCGCGCCTGGATGACCGAGTTCTCCCGGTTGCCCGCCTCCCGGGTGTAGCCGCTCCAGCCCGCGCGCATGCTGAGCGAAGGCAGGTATGCGGTGCGCGCTATCCGTACGGCCGTCTCCTGGGATTCGCGCTGCGCCCGCTGCGCGCGTAGGGTGGGGTGGGCGTCCAGGGCGCTGGCTTCCAGCTCGGCCAGCGTCCACGGCACCGCGCTCACGGTGAACGCCGTGGTCAGCGCCACGTCCGGCGGCAGCCGCGTGCCCATCACCTGTGAGAGGCGGAGCAGCTCCGTGCGCGCCTGGTTGGTGGCCTGCAGCAGTGACACGCGCGCGCGCCCCACCCCCACCTGCGCCTGCTTCTCGTCCAGCGGGATGGTGGCGCCCACGCGCACGCGCGCGGCGGCCAGCGCCAGATTGTCCTCGGCGCGGGCCAGCTCCTGCTCGGCCAGTTGCACGGCGTCGCGCGCGCCCAGCACCAGGACGTACTGGCGGGTGACCTCGGTCCAGAGGTTGTGCCCGGCGGCCCGGATGTTGGCCTCCGTGGCCCGCCGCGCCGCCTTCTGCTGGCCGGGCGCCAGCAGGTCACTGCCGCTCAGCGCGTAACCCAGCCCCAGCGAGTAGTCGGACGAGTAGTAGTCCGTGCCGCCGCTGATGCCCAGCTCGTCGCCGGTGAAGATGCCCACGCGCTGGGTGCCCTCCGCCTGGTAGCTGGCGCCCACGCTGGCGGTGGCGGTGGGCAGGAAGGCGCTGTACGCCTCGCGCACGCGCCAGTCGGCCGTGATGGCGTCATTCTGCTGGGCCAGGTAGTCGGGGTTATTGCGGCGCGCCAGTTCCAGCGCCTCGGCCAGGGTGAGGGTCGTGGTCTGCTGCGCTGCCACCGGTGCCCCGAGCAGGCACACCAGGGCGGCCAGCGCCACCGAGATTCCGCGCCTTCTATCGTGCACCATCGCGCTCCGGTTGCATGTCCGTATCATTGCCCCTACTACGCAGGACGCGTGAGCGGGGTTTCACGTTGCGCGGGGAACGTGACGGGCGTCGTCGCTTTCAGAAGTTGTGGTTGCAAGCGACGACGCCCATCCGGTTCCATGCCCCGGTCCCGTGCCGGGCTACGGCAGCTCCGTCCGCTCGGCCACCAGGTTGCGGCCGGGGATCTCGAGACGCAGCACGCGGTTCTGCCCGTCCACCCAGACAATGCGCTCCTGGCCGCCCTGCGGACGCACCGTGAGGCGCGTGGCCTGCACGCTCGCGCCGCCCACCCGGATGCTCTCCGGGCCGCCGCGCACCACCTCGGCCATCACCTGGCGGCTCTCCTGCGGGATGAGGATGGGGATGCGCGTGGTGCCGCTGCCCGCCAGGCGGGCCACGAAGTAGTACTGGTGCGCCACCGCCTCATCCACCACCGCGGCGCCCTGGCTGGCCAGGTACTCGCGCCCCTGCTCGCCCGCCGAGGAGACCACGCGGGCGCTGACGCGCCCACCGCTCACGCGCCCCTGGATGGTCTGCGCCTCGGCGCCGTCCACGCTCACGCTGTAGCCGGCGGGGCGCAGGCCGGTACCGGCCACCTGCAGCTGCGACTCCACTTCCTGGCCACCCGCGCGGCCGTCCAGGATGGTGCGCCCGGTGGCGATCAGGACGGCGTCGTCCCCCGATCCGTTCTGGCGGATCTGGAAGGTCTCAGAGCCCACCTCGCGGCCGTCCACCAGCAGGCGGAACGTGCCCGCGTCAACGGCGCTCGTCTGCGCGCGCGCGGCGCCCGGCGCCGCCAGGGCGGCCAGGGCCACGAGCGCCATGAGGGTCGTGCGCGTGGGCATCGTGTGGGTTCGGTGCGTCATCTTCATGCTACCTCCATGGGTGCGGCGAGTGTATGTGTACCCCCCGGATGCGCCGGTGTTCGGAGCGCTGCGGCCCCCCGGGGGCTATAATCACATGCGGAACTATTGACCAGTTGCACATTCGGTTTCTATTCGGTATCTTCAGGGATGAATCTGATGTCCTTCATGCGCCGCTACCCGACGGAGGCCGCGGCTCGCCGGTGGTTCGAGGAAGCGCGGTGGCCGGAAGGTCCTGCGTGCCCGCGATGCGGGGTGTTGGAGCGAGCCTCTGCGCTCCGGACCCGACCGGGCCAGTACACGTGCCTCGACTGCCGCTACCGGTACTCGGTTACGTCTCAGACGGCACTCCATAACACGAAGCTTCCGCTACGCACCTGGCTGATCGCCATGTACTTGATCACCACGAGCTCGAAGGGAATCAGCGCGCTGAAGCTCGCCGGTTGGCTCGGCGTCAGCCACAAGACCGCCTGGCATGTGGGGCACCGGATTCGGGCTATGATGGCCTCTGAACCTATTCTGCTCGAGGGGATCGTGGAGCTGGACGAGACCGACGTGGGCGGCAAGCCCAGGAAGGTGCACTGTGAGAGGCTCCTGCCCAAGGGGCAGCGCCCTCAGCGGAAGCGGGGTCGAGCGTATGTGGGGCACCACCGGGTGCGCCATTCCGACGACGAGTTCACCCGAACAGACGGCGAGTTTCGGGTCCACGTCAACACCGCCGAGAGCTTCAACGCCATGCTGAAGCGCGGGATCATAGGCGTCTTCCACGATACGCTGACCGCATGAGCGCGGTCCTGCGAACCGACCTGCTGGACCACGGCATGAACGCCGGCAAGGAGCACCAGGTCAAAGCCATGCTCCGGGCCTGGCGATCGTGCGCGGTGCTGGTGGGCCGGGAGCAGTGGCGGCTCCTCTTCGACGACGGTCGGCTCAACAAGAAGTGTCGCTCGCCGGTGGAGGACGCCTTGGCCGCCGTGGCCGGGGCCGCGAACCGCGTTCAGATGGTCCGCTTCCAGGTTGTCGGCATCCTGGACTCGTTCCTGTCCAATCGGCAGCACGAGTTCTCGCGCCTCGTCGAGTGCTCCTCGCTTCCCGGTGAGACCAAGCACCAGCTCCACTTCGTGAACCGGTGGAAGGCATGGTTCGGCCGCGAGCCGCTGGTCATGAAGAACGGCGCTGAGATCCCCGCCGAGACGCGGGCGCTGGCGCGCCGCATCATGCGGCACCTGCTCTCGAAGCACCGCAAGCCGACCTTCGCCCGCATCAACATGGTGATCGACCATCGGGCCGTGAAGGTGCGGGCGAGCGACAGAGCCAGGAGCTTCGACCTGTGGTTGCGGCTTGCGACCATGACCCCGCGCCAGCCCATCGAGATCCCGCTTCGCGGGTACGCGTATCACCACGAGCGGCAGGGGGTCCGGAAGCAGACGGTCCAGGTCAACGAACGCGGAGGCCGGCTGTTCTTCGGGATCGTGACCGACATGAGCGACGTGTGCCGGAAGCAGAAGGAGAGCTACCAGCCGCAGTGCGAGGAGATCGCGCTTGACTACGGTCTCAGAACTCTATTCGCCTCCGACCAGGGCGACTTGCTGGGCCAGGGCTTGCTGCGCAGGCTTGAATTCTACGACCGTCGCATTAGCCGGTTGGCCGCCTACCGCCAGAAGCATGGGCTCCGCACCCGGAGCCCTCGCTACGACCGGGAGGTGAACCGCTTGCGCGGTTTCCTGCGAAGCGAGATCGGTCGGGTCCTGAACCGTCTCGTGGAAGTCCAGCGGCCCGGCCGCATCGTGGTCGAACGGCTGCATTTCCGGAATCCGCGGCTATCGCGGCGCATGAACCGGCTGGTCACGAACGCCGGCCGCAAAGTCATCGAAGCGAAGCTGACCGACCTGCACGAGCGGTTCGGGATCGAGATCGACTACATCAACCCCGCGTACAGCTCGCAGGAGTGCAGTGCCTGCCGCTACGTGGACGCGAAGAACCGCGCCGGCGAGAAGTTCACTTGCCGCTGGTGTGGCCGGAAGTTGCACGCTGACGTCAACGCACCACGGAACCTGCGGTCGAGACGTTCTCGCCCGGCAGTCGGGTCCGTGAAGCAGACGAAAGCGGCAGTCCTTCGCGCTCTGGTCCTGGGTTTCCAGCGCCGGAACGCGGAGCGGTGGGGCAACCCACAGGGGCGTCGGGGAACGTCCCGTGATCCGAGGAAGCAGAATGCGTATTTTGCGCGCTACGCTCCCGAGGTGACCTTAAATCGCACCGGTGCTACGTCCGCGAAGGCGGCGTGTGCAACGGGTCGATAGTTCCCATCACATCGTGTCCGTGTCCTCCTCGGCTACCTCCTCGGCCGCTTCGCCGAACAGGGCCCGGCGAATGACGTCGAGCAGGCGTTCGTAGATGGCCTGGCCCTTCTCCGGCGTGGCGCGGGTCGGGAAGCCCACCACGCCCGCGCCGCCCGGCGGCGGAACCGGCAGCTGGCCACGGATGTAGCGTTGGAAGCGCTCGGGCTCCATGGCAAAGTCCCGCGCGCGCTCCATGCGCACCAGTTCGGGGTGCAGATGGAGGAGCACGGAGGTCTCGGCCTCGCACGCGTGCAGGGGAGTCTCCTGCGCCTCGAGGAGGTCACCCACCTCCACGTCCCAGATGGACACCACGCGCACGCGCGCTTCCTTCGTCAGGAGGGTGGCCAGAGCGTCCAGGTGGGGGTCGTGGCGGTGCGCGGTGAGCAGGATGAACTCGCGCACGCCGTCATCCTCCCATGCGGCCAGCAGTTCGTTCAGCACCCGGTGGAGGGTCTTGGGGCTCAGCGAGGCGGTGCCGGCGAAGGCGCGCTCGCATGCCACGTTGACCCCGTAATGGATGGTGGGTGCCCGCAGCACGCCCTGCGAGACCGCCAGGTCCACCGCCAGGCGGCGGGCAATGAGTACATTGGCGCCCAGGGGGAGGTGGGGCCCATGCTGTTCCATGGCCCCGACGGGGATGATGAGCCGGGGGTCGCGCGCCAGGTGCGCGGCCACGTCGATCCAGCTCAGCTCGTCCAGCGCCAGACTGGGTGCTTGTTCTTCCATTGGCGGAGCGGTCCTTGAAGAATTCGGGTACGGCAATGGAGCTCGACCGCACACCCCATACCCTGGCGGCGTGGGGACTGGCCACGCTGGCCAGCGCGCTGGTGCTGATCTGGGCCCGCGAGCTCACCACAGGGTGGCTGGTCGCGGCGGCCCTGTCCACTCTCGGCGCGCTCCTGGCCGCCCGCCGGACCCTGAACGTGGCACGCAGCGGGGCCTCCGTGGCCCTGCCCATGGCGCTCCTGGTGCTCGTGGTGGCCGTGGCCGCGGGCACCCTCTGCCATGGGCGTTTCCGCGCCGTCGAGCGGAGCTACGAGGAGCTGGTGGAAACGCGCGAGCGGCACGTGCGCGCGGCGCTGGAGCGGCGCATGGAGGTGCTGGTGCGGCGCGGGCGCGCCGCGGCGGATCAGGCTGCGGGCCGCATCCGCATGGCGTCGGGCCAGACGGTCCATTCGCTGAGCATGCTGGAGGACGTCCGCTCGCGTGTGGACGTCAGCGCGCTGGCCGTCTACGACTCGGCGGGCACGCTGAAGACCTGGGCAGGAGCCCACCGCGGCAAGCTGCCCGTCCAGGTGCGCCGCGGGGACGTGGCGGTTGCCTACGCCGAGCGGCCCCTCTTCAGCTACCTCTACTTCACGGCGCCCGTGCCGGGCGCCGAGCACCTGCACACTGTCTCCGCCGTGCTCCTGGAATCCGGGCTGGAGAGCCAGCAGGGCAGGGAAGCCTTCTCCGCCCGCTTCGCGGCGGCCACCGGCGCGGAGGCGCGCTTCCATCCGGGCCCCGCCCTGGCGGCCGCCTGGGAACTGCGCGCGGACGGGCGCACGGTGGTGGTGGGCCGCATTGCCCGCCCCACCCAGACGGATCTGCGCCTGGAGACGGAGGGGCTGGCGCGCACGCTGGGCGCGCTCCTGGGTATGGCGGCGTTCATCCTGCTGGCCTTCGGCTGGGTGCGCTCGCCACGCGGCGGCCTGCGCTGGCGGAGCCTGGCCCCGCTGGCCGTGCTGACGCTCGTGCTGCCGCTCGTGCCGCTGGGGCCGCTGCTCGGCGTGGCCCGCTACTACGAGCCCTTCCTCTTCGCGCTGCCCGTGCCGGGGGACGTCACGCTCGGGCAGCTGGTGGCCTTCCTGCTGCCGCTGGCCGCGCTGGTGGCCACGCTGCACCCGCTCGGTGTGAAGCGGCGCGGGCTGGCGCCGGCGCTGGGGCTGGGCGCGGTGGCGGTTGCCGGTGGCTACTGGTTCATCCTCCAGCACCTGATCGACCCGGCCACAGCCGAGCTGCTGCGCGGCGGGCGCGGCCTGTGGGTGGGCCTGCACGCGGCCGTCATCCTCTCACTCACGGCCCTCACGGCGCTGCTGCTGCCGCGCCGCCGCCGCCACCCCGCGCCGGCGCTGGTGCGCCGCTCGCCCGCGCTCATCCCGCTTCTGGCCGTGGCGGGGGTGGCGCTCTCGATCGGCCTGGCGCTGTTGGTCATGAGCACGCCCGCGCCGCCGCCGGAGTGGCCCTCGTGGCGGGTGGCGCTGTGGGCCTTCCCCTACCTGCTGCTGGGCACGGCGGCGGCCTACAGCATGAGCCCCCGCGGCACACTGCTGCGCTGGCTCGCGGCCGGCTGGCTGGCCACCTCGGCCGGGCTGCCGCACCTGCTGAACGCCGAGACGGCCGCGCGCCTGGAGACGGTGGAGGACGAGCTGGAGACGCTGGGCGCCCGCGTGGACGGCTACCTGGAGTACCTGCTGACGCTCTTCAACCAGCAGGTGGTCGAGCGCACCGCGGCCGGTGAGGAGGGCGTGGACCTGCTCTACCGGAGCTGGGTGGCCAGCGGCATGGCGCGCGAGTCCTACCCCGCCCGCATGGCGCTCTGGGATTCGCTCGGCGTGGCGGAGGTGGAGCTGGGGCTGGGCGGCGCCACGGGCTCGGACACGGCCCACGCCGTGCTCCGCGAGGCCGTGGACTCGGCGCAGCGGCTCATGCCGGGCCAGTACCTGGTGCAGGCCGTGGTCGAAGCGCAGGACATCAACTACCTCCTGGGCGTTCCCCTGGCGGGCAACCGGGTGGCCACCGTAGTGGTGCCGCCGCGCCGCGAGCTGCAGATCCGCAGCGTGGTGGCCCCCTTCCTGGGTGGCTCCCCCACCGGTGCGCACGAGTTCTACCTGGACACGGACCTGGGCGGCGCCACCGAGGAGGTGGAGTGGGTGCGCCGCGAGCGCGGCTGGCACGGCACCCGGGTGGTGGAGTTTCCCGATGGCTTCTATCGCGCGCACGTGGTGGTGCACATGCCCGGCACCGCCGTGCGCGTGGCGCGCGGCGTCCTGGTCCTGGTGGCCGACGTGGCGCTGCTCGTGCTGCTGCTCGGAGCGGGCCTCTTCCTGCGTGGCATGAACGCCGTCTCGCCGCGCCGCGTCGTGCCCTGGCTGGCCAGCTTCCGCGGGCGCATCACCGGCGCCCTCTTCCTCTTCTTCCTCACGCCCACCGTGGTCTTCGGTCTGGTGGGCTACCGTGCCCTGGCCGACGAGGTGGAGCGCACCACCAGCGCCGTGGCCGAGCGCGCGGTGCACCAGGCGCAGCTGGAGTTCCAGGAGGCCGGCGGGGACCTGCGCGAACTGGCCCGCCACGCCGGCACCGATGTGCTGCTCTTCGATCCCACGGGGGAACTGGCGCAGGCCTCCTCGCCGGAGGCGCTGGAGCTGGGCGTCTACGGCGCCTGGATGCCGCCGGAGGTGTGGGCGCCGCTCTACCGCAGCGACGAGCCCATGTTGGTCTCCGAGCGCCAGCTTGGCGGACAGTCCTTCATCATGGCCTATCGCAAGCTGCCGCCCACCAACCACTACCTGGCCGTGCCCATGATGCTCTCCTCCGGGCGCACGGCGCTCATGCAGCGCGAGCTGGCCGACGTGGTGCTCTTTGCCAGCCTGCTCGGCGCGCTGCTCTCCCTGGCGCTCTCGCTGGCGGTGGGGCGCGCGCTGGCGGGGCCGATCGGCAGGCTACGGCGGGCTGCGGCCGCGGTGGGCGGCGGGCGACTGCGGGTGCGTCTGCCCGAGTCGCGCGGGGACGAGTTCGGCCAGCTCTACGCCTCCTTCAACCGCATGGTGCGGCGACTGCGGCGCGCCCGCGCGCAGGAGGTGCGCACCGCCCGTGTGCTGGCCTGGGGTGAGATGGCGCGCCAGGTGGCGCACGAGATCAAGAATCCGCTCACGCCCATCAAGCTCTCCGTGCAGCACCTGCGGCGGGCGCGCGCCGACCGGCGCCCGGACTTCGACCGGATCCTGGACGCCAACGTGGAGCAGATCCTCCGTGAGATCGATCGGCTGACGGAGATCGCGCGCGCCTTCTCCCGCTATGGCGCGCCGCCCGAGGCCGCTGGCCCCATCGAGGAGGTGGACGCCGGCGCCGTGGTGAGCGAGGTGCTCACCCTGTACCGCGCGGGCGAGACGGTCGTGCGCTACACCAGCACCATCGAGCCTGACCTGCCGCCCGTACTGGCGCGTCCGGGGGAGTTGAAGGAGGTGCTGCTGAACCTGCTCGAGAACGCCCGCGCCGCGCTCGGCGGGCAGGGCAGGGTTGCGCTCGGCGTGCGGCGCGCCGACGGCCGCGTGGCAATCGAGGTGGCGGACGACGGCCCAGGCATCCCGCCCGAGATCCTGGACCGCGTTTTCGAGCCGCACTTCTCCACGCGTTCGGCGGGAACGGGCCTGGGGCTGGCCATCGTGCGCCGGCTGGTAGAGGGGTGGGGCGGGGAGGTCACCGCCAGCAGCCGGGACGGGCGGGGCACGACCGTGCGGCTCTCCCTCGCGGCCGCGGACGAGGAGGAGGTCTAGGAAGTAAGCCGCGGCGCCCGGGCCGGCTCCCGCGCGCTCTTACCGTGCCCGGTTGGTCACGGTCTGCCGACCACGACACATCTTACTGGGCCCGGTAGTTCACGATCTGCTGGCGCCAGCTGCGATCCGGCTGCGGCACGAGCACGATGGCGCTCACCACGTCCCCCGCCTCCAGGTCATCGGCAAAGCGCTGCACCTCCGCCACCGTGCGCACCTCGGTCCCGTTCAGGCGCAGCAGGATGGCGTTCGAGCCCAGCTTCTGACCCGCCGGGCCGAAGCGGTCCACCTCGCGGATCCACACGCGTGGCCCGTCCACGGGCGCCGTGGCGGCAGCCTCCTCGGGCAGCGCGGCCACGCGGAAGCCCAGCAGGTCGGCGGCCGTGCGCGCGGCCGGAGGGCGGCGGTCCGGCAGCGCCGCAGGCTCGAAGGCGCCCAGCCGCACCTCCAGCTCCAGCGGCTCGCCGAAGCGCACCAGCCGCACCGCCACCGTCTCGTTCGGCTGCAGGCGCGCCACGCGGGCCTGCAGCTCGGCGGCGGTGCGCACCGCCTCGCCGGCCACCTCCACGATGACGTCCCCCATGCGCATGCCCGCGTTGCTGGCGGGCGCGTTGTCCAGCACGCTCACCACCTCCACGCCGGCGATGGAGGAGAGGCCGTAGACCTCCGCGTCGGCCGCGTCCACGTCATCGATGTTCACGCCCAGCTGGGGCCGGTGCACCTCGCCGTACTGGATGAGGTCCCGCGCCAGCTTGGCCGCCAGGTCGATGGGGATGGCAAAGCCGGCGCCGGCGAAGAAGCCGGTCTGGCTCTGGATGGCGCTGTTGATGCCCACCACGCGGCCGAGCAGATCCACCAGCGGGCCGCCCGAGTTGCCGGGGTTGATGGCCGCGTCCGTCTGGATGAAGGCCTCCAGCTGCGTGCCCGCCACGTTGCGCAGGATGCCGAGCGAGCGGCCCTTGGCGCTCACGATGCCCGCCGTGACCGTGAACTCCAGGTCCAGCGGGCTGCCCAGCGCCAGCACCCAGTCCCCCACGCGCAGCTCGTCGGAGCTGCCGAGCTCCGCCACGGGCAGCTCCTCGGGCCGCTCCGTGCGCGCGCGGATGACGGCCACGTCGGTGTTCGGATCCAGCCCCACCAGATCCGCCTCGAACTCACGCCCGTCCACGAGCACCACGCGCACCTGGTGCGCATCGGCCACCACGTGCGCGTTGGTCAGGATGTGCCCGCGGTTATCCACGATGAAGCCGGAGCCCGTGGCGGGGGTGAGCGGCGCCTGCCCGTCCTGGCCGGTGGGAGGCCCGAACGGAAAGCCGCCCGTCTGCTGCGGGCGCTCGCTCAGGGTGCGGATGCGCACCACGGAGGGCAGCGCCCGGCTGGCCGCGCCGCGGAAGGCGCCCGACAGGGTGGCCGCGGTGGTGGTGTCGAGTACTTCCGACAGCTGGCCGCCCAGGCGCTCGCGCACCTCCGGGCTGGAGGCGTCCTGGCCCAGCTGCGGGCGCTCCTCGGCGCACGCCGGAAGCAGAGCGGTCGCGGTCAGCACGGCCGCCGCGGCGATTCGGTGCATGCGTGATCCTCGTGCGGGTTGCGGTTCGCGGGGAAAGGTAGCAGGCGGCGTGCCGCGGGGCAGGGTGTGGGCCGGCCGGGCGTTCGGGGCCGTCCGCGGCCAGCCGGCCGCCGGCCGGCGCACCGGCCCCGCCGTCAGCGGCCACACGGCCATTCGCCGGCGCACCGGCCTCGCCGTCCGCGACAACCCGGCCATCCGCCGGCCAGAGGTCAGTCCGCCGGGGCCCGCCGCCCGCCGCCCGCCGCCCCGAGGCCGTCGCGGCCCCCACCCGTCGCGGCGCGCCGCATAACTCCGTGTTGCGAATCGCGTGCGCGCGGCGACCGAAATGCGCGCGTGCGGGTCTGGCGCGAATAGTTGCCATCAATCGTGCTATCGCCGCGCCCGCACTCGCGCGTGCGGCGCCGGTCGGGATTATTGCTGCCAGACGCGCAACGGCCGCGGTGACCCGCTATGCGTGTGGCTCTGACGATACGCACGGCCGTCGCGGCTGCGTTGGCCGCTGCGGCCATGGCCGCGCCCCGGATGTGGGCCCAGCGTGGGGAGCAGCGCCCACGCAGCGCGCCCGTTCACGCCGCCCCCGACCGGTTCGTGCTCGCCCGGATCACCAGCGGGATCGTGCGCGGCGGAACCCCTCAGACCGGAGGCCCACTTGCTAGCCCAGATCACCAGCGGCGCCGTCAGCGGCGTGGACGCCTACCGGGTCCACGTGGAGGTGGACCTGGGCAGCGGACTGCCCACCTTCCAGGTCGTGGGGCTGCCGGAGAGCGCCGTGCGCGAGGGGCGCGAGCGCGTCACCGCCGCGCTGGCCAACAACGGCTACCCGCTCCCGGCCGGCCGCATTACGGTCAACCTGGCCCCCGCCGACGTGCGCAAGGAGGGCAGCGCCTTCGATCTACCGATCGCCCTCGGCATCCTGGTGGCGGCCGGGGAGTTCCCCGCGGATGCCCTGGACGGTACCGCCGTCCTGGGTGAGTTGGGGCTGGACGGCGAGGTGCGGCCCGTGCGCGGCGTGCTATCCCTGGCCGACCGCTGCGCCGCCGAGGGCATGCGCACGCTGGTGGTGCCGCGCGCCAACGCGGCGGAGGCCGCCGTGGTGCCCGGGCTGCGCGTGCTGGCGGCGCCCACGCTGGAGGCGGTGCTGGCGTGGCTGCACGGCCGCGCCCCGCTCGCCGAGGCCACCGAGGGGGACGCGGAGCCCGAGACGATGCCTCCGCTGGATCTGGCCGACGTGCGCGGCCAGCCATCGGCGCGGCGCGCCCTGGAGGTGGCGGCGGCGGGGCTGCACAACATCCTGCTCGTGGGACCGCCCGGGGCGGGGAAGTCCATGCTGGCGCGCCGCCTGCCCGGCATCCTGCCGCCCCTCTCGCGCGCCGAGGCGGTGGAGGTCACCAAGGTCTACTCGGTGGCGGGGCGCATGCGGCCCGGGCAGGGCCTCCTACGGCTGCGCCCCTTCCGCGCGCCGCACCACACCATCTCCGACGCCGGGCTGGTGGGCGGCGGCCCCTGGCCGCGCGCCGGAGAGGTCTCGCTGGCGCACCACGGCGTCCTCTTCCTGGACGAGTTGCCGGAGTTCCGCCGGCCGGTATTGGAGGCGCTCCGCCAGCCGCTGGAGGACGGCCGGGTGGCCATCGGCCGCGCCCGCTTCAGCGTGACGTACCCCGCGCGCTTCATGCTGGCCGCCGCCATGAACCCGTGCCCGTGCGGTCATTACGGCGCGGCCACGGGCGCGTGCATCTGCCCCATGGGCCTGGTGCACCGCTATCGGGGGCGCGTCTCGGGTCCGCTGCTGGACCGCATCGACCTGCACGTGGACGTGCCGCCCGTGCCGGAGGAGGCGCTGCTGGACGCCCGGCCGAGCGAGTCCAGCGCCGTGGTGGCCGCCCGGGTGCGGGAGGCGCGCGCCAGGCAGGTGGCCCGGCTCGGCCCCTTCCCAGGGCTCTTCGCCAACGCCCAGCTCGGCCCCCGCGAGGCGCGCCGCCTGTGCGCGCTGGACAGCGCCGGGGAGGCCATGCTGGCCGGCGCCATCCGGCGCCTGGGCCTGTCGGCGCGCGCCTACCACCGCACGCTGCGCCTGGCGCGCACGATCGCCGATCTGGAGGGCTCGGACGCCGTGCGCGCCGTGCACGTGGGGGAGGCCATCGGCTACCGGTCGCTCGACCGGCGGCGGCAGGAGGCGGGGTTGCGGGGGTGAGGAGCCGGGACAGAGTGCGGCGGTTCGCTCCACCCGCGGAGTGGCTTTCGACTTGGTTGGACTACCACCTGGATGGTATG
>Ga0214473_10007194_pt1 | contig 13236 bp, 10 predicted proteins | sample RVTome_7_FD_203509 | JGI IMG/M metagenome (GOLD analysis project Ga0214473, IMG submission 203509) | Soil microbial communities from uranium-contaminated site in the Upper Colorado River Basin, Wyoming, United States - RVT98D197 | ecosystem: Environmental > Terrestrial > Soil > Contaminated >...
TCTGGATTACATCGCCTGCGGGAAGAATACTCTGAAATTTGTACCGGAAATTGTGGCGGGACTCTCCCGGGCCTGTCAAAAAGTAGGGTGTGCGCTCATCGGGGGAGAAACTACTCAGATGCCGGAATTTTATAAAGAAGGGGAATATGATCTGGCAGGCTTTATTGTGGGGGTAGTGAATAAGGATAAGCTAATTGATGGAAGTAAGATAAAAGCAGGAGACCAATTGTTGGGTCTGGCTTCTTCCGGCCTGCATACTAATGGTTATACCCTGGCCCGGAAAATATTGATAGAGAAAGCCAAATGCAGTTTGAAAAGGCATATTCCCGAACTAAAATGCACTCTTAAAGAGGAACTGCTGAAAGTTCACCGCTGTTATCTCTCGAATCTGCTGCCTCTTTTAGCTCAGGATAAAATTAAGGGGATGGCCCATATTACCGGCGGAGGGATTGAAGGGAATTTAATCAGAATTTTGCCGGAAGGAGTTGAGGCCAGAGTCAATCCGGATAGCTGGGGGGTGCCGCCGGTTTTCAAACTCATTCAAAGACTGGGCAAAATTGATTCGGCAGAGATGTATAAGACTTTCAACATGGGAATAGGGATGATTTTGGTCGTCAGAGAAAAAGATGTCCGCGAACTGACAGTACGACTTTCCAGAGCCGGAGAGACTGTCCATCATATCGGAGAGATAGTTAAAGGTAAGCGTGGCGTAAGACTGGTAAGATAAAATGGGTCCCTTAATCTTGATGATTTTAGACGGCTACGGCTTAAATCCCAATCCCAAAGGGAATGCGGTAGCCATGGCCAAAAAGCCTAATTTAGACAGAATCTTTTCGACTTATCCTTACACTATAATCAAAACTTCAGGTCTGGATGTGGGCTTGCCGGAAGGACAGATGGGGAATTCGGAAGTGGGGCATCTGAATATCGGGGCCGGTAGAATTGTCTATCAGGATATTACCAGGATTGATAAGGCGATCAAAGATGGAGAATTTTTTCAAAATCAGGCGCTGGTTTCTGCTTTACACTACGCCAGAGATAATAAGAAAACTCTGCATCTGATGGGTTTAGTCTCGGATGGAGGAGTGCACTCTTCTCTGAATCATCTCTATGCTTTGTTAGAAATGTGCGAAAGAGAAAAGGTGCCGGAAGTCTATCTGCATGCCTACCTGGACGGGAGGGATACTTCGCCGACTGCAGGAGTTAACTACGTCAAACAGGTTACAGATAAAATGTCCGAACTGAAAGTGGGCAAACTGGCCACGATTGTAGGGAGATATTATGCCATGGATAGGGATAAAAGATGGGATAGGCTCCGGAAGGCTTACCAGGCGCTGGTTCACGGTGAAGGATTATGTACTGATGAGCCTCTGAAGGCGATTCAGAATTATTATGACCAAAATGTGACTGACGAATTCATGTTGCCAATAGTTTTAGGGGAAAAACAGAACGGCAAATTATCCGGCCGCATAAAGGATGGAGATGGTGTCATATTTTTCAATTTTAGAGCAGACCGGGGCAGAGAGATGTCTTTTGCCCTGACTGATCCGAATTTCAAAGAATTTCCAACCTGTGTGAAGGTCAGATTGACCAGCATGTGCTGGTATCACGACAATCTGAAAGGAGAAATCGCTTTTCCGCAGGAAAAGCTGGCCAATATTTTAGGAGAAATCTTAAGCCGCTTAGGAAAGAGGCAATTGCGCATTTCGGAGACCGAAAAATATGCCCACGTGACCTTTTTTTTCAACGGCGGCGTGGAGACTCCTCTTCCGGGTGAAGAGCGGGTTCTGATTCAATCTCCTAAAGTGGCAACTTATGACCTGCAGCCGGAGATGTCAATTTATGAGGTAACTGGGAGACTATTACAGGAAATTGAAGCCAGGAAATATGAGGTCATCATCTTGAACTACGCCAACTGTGACATGGTGGGGCATACGGGGGTCATTCCTGCCGCGGTTAAAGCAGTCGAGACCGTGGATGAGTGCACCGCTAGAGTCGTGGAGGCTATATTGAAACAGGATGGCTGCGCTATCCTCACTGCCGACCACGGTAACTGTGAGATGATGATTGATTACCAGACCGGCGGTCCTCACACGGCTCATACCACTTTGCCGGTGCCCCTCTGCGTGGTAAAGAATAACTTCCACCGGAAACTAAAATCAGGAGGGAAACTGGCCAATATTGCCCCTACCATGCTGGAACTATTGGCGATTCCCCAGCCCAAAGAGATGAATGAGCCCAGCCTGTTAGCCTGATGGGTTTCCTCAAGAGCAGGGAATTTCTCTTAGTCCTCTTTTCCGCTTTACTTTTCAGCTTTGCCTTTCCACCCTCCCCTTTTGGATTCTTGGTCTATTTTGCATTGGTTCCACTCTTTTTTGCACTACAAGATTCTTCGCCAAAACAGGCTTTCAAGTTAGGCTATTTCTTCGGAATCATCAGCAATGTTTTGCTACTGTACTGGATAATCTGGCAGACCTTTTACGGGGAATATTTTGTGCTGCCCGGCTCGCTGGGGGCTTATCTGATTCTGGCACTGTATCCGGCGGTCTGGTGCTGGCTGCTAAGACTTACAAGTTTAAGATGGAGATATGGTTTTATTCTGGCGCCATTCCTATGGGTGGGATTAGAATATCTGAGAGGTTTAGGGCAGGTTGGCTTTCCCTGGCTGGATATTGGTTATACTCAAACCGGGTATCTTCCCATGATTCAAGTCGCCTCATTAACTGGTATTCAGGGGATCTCCTTCTGGGTGATTGCTCTCAACCTTCCGGTCTATTTGTTTTTGAAATGCAAAAAAACAAGAGTAGTCTGGGGATTAGTGATTGTCGTATTTATTCTGATTCCATATCTTTATGGAAAGAAAGAGTTGAGTAAAAAGATTGACTCTGATATGGTGAAGGTTGCTCTGGTTCAAGGTAACATAGATCCCAATATTAAGTGGGATCCGCAATTTTTGGACTACAATTTTCAGGTCTATGATAGCTTGAGCAGAGAAGCGGCCACCGCCAAGCCGGACATCATTATCTGGCCGGAGACGGCCGTTCCCTGTTATCTTGAAAAGGAGCCGGTTTATTTGAGTAAGGTCGAAGAGCTGTCCAAAGAGCTAAACACTGATTTAATCGTGGGTACGGACGACTATTATGTGCTGGGGCCGGAACGCTATGTTTTTTATAATTCTTCCTTCCGGATTTCTCCGGATTACGGGCTGAAGGAGAAATACTACAAGATGCAGCTGGTTCCCTTTGCAGAAAGAATTCCATATTCCGGAAATATGAGAATTTTTGAGGAGATTGAATTGGGACAGGCCAATTTTTCCCCGGGGAGAGATTACACTTTATTTCAAACCAGAGCTGGGAATTTTCCGGCTATAATATGTTATGAAATCGTCTTCCCGGATCTGGTTCGCCAATTCGCCCAGCGAGGAGCGGATTTCATCGTCAACATCACCAACGATGCCTGGTTTGGCAGGACCGCCGGTCCTTACCAACATGCCTCCATGACAATCATGCGTGCAGTCGAAAATAGAATTTCGATTGCCCGCTGCGCTAACACCGGAATCAGCATGAGCGTTGACCCGTATGGAAGGATTATAGGAAAGACCTCACTCTTCAAAACTACCAATCTGGTAAGCGAAATACCCAAAAGGTCTGAAACCACATTTTTTACGAAACATGGACCCTGGCTGGGGAAATTGTGTCTGCTAGTCAGCCTGCTGACTGGGATCGTATTGTTGTTCAAGAGGTTTTTTTGATATGAAGAAGGCTCTGCTCATCAAGCTGCTATTACTCTTGGCATCAGCGTCACTGGCCCAGAGCTGGACTACTTATACCAACATGAACACTATCACTGAAATTGTCAGTGTGGCAGATAAATTGTATTGTGCCAACCAGGGTGGGGTGTTGATTGTCAATACGACCGATAAAAGCATTCAAAAGATGACCAATACCGATGGTTTGGGAGGCATCTCAATCGAATCGGCGGCGTTAGACACCCAAAATACGCTCTGGTTTGGCTCCAGCAACGGCAAACTCTCCCGCTATGATTTATCCACCCAAAAGTGGAGAGTCTATAACCAGTTCATTGACCAGAATGGCCAGAAGCTGGGCCTCTTAAGCATTTTTCCGGATGGAGACAAAATTTGGGTAGGGCACAGTCAGGGAGTTACGCTTTTTGACAGAGACCGGAATGGGGGGGAGATAAAGGAGAATTATCAGAATTTCGCCGGACTAATTTCACCGGTGTCTGTTCAAGCCGGTTTCGTCTGGGGAAATCAAATCTGGATAGGGACCAGCGCCGGAGTAGCTTTCGCCGACAAGAATGACTTCAATCTCTTGGACCCCTCTCGCTGGACTGGAATAAATAAAAATTCCGGCAAGGGGCTCTCCAACGATTTTATTCTTTCTATCTCTCTCTGGCAGGATACCCTCTGGGTGGGAACTAAAAATGGTGTTTATAAATTCAACTCAATTGACACCAGCTTTTCTTTTTCCGGGCTGAGTGGATTGGAAGTTAGGGATGTAGGAGACTTAAGCGGAGTGCTGTATGCTGCTACCTCAGCCGGAGTATATACGTACAGTTCAGGAAGCTGGAGTCCTATAACTTCTACCGGGCTCTCCAGCACGAATCTTAACTCGATTGTCAAAGATACCTTAGGAAATCTGTGGGTGGGGATTCAGGGAAAAGGATTGGCCAGTTTTGAAAATTCAGCCTGGCAGCCTCTTTCTGTCCCCGGCCCCCCGGGGAATATCTTCAACGACCTCTTCTTGGACCAGGCTGGCAAGCTGTGGAGCTGTAACTATAACTTCGGCGGGTCGGTGTTAGAGGGCCAAACCTGGTCCGTATTTGATACTTTCAGCACGGCTTTTCAGGCCGTGGCAGTAGATCCTTTAGGGCAGGCCTGGTTTGCAACTTTGGGGAAAGGGGTATTGAGAAACAGAAATGGCAGTTGGCGCTACTACCATAATGTGACTCCCGTTAATTGTCCCCTTAGTCCGGTATGTAACAGCTCGAGTTTTGTGGCAGTCTACGGGGTCAGTGTGGATGAAGAGGGAAATCTCTGGTTTGCCAACCGGGATGCCTGCAACGGAACCGCACTGGTAGGTCTTCTGGCCGGAACAGAATCAACTTTTGTGAGCTTCAAAGAAAATGAGAACATCAACGGCACTTCTCTGCGCTCCAACAGCATGCCTTTCTGTTTTGTCAAAGATGGAATCGTCTGGGTAGGTTACATCGATGCCGGCCTGGATGCCTTGAACTACAGATTCACCCTGACTGATAAAAGAGATGATTTTGTCACGAATTTTCCTGCTTCCAATTTTGCTTTCGCCTTGGTCGCCAGCGTGGCCATGGACAAAACCGGAATAGTCTGGATCGGGACTTCTGCCGGAGTGTATCAATATGATCCCTCCAGCTTTCAACTCATTGGCGTCAATATTCCACCTGATTTCGGCCCACAAGTCAACTCCATTGCCGTAGATGGGAGAAACAACAAATGGCTGGGGACTACACGAGGCTTGGTAAAGCTAAACTCGACCGGACAATTCGAGGAGGCCTTCACCACCGATAATTCTTTTTTGACAGATGACTTCATTATCAAAGTGCTCTATGACCAGAATAAAGGAGACCTCTGGATAGGTACCAACAACGGGCTTTCCCGTTTGAGCCTTCCTCTTACCCAACCGGCTGAAGACTTAGAACAGGTTTACGCCTATCCTAATCCCTTCATCATTGAGATGGGAACTGAAGTGGTCTCATTCGCCCGTCTTCCCTTTCAGGCCAAGATCAATATTTTCACCCCCACCGGGGAATTCATCCGAGAACTTAAGACCGTCGATCAATGGGATGGACGAAATGATGATGGTAAATTAGTCGCCTCTGGCATTTATCTATTTGTGGTGATGGCCCCAAGCCAAAAGAGTTCGGTCGGCAAGATTGCAGTCATACGAAAATAATATTCCGCATGGGCTTTGCGATTCTGGATAGCTCCAGCCTGGATAAGGACAAGTGGGCCAAGCTGGTTACCGCTTCTGAATCCTCTACTTTCTATCATACTTTGGATTGGAGTCTGGTTTGGGAGAAGAGTTATGACTTCTGTCGGTCCCTTTTTTTTGTTGAAGAGAAAAACTACGAGTATTCATTAGGCCTGCCGGCAGTAAAATTCAAAAAGAAAGGTCTGGAGAGTTTTTTCTCCATGCCCATGGGAACTTATGGAGGCGTGCTTTCCCAAGACTCAACTGAGTCAAAAACCAAAGAGTTTCTGAACCAAGCTCTGGATTCAATAAAGTCACTCAAATGCCTGAAGCTTCAGCTAGTTGATTTTAATGGTCGGCTGTCCTTCTTGGGCCGGGATAATTTTAGACCTCATCAGGCCTCGACTCACATAGTAGAATTGGGAAGAGTCAATCCAGATGAGCTTCTGACTAAAAGAGGTTACCAGCAGGCTGAGCATAGAAATGTTACTGCCAGAAGAATTGAAAATGAGACTGAGGTGCGACGCTGTTATGACCTCTATCTTAAAACTTGTCAAAGGCATAATCGTCCACCTAAGTATTCGCAAAGCTTCTTTCAAAATTTGTTCCGGACCGGCAATGATTCCAATTGGCTCTGGTGGTGGGTGGCTGAAGGAGAAGGGAGGATGGTCGGCTATCAGATTAACTTCAGTTTCAAAGACCGGCTCTACATGTGGGATATGGCTTCTGAGCCGGAGAGTCTGAATTTGCGGGCCAATGATTATCTGATGGGGCAGAGTCTAAAGTGGTGTCATCAGCATGGTATTAGCAGTTATAACTTAGGTAGCTCTCCCACCACCGCAGAGGGGCTGGTTCATTTCAAGGAACAGTGGGGAGGGGAAGAGAAAAAGTATTATATCTATGAGAAGACTTTCATGCTGGGTAAACTGGTTGATTTAATTCGAGGCAGATGAAGATTCTTTTTCTGGCGGATGCCCGCTCCATTCACATCCAGCGCTGGGTTGAGTTCTTCAACCAGCAGGGGGACCAAACCTATTTGGTCAGTTTGGAAAAATCAACCAAACCAGTTACGGAAACGATTCAGCTTCAATCTGCAAACTTGCCCAACTTTGCCAAGTATTTCCTAGCAACTAAACCGGTCAGAGAAACAGTCAGAAAAATCCAGCCGGATTTGATAAACGCCCATTTCGTCCCCAATTATGGTTGGATAGGTGCTCGATTAGCATTCAGGCCTCTGATAGTATCAGTCTGGGGATCGGACGTTTTAATTTCAGCCAAGAAATCTATTTTACATCGGCTCAGGGCAAGTTGGGTGCTGAAAGAAGCAAACTGGCTTACTTCTGACTCAAATTACTTGACTGAAGAGATGGCGAAACTGGGTGCCAATCGCGATAAAATATCAACTTTTCCCCTGGGGCTCGACCAGGAATTCTTGAATATTCCCAAAAGGCATCTGTCAAAAAAAAATGAATTTACAATCATAAGCACCCGCCGGCTGGAACCGGTCTATAACTTAGACCTGCTGATAAGGGCTGCGCCTCTGATAATAGGAGGAAGTAATTTCAAAATCCGATTCTTAATCGTGGGGGAAGGTTCGCAAAAGGAAAGATTAAGAGAACTGACCCGGCGTCTGGGTGTAGGTGAAAAAGTCGAATTTTGCGGAGCGGTCAGCCCGGACAACCTGATTAAGCTGCTCACCTCGGCAGACCTTTATGTCTCGACTTCTCTTTCGGACAGCACTTCAGTCTCTCTGTTAGAGGCCATGGCGGGCGGACTGATACCAATTGTGACGGATATTCCAGGGAATAGAGAGTGGATAAAAGATGGAGCGAATGGATTTTTGGTGCCAGGCAATCGCCCGGAGGTGTTGGCGGAAAAAATCGTCAGCTTATGTCAAAATATGGCTGGTTTACAAAAAGTAGTTGACTGCAACCAGCAGATGGTCAGAGAAAAAGCCAATTATCAAGCCCACCTATTACAGTTACGAGAGAAGTTTTTGCAATTGGTTAGAGAATCTAAAGCCTCTTAGAATGGCCAAGAAAAAGGTACTGATAATTGCTTATTACTTTCCTCCCTTAGGAGGGGCGGGAGTCCAGCGGGCTCTGAAATTTGTCAAATACCTGCCGGAATTCGGCTGGGAGCCGGTAGTTTTAACGGTCAAGAAGATAAGCTATCCAGCCTGGGATGATACCCTCCTTCAAGAAATACCTTCTGGCGCCAAAATTTGGCGAAGCGGCTCACTTGATCCTCAAAGGCTGGTTTATCTATTTAGCAAATTTAGCAGCTTAAAACCGGCCAAACAAAAATCAGGTTCAGGCAGCCTGCCTGCAGACTGGCTAAGATTTCTGAAATGGTTTTTGATTCCAGACAGTAAGATAGGCTGGTTTCCTTTGGCTCTGCGGAAGGGCTTGAGACTAGTGCGGAAGGAGAATATCGATCTAATATTTTCAACTTCGCCTCCGGTCACTGCTCATCTGGTGGGGTACTGGGTGTCTAAATTAAGCAAAAAGCCATTGGTAGTGGATTTTAGAGATCCCTGGGATTTGGTTGCTCAGGATTACCCCTCGACTCTGCACAAGAGGGTCAGCCAGGCTCTGAAGCGGAGAATATTGGACAGTTCGAAAGGGTTTACGGCGGTCAACCGGCAGATTGCCGATGAGTTACTGCAAGAATCCCCGGGCCTAAAATCCGAAATCATTTCCAATGGCTTTGATTCCGCTGATTTTGAAGGACTAAACCCCAAAGTGTCGGATAAATTTGAAATTGTCTATATGGGGACTTTCAACCGGCTGCATGACCCCAGACCATTCTTACAGGCCTATTCTGAGCTGTTAAGAGGACAGGAAGATTTCGCGCAGAGGGCTCATTTTACCAGAGTAGGCCAGGTACTGGACTGGGATTGGAATGCTTTGCTGAAGGAGTACAATTTAGAAAAATGGGTCACCTCAATCGACTATTTGCCTCACCGTGAGTCCCTTAAATACTTGCTGACAGCTAGAGTATTATTACTCACGACTGGAGGGAAAAAGAGCTCCCCTTTTATCACCACCGGGAAAATATATGAATATCTGGCGGCCAGGAAGCCTATTTTAGCAATTGTGCCTGAGAATGGGGCCGCGGCGCAGTTGCTGAGGGAGAATAACATCGGAGTCATCGTGGAGCCTAATGATAAAGATGGGATTAAGCGTGCATTACTGGGATGGTTTGAAAAATACAAAGCCGGGACTTTGGAATCAGGCCTGCCAACCCCTGATTTGAAAAGATATGAGAGGAAATACTTGACCCAGAGATTGGCGGATTTTTTTAATAGATGTCTAGATGAGCGCTAGGTCTTTCAAAATAGGGATTCTGCTGGTTTTTACACTCGGCTTGGCTCTGCGGATAGCCTGGGTTTACCTGATTCCTCTCTGGCAGCAGGCGGACGAGTATCCCCACTTTTACTATGTCCAGCATATCCACGAATATAAGACCTTTCCACTTTCCCAGCCGGTTTTCCCCTTTTACGAGGCATTCCAGCCGCCTATGTATTATTTGTTATCTGCTGGGATATACAATCTAATCCCCAGTTGGGATGACCAGGACGGAATGATGGGAGAAAGCATTGATGTTGCCTGGGAATCAGTCAATTTTCAAAATCATAATCGGATGGCCAGGTTGCTGCGCTGGCTTTCGGTTGTGCTGTGGATAGGGACTTTCTGGGTGAGTTACCGTTTTCTGGCAAGATTTTTCAGGAACAAAAAGGAAATAATTCTTCTGGGTTTGAGCCTTTTGGCCTTTCTTCCCACTTACGTTTCTAACAGCAGTTCAATTTCCAATGACAGCTTGGCTATCTTGGTTAGCACATTGTTCATCTATCTTCTAAGTGTGGCTGAGCCAAAGAAGTGTACCCATCTCTTACTCTTGGGAGTGGTGCTGGGTTGGGCCATATTAACTAAATACAACTGCCTGGTTCTGGTGCCAGCCTTGCTCATATATGTGTGGATGTTTCAGAAGAGGGAGTTTATGAGAGTGATATTTCCGGTCCTGGGTGTAGCGGCTGTGCTGATTATACCCTGGTTTTTCTTTACCCATAAGATGTATGGGGAAATCTTGGCACTCAATCCCGGCTTTGGAACAGATTTCTCCTTCTGGCATCACTCCGGGTCAGAATTTTACCAAGTTCTGCGTAATCTCTTCTGGAGTTTCTGGGCTGCGGCTGGAAGAGCCTATGAAATCCATTTACCCATCTGGTATTATATTTTCATCTTTGGTGGAATATCTGCGATTTCAGGCTGGGGATTGTTAAAACTATGGCTGAGAAGGAAAAATGCTGAGCAGCTTGATTCTTCATCACTCAAAATTGCGGGGTGGTCGGGTTTGCTCCTGCTGCTGTTAGTAGTAGCTTCACTGTGGTATAGTCTCTCTTATCAGATTATGACTTCCTGGGGGAAGAATCTTTACATTGGAATACTTCCGATAGCTCTACTTTTCAGTCTGGGGTGGCAGCAAATTTCCGCCAATAGATACTGGCTCTACTCCTTCCCTTTACTGCTGCTTCTAACAGATCTATTCTACATGTTCGGTTACGTATTCCCCCATTTCCATGAGTAATCCTGAGATTTCAATAGTCATTGTTTCCTGGAACTGTTGGGAATTCCTGCCAGCCGGCCTGGATTCAATCTTCCAGCAAATAGTTCCGGAAAAGGAAGTGATTCTGATAGACAATGACTCCAGCGACGGAACCGCTCAGAAAGTGAGTCAGCAATACCCCCAGGTGAAATTGATTGTCAATCCCCATAACTCAGGCTATGCCCGGGCCTGTAATCAGGGGATAAAAGAGGCCCAAGGAAAATTTGTCCTTTTGCTAAATCCAGATACTGTCTTGCAGCCTGAGTCACTTTCCAAGATGGGCCAATTTATGAAAGATAATCCCGAGGTGGGCGCTCTGGGGCCTCAGCTTCTCAATCCGGATGGTTCAATTCAACCCTCCTGCAGAAGGTTTCCAACCTATTCAACTTTAATCTGGGAATTCAGCGGCTTGTCCAGACTTTTCCCCTCCCACCCCTTATTCGGTTCCTGGAGGATGGGGGATTTTGACTTCCAGGAAATAAGAGAAGTTAACCAGCCTATGGCTTCGGCTTTGCTCATCAGAAAAAAAGTGACGGAAACTGTCGGCCTGATGGATGAACGCTTCAAAATGTACTTCAATGACGTTGATTATTGCCTTCGCATCAGACAAGCCGGATTCAAAATAGTCTACTACCCCCAGGCCAAGATCATTCATCACTTAGGCGGGGCTACCCGGAAAAGAAGGCTGGCCAGGATAATTCTTTCCCATTGGGGGTTTTTTCAATACTTAAAGAAGTATCATTCATCTGGATTTAAGCTAATTCCTTTAATAATGTCCGGGGCTGGGTTACTCGTAAGTGCCATTATAAGAGTCATTGCCACACCTCTTGCCTCGATGTATAGAAAAAGGTAATTTGGAATCTCTTACAAGGAAACTTGTTGTGGGGATAGATTGCAAGAAGATTAGATTTAATCTGGTAGTACAATAATCATTCTGCAAGATTGAATTCTTCCATTTGAATCACCCTCCTTTCTTAACTCGTTACGCTACTTAAAGATTTTCGGATTATTAGTGATTTTCTTCTTGACACCAATAAGGGGGAAGACTATTATTTGCCTCATTGTGGAGAGAAGTGGGTCAAAGTGGAGGTTTTCAGCTAACTTTTTAATATGTCTGCGTTTAAAGGTTCATATAAGATAATAATCGATGGCAAGAGCCGGCTGAGTCTGCCAGCCAAACTCAGGCGGGCCACTCAGGCCACGGTTTATGACCAGTTTGTCTTAACCAGAGGGCTGGAGGGGTGCCTATTTTTATTCGCAGCGGATGAGTGGCAGAGAATTGAAGAAAAACTGAAGGCCCTTTCGTTCACTCAGTCCGATACCCGCCTGTTCACCAGAATGCTTCTGTCTCAGGCTACGGACGCAATTCTAGATACCCAAGGGAGGATTACCATCCCCCAGAATCTTCTAGACCAGGCTCAGCTTTCCAAAGAGCAGGAAGCCTTAGTCATTGGCAATTTAAACCGGATTGAAATCTGGAACAAGTCAGTCTGGGAAAATTACCTGAAGAATTCGCCAAAAAGTTATGAGCAGGTAGCGGAATCTATTCTGCTTTGAAAGAATTATCTCATCGACCAGTTCTTTTACAAGAAGTAATCCAGCTGTTAGTGACCCGAGAAGATGGAGTCTATCTGGATTGCACCTTAGGCTTGGGCGGTCATGCCGAGGAGATTTTGAAAAGAGTGAAGCCGCCCGGCCGGCTGCTTGGAATTGACCGGGATGCCCAGGCCTTAGAGAGTGCTAAACCAAGGCTGAGTCGTTACCCTGACACTACTCTGTGGCAGCTCAACTTCAGCCAGATAGGCCGGCTCAAAGAATTAGCCGGAGCAGAAAAGTTCACCGGCATTCTGTTCGATCTAGGAATAGGCAGCTGGCAAATTAGTCAAGCAGAACGAGGCTTTTCTTATCTGGCAGATGGACCGCTGGACATGCGCATGGACCAGAGTCAAAAGTTTTCTGCTTACCAGGTGGTCAACCATTACAGCCAGGAGGAGTTGGCCAGAATTTTCAAGGAGTATGGAGAGGAAAGATTGGGAAAGAGGATTGCCAGGGAAATAAAGCAGGCGAAACCAAAGATAGAGACAACCGGCCAGTTGGTCAAAATAATAGAGAAAACCATTACTCCTAAGAATAGAGTCAAGACCCTCTCCAGAATCTTCCAGGCCATCCGCATGGAGGTGAACCAGGAAATCGAGGAACTGAAAGCCGGACTATCCTTGGCAGTACAGGCGACTGAGCCAAAAGGGAGAATCGGGATTATATCCTATCATAGCTTAGAAGACCGACTGGTCAAGCAGACTTTTCAAGAATTAGCCAGAAAATGCATTTGTCCCTCTGGCTCTCCGGTCTGTACCTGTGGAGGAAAGGCCAAATGGAGAATTATCACCAAAAAGCCGGTCCGTCCCTCCCCGGCCGAAATCAAAGCCAATCCCAGTGCCAGAAGCGCCAAGTTCAGAGTAATAGAAAAGTTAGAACAGCCGGTATGAAGACCAGATTCGCCCGCAAACGCTCCCAGAGGAAACCAGGGAAGCGAAATCTGCTCTTCCTCTTTGCGGGAATTGTGGCCTTAGGCCTTTTGGCGACTCTCTACATCTGGCAGAGAATGGAGACTGTACGTCTGGTGAAGGAAATCGGAGGGTTAGAGAGCGAGATAGGAGAA
>Ga0214473_10007195_pt1 | contig 13236 bp, 13 predicted proteins | sample RVTome_7_FD_203509 | JGI IMG/M metagenome (GOLD analysis project Ga0214473, IMG submission 203509) | Soil microbial communities from uranium-contaminated site in the Upper Colorado River Basin, Wyoming, United States - RVT98D197 | ecosystem: Environmental > Terrestrial > Soil > Contaminated >...
TCTGGTTCACTCGAAATGCCTCCTTGCGTAAAAGTGCCACGGTCTTGACGCCATACTTTTACCGCATGAACGGAGGCATTTCGAGTATTTTTTTCAAAAATCGCCATCAAATTACGCTGGTTCCGGGGCTAGGCCCAAAGGCCGAAGGGTCGTTGCGATGGCGATTCGTGCTCGCATGGTAAGGTCTCCCAAAACCGCTGTTCACGGTGCTCTGTGTCACCCATCGAGTGTTCCCGACGCCAGCCACGAGCGCCGCGGCCCACTCGCGAACCTGTTCAAGGACGATCAGCCCGATGAGGACTCCCGGCAGAGACAACATCCTGCTCACCGATGGCAAGCCAGGCAGTCGCCGCTCGCTCTGTTCTCTTTATGACACTCAATACAGTCCGCCATGCTCATCACGAGCCGTGCCGTTGGTGGTGGCTTGTCCAGATTCGGCTGATCCACGTGGCAGACCAGGCAGTCCAGCTTCCCCGACGCGACATGTCTTCGGTGGGAGAAGTACACATCGGGCCTTGTCACGGCCACACGGACCCAGGGGATGTCCCCATCCGTATCGTCATAGGCGAAGAGCCTGTCCTTCTCCGGGTGAGCGCCTTGTTCCTCGTCGGCGTCGTGGCAGTCCAGGCAGATCTCCTTGCCGGGCAGGCCGGCATAAGGTTTCGATTCAGCGCTCGTATGGCAGTCCGAACAGGCCAGGCCGGCGTCGTTAAGGTGGACGGAATGATTGAACGCAATAGGCTGGGTCACCGTCGCGCCGCGCCCGACGACGCCAAAGACGACGGCGACGCAGCCGGCGATGATAGCCAGCGTGAAGACCCACGAACCGACCCAGCGCATGTTCGAGAACCCTCCGTCTCACCGATTCCGCAACCGCGGCATGGGGCTGCGGCTCGGTCAGCGTTGTCTAACGGTCACCGGGGCCCACCGGGGGCCGCTGAACATCCGGCGTATTGAGAAAAGCCAACAAATCGATCATCTCCTGATCGTTGAACACCGGCCAGGACAACCCGGCCTCGGTCATTCGCTCCAACATGGTCTCGCCGTGATTCCACATCGCCGTCGCCATGTGCACGGGTCGGATCTCGGCTCCCAAGTCACCCCCGGAAAGGCGCGGCGCCGGGCTGTCGCTGGCCTCCTGATGACACTGGCCACATCCCTTCTGGGTGAAAACCTTCTTCCCAACCGCCGCGCTGCCCTCTCGGTCCGCCGTCCCCAGCGCCAGGACATAGGCCACGATGTCAGCCAGCTCCTGGGCAGTGAGCGGCGGTCGAGAGACGTCCCGTTCCGCCATCATCCGCATCATCGAAAGCGAATGATTCCACATTCGAGAGGCCAGCGCCCCGACGGACACGGGCAGGTCGGCAGCGGCCAAGTCGGGTCCGGTCCCAGGATGACACTGATAGCAGTTCTTTTCACGAAACAGCGCCTCCCCGCGGGCGACGGACCCGGGGCTCAGATAGATCTTCTCTCCGCTTGTTCCCGTGCTGCGCACGTAGGCGACGATGTGGACAAGGTCCGAGCCGTCCAGCTTGGGCCAGGCAATCCCGGACCGCCTCATCGCCTCTTCCATCAGGGGCGCGTGTTCCCACATCAACTGCGCCCAGACGATAGGGTTGGCATACCGCCCCCATCTGGCCAGATCCGGCCCGATGCTCTCGCCCGCGGCCCGGGTCTGATGGCACTCGCTGCATCCTTTGGCTCGAAGAATGCTCTCCCCGCGCACCGGGTCGCCGGGTTCATCGAGCTGGCGGACAAAGAAGATGAGGGTGAAAAGGTCGGTCATCTCCTCTTGTGACAAGGTGACCGGCGGGTGCCCACCCTCGCGCATCTGCCCGAGCATCTTGGGGATATGGTTCCACATGACTCCGGCGAGTTCTCCGGCGGTCAGTCGGCCGGCGCGAATGCGACCCAGATCGGGGCCGACGCGACCGCCCTGATCCCACACCGCGTGGCACTCCACGCATTTTTTATCGTGGAAATGTCGCCAGCCGCGCATGATATCCCCCCCGGCGGTCCCGGAGGCGCCCTCCGACTGGGCGCAGACCAGGCCCGCCGAGCCGAGGAGTCCGACCAACGCCGCCGTCTGAAAGAGGCCGCGCGAGCGTAAAAAGAGCTTTGGCCGGTAGCGGATCATGGAGTGACTCCGACGCGGGCCCGCGGTCCGAGGGGAAGATGCGGTTCCGGGAGGTAGGTCTTCAGCCGTTCGGTCACTTCGGCAACGGATCGTTCGCGACCCTCCTGCACCTCCCAGATCGAGACGATGGGAAATAGCTTTGTAAACAAGACATAAAGCAGCGTGAACGCAGCGAAGCAGCCGGCGAGGATGCTCCACTCCACCCAGGTCGGGCTGTACACGATGTTCTCAGGATGGGGCAGACGGGGCTGGGAAAGCGAGGGAACGACAATGATGAAGCGCTCCAGGTACATGCCGATATTTACCGAGACCGATGCAATCACGGTACCGACGACGGTCCGCGTCCGTCGATTGCACAGGATCGCCACCGGAATCACGAAACAGGTGACGACCATCGTCCAGAAGTGCGGGGCAAACGGCCCGGTGAGCTTCATCCAAAAGATGGACATGTGGGCCGGCTCACTGCCGTAGAATGTGGTGAGGAATTCCGCGCCGGTGAAGTACAGCCAGAGGAAGCACATGACCAGAAGTAGAAGGCCCAGATTGTTGAAATGGACCTTCCTAAGATAATCGCCCAGACCATAGACCCATCGAATCAGGGCCATGGCGACGATCAGCGCCGCGATGCCTGAAAAGATCGCCCCGACGACGAAATAGGGCCCGAAGATGGCGCTGTGCCACATCGGCTGAATGGTCATGGCAAACACGAAGCTTACGACGGTATGAACGGACACCGCGATGGGAATCACCAGGATGGCCATCACGTTGATCAGCGTCTCCAGAACGCGGCGCTGCTTCGCCGTCCCGGACCATCCCAGCGCCAGAAGCCGGTAAAGCCAGCGCCGCCTGTTGGTATGATCGCGCAGGATGGCAATGTCGGGGATCAGCGGCAGGTACAGGTAGACCGTGCTCATGGTCAGGTATATGGTGATACTGCACACGTCCCATAGGAGGGGCGATTGAAGCCGTCCGTGTGTGATCACGTAGAGCATGCGGTCCGGGCGCCCCAGGTCGATGAGAATGTTGCCTACCCCGAACATGATGACCATCACGGTGATGACCTCGGCCGACCGGGTGATGGTCCTGCGCCACTCCGCGCCCACGATGCGGAGGATCGCCGAGATCAGCGTGCCCGCGTGACTGATGCCGATGAAGAAGACGAAGTTGGTGATGTAGAATCCCCAGTACACCGGCCGGCCCAGGCCGGTGACCCCGAGGCCCTCCCGATACTGCGTGATGTACGCAAAGACGCCGAGGGCGATGAGGCTCAGCAGGACGGCGACGGTGACATAGAAGCGCGGCCCGGTCCGCAGCACGGGCTCCAGCAGGATGGCGTCTTCGGCGAGGGGCGCTGGATCGGGGCGTTTCGAGGCGTGCAACACTTACTCACCCTCCCGTAGATAGATGACTTTCGGCTCGGTCCCGAGATCCTCGAGCAGCTTATACGCCCGGCGGCTATGGGCGAGCTTGTAGACCTCGCTGTGCGGATTGGACAGATCGCCGAAGGTCATCGCACCGGTGGGGCAGGCCTCCACGCACGCCGGGGTATATTCGCCGGTCCGCAGCGTCCGGTCTTCGGCGCGGGCCCGGTCGCGGGCATTCTGCAGGCGGTGATGGCAGAACGTACACTTCTCCACCACGCCCTTGGGCCTCACCGACACATCGGGGTTAAGATGCCTCTGCATCGGTTCGGGCCAGACCGGCTCCGTCCAATTGAAGTACCGTGCCGTGTACGGACAGGCCGTTGTACAGTAGCGGCAACCAATACACCGACTGAACACCTGCCCGACGATCCCCTCCTCGTTCAGCATGGTTGCCCCGACGGGGCAGACTTTCACACAGGGAGGATTGTCGCAGTGCAGGCAAGGCCGCGGGAGCAATCGCTCGATCGCCTTGGGCCGCTCACCCTCGCCGGCGAAGGGGATCATCTCCATCCAGGTGTAGTTCCGGCCTTTGCGGGAGTCTTCCGGGCCCGTGGGCGGAAGGTTGTTCTCCGCCTGGCAGGCGGTGACACATGCCTGGCAGGCTGTGCACCGGTCCAGATCGATTGTCATGCCCCACTTGGCCATCCCGTTCTCCGGTTCGCGCGCCTGGGTGTTTACACCTTTCGTACGGACGCCCAAGTGGACCCCCAAAGCGCCGTGCCGGTAAGCGGGTCCGTCTGCACGTCGACCAGGTCCGCGGGGTTCTCCCCGATTCCCGCGCACCAACGCCCGCCGAAGCGGCGGCCAAAACCGAAGGGAATCGCCAGCACCTCCGGGGTCAGCCCCGCGAACAGCTTGACCGGAAGCACGAGCTCGCCGCGCGGCGTTCGGACCTCCGCATGGTCGTGGTCATGAAGGCCCAGCCGATCGGCCGTCTCCGGGTGAAGCTCCACCCATGTCCGCCACTTCTCAAACATGTACGCCCCGGCGATGTCGTTGAGCCAGGGCAGGTTAGGACTGGACACCGAAACCAGATTGGGCAGCGCATAGACATACAGGCGCAGCGGATAGGTTTGGTCGTTTCGTCGCGCCGAGGCTCGGCAGTCCGGCAGACATCGACGATCGCGATTCGCGGCCGTTTCAGGCTCCGGAAAGGCTTCAAACGAGCGTTGGAGATAGACCGAGCTGAAGGCGAATTTGCCGGATGGGGCGCGGAACACCCGCTCCCACTCCCGGTGGAAGTAGATCGGATCGACCCATCCGCCGCCGGCGAGAACGTCGCGCCGAAACTCGTCCCGATCGGCGGCGAAGGGGGCCCGCCAGCCTCGGCTTTCAAGGAGCTGTGCCCAGCTCTGTTCATTGGCCGGCCCGAAGGCCGCGCCCTTGCCGGCGTGGAATAACTCGCTGACCACCGCATCCACCGCAGAACTGCTCGTCTCCCACGGAAGCGCCTCCGCTACGCCTGCCCCCAAGGGCGTGGCCAAGGCGCGAAGCGCGTCGTACGGGTCGCGCATCCCCGCAGGTCCGGTCATCACCGGCTGAGCAACGGTGACGACGGGATGTCCCGTAAGCGTATGAGCGATGTTGAAGTCCCAACGATGAAACGAGTGCAGAAGCGGAACGACCAGGTCGGCGTGTCGGCTGCTGTCGTTGTGATACGCCGTCACCGCCACCACGAACGGCACGTTGGACAGAGCCGCGCCCAGCCGTTTTCCCTCCGCCAGCGAGAAGACCGGATCTGCGTCGACCAGAACGAGGACCTCGGTCGCGTAAGGCCGGCCGCCCTCCAGCGAATCGGCCAAGAGATCGACAGCGCCGTCGCTCAACCGGCGCTGCGAGACGGCGCCATCAAGGCGGGGCATGGCCAGACCCCGTTCCGCGACCTCGTCGATGTTGAAATCCTGTTCCAGGAGGCTCAGCTCCTGGAAGACGGTGATGCCGCCAGGCACGTCAATGGTCCCGGCCAAGGCGTTGAGCGCGTGGATAGCCATCCGGTCATAGGTGGTTTGATAGCCGCACCCGCCGCCATCGAAGCCGATGGCCAGCGCCGGGCGACTCACGCTGAACTCGCGGGCGAGGCGAAAGATCGTCCCCTCCGCTACGCCGGTCAGCTCCTGGACCGTCGCCGGCGCGTAGTCCTGCAAGACCATGCGCCGGAAACCCTGGTGGATCAGGCCATCGCCGTCCGCCCAGTCTTCAAACCCGAAGCCGTGCTGCTCGACGAACTCGCGATCGTAAAGTCCCTCGCGCACCATGACGTGGGCGATGCCCAGGGCGACCGTCCCCTCCGTCCCAGGACGGATGGGGATCCACTCGTCCGCCTTCGCGGCGGTCAACGAGAATCGCGACTCCAGGTGAACCCATTTCGGTCGGAAACCCGGCCGCCCGCGGCGAAACTCCGCGAACGCCCGCGCCGCCTGCTCGGTCGACCAGTGCGCATCCAGCCAACCGCTGGACAGGGAAAGGACATAGGCAGATGCGGCAAGGTCGTACCCGATGCGCTGCCCCAGGCCGTGCGTGGCCAGGATGGCCGGGAGCACGCCCAGGTTGTCGTCGGGAAACACCTCGATGACGTTCGGGGTGCCGTAGGCTCGTGCGAAGCGTCGCCATGCCGTGCGCGATAACCCGCGGTCCCGCCCCAGGAGAATGCACAGCGCCTCGGGCCTGCCCGACTCGCGAAGCCGGCCCAGCCGAGCCGCCAGCGAATCGGTCAGCGCATCCCACTCCAGGGACTTCCACTGTCCCGATCCCCGCGCTGCGGCGCTTATCAGCGGCTCTTGCAGCCGATCGGGGTTGTACACGTCCTGCAGGACCGCCGACGCCCGGGAGCACAGCCCTCCGCGGTTGATGGGGTGATCTTCGTTCCCGCTGACGCCGACGGCGCATCCATGTATGACCCGGGCGCGCAACCCGCAGCCGCCGGGGCACATGGAGCACAGCGTATTGACGAACCCCTCGGTCGGCGGACCGTCTGTGCCGGGCGAATACTCGACAAACCACGAGCGCGGCGCCGCCCAGCTCACGGCGGCCGTACCGTAGGCCGCCCCCAGCGCGGCGAGGAAATCACGACGGTTGAGTTCGAGCCAGTCCTTCACCACCGCATCCACCCACCGATTATCGCCCTAGTGGCTTCATCGACTGCTCACGTGACGCCACGAGGAATTTCATCTCAACCGGTTCGATCCGCTCACCTTTGTCGTCGACGACGAGTGCGGCCGTCGAATACACGTAGGACAGTGTTGCGGTGACGACCAGTCGGGAGGCTTTGACATCACGGAAGGGTATGTCGATCACTCGCACCTCGTCGGGTTTAAGCCGCGTATCCCTGGCGATCTTGGCGGCGCTGACCAGCACCTCGTGCTCCCGCAGCAGCGGCTGTCCGTTCTGGTCCAGCATAATGACCTCGAACGGGATTTCTCGCCGGGCGATCTCCTCCCCCGCGTTCCGCAGGACGACCTCCAGGACGGCACGGTGCATGGGGATGCCGGTGGGAAAACAGTGCCCGCTTCCTACATTGCTCACCTTGACGTATAACCACACCTTTTCTCCGAGCCACTCATAGCCCGCCAACTCCATGGTGATGGCCTTTCGGACTCGCTCGATGTCATGGGAACCGGAGACATCGTGGAGATTGACCATCCCGGTGCTCTCGCTCTTGACCTCCAGAGCCACGGTCCGACCTGGAACCAGCGGCATATGGCAGTCCTGGCATTGCATTCCCCGCTTTGCGTACGAGCTACTCTTCCATTCGCTGAAGGTTCCCAAGACCGTCACTCCGTGGCTGTTCTTGTACTCGTGACAAATGCCACAGAACTCTGAGCGCTTGAACAGCTCGGAATCGACGATCTGATGCGCGGGCGACTGGGCGTGCCGTAGCGGACCGTACTTCGTTTTCCCAACCGTGAGACGGACAGGGTCGGCGGGATCGGCGAGGTCCACCGCCTGGATGCTGTGGCAGAAGTCACAGGCGATGCCCTCCTTGGTGATCGACTCCTTCACCGCGTAGTCATCGCCATGCCGAACGGTCGGCGCATGACAGGAAAAGCAAAAGCGACTTCTCTCCTCTCCGTATATCTCACGGCTCTGCCGAAACGCGGCCTGGAACACGCCGTTGGTCCAGGAATTCGCGTGGAGCGAGTGCTGCCAGACGGCGTGAATGGCCTGATGACATTCCCCGCACACCGCGGAGGAAGTCCAGCCATCCGGGTTGATTTTGGGAAGTGACCTTTCCGCCTCCCCGGTGCTCGCCGGGGTCTGTTGCGCCAGGGCCGTCCATCGCTGGGAGCCTCCGAACGGCGCTGCCGCCCCCACCACCCCTGCGATCACAAGCAAGCTCCGCGCACGGGGGACGCCTTCCCCCCGCCCTGGATACATCCCGACCCTGGTTCCCAATCGCCTTAGGCTGTCCATGTCGCTGCCTCCAGCCCGCGTCGCGTCGTCCGGCCGGAGCCCTTCAAGAGACCACACCGAGCGGTGCCTGCGGGCCTCCGGGGAAACATCATTCCCACCGTTTCACGGCACTTGTCTCCAAGTCGTGCATCCACATCGTCTGCAGGGCCTGCAACCGCCGACCGATCACACCCGCCAGGTTGCGCATGAAGACGTAGCCGGTCGCCGGCTCTGCCTCGAAGAAACGAAAGAGGGCCGCGCGGCCGAACGACATCAGCTTGCACGGGGCGGCACAGCGGGCGCTGAGCGTGAAGTGGTACGGGGCAACCAGCGCCGACCAGGCGACCACGTCGCAGGCGTGCTTGTTCTCCATGGGGATCTCGCGGCTGACCCCGAGAATTCGGAGAGGAAACAGAAGCTCCACGACCCCGTCCAAGAGGATCATCAGATCTTCGGCTTTGTTGCCGCGCTCAAAAAGCCTGGATCCCGCGTCAAAGGCCAGAACGTGGCCGCGCCCGCAGAGGTCCTGAACCGTATCCCCAGACAAATCCTCGAAGATAGCCGACCGAATCAGATCGCTCTCGTCAATACCGAGCATCGTTCCGACTCCTCAAGGTATGCGCCACATTTATCCTGCAACCGAGAGCCTGTGTCCGCGCGGGCGCGTAGTCGGCCTATTCTTCGCGCTGCTTGAGTGGTCGAAGGGCATGGACCCCGTCACGTTTCCTGCTTTCATAGTCGAAAGGCGCGGTTGGGTCATAGGTCGGGCCGTCCTGATTGTGACAGGCCTTGCAGGTAGCCTCGTCGATCTTCGTCAGGCCGACGGCATACAGTTCTTCCACCTTGTATTTGCGCTTCGACTTCAGAATCTCCTCAAAGACCTCGACATAGGCACTGCCCGGACCGTGGCAGGACTCGCAGCCGACTCCCGCTAATTGCTCGGCCTTCTTCATGGCCTTCTCGTCATTGGCGGCGGGAGCCGCGTAGCCCCCCGGCCTCTCGAGACCGGTCGTATGACATTTGACGCAGCTTGCGTCCGTCGTGTAGTCCTTGCCAACGTCGAGTTTGAACTTCTCTTTCGCCTCCTTGTGTTGACCAGGCTTGAGAATATCGAACGACTTGGCCATTCTGGTCGCCTCCCAGCTCTTGTACTCGTTGAGGTGGCACTTTTTGCACCTAAACGAGCCGACGTACGCGTAGCGGGGCTCATCGTCGGCCCTTGCAGCGTTCGCTTGACGGAGAAACAGGCGAGACCCGTCGGCGGTGCTGTGGCAAGGTAGATTCCACCGAAGGGACAGGCTTCCCCCGAACAGAATGGCAGCAACTACGACTTCAATACGTATCCTCACGACGAGCGGCTCCAGGATAAAGAGGGGTTGTGGTCCACCTTTTCACAATCTTGCAGCGGCGCTCAGGCTTATTCCGATCCTGCGCACTCAGGCAAGGGGGCGGCGCGTTTACACGTCCACACTGCGGTACTGGGGTCTGTATCGGCGCCGCGCGAGCGGCGGTTACGATTTGGACGGAAAGGCTGCGATGCACCACACCCGCTTGCGCGATCATCGGTTCGTCGGCTTGTTCGTCCACCTCAAACGAGTGGCGCCCCGCCTTGAATGGAAGCTCGCCCCCGGGTGAGCCGGGCTCCTCAACGATCTCGCGCGAGATGACTTCGAAGATCTCGGAGCGCTTGGATCCCATCCACCGTTCGACTCCACCTAAGCGCGGCGGAACGGACAAACGCGTACGTCGGCGCGCCGACGGCAAAGCCAACGCATGACCATTCCTAAGGCGCTTCGGGCAGCGCCTGTGCGTACACCCCGAGGTCCGCAACGTCCTGAGCCGTACCGCCGCCGGCAACCAAAGTGCCCCGGCCCGACCGTCCCGGCCGTCGCTGCACCCGATGACGCGGGACACCCGGGAGGTCGACCCTGACGATACTTGCACCGCTCGCCGACGGACCTCGCCGGGTCTCCCTTGTGCCACGCCATCGCTGTCGTCGGCGCCGCCCCGTCCGGTCGCTTGTGAGGTACGACCCCCCCCAGCGCTGCCACAATACACGCTAACCCAGCTATGAGCTTGGGTCCTGGATCGCAACATGGCTACTGCCCGAACAGTCAGCGTCGTTCACCTTCGTCTGCGGCGGGTCGGCGCCGTCCGGCGCGACGGCGTCCGTGGCCGACGTGGCTTCACCCTTCCGTTGCCCGCTCCCGCAGACCGGAGAAGTCGGGCTTGATATCGATTCTCGAATTCAGCCACCTCCGCAAGCGTTACGGAGCGGAGGAACCGCTCGATCTTGTCCTTTTGGGTTCTCCAGAACACGTGCGATGGACATGCCCGTTCGTCGGAGCATCTACTCAGTCCAAGAAGACACCCGTCGCGCCAGGCACGGCCTTCGACGGCCTCGACCACCTGAACTACGCTGATCTTCTCAGCGGGCTGGGTGAGCGCGAAACCGCCCCGATATCCGCGTTTTGCCCTGATCAGCCCGTTCCGGGCGAGAGCGTTCAGGATGGACGAAAGATAGGCCCGCGGGATTCCGCTGGAGGACGCGATGTCCTTGGCGAGACTCCAGGTCCCGCCGGGCCCCGGCAGACGGGACAGCGCCATAATCGCATACCCGCTCGTTCGTGACAGCTCGAGCACGATCAACCTCGCTTGACCTCAGGGCTCAGCGGCAAGGATGATACCTTTTCCTATATCCATGTCAAGAAAATTCCTTATGCGTACATCGGAAAAACGACGGGGTGCCCGTAGACCCTTTCGGACGGGTCCCCGGCCACTTTGACCTGCTTCCCGAATCTTGGCCCAACTCGACGGTCAGTTTGTTCTGGTTTTAGTTGGGTACGATTTCGACCTCGGCCTCCGCTCTGGAGCCGCCAGGGTTTGGCTGCTGTGGTCCGTGGCTGGTCTCGGCGTCGGCCCAGGGCCCTTCGGGTTTTGGGTGGCCGGAGTGACTCAGCCGTCTCAGAGGGCAATCTGACGGACGGCCCCTGCCGCCTGAGCGACGGCCTCCCGGTCGAGGATGGCGCCGTCGGTCTGGTAGGCCTTTCGGGCAGCGCGAATCGCGGCGTGGAGGGCCGGCCACGGCTGTGACGCATCCTCCCTGGCTGCGTACGCCTCGGGAAACGGCTCGTTTCGTGCCCGTTGCCCCACCTCATAGGGGTACCACGTACACCCCAGGCCCGGGATCGCGGCTTTGGACGAGGGCCCGGCCAAGGGCCATCGTGTCAACCGCGAGAGGCAGAGACTTTGAACCGCGTTCATTCGGGGTTCGAGGGCCACCTGCCGCGTTACGATCGGGCCCTGAAGGTCATGGTTACGAACTCAGAGTGCAGGCAACGCCGGAGTGGGCGCCGCCTCGCCGCAACAGGGTTCGTTGTGTCTACGGCGCGCCCGGGCGAAACGGATCGTCGCCTGCGTCGTGATCTGCCCGGCACGTCGCTCGGCCACTCCATCAGCCAGCAACTCCCGGGCGAAGTCGTGTCCGCTGACCGACGCTGCCATCCGCTCGGCGGTCGCGGCGTGCCGATCCGAAAGCACCGGCTTGTTCTGTTCTTCCGCCCCCTCGGCGAACGCCTTGGTCTGTTAACCGAACGGCTGGCCGGACTTCGTGCTGACGGGGCCGCCAACCGCGAATTCGCCCTGGTAGCGTTCGCCGCCCTCGAGATTCATCGCGTGCTGGGAGCCCCTGGTCAATTGCACACGCGGGGCCAGCTCAAGTATACAGTGCCTTGATCCTGCGGTCTCGATCGTTAGAATGGATGCGGGCGAGGGTAAACCCCTCCGAGTATGGGAGACCTGACCAATGCCAGCGACATTAACGGTCCGCGACCAGGCGATGACCCCCGGGGGAAAAGACCATGTCTTTGAGCTTGAGTTCCCGACCGAGTCGATCACCGTCCGGGAGTTAATCCGAGAACGGGTCTATCAGGAGGTCGAGGATTTTAACCGCGACACGCGAGCCTCGACCTCGCTCAAGCCCTTCCGCGGTCTCGTGCAACTGAGCGGCGTTGAGCAAGACCTGAACGGTCCCTCGACCAGGCGGGTTTGCGAGGTCGATTGGAAGAAGCACTACGAACTCGCGACCGAAGCTTACGAACGGCGTCGCGTACTCGTGCTCGTCGGCGACCGGCAGACGGAATCGTTGGATGAGCGGATCGAGATTCGGCGAGGTACCGAAGTGGTGTTCCTTCGGCTTGTCATGCTCGTCGGGGGGTGATGCCATCATGGGACGGCGGGGCAGCGGGGCAGGCGCGTTATTGGAACGAATCATCACGGCATCCCCAGAGTACGGAGACATCGACGGTGAAGAACTCCGTCCGTTAGCGAATGAGGCCTACGATCTTTCACCGGACGAACAAGCTGAGCTTGTCGTCTTGTTGTTTGAGGCCGCGGGCGAGCTTGCCGGCCGGATGACCCACAAGGGCGAACGGCGGTTCTGGGCCTTATTGAATTATCATCACGTTGCACTTCACGCCGTGCCCGTCGCGCAACTGGGCGCTCGATTGCTTCGACGATGCCTTCCGCTGTCGGGCGTTCAACTGACCCGAATGGTCGCTGCCTGCGTGCGGCTCGAGGTGGTATCGATGCCTTACATGGCTCATATCCCGGCGATCGTTCGATTCATCGAACCTCGTTGGGATGAACTGTCCGGATCCAAGCACCTGCGCCGGCAGTTAGTGCGCCTTGCGCATAATGCACGGAAGACGAACAACGCGGCCGAGAGAAACCTCGCATCGAGGATCGACAGGATGTTGGCTCCGGGCGACACAATGCCGATTGACGGGGGCGAGGCGTGGAGTGACGCAGCCCTGTCAGATTTGGCGAACATGAAACTAAAGCCGCGCACCCATTGGGTGACACTACTACGGCACTGCCGCACGGCGTCGTCGGCCGTTCCCTCCCGGACATGGGCCGTCGAAGCGAGCACCCTCGTCAAAGGCATCGGCTTCGGGGTCTTCACAGATCGTCTTGTGGCATGGTTTCCGCTTGTCGACCGTCCGCGTACCACTCCGGCCCCGGAAGGCAACTGGCGCTCTGATCCCGTTGCTGATCAGTTGATCCTCAGTCACCACGCGGACGTTTTGAAAGGCCTCTGCTGGCTTGCCGGGACCATCTCCGCCGCTCGACTGGCCCGTGCACTGGGCGACTTGGCCGTGTCTTGTTATCGCAAGGTGCCCGGAATCGGCCCTAGTGCTCCGTCACACCTTGATTTTGGGATAGACGCTTGCCAGTTTAGTTCGGGCGTCGTCGATCTTCATCTGCCAATCGACACCTTTCTGTCGG
>Ga0214473_10007196_pt1 | contig 13236 bp, 10 predicted proteins | sample RVTome_7_FD_203509 | JGI IMG/M metagenome (GOLD analysis project Ga0214473, IMG submission 203509) | Soil microbial communities from uranium-contaminated site in the Upper Colorado River Basin, Wyoming, United States - RVT98D197 | ecosystem: Environmental > Terrestrial > Soil > Contaminated >...
GATCGGGGACCTCGGGGTCGCGCTCGACGTGCTCGCCCTCGTCGTCTACGACGCGCTGACGCTCCTCGGCGCCGCGGTGTTCGTCCGCCGCCAGGCCTAGCCGGGCCGCGCACATTCGCTCCCCTCCCCGGACAACCTTCATGCGCGGGATTGTGGTGCACCGAAACCTCGTGGATCCTCGGACCCGGACGGGAGGTTGCACACCCAAACGCGCATATAGCGCGGCCGCGTCGGAAGCGGAACCGTCCCTCGAGGGGACGGCAGCCTACCAGGGGTACACGGAATGACGGACGCGATCGAAACATCGGGGCTCGTCAAGGCGTTCGGACGCACGCGGGCCGTGGACGGGATCGACCTCCGCGTCCGGCGGGGCGCCGTCTACGGGCTCCTCGGACCGAACGGCGCCGGGAAGACGACGACGATCCGCACGCTCACGACCCTCCTGCGACCGACGGAGGGGATCGCGAAGGTCCTCGGGCTCGACGTCGTGCACGAGCCGAAGGCGGTCCGCGAGAAGGTCGGGCTCACGGGGCAGTTCGCGTCCACGGACGAGGACCTGACGGGCCACGAGAACCTCGTCCTGATCGGGCGGCTCCTCGGCCTCCCCTGGCGCGACGGGCGGGAGCGCGCCTCGGAGCTGCTCGAGGCGTTCGGCCTCGCGGAAGCGGCGAAGCGGCAGGTCCGCACGTACTCCGGCGGCATGAAGCGACGCCTCGACATCGCCGCCAGCCTCGTCGTCACCCCCGAGGTCCTGTTCCTCGACGAGCCGACGTCCGGCCTCGACCCGCGAAGCCGGAACCAGGTGTGGGACGTGATCCGCGCGATCGCGACGCGGGGCACGACCGTGCTCCTGACGACGCAGTACCTCGAGGAGGCGGACCGCCTCGCGGAGCGGCTCGCGGTGATCGACCAGGGCCGCCTCATCGCGGAGGGCACGAACCGGGAGCTGAAGGCGTCCGTCGGCGCGAGCCGGCTCCACGTCCGCCTCCGCAGGCCGGACCAGAGGGTCGAGGCGGGGACGCTCCTCGCGAGGTCCCTCGGTGCGAAGGTGTTCCACGGAGCCGATGCGTCCGTGCTGTCCGCGAACGTGCGGGACGAGCAGGGGGTCGCGGAGGCGCTCAGCGCGCTGGCGCGGTCGGGGGTCCACGTCGAGGAGTTCTCCCTCGGGAGCCCGACCCTCGACGAGGTGTTCCTCGCGCTCACGGGGCGGCCCGCGGAAGCGACGCCGCCGAACGAGGTGAACGCATGAGCGAGGACGCCCTCCCCTCGGAGGTCTCGGGCGAGGCGTTCCGCCGCATCCTGTTCGAGGCCCCGCGCCCGTCGGCGCCGAGCGCCCTCTCCGCCACCGTGACGATGGCGTGGCGCGCGCTCCTGAAGATCAAGCACGTGCCGTTCCAGCTGTTCGACGTCACCGCGTTCCCGATCATGTTCACGGTCTTGTTCACGTTCCTGTTCGGGGGCGCCCTCGCAGGCTCCACGGGCGCGTACCTCCAGTACCTCCTCCCGGGGCTCATCGTCCAGGCGATCGTCTTCATCACCGTGTACACGGGGGTGGGGCTCGCGACGGACATCAACAAGGGGATCTTCGACCGGTTCCGGTCCCTCCCGATCTGGCAGCCCGCGCCCGTGTTCGGCGCGGTCCTCGGGGACATGATTCGCTACTCCCTCGCCGCCAGCGTCGTGATGACCGTCGGCGTGGTCCTCGGCTTCCGACCCCAGGGCGGCATCCTCGGAATGGTGTTCGGGGTCGGCCTCGTCCTCGTCTTCGCGTTCGCCGTGTCGTGGATCTGGATGGTCTTGGGGATGAAGGTGAAGACGCCGGAGTCCGTGATGACGACGAGCTTCCTGTTCCTCTTCCCGCTCGTGTTCGTGAGCAACATCTTCGTGGACCCCACGACGATGCCGGCGTGGCTTCAGACCGTCGTCGCGATGAACCCCGTCACGCACCTCGTGACGGCGACCCGAGGGCTGATGCACGGGCAAGACGTGCTCGCGAGTGTGGCGTGGGTCCTCCTCGCCTCCGCGATCATCGTGGCGGTCTTCGCCCCGCTCGCCCTGCGACTGTACCGGAAGGAGCGTTAGGCCGGGGGCATCCGGCGGCTCAACGAAGGGCTCTGAGTATCCTGCCGACGGTCACCTGCGGGAGAGTGGTCCAGCAACTGGCATCATCCTCCTCCGTCCTAGATGCAGTCCGTCCGGATGAGACAGCGCATGGATCCTTCGGCCTGAGGTTCTGGAGTGTGCCTCGGTCTTCGTTCGATCCATCTTCTGCGGAAGTATAACCACGGCATCAGTGCGACATAATGATATACCTCAGATTTCGTGCTCATAGTGATGACGGAGGGCCAGCCGAACACGGTTCCTGCTCAGGGACCCCACGGGCGGCTCGGCCAGATGCTGCTGACGGTTCTCATCGCCATCCTGCTCATCATGGTCGTTTGGGTCCTCTGGGCGCCTGCGCCGGAGCCTCCGCGGAGTTTTGAGGACTATGAGACGCCTCTGCTCGCGGTGAACAGGACGGCTCTGTGCGCCCCCGACCCCGACGATCCGGCGTGTTGGGCGAGAGGCTCAGCCGTAGCGGTCGGGGATCTCGACCTCGACGGCATCCCCGAAATTGTGGTTGCAGGGGCGGGCCAATCGTCCTCGCTCGAGGCGGGCGAAGTTGTCACGGTGTGGCACTACGAATCCGCACTTCGGGACTTCAGACTCTTGGCCTCCGCCTTGAATGGAACACTCTCGATCGGAGCCCGTGCAGTATCGCTGGTGAACCTCGATGGGGGTTCCGACCTTGAGATTGTCACTACCGGCGAAACGCACTGGTGGGCCTCCGAGGCATCCTACGTGTCTATCTGGAAGTGGAGCCACGGCAGGCTCGAACGGATTGCGCACGAACGCTGGGTCTGGGAGGGAGAAGACACCGTGCTCGAAAGCATGGGAACCGCAGACTTTGATGGCGACGGGATCGAGGAGATTCTGGCGCTGTCGACCGTCAAACCGCGTAACGGTCCCTTGTACGCAAACCTCGCGACGTGGAGTTTCTCCCCGGTCAATGCCACCATGATTTCGGAGGTGAACGTGAGTCTCCAATCGGCGGGCGAATCCGTATGGCTTCGCGGCCTATCGGTGGTTCGGTCCTCGCCCACTCCTCGGCTACTACTCACAGGTACTGCCCATGACGACGAGTCCGGGCCGACCAGACGTGTGGACGGTCTTGCCTTGCTGATTGAGTTTGACGGCGAACAGGTCCGAGTGCTGGACGAGAAGCGAATTCCCGGCCGAATACTCACCGCCGCCTCGGCGTCTGTGGTGGTGCCCCCTCCAATCGACCTGTCGACATCCATGGCGGCTGGCGTAACGAACGAGAGCCTGGAGTCGCAGGAACTGCTCGTGAATGACTCCGTTCTCAACCTAGGCGCGACAAGTGCGGTGCCCCTCCCCTACTACGGGATGGTCAAGGGAGCGGCCATAATCGAAACCTCGCGCATGGTTGTCATCGTCGGATGGTGGGGGATCCCGGAGGTCAGTTTCGTGAGGGTGCTCGACCTCCGTTCGTCCGAAGGATTCGAAGATCTTGCAACGAACGAATGGCAAACGCTCGTCTCGGTGGATGTTCTGGCGGCGCGGAACGAGGTCGCCGGCTGCACGTTCTGGGACCTGGATGGCCTTTCCGACGGTCCAGAGATACTCACCGCCGGCACGATGTTCCCCGAGCTGGAAGTCCGGTTGTGGGCGTCACCTTCCTGACTGGCGTTGGTGAGGCGGTTCCACCTCCTCTAGGCGAAGTAGCCGGTGGTCGACATGTCGAACGCATTCCGGTAGAGTAGCTGCTTCGTCCCCCCCCGGGTGTCCGCGGCCAGGAAGAGGAAATCTGGGAGGGTTGAATTCGAATTTAGTGCGCCGACGGCGAGCCCAGCCTCTTCCGTATGCGTTTGCCCTGCACCGGCACGTACCCTGCCGCGAACTGAGGATGTGCCGCCGCCGAAGTCGCCGTTGGCATTGACGCTCCACAGGTAGCCGGAGACACGTGTCTGGACACTGCAGACGACCGTCTCCGGCTCGCCGACGACGCGAAGCGGCCTCCAGACAGTCCCAGCAGGCACCCGTCGGGCGCCGCGATGTGCTCAAGCGACTCGCGAGGCGTCAGTTCTGAAGGAGGCGGGTCTCAGGCGGCTGCCTGCGGGTCCCAGACGACCGCCTCCGGTTCGGAGGCAGATGTCTCCGGCTTCGAGCGCTCCGTGTGCGAGCTCCAGTCGGACGTGTCGGCACGCTGCAGTCTGCTGGAGGCCGCCGACGACCGTCTGAGCCTCGGAGACGACGGTCTGGGACTCGGTTCCGGTCGTCTGGAGGCACTTGCAGGTTGGTTCCGTGGCGGTTCCGGGGGAGGCGGGGTGGATCGCGGAGGGCCGGGAATCCGGAGTCGATCGACGGCGGACGGATCGCTAGGGTGAGGCTCCGAACACCTTCGACGCCTTCGAGGCGACCGCCGCCATGTCCGCGTCGGTCATCCGCGCGCGCCCGACGATGTGCTCCCGCACGTTGTCGTCGTCGTACTTCATCACGTCGATCACCGTGGGAACGCGGATCGCGTCCCCGATCGCCGCCACGACGCGCGTCGGGATCGTGCCGACGATCTTCTCCCACATCCCGACGTCCTGCACCCCCGCCAGCGCGCTCTGGATGTCCGACTGCTCCTTCAGGGTGAGGACGAGGCGGTTCGCGAGCTGGCTCCGGACCTCCTGGTCGATCCGCGTCGGGCGCTGGTCCACGAGCGCGAGGATCAGATTGAACTTCCGGGTCTCCCGCGCGAGCTGCGCGAAGCGCGTGTACGGGGCGACGAGCGGGTCGAGGAACTTGTGCGCCTCCTCGAGGAACACGACGAGGCGCCGCGGCTCGCTCTTCTCCGTGTACTGGTCGTACAGGCGGTGGGCGAGCACGTTCGCGACGAAGAGGTACGTGGCGGTATCGCCGCCGAACTCGCCGAAGTCGAGCACGATCGACTTGCCCTGGCGGACGAGTCCGATCATCTGCCCGAACGAGTCCTTCCCCTCCCGGATGAACGGGAGGCGCGTGATGCGCCCCATCCGCCGCTTGAGGGCGTTCAGGGACATCTCGTGGACGAGCGCCTCCCCGAGCTGCTCCACCGTCGCGCCCTGGATCGCCGCCACGAGGTCGCGGTCCCCCTTCCGCTGGTGGATCGCGTAGATCGTGTCGACCATCGCCGGGCTCAGGTCCTGCAGCGCGACGATCAGGTCCTCCGGCTGGATCTCCCGCGGGTCCAGCACGAAGGGGTGCGCCTCCGCGTTCTTCGGGTCGAGGGAGAACATCTCGACCTTCTCCGGGAAGTAGAACTTCAGCCCCTTCGCCTTGTCCGCACGGGAGTACACGCCGTACTCGCCGACCATGTCGAAGATGAAGACGGAGCCGACGTCCTTCGCGAGGATCGAGAGGCACACGAGCTTGTTCAGGATCGTCTTCCCCGAGCCGGTGCGGCCGAAGATCGCGAACGGCTTCTCCGTGAGTTTCGCGAAGTCCACGTGAACGTGGTACGGCTCGATGCCGCGGATTGTCCCGAGCGCAACGCTCGTCTCCGTGATCTCGTAGAGGAGGTCCACGTCGGAGCGGGCGGCGTGGCGGGCCTCCGAGAAGTACGGCGGGATCGTCTGCGGCTCGGACAGGTCGCCGCTGTCCTTCATGATGAGCTGGATCGGCTTGAGGACCGCCTTGCTGTAGAAGATCGGACCGCCGTAGCCCTCGTGCGTCCCCGCGCCGGGCACGATCACGTCCCGGTACTGCGACCCCGCGAGCCGCTCCGCGATGTCGAGCTGCTGGTTCACGATGTCTTCGACGAGGCAGTAGAAGTCGTACATCCGGCCCTCGACGATCACCGGGTATCCGATCCGGAGCTCCTCCGGGTTGTCGAGCTGCAGCTTCACCTCGAGCCCGCCGAGGACGGAGCCCTGGATGACCTCCCCGATCTTCACTTCAGATCCCTCGCGACCATGTCCAAGAACTCGTGGAACGCGCCGCGGCGGCGCCCCTCGATCTGCGTGAGCCCCGTCACGACCTCGTCCATGCGCATCCCGAGCCGTCCACACTCCTTGAGGATTTCGTCCTCGAGCGGCTCTCGGAGCTGGCGGATCAGCACCGCCAACCGGTGCGCCTCCATGAGGGCGTACGGGTAGCCGAGGCTCAGCCCGCTCCGCGCGTGCGCCGCCAGGTGGGAGAACACGAAGTCCGGGTCGTCCCGGGACGTGCCGACGTCGACGCGGAACCACTTCGGCGCCTGCGGGTGGAGCCGCGCGAAGTAGACGTCCCCGCGGAGGATCTCGCGCTGGCGGTCCTCGAACTCCTTCGGCACGCGCACGTACCCCATGCCGCTGACGGACTGGAGGAGCTGCTCGTCCGGGAGCGGGCGCCCGAACGCGTGGAGGAACGAGTCCTTGCTCACCCCGACGAGGACGTTCTCGTTCGCCTCGCACGCCGCCGCCACGTCCTCGAGCAGGTCGAACTCCTTCGGGATCGCCGTCAGGCTCCCGTCGAGCGCGAGGACGACGTGCTCGTTCTCCTGCGCCGCGCGGAGGGCGAGCTCGCCCTCGATGCGCTTCCGAAACTCGTTCACCATCTCCTTGTGCTGGTCCCCGCGCCCCTTCGTCTCCTCGAAAAGCCTCTGGTGCATCTCGTCCTGCTTCGCGACGACGTCCTCCCACGTGGAGACGAGGATCGCCTTGTCCACGAGGAGGGGCGGCGGCCGCATCCGGAAGCCCTTATCCGTGAGCTCGTAGCGGACGGCGGCCGCGCGCGCGACCGCGAGCCACATCGAGCCGAGGTTGTAGAAGAAGGAGTACGAGCCGTCCACTGCCACGAGGTCGAACGGCGTCTCCGCCGGCCGGATGTCCCGCACGTCGAGCGGCACGGGCTCCGGCCGCGCGTTCCGGAGCGCGACCATCCGCTCGAGCGCGTCGCGGACCTCGTCCCGCACGGTCACGCGCCCACCTCCGCGCGCGACACGCCCTCCGGGTTCATCTCGACGCGGATCCGCGCCGGGAACCGGTCCGCGACCTCCGTGAGGTGCGTGATCAGGATCACCTTGTCGAAGAACGCGCCCATGTCGAGCAGCTTGTCCACGAACAGGTCGCGGGAGACCTCCGTGTCGAGGGAGCCGAGGTCGCCCTCGTCGATGAACATCGTCTTCATCCGCCCGTACGTGCGGCCGACCTGGGGCATCGACGCGAGCTCCCGCGCGATCGCGAACCGCAGGGCGGCGTTGATCTGCGTCTTCTCGCCGCCGGAGAACTCCCCGACGTCGTGCCACTGCCCGTCCACGCCGAGGACGAGGATCCTGATCCCGTGCCCCCGCGCCTCCTCGTACGTCTCCAGCTTGACCTGGGAGAACCGCCCGTCCGTCAGGTCCGCGAGGTTCCGGGACGCCTCGATCTCCAGCGCGGGGAGGAGCTGGTTGATCGCGTACATCACGACGCCCTTCTTGTGGAACACCTCGTTCTTCAGGATCGCGAGGACCTCGCGGTCCGCGAGCAGGTCGAACAGCGCCTTGGCGGCGTGGTCGATCTTCGAGGCCTCCGCCTCCGTCTCCGCGATCTGCGCCGCCAACCGCTTCGCCTCGCCCTCCCTCGTGTAGAGGGACCGGCGGAGCTCGTCCGCCTCCCGCTTCGTTGCGTCGAAGGCCGCCTTGGCGGCGGCGTACGCCTCCTCGTCCCGTTGCAGCCCCTCGAGCCGCGCGACGAGCCCCGCCAGCTCCTCGCGCACCCGCGCCTGCTCCTCGTGCAGGAGCTGCATCTGGCCCGTCGGGTCCCCGATCGCCTCCAGTTCCTTCCGGCCCCGGTCGAGGTCCCTACGCTTCGCCTCCATGGCGGGGACGGTCCCGCGGAGCTCCGCGAGCCGCTGCTTCGCCTCCTCCGTGAACGCGATCTCGCAGACCTTCTCGTCGAGGACCTCGAACTCCGCCTTCAGCTCCCGGCGGCGCTGCTCCTCCGCGGCGTCCTCCTCGCGGATGTGGTCCTTGACCTTCGCGATCTGCGCCTCGATCTCGGAGAGGACGAAGGAGTCGCGGTTGACCTTCGCGGTGCGGGAGGTGACCCCCGCGAGATCCCCCCTGGCGGTCTCCCCCTCCTGGTGCAGCGTCGCCAAGAGGTCCGCGCGGCCCCTGAGCCACTCGAGCTCCTTCTCGATCCGCGCGACCCGCTCCGTCAGTGCGCCCTCGGAGCGCATGAGGGAGAACGCCTCCTCCGCGGAGACGTCCGTCGACAGCGCCGCCACCCGCTGCTCCTGCTCGAACAGGGTCCCCTTGAGCTGGTCGAGGCGCCGCGCGTGCTCCTTCTCGAGCTTCGTCCACTGCTCCTTCTTCCCGTCGAGCTGCTGCTGGAGGATCGTGAAGCGCTGCTGGAGGTCCCGGAGCCGGTCCGCCTCCTCGCGCATCGTCTCGAAGTCCGCGGTCTCCGCCGCCAACGCGGCGATCCTCTCCTTGAGCGCCTTCGCCTGCTCCGCCTTGCCCTCGAGCGCCGCCAGTCTGGCGGTGACGCCCTCGAGGCGCACGGCGTGGTCCCTCGCGGTCCGGCTCGTGGCGGTGAACTCGTCGTGCTTCGACTCGAGCCCCTTCAGCCCGTCCTGCATCTCCCGGAGCTTGGCGGCGAACTCCGCCTCGCGGGCGCGCTCGTTGGTCACGGCCGCTTCCAGCGCTGCCAGCTCGTCGCGGAGGGCGGGGAGGCGGTCGAGCCGCTCCTTCCGCGTCGTGATCTCCGCCTCCTTCGCCTTCGTCTCCCCCTCCACGACCGCGAGACGCTCCGCCGCCAGCCGCGCGGCCCTCTCGAACGTCTCCAGCCGGAAGAGCTTCTGGAACACCGCCAGGCGATCGGACCCGCTCGCCGCCCCGAGCCCCTTCATCTCCTCCTGCCGCACGAACGTGCTGTTCCGGAACCCGTCGTAGTCGAGGCCGACGACGTCGAGGATCGCGCGCTCCTTCTCCGGAATCGTGCCCGGCACGATGCGCCCGTCCTCGTTCAGCTCGAGGAACGTCTTCCCGTTCGTCTGGAACCCGCGGCGGACCTCGTACGCCTTCCCGCGCTGGCGGAACGCGACTCGCACGTGCCCGCCGGGCTTGCACAGGTCCTCGATCTTCGCGTTCGCGGGCGGGTCCGTCCGCGTCGTCCGCTTGTACAGGGCGAACGTGATCGCGTCGAGGATGCTCGTCTTCCCGGCGCCGGTCTTTCCCGTGATCACCGTGAACTGGCCGGGAAAGCGGATCGGCGCGGTCTTCTCGAGGTACCGCATGAAGCCGCGCATCTCAACCTCCTCGATCACGAAACCCTCGCCTCCGTCCGGGGCCGCGTTGGAGACGGCCGTGACCAACGGCTCCTCGCTGCGGACCTCGTCCGCCGCCTTCACGAGACCGCCTCCTTGAGGAGCACCTCGCCCTGCTCCTCGATCGCCGCGCGCCGCGGGTGCTCCTTGTAGTGCGTCTCCACGTACCCGCGCAGGAGGCGCGCGGGGTCCATCGTGAACTCCTCGACGACGCGGAGGTCCTTCCGCTGGACGAGCCACTTCGCCTCGTAGTGGAACGCCCCGCGGAGCCGCTCGTCGATCCGGCGGTGCTCGACCTTCGGGCGGAGCGCCTCCGGGAGGGTGACCTCGAGCCGCACGAGCGCGTCCGCCGGGTCGTCCGGGAGCGCCGCCAAGATCTTGGCGGTGGGGTCCTCGTCGACGCCGACCGTCACCGCCACGTGGACCATCCGCCGCGTCGGGAGCGGGACGAACTCCCACGAGGCGTTGGCGGCGTCGAGCGCGAGGAACCCCTTCGCCTCCTCCCGCTCGCCCCAGTCGATCCGCTCCGGGGCGCCCGTGTACACGATCCGGTCGTACAGGCACTGGTGGCGGTGGATGTGGCCGAACACCGCGAGGTCCATCGGCGGGAACATGTCCCGCGTGAACGCGAACTCGTCCGGCACGACCTCGTACGCGTCCGCCGCGACCTGGGCGCCCTCGACCCAGAAGTGGCCGTACACGATCCGGCGGTCCGCGTCGAGCTTCGCGGCCTCCGCCGCGATCCACTCCCGCCACAGCGCGCGGGACATCTCGTACGCCTGCTCCCGGGAGACCTCCTCGTTCAGGCGCTCCCGCATCCGCTTCACGATCTCCTCGGGGTGCATGTACGGGAGGAGGACGAAGCCGACCCTCTTGCCGCCAAACGTGCGGACCTCTGTCGCGGGCTCCCGGAAGATCTTGACGTGCGCGTAGCCGCGGAAGTCGTCGAGGCTCGTGCCGCGGGCGAAGGCGCGGGGCTGGTCGTGGTTCCCCGCCAGGAGCCACACTTCGATCCCCGCCTTCCCGAGGGGCTCGATCACGTCCCGCCGGACGATCTCGCGAAACACGGGCGCGACGTGCGTCCGGTCGAACAGGTCCCCGAGGACGCAGAACAGCTTCGCCTTGTGTTCGACTGCCCACTTGGCGGCGGCGACGAAGTTCCGGTGCAGGTCGAGGGCGCGGGCGCTGACGCCCGTCTCCGGATCCACGAGGAAGCCGAATCCGATGCCCTCGTGGACGTCCCCGACGCACACGACGTCCGCCATCGCCCCGGTCATCCCTCCATCGCCCCTAAGGCTTCGCAATCCCTATGCACGGTTCGTCCCATCCCATCTGTCCATCGGAAGACGGGGTGTATGAACGGTTCCTCAAGGTAGGTGAAAGTATCGCGTAGAGGTAGTGCAGCCCGGCTGCAGGCAAATGCCCAGGGCGGGGACGGGCTCCCGGCCGGCCCTCAGGTCCAATCGACGCCGATGCGGATTGGACAACGCGGGGGTCCGACCCAATGCGAGAGCGCCGCCACGCCGGTGGAGTCCCTCGCATCCCAGACCGTCAGATCGATTGCGAGGGCCATCCCCATGGCGTAGTAGGTGTGGGACGGGTCGGCCCCTCCGCCTGTACTTCCATCGCCGAAATCCCAGAGGTAGACGTACGGCTCGGTACCGCCTTCGACATGGCTGTGAAACGTCACGGTTTCGTCGAAGGGGCGACAATGCCCACTCCTCAGCGAGTCCGCAAACGCCAATACCCTGAGCGGCTCCGTGCTCCCGCTCGACGGCGTGGTGGATGTCGTCGCCGGGAGAGCGATGACGGAGACCAGGACGATGCCCACGGCGCTCGCACAGGCAAACCGCATCGGATCGACGCCAATCTGCCCGGCTGGTTGCATTAAGCATTGCCGGTAGGCACCACGGAGGTACCACCCAAGATGCCTCCCACACCGAAGGTACTTCCTCAACGGTTCCGTCCGGAATTCATGCCCGGCGAAGGCCCTTTCCTCTGGCTGTCGAAGACCGCCCCACCCTCCGGATTCCGCGACCTCCCGCCCGGTGGCATGTGCCTGAGCGCCTTCCTGTTCGTCGTGAGGGACGGGAAGCTCCTGCTCGGGAGGTACGCGGACGACCCGCGGTGGGAGGCGCTCGCGGGCCTGGACCCGGAGCGTGTCAGGGTCCACGGTCGGGGCTGGACGATCCCCGCGAGCCAGATGAAGTACGGGGAGGACCCCCGGGACGCCGCACGTCGCGTGGGAGAGGAGGTCCTCCAGATCCCCGGGATGACGTACGCCGAACCGCGCGTCGAGGTCGACCTGTACGAGCCGAAGCGCTTCCCCGGGAAGCTCCACTACGACCTGTGGTTCCTCGTGGACGCGAAGGGGCCGGAGGGCGCGGGATCGGCGGCGCCGCCGTGGTACACGGATCTCGCGTGGCACGACCCGCGGTCGGTGCCGCCGGAGGCGTACGCCCGGGACCACCAGGACGTCGTCGCGCGGTGGCTGCGGGCCCGGCCGCCGAGGTAGTTTCGGCAGCCTCTTGGGGTTACTTTCAAAGCCTCAGGACGGCATGTGGTATGCCCCCCAGGGGGAGGAGCAAGCCCATGCCACAGCAGCCCAAGGAAGGAGCGATCGTGCACGTGGAGTACCTGTCGAACGACCCGGACCGGACGAAGCGATTCTACCGCGACGTCTTCGGCTGGAAGTTCGAGGACATGCCGGAGATGGGCTACTCGACGTGGGAGGCCCCGACGCGGCCCGGCGGGGGCCTGATGAAGACGCCGGAAGGACAGACCCCGGGCGTCCTGAACTACATCCTCGCGAACGACATCGACGCGACGATGCGGAAGATCTCCGCGGCGGGCGGCGCGATCCTGAAGCCGAAGCAGGAGATCCCGAAGATCGGCTGGTGGGCCCTGTTCCAGGAGCCCGGCGGCACGGTCACCGCGCTCTACCAGAACCTGCCGATGCCCCGGCCTCGCCCCGCGCCCCGGCGAAAGACCACCGCGCGGAAGGCGAAGGGGACGAAGGGCCGGAAGCGGTAGGCGGCAGCCTTAACCGAGCGCCGCGAAATCCCGCGGCGTGCCCGAGGTCCGGACGTTCGGAGCCGGAGCGGAGCGGCCGCGCGCGGTCGCCGTCGGCTGCGGCGGGACCTCCGTCGCGCGCCATGCCGGAGTTGGTCCAGGTTTCCTCGGCAGGCACCTTCAGAGCCTGCAAGACTTCCGTGGCACCACGGATGCCGACTACTACCTTGACATCGAAACGTGGGACCCGAACCCAGCGGGACGCCCGGACCCAATGCAGGGTCAAGTGATCGCAGCCGCACATCAGTCCACGTCGTTTGGGACTGTCAGGTGAGATGACGGTGTCGTGGGAGATTTCGCTTGATGGGCACCCCAATGCTGCCTGACTGACTGACGAATAGTGCCAAGAATCAAATAGCAGGAATCAGCTCGCACCCCGAGGTGGATGGAGATGAGGAGGACAGCCTTGGCATTGGTCGTTCTGTGTCTCTTGGTTGTGCAGCCGACGCCTGCTTCCGTGGCCGTGCAGTCATCCGACCCGAGTCCCTCGACCGACCAGTACGCCGATGAATACGGGGCGGTTCACACGGTGTACTCAAGTTCCACGGCGCCTTTGGGAGAAATCTACTACTCCAATGACCGCTGGCTACCCATTCCCGTTCGGCTTACGTACACGGAGGCCATGTCGCTCAACCCCCAGGTGTACCTTGAACACAACTTCTCCGTGGTCTACGTCAGCTGGATGGAAGAGTCTGTGGACCCCGAAAACGCGGGAATCTACTACATGGCGAGCAACGACAACGGGACGACGTGGACGACTGCGGTCGAAATCGGAAATGGCAACCCCAGCCTGGTGTGGGACATGACCGTAGTCGATGATTTACTGCGCGGCTCGCACTCCAATGGAAC
>Ga0214473_10007197_pt1 | contig 13235 bp, 8 predicted proteins | sample RVTome_7_FD_203509 | JGI IMG/M metagenome (GOLD analysis project Ga0214473, IMG submission 203509) | Soil microbial communities from uranium-contaminated site in the Upper Colorado River Basin, Wyoming, United States - RVT98D197 | ecosystem: Environmental > Terrestrial > Soil > Contaminated >...
CTCTGGTCATGGTCCAAACGCCTGCCGAGGTCCGCCCGCGCTCCGATGCCAAGCGCGCCCGCATCGTGGAGACCGCGATGCGCCACTTCGCGGAGCGCGGCTACCACGCCGCGCGGATCGAGGACATGGCGGCGGAGCTGGGCATCGCCAAGGGCTCTGTGTTCCAGCACTTCGGCAGCAAGGAGGGTCTGTTCCTGGTCGCCTACAAACGCGCCGTAGGGCTGCTGCCCCGCTACCAGGACGCGCCGCTCGAGGTCCGCAACCGCGGCTTCTTCGCCACGCTGCGCTATTGGCTGGTGCGCACGGAGCACCTGGTGCACGAGGACTGGATCCCCTACCGCCTGACGTTGATCGGCAACTACGGCAGCGACCTCTCGCTGCGCCGCGAGATCAACCGCTTCCTGGTCGGCGAGGATGCCTACGGCACGGCGGCGTTCGTGCGGGACGGCATCGAGCGCGGCGAGCTGCGGCGCGATGTCGACCCTGAGATGCTGATCTCGATCCTGGACTGGACGATGGAGCGCTTCCAGGACGCGCTGCTCACGCAGGAGCTGTTCCCCGGCTTCTTTCGCCATCACGACGCGAGCCCCGAGCGGACCCGCCGGCGCATCGAGCAGTTTCTCGACGTGCTGCGCGGCGCCATCGGCGCCCCGACGCCGGAACGAGCGCAGCGCGGCGAGATTCGCGCACCCCGAGCACGCCCGCCGCGGCGCCGACGCGGCTGAGCCAGGGATTGGGGGCGCGAGCGGAACAGGCGAGCCTCAGCCCAGCGCGGAGCGGACCACGGCCTCTTGCTCGCGAAGATGGACCCTGTGCGAGCCGGCAGCCGGGCTCGCGCTTTCCGCACGCCCGGCGTAAAGCGGTAGGCGGCGTCCCGGCACCAGCACGTCGCCATCCAGGAAGCGCTCGCGCACGAAGCGCCAGGCGCCCATGTTGCGCGGCTCCTCCTGGGCCCACACCAGCTCCGCGGTCGACGCGTAGCGGGACAGCGCCCGCGCCAGCTCGGCCCGGGGGAAGGGGTAGAGCTGCTCGAGGCGCAGCAGGGCGACCTGATCGGCCTTGCGCTCCTCGCGCCCCTTCAGCAGGTCGTAGTAGAGCTTGCCGCTCACCAGCACCACGCGCCGCACCTGCGCCGGGTCTACGGCCGGGTCGTCGAGCACGCAGGCGAAGCGCCCCTCGGCCAGCTCCTGCAGCGGCGACACGCAGCGCGGATGGCGGAGCAGGCTCTTGGGCGTGAAGACGACGAGCGGCTTCTCGATCGGGTCCAGGCCCTGGCGCCGCAGCAGGTGGAAATACGAGGCCGGCGTCGAAGGATAGCAGACCCGCATGTTGTCCTCGGCGCACAGCGTGAGGAAGCGCTCGATCCGGGCGCTGGAGTGCTCGGGCCCCTGGCCTTCGTAGGCGTGGGGCAGCAGCAGCGTGAGCCCCGTGGGCTGGCTCCACTTCTGCTCGGAGCCGGAGATGAACTGGTCGATGATCACCTGGGCGCCGTTCATGAAGTCGCCGAACTGCGCCTCCCACATCACGAGCGCGCGGTGCTCGGCGACGGCATAGCCGAACTCGAAGCCCATCACGGCGGCCTCGGAGAGCAGGCTGTCGTGGACCTCGAAGCGCGCCGAGCCCCCGGCCACGGCGTTGAGCGGCACGTGCTCGCGGCCGCTGCGCACGTCGAACAGCACGGCATGGCGCTGGCTGAAGCTGCCGCGCCCCGAGTCCTGGCCCGACAGCCGCACCGGCACTCCCTCGAGCAGCAGCGTGCCCCAGGCCAGCGACTCGGCACTGGCCCAGTCCACTTCGCCCCGGCCCTCGAGCAGCTCGGCCCGGCCCTTGAGGAACGGCGCCAGCTTGGGATGCAGCTCGAAGCCCTCCGGCACGCTGGCGAGCGCCTTCAACGTGGCCTTGAGCCGGCCCCACATCGCGGCGGCGTCCACCGGCGCGGGGGGTAGAACGGCGCGCCGTGCGATCACGGCGAACGGGCGGGCCTCGCCCTCGCGCTGCATCTCGGCCTTCTTCTCGGCCCAGAGCGCGTCCAGCTCGTCGCGGGTCAAGACGCCGGCGCGCACGGCCTGCTCGCTGTAGAGCTGGGCGACCGAGGTGTGGCTCTTGATCTTGGCGTACATCAACGGCTGGGTGTAGCTGGGCTCGTCGCCCTCGTTGTGGCCCCAGCGCCGGTAGCCCACGAGGTCGATCACGACGTCGCGCCCGAAGCGCTGCCGGTACTCGTAAGCCAGCGTCGCCACGTGCCAGACGGCCTCGGGGTCGTCGCCGTTCACGTGGAAGATCGGCGCCTGCACCATGCGGGCGACATCGGTGCAATAGGTGGAGGAGCGCGCGTCTTGTGGCAGCGTGGTGAAGCCGATCTGGTTGTTGATCACGACGTGGATCGTGCCGCCCGTGGTGTAGCCGTCGAGGCCGGCCAGGTGCAGCGTCTCCGCCACGATTCCCTGCCCGGCGAACGCAGCGTCGCCATGGAGCAGGATCGGGACCACCTTCTGCCGCGCGGAGTCGCCCAGCACGTCCTGCTTGGCGCGCACCATGCCTTCGACCACGGGGTTCACGAACTCGAGATGGCTGGGGTTCGGCGCAAGGCTGAGCGCCAGCGCCTGGCCGGCCGGGGCACGGTGCTCGCCGGTCGCTCCCAGGTGGTACTTGACGTCGCCCGAGCCCTGCGTCGAGTCGGGATCGACGTCGCCTTCGAACTCCGAGAAGATCTGCGCCAGGGGCTTGCCCACCGTGTTCGCCAGCACGTTCAGCCGCCCGCGGTGCGCCATGCCGATCACGGCCTCTCGCACTCCGCCTTGCGCGGCCTGGTTCAGGATCGAGTCGAGCAGCGGGATCGTGGCCTCGCAGCCCTCGAGCGAGAAGCGCTTGTGGCCGATGTAGCGCGCGTGCAGGAAGCGCTCGAAGCTCTCGGCCTCGACGAGCTTCTCGAGGATCCGGCGCCGCTTCGCCGCATCCAGATCCGGCCGGTTGCGCACGGATTCCATGCGCTCCTGCAGCCAGTGCCGCCTTCCGGTCTCCTGGATGAACATGTACTCGACGCCGATCGTCCCGCAGTAGGTCTCGCGCAGCACGTCGAGGATCTCGCGCAGCGTCGCCTTGTCCTTGCCCGAGAGGCCGTTGGTGAAGAACTCGCGATCGAGGTCCCAGAGCGTCAGCCCGTAGCTCGCCGGGTCCAGCTCGTCGTGCGGCGCCCGCGTCGAGTCGAGCGGGTCGAGGTCCGCCACGAGATGGCCGCGGACCCTGAAAGCGCGGATCAGCTGCAGCACGCGCGCCTGCTTTTCGATCACCTCGTCGCTGCCGGCCGCGCCGAACAGGCCGGGCGACACGTCGATCTCCCAACGCACCGGCCGGTGCGGGACCTTCAGGTCTCCGAAGATCCGCTCGTAGAATCCGTCCTCGCCTTTCAGCAAGTCCTCGAGGCGGGCGAGCCAGAGGCCCGACTCGGCCCCCTGGATCACGCGGTGGTCGTAGGTCGAGGTGACCGTCATCACCTTGCTGATCCCCAGCAGCGACAGCGTCCGCGGGGCCATCGAGCGGTACTCGGCCGGGTAATCGAGCGCCCCCGTCGCCACGATCAACCCCTGCCCGGGCATCAGCCGCGGCGCCGACGCGGTGGTGCCGAGCGTGCCGGGGTTGGTGAGCGACACCGTGGTGCCCATGAAATCGTCGGGCGAGATCGTGCCCGTGCGGGCGCGCGCCACGAGGTCGTCGAAAGCCGCCAGGAACGCGGCGAAGTCCAGCCGGTTCGCGTCCTTGATGTTGGGCACCAACAGCGTGCGCGAACCGTCGCGTTTCTGCACGTCCACGGCCAGGCCCAGCCGCACCGCGTCGCGCTGGATGCGATGCGGCTCTCCGTCCAGCTCCGCGTAGGCGTCGTTCAGGCGCGGGAAGGTGTCGAGCGCGCGCAGCATCGCCCAGGCCACGAGGTGCGTGAAGCTGAGCTTGCTGGCGCCCGTGGCCGCGCGGTGCTTATTGAGCACCTGGCGGTTCTCCTCCAGGGTGCGCACCGGGATCGTCCGCACCGAGCTGGCCGTGGGCACCGCCAGGCTCGCCTCCATGTTCTCGACGATGCGCGCCGCGCCGCCGCGGATGGGTTGTGCGATGTCTCCGGGCAGGATCGCGGGAACCACGAGCGCTTTCCCGGACGCCTTCGCGACCCCGGCGGGTTCGGAGCGCCGGATCGACACGGCGCCGGACGCGGGGCTCGCCGCGATCCCGGGCGCCTCGGGCGCGCCGGCCGGGGCGCTGGCCCCGGGCGCCGCAGCGGGCGCTGCAACGGCGGCCGGGTGCCCGCCGCCGCCCTCGGGTCGGACGGGTGCTCCGGTCACGCGATCGAGGTACTCGCGCCAGCTCGGGTCGACACTGCGTGGGTCGCGACGGTACTCGCCGAGCAGGTCGAGGGCGAACACGTAGTTCCCCCCGAAATCGCGGACGAGGGCGTCCAGCAGCGGTTCGGCGGCCAGCTCGGCCATAGCGCGAGCGAGTCTAGTCCCGCCCACGCAGCGCGATCAAGGCCTGCTACTTTGCGGGGATGGGCCCGATCTCGTCGCTCAGCGGGCCGTCCAGCTCTTCGTAGACTCGATGCAGGCACCAATCGACCAGGTACACGTCGAACGCCTGATTGGCGCTCGGCTCGTCCCGCGTGATCCTCGACTTCAGGGCCTGCAGGCTGGGGGATCTCCGCCCTGGCCTGGTCGGGATCCAGGCCTCTCGCCTTCGCCTGCTTGCCCTGGAGCAGCAGCTCGCGGAGCACGTCCATCGTGGCGTGGAGCAGCTCGTCGTCGTGGAGGGGCTCGCCGTGCCCGGGAACGATGACCTCCGCATCGAGCGCGTCGATCCGCTCGAGCGTCGGCCTGCTGCGCGAAGCAGTCGACGCGGCGGTTGCGGCCGGGCGCGTGCGGGACCTGCCAGCGGACACTATCTGCCAGATCCTCTGGTCCTGCGTCCATGGAGTGACGGCGTTGCTCGTGAACTACGGCCCAAAGTTCCCCCACGCGCCGGCGGTGCCGGACCTGGTCGAGCAGGCCTGCGACAACGCGCTACGCGGCCTGCTCGAGCCTGCGCCGGAGGAGCCACGCTGATGGTCTCGCTCGCGCGCAAGAACCTGCTCCACGACAGGCTGCGCTTCGTGATCACGGTGGCCGGCGTGGCGTTCGCCGTGACGCTGGTGCTGGTGCAGGTCGGCCTGTTCATGGGGCTGCTCGACAAGGCCACGGTGACCATCCAGCACGCGAGCGCCGACATCTGGGTCACGTCCAAGGAAACGCCAAACATCGATTTCGCCCACACCTTCCCCGAGACCCGGGTGCTGCGCGTGCGTGGCGTCCCGGGCGTGCTGCGAGCGGACAACCTGCTCGTCCAGTTCATGAACATCCAGCTGCCGTCCGGCGCCGAAGAGGGCTGCCTGGTTTACGCGCTCGCCGACTTCCGGGCCTGGAACCCGCCCTGGAACGTCCAGGGCGCCAACGTGGCGGATCTCAAACGCGGCGACTACATCCTGATGGACCGCTCGGCCGAGCGCCGCTTCGGCCCGCTCGCAATCGGCGACTACCGCGAGATCCTGCGCCGCCGCTTCAAGATCGTGGGCACGACGCAGGGCGCGGCGTTGTTCACCACCGCCCCCATCGTCTTCATGGACCTCCGCAAGGCCCAGGAGCGCCTCGAGACGCTCCAGGGCAAGGCGATCCAGGCGCGGCTGCCCTACAACGACGTGTACACGAAGGACGAGTGGGCGCCGTCGCTCGCGCAGCTACTGGGTGGTCTCGACCGGCCTCGGCATGAACATGGGAATCACGGTGTTCCTGGGCGTGCTCGTCGGCATCGTGGTGGTCGCACAGACGCTCTACACCTCGGCGGTCGAGCACGTGAAGGAGTTCGGGACGATCAAAGCAATCGGCGGCTCCAACTGGGACATCTACCGCATCCTGGGCGAGCAAGCCGTGATCGCGGCGGTCGTAGGCTTCGTGCTGGGCGGCGCGATCTCGCTGGCGATGCGGCCGGCGATGGCGAAGCTCTACCTGAACGTGATGATCTCGCCCGCCTTCGCGGCCAGCGTCTTCGTCGGCACCGTGCTGATGTGCCTCGGCGCCGCGATGTTGTCGTTCAAGCGCGTGGCCGGCATCGATCCGGCGCTGGTGTTCCGCACTTGACGTTCGGAATCCCCTCTCCCCGCTCGCGGGGATAGGGTGAGGGGTGGCATGCAGAGCAATGTGCTGGCGGTCGAGGGCGTGTACAAGGTGTTCGAGGAGGGTTCACAGCGCGTGGAAGTGCTCCGCGGGATCTCGATGCACGTGGCGCCGGGCGAGGTGGTGGCGCTCGATGGTCCTTCCGGGTCGGGCAAGACCACGCTGCTCTCGATCATGGGCTGCATCCTGACGCCGACGGCGGGACGCGTGACGGTGGCTGGCGAGGTCGTCGAACCCGAACGGCCGGAGACGTTGCGCGAGGTGCTCGATCGGCTTCGTGTTTCAGCAGTACAACCTCTTCCCCGTGCTCACCGCGCTCGAGAACGTCGAGTACGCGCTGAACGTGAAGGGCATCGCGAACGGCCGCGCCCGCAGCGAGGCGGCGCGGACGCTGGAGAGAGTTGGACTGGGCGACCGCCTGGACTTCCTGCCCCGCGACCTCTCGGGCGGGCAGAAGCAGCGCGTGGCCATCGCCCGCGCGGTAGCTCCGGCCGCCAGGCGATCTGGGCGGGCGGCGGGGCCACGCGCCGATTCCTACGCCCGTGCCTTCGCTTCGAGCTGGGCCCAGCGGGTGTAGAGGCGATCGACTTCGGCCTGGGCCGCGTCGAGTTCTGCGAGCCGCGCCGAGAGCGCCTCGTGATCGGTCGCCACGCCCGGTTCCGCGGCCTTGGCCTGGGCCGCCGCGAGCCTGGCTTCGGCCTCGAGGATGCGGGGCTCCATCTCGTCCCACTCGCGCTGCTCCCGGTAGCCGAGCTTGCGCGGCTTCGCTGGCCCCTCGCTCGGCCCGGCCGCCGGCGACGGGCGTGACGGGCCCGCGGGGCGCTGCGCGGGCTCGAGCTCGGCGCGCCGCGCGGTCTCCCACTGGTCGTAATCGGCGTAGGGGACGGCTCCGCCGCGGCCGTCGAGCGAGAGGATGCGCGTCGAGACGCGGTCGAGCAGGTAGCGATCGTGCGTCACGAGCACCAGCGCCCCGGGGAACTCGAGCAGGCTCTCCTCGAGCACCTCCAGGGTCGGGATGTCGAGGTCGTTCGTGGGCTCGTCGAGCAGCAGCACGTCGGCCGGCTCCAGCATCAGCCGGGCCAGCACCGCCCGCGCCTGCTCGCCGCCCGAGAGCCGGCCCACCGGCATCTCGAGCTGCTCGGAGCGGAACAGGAAGCGCTTCGCCCAGCCGGCTACGTGAACGCCGCGGCCCTCGAACACCACGGAGTCGCCGTGCGGGGCCAGCGTCCGCTTGAGCGAGACCGCGGGATCGAGGTGCTTGCGATGCTGGTCGAACATCACGACCTCGAGCCCGGGCGCGTGCTCGACCGTGCCCGCGTCCGGCGGCTCCTGTCGAGCCAGCAGACGCAGCAGCGTGCTCTTGCCGCTGCCGTTCGCGCCGAGCAGGCCGAGCCGCGTTCCCGGCGAGAGAACGAGGTCGAGGCCGCGCACGACCTCCCGCTTCCCGTAGCTCCGCGTCACGCCCTCGGCGACCAGCAGCCGCTTCGTCCTGCGCTGCGTGGCTGCGAAGTCGAGGTCGACGGCCGACGACCTCGAGCGCGCGTCGAGATCCACCAGCTCGGCCTGGAGGCGCTGTGCCTCGTCGATTCGTGCCTGGGCCTTGCGCGTGCGTGCCCGGGCCTTGCGCGACAGCCAGTCGAGCTCGCCGCGCACGCGGTTCCGGAGCGACTCCTGGTACGCGGCCTGCCCGGCCAGCAGCTCGTCCTTCTTCTCGAGGTAGCGGCTGTAGCGCCCGCGCACGTCGAGCAGGCCAAGCGCGAAGGCGCGGTTCAGCTCAATCACGCGTCCGGCCACGGCGTCGAGGAAGTAGCGGTCGTGGCTCACCGCCACGAAAGCCTCGGGCTCGCGCGGCAGCAGCTCCTCGAGCCAGAGGATCCCGTCGAGATCCAGGTGATTGGTGGGCTCGTCGAGCAGAAGCAGCTCGGGCTCCCGCACCAGCTCGCGCGCGATGGCGAGGCGCTTCTTCCATCCGCCCGAGAGGGTCGCCGCCTCCTGTGCGGCCTGCGCGAAGCCGGCCCGTCCCATCGCGACGGCCACGCGCCCGTCCACCTGGTGAGCGTCGAGCTGCAGGTCGGCGAGCGTCTCGCGCAGGACTGAGCCGACGGTCGCACCCGCCGCGAAGGCGGGATCCTGCGGCACGTAGCCGATACGCAACCTCTTCCGCGCGGCACGCGTTCCCGACGAGGGTGCCTCGACTCCGGCCAGGATCCTCAGCAGCGTCGTCTTGCCGGAGCCGTTCGGGCCCACGAGCCCCACGTGGTCGCCTTCGAAGATGCCGAGCGCCAGGCCCTCGAAGAGCGGGGCGGCCCCGAAGGTCTTGCCGAGCTCCTGGCAGGAGACCAGCAGCTCAGGCAATCGGGCCAGACGCATCGCGAGCGTGCGAGACCATGCGATCATCCTCTCACGGTGAACGGCGGCTTCGAGTATCGCGAGACGGTCGGAAGCGCGGCGAGCGGTTCGAGCGTCCTCGCGTGGCTCGCGGCGCGGCACCGCCACTCCAGCGAGCCGATCTGGCGCGCTCGGATCGCCGCGGGCGAGCTGAGCCTCGACGGGGTTGTCGCGTCAGCCGGTGACCTCTTGCGGGCCGGTCAGTGCCTCGCCTGGCGACGCCCGCCGTGGGACGAGCCCAAGGCTCCGCTCGGCTTCGCGGTCCTGTTCCGCGACGAGCTGCTGCTGGCCGTCGCCAAGCCGCGCGGCCTGCCCAGCGTTCCCAACGGCGGCTTCCTGGAGCACACGCTGCTGTTCCGGGTGCGCCGCCTGCATCCGGAGGCCGTGCCGATGCACCGGCTCGGGCGCGGTACCTCGGGCCTGCTGCTCTTCGCGCGGACGCAAGCGGCGCGCCGCGCGGTCGCCGCCGAGTGGCGGGCGGGGCGCGTCGAGAAGGAGTACCGCGCCCTCGTGAGCGGCATCCCGCGGCAGGCGCGTTTCGCGATCGACGTGCCGATCGGCCGCGTGGCGCACCCGCGACTCGGCAGCGTGCATGCCGCCATGGCCGGGGGCAAGCCTGCCCTCTCGCACGTGGACGTGTTGTCGTCGCGCGGTGATCGGGCCCTGGTGGCGCTTCGCATCCCGACGGGACGCCCGCATCAGATCCGCATTCACCTGGCGGCCGCCGGACACCCGCTCGTCGGGGATCCGCTTTACGTCACTGGCGGCTTGCCAGGGTCGCAGCCCGGGCTGCCCGGCGACGGCGGCTACTGGCTCCACGCGCATCGGCTCGCTCTTGCGCACCCTGCGACCGGAGCGAGGCTCGCGCTCGAGTGCGCCCCCCCGCCCGAGTTGCGAGACGACCCATCCCCGCGACGAGCGCCTCTTTCCGGGTCCGCGACAGCCTCTTGATGCAGTGCTCCTCGCGGAGCGCCGCGCTCCAGGTTCTCACCCGGCGCGACCATACGAGGCGCACCGGCAACCGCGAGCGCGTGTAGCGCGAGGCTCGGCCGGCCGCGTGTGTGCGCAGGCGGGCCGCGAGATCCTTCGCGGCCCCGGTGTATAGGGAGCCGTCCCGGCAGCGCAGGATGTAGACAAACGGCAAGACGCTCTAGTCCCCCGGCCTCGGGCTGCATGGCGCCGTGGTGTAGAAGCCCGCGCGACGATCCTCTCACGGCTGGGACCGGCACCGGCTCGGTCGGATCCGGGGGCCCGGGCGTACAATCGCGCATCCTCCATGACCCTTGTCGCCGGGGCGCGCATCGGGCCTTACGAGGTCGTCGCTCCGCTGGGCGCTGGCGGCATGGGCGAGGTGTATCGCGCCCGCGACCCGCGCCTGCGACGCGAGGTGGCGATCAAGGTCCTGCCCGCGTCCTTCGCGAGCGACGCCGACGCGCTCAGGCGTTTCGAGCACGAGGCCCGCGCGATCGGCGCGCTCAGCCACCCGAACCTGCTCAGTGTCCACGACGTGGGCCAGCAGGACGGCGCGCCCTATCTGGTCGCGGAGCTGCTCGAGGGCACGACGCTGCGCGAGCGGCTCACCGAAGGCCCGCCACCGCTGCGGACCGTGATCGACTGGTCGATGCAGATCGCGAGCGGCCTCGCCGCGGCCCACGCCAAGGGCGTCGTCCACCGCGACTTGAAGCCCGAGAACTTGTTCGTCACGCGCGACGGCCGCGTCAAGATCCTCGACTTCGGTCTCGCCAAGCTCCGCGTGCCGGTGAGCGCGGAGGAGCTTTCGAAGGAGGCCACGGCCACGGGAACCTCCCCTGGTGTGGTTCTCGGCACGCTCCCTTACATGTCGCCGGAGCAGGCGCGGGGCAGGCCGACCGACGCCCGCTCGGACATCTTCTCGTTGGGCGCGGTGCTCTACGAGCTGCTGGCTGGACGGCGCGCCTTCAAGGGCGAGACCCCGGCGGACACGTTGACCGCGATCCTCAGCCAGGATCCGCTGGAGATATCCAAGCTGCGCAGCGAGGTGCCGCCGGTGCTCGAGAGGATCGTCGCGCGCTGTCTCGAGAAGGAACCGGAGCGGCGTTTCCACTCGGCCCACGACCTCGGCATCGCCCTCGAGACGTTGTCGGGCGTTCCGACCTCGCCAGTCGCGAGGCCGGAAGCCGGCCGCGGCCGGCGGCCGGCCTGGCTGAGAACGGCGGGGCTCCTAACGGCGATCGTCGCGGCCGCGGTCGCCGGCATGCTGGCAGGCCGGACGACCGCGCCGCACGCGATTCCGTCCTACCAGCTCCTCACGTTCCGCCGGGGCAACGTCACGGGCGCGCGCTTCGCCCGCGACGGCCAGACGATCGTCTACAGCGCGGCCTGGGACGGGGGGCCGTCAGAGATCTATTCGAGGCGCACCGAGAACCCCGAGTCGAGCTCCCTCGGCCTGCCCCCGGCCATGCTGCTTTCCGTGTCATCGAAGGACGAGCTGGCGATCCTCCTCACCAAGGACCGCAACCCGGCCAATTCCCTGGGCACGCTGGCCCGAGTCCCGCTGGTTGGTGGTACTCCGAAGGAGCTGCTCCAGAAGGTTCAGGATGCCGACTGGGCCCCGGACGGCGAGCGGCTCTGCGTGCTGCGCGTTTCGCCCGAGAGTCCGGGTCTGAGACGAATCGAGTTTCCGATCGGCAAGGTGCTCGTCGAGGGGGACGTGTTCTGGCCACGCGTCTCTCCCAAAGGGGACCGGGTGGCCTTCCTGGGAGAGGGCGTCGAGGTCGTGGACCTTTCCGGTCGGCGCTCGATCCTCACCGCCAAGCCGCCGTTCATGTTCGGACTGGCCTGGTCGCCAAGCGGCGACGAGGTCCTGTTGACCGCCGGTGAGAAAGCCAGCGACCGCAGCCTCTACGCCGTGACGCTCGCGGGCAAGCAGCGCCTGCTCGCCCGTGTCGCCGGTTCGCTCAGCGTCTACGACGCGGCCGCAGATGGGAGGGTCCTCTCAAGCTTCGGCTACGGCCGCCACGGGATCGCGGCGCTGCCGCCGGGAGAGTCGAGGGAGCGGGAGCTTACCGTGTTCAACCGCTCCTGGCTGCAGGGCCTGTCGCCCGATGGCGCCATCGCGCTCGTCCAGGACGACACGTTCGACCGGCCGCTCGTCTATGTGCGCCGCACGGACGGTTCGCCCCCGCTGCGCCTTGGAGAGGGCAGGGCGCTGGCCCTGTCGCCTGATGGTGGCCACGTGCTGATTCAGACACTCGACGGGCGCACCATTGAGCAACCGACGGGGGCGGGAGAACCGAAACCCGTCGAGCTCGGGGGCATCGAGCCCATCAGTGCGAGCTGGGCCGGCGATGGTCGCAGCCTCTTCTTGATCGGCCGCGAGCACGGCCGGAAGATCCGCATCTTCGTCCGAGAGGGCGAGTCGGGACGCTGGCGCGGAGTGACTGCCGAGGGGGTCGCGGGTCCATTCGTGGTCGCTCCAGAGGGGCGGGCGGTAGCCCTCCAGGGCCCGAGCGGCGTGGCGATCTATCCGACGGCGGGCGGCGAGCCGAGGACCTACGGCGTGGCCAGGGGCGAACCCGTGCACTGGAGCGCGTCGGGCCAGACGCTGTACGTTCATCGTTCCAGGCAGTCGGCGCCGGCCGTGATCGAGGAGTTGGACCTCGCGACGGGGACCCTGCGACCGTTCCGGGAGCTGATGCCGTTCGATCCCACGGGTGTGTCATTCATTACCCCCGTTCACTTCGCGCGCGACGGGCGCTCGTATGCCTACAGCTATAGCCGCCAACTGGCCGATCTCTACCTGATCGACGGGGTTCGTTGAGCCGCCACGTGCTCGGCCGGAACGGCGGCTATTCTGGTAGCCTTCGCACGCGAGGAGGCGCCATGAATCGTCGACAGTTCGTTCAGGCAGCGGCGGCGACGGGAGCGGCGGTCGGGCTCGGGGAATCCGCGCTCACCGCCAGGGACGGCGAGCCGGCGCAGCCGCGCGCCCGCCTGGTCGTCGATGGCCTCGACACGTCGGTGATGAACGAGGGCTTCCTGAAGCTGCTACGGACGGGAGGCGCCCACTGCGTCCACCAGAGCATGGGTGGTCTCGACAGCTACGGGACGCTGCACGACTTCCTCGACGGGCACGCGGCCGAGATCGTGCTGGCCACGACCGTGGGTGGGATCCATGAAGCGCAGGAGCAGGGCAAGCTGTCTGTGGTGCTCGGAGTGCAGGACGCAAACCTCCTGGAGAAGATGCTGGTGAAGGACCCGACCCAGGGGTACGGCACTGTCGCGGGGGGCCTGCGGGCCTACTACGAGCTGGGGCTCCGGATCCACGGCATCTGCTACAACGTCGCGAACGTGTTCGGGGGCGGGTGCATGGATCCAGAGGTCCCGCTCACGCGCGCCGGCCGCCGACTCGTCGAGGAGGTCCACAAGCGCCGGATCGTCCTGGACGTGGGCGGCCATACGGGGGAACGAACGAGCCTCGACGCGATCGCGCTGTCGGCGAGCGTTCCGGTCGTCTGCACCCACACGAACGTCCGGGCGCTGAACGCAAACATGCGGGCCGTCACCGACCGTCTGATCGAGGCGATCGCGGGGACGGGCGGCGTCGTGGGCATCACCGCGATCAGCGATTTCCTGGTCCGCAACCCGACGTCGTCCAAACAACACGGACCCAGGAGCCCG
>Ga0214473_10007198_pt1 | contig 13234 bp, 4 predicted proteins | sample RVTome_7_FD_203509 | JGI IMG/M metagenome (GOLD analysis project Ga0214473, IMG submission 203509) | Soil microbial communities from uranium-contaminated site in the Upper Colorado River Basin, Wyoming, United States - RVT98D197 | ecosystem: Environmental > Terrestrial > Soil > Contaminated >...
GGGAGGAACAGGATTCGGGTGCGGGTTCCCACATTTTGCCAGGTTGGTGCAGTCAGACTCCCCCTTTGCCGGGGAGGCGCTGCTTGCTTTTGTGGGCAAGAGCACAGCCTGGCTGCGGCCGATTTCGAATATGAGAGGTTTGAGCCAGGATTCGATCTGGGCCTTGCCCGGAATGGAATTTGGGTCTCGGGCATTGGCTTTTTCCATGGCCGCCCGGACGGCCAAGAAAGTTGATGTTTGGTACACGCTGCGGAAGAGGGGAATATCTTTCTGCACCCCGGGGACAAGGCTCAGGCCATAGCCGGACGCCACCACCAGATTGCGCGTGAATTTGTTGTCGCCGGGCAGGAGCATGGCGGCATCCAGGTCGGTGGTGAAGAATACCGTGTCCGGGAATGCGGGGCGCAAAGCCTTGAGGGTCATCAGCTTGTCATGGTAATCGTCCCCCAGGATGCCGATGGCTCCGATCCGGCCTATCTCATCCTGCCGGGCCTTCAGATCCGCCGCCAGCCTGCGCAGATAATCCACCTGGTGATCGCCCTCGGGGCGCTCGATTTTGTCCCCCGTGCTTTGCTCCTTGCGATCCTTCTCTTTCTCGTTTTGGGAACCCCCGGCCACACGACCGTCCAATCCGCGCAGATAGCTTATGGTCATCACCCCATATTTCTTCCTTTTATTGATTTCCTGCTCCAGGAGATCGCGAAGCGCCTGGGCATAAGCGGTATCCCATTGACCGATCAAAGCCACAACCTTTTCACGCCCGAAGAGGCGCGCCTCGAGTTCGTCGGCAAGGGCTTCCGCCAGTCTGTCATCCGCAACGATCAAGCGGTGAAAATTCGGCAGGCGTTCGGTCAGGAGCCCGGCTTGGCCCGAATCTGATTTGATCCGGAGTCGGCTATCGGGCAGAGTGGCATAGGGAGAGTACCACTGAACATTGAGGTCCTGCAGAACCCCGGGGCATTCCTTGGTCTTTATCAGACAAGGATCGCCCATGGCCGCCTTGAAAAAGGTGGATGAGGATGGACCCAGGATGATGTAGTAGGCCTTGCCCTTTTCCCCGATAAAATCTTCCATACCCTGGATGAGCCGAGTCAACCGGGCGAGGGGTTCGACATGTCTCTTCCCGTTTTCCTCGAAATCTTGGATAAGGGCCTCCTCGTCCACCCAGAGCAATAACACGGAATCCCCTCTTTTTTCGCACCCCAGCCATTCAAAGGGCAGCCGAGCATGCCAACGGCCCATTCCCCTTTCTTCGGCATAGCCGATGTGCTCCGGATCTTCCGGGACGTAGCCCTGGGCGTTAAGGGCGGCAAGTATGGCATATCGGGAACGGCGCCGGCTTTCATCCGCCCCCACCCAGGTGCCTCCGGGCACCATGGAGATGATTATTTTGACCGATCCCTCCCGCTCCCGGATCAGGCCGGAAAGCCGCTCCAGATCAAACCCTGCCTTCGAGTCCTGGGCAGACGACCGAATCTCCAGCGCGACCTCTTTCCCGGTTCCGGGTAGGCGAAGCATGCGCTCCGGCGGGGAGCCGCGTTCGGCGATCACCCCGAAGGGGTCCTGCCACAGCCGGGCCTCAACGTTCTGAACCCCTCCCGTGGGCACACCCTTGCCGCTGGGTGACGGCCGCTCCGGGCCGATGGGGGATTGAACGAGGTATGCGCCGGTGGCCAGCAGAAGAACGATGACGATCTGCGGCCAGGCGGTCAGTGGCCCTTGTTGATCATTTGGCTGCATGGCGGCCCTCCCTTTTGCCGTGCTGCTTGGCGGCATGAGTGATCATGGCACCCATCGCTTTCTCTGTCCACCCGTCAAAATCATAGCCCTCCCATTTGCTTCAAAAAAACCTTCTCCGATACAAATCGATGGTTCCAATGGATGTTTTGAGCCCCTTCCCCTTTCCCAGGTTGGTTCTATTTTCCCACGCCCAGCGGGCGTTGGAAGAACGGCGCCAATCGGCCCGGGAAGGTTGAGGTCACCAGGACAATAACCCCGCAGAGTGCTGCAGAGTACCAGGGGTATACGGCAAATGGGGTATCCGGTAGAGCGAGGGCCCACGCGCAGAAGGCTACCGTGGCGGCAAACATTTCCCAGATGGGCCAGGTTCTTGGAGCCACAGGCAACGGCAACTGGGCTGCCTTGATCTTGGCCCCATAAACAAGCCAAACCACGACAGGCGTTGCGATCAGGAATAACCAAAAAGTATTCCAGTCCGCGGTCGTAACTTTATTCTCTTTCTCAGCCATGGATTGGTTTCCTCCAGTGACCGGGAGTCTTGTTCGAATACGCGCTCACTTTTCCCCCCCTCTTTTAAGCGAGTCGAACCGCAGCCCACTCGAACCTTCGCCGCGTCCAACGCCTTTGCGGCGCCCAACCCAGAGGTGAGATGAACCGTCAATCCATCGCGTGAACTGATAGCTGCGGGTAACGCGGACGCCTTCGCGCGGCACTTCCTCTTCGAACAGCGAAAGCGCATGGCCGGATTCCAAAATGCGGCCCAGCGCATGAACAGGTTCCCGCGAGCCATCCGTCTTGAGCACCGCGCCGCGCTTGAGACGAAGTCCCTGCTTCGTCCGCACGGGCGGTAAAGGAACCCAGTAATCGGGGATTTCCGTCGTCAGCCGGTAGCGCAGTGTCTCCGGCGTTGTCGTCGGCTGGGGGGTCGATTCCTGTTCGCGCCGTCGTTTCTGTTCCAAGTAAGCTTCAAATCGGTTGAGCGCTCGGTCGGCCGGGCTTTCAATCAGACGTTCTACCGCCCAGGCCAGATTCGCCATCTCGTCGCGCAGGAACAGTACCTCTTCAATCGGTCGGCTCTCCAAACTCTTGAGCAGCGACGGGGGCAGGAAGAACAGATTCGACGCTGGCCCAGTGAGTCCGCTCCCGCGCAAATAGGAATGCTGGAACATTCGCCACGGCGTCCCGAGCTCGCTGGAGGATTTGATCAGCGTGCGGACACCGAACGTGTCCGTAATGACTAAAGAACGGGTCCGATACAGAGATCCAACGTCCAGTTCAATGGGAAACACAAACCAGTCGTTGCCGTAAGTCAGCGCAAACTCGACCAGCAACATACGCACCAGATCGGTTGGCCCGGCGTCCACCGAGCCGAAGTCCACCTGCGCGTCTTCAAATTCCCAGAACCGCGCCGCCGGCATCCCGCGAAAACTGACCGGAGCCGGAATGGCCGTGCCCATGGTTTCTTCCAAGGCATTGTCTGTCGCTGCTCCGAGCGTCACCTCCGCATTCACATCGAAGGCGTGCCAGTCCAGATGCCCTTCAAAATATTCCTGTGCCGTCAACACGCACTCGCCATCGCTGAGCCGCGTTCCAATTGAAAAGGCATACTCCATGCGTTCCGGCAGCCACGACGGATTGACTGCTTCAGGCTCGCTGCAAAGCGTCTCGAACCATTGCGACCAGAGTTGCGCGGTCTTCTCGACTTCCGCCAAATCGGCGGGAGCAATTTGCAAAGCGGGAGCAATGACCATACCGCCCGCGCTTGTCGAACGGAAAGCGGCATAGAGCCGCCGACCGTCGGGGACACGCGAGGCCATCAAATCAAAGAAGCTGAGGCTGTCGCTGTCGAGTGTGGCCCGTTGCTCTGTCGTCAATGGAGGAAACGGATATTGGCGAATGAATGCGTCGCGGTAATCACGCGACAGCGTTTGCTGGTCCGCCATTCGGTCCAGCATTCGCAGGAAGTGCTGACCAGCCTCTGCGGCCAGTCTGAGCTTTTCCGGCTTCGCGGTTTGATTTGTTGTCGGACGAATTGTTTCCCGCTCAATCAGGGTTTCGAGCGGCATGCGGCTGCCGTCATAACTCGGAGCGTTGACTCTGGTGTTGGGTGCAATGGCGCCCGAATGATAGCGTGTCAATCGCGCCGATTCAGCGCGCCAACGTGCCACCACCGGCGAGCCGTTGTCTTCGCCCTGGAACTCGCCGAGTTGCCATTGCCGCGCCAGCATCCAGAGCGGATCATAAATTCTGGCCTGCAAGCTGGTGTTCATCTCGGCGCTGCGGCTGCGCGGTTCCAACCGCATCCAACTGGTGATGGAGGGCATGGCTTCCTCTACTTGATCGTCGTGAAATCGGTCGAAACGGTATCGCCGGCCGTGTTGCAAGCAAAGTACAACGCCGGCAGGTAATGCCCGACTTCGTCCAATGCGTCGGGGTCAACGGCACGAATTCTGGCCAGATCGAGCGTTTCCAGGAGCACCTGTTGCAACGACCAGACCGTCCACGGCAAATCGACCTCCGGCGGCACGCCTACCAGAATCGTTTGCGGCGGGGCGGCGTTGGGTTGATCGTACTGGAACGCGATGCCGGTGGTCTCCTTTGCGCTCGGCACGACTTCTACCCATTCATCGATGAGCAGCCCGGCCAGCGGCTGGCGCACGTCAACCGGCGCGGTGGATTGCACGGCGAGGGAAAGTTTTCCGCCCGGCAGACTCTGCCCGGCTTTGAGCGGTAAGCCGACCCAGCGGTCGTTGGCCCCGTATGGAAGCTGCGCGATGGTCAGTTTGAGTTTTTCGCCGGTCTGGAGTGCGTCGGAATAATGAAGCGCGGCATTGAGCCGAGCCACGCCGTCGCGCACACGCGCCATCCGCTGGAACCAGGTGGTTGAAGCGAACGGATCGCCATCCTGTATTTTTGGACTATCGGCCAGCGCTTTCTCAAGCTCCGCGGCGTTCGCTGCCGTAAAACGCGGCAGCACGATGAACGCTTTGCCGAAGACGATGCGCAGCCGCGCCAGTGCGTAATCGCGCTTGTCTTCCACCGTCGCCGTGCCGGCGTTAAAACCGGTGCCGAGCGCCGCCAGTTGTGCGACACGCTGCGCCAGCTCTTTTTGGATTGAGCCCGCCTGCGTGAGCAACGCCTCGCGGTCGGCGGGCAAATCGCCAGCAGCGGAAAGGGGCACGGCGCCAGCCACGCCGAAATCTGCCGAACGTATGATCAATTCCCGCAACCCCTCCAGGCTAGCCGTGTCGGGCGTAGAAAGTTGTGCCTGGAAATCGTTCGGAGTCCGGCGCAACGACTGCTCGGCGCCGACCGCGCGTTTTTCCAACTCTAGAACATCCACGCTGAAATTCGTGCTGCGCTCCGGCGGGTTCAGATCGTCGTCGTCAATCCCGCGCACGCCGGTAAGCAGTTTGCGCGCCGTCCGCAGCAACTCGCTGAACTCTCCGTAACTCAGCTCATCCGCCTTCCATTCCGGTTTGCGGTTAGGATTGACGCGCAGCAGCGAACCGGGCGCGAAGCCGTCCGGCTTGCGCATAATCGTGTACAGGATGCGCTGTTCAATCTCCGCTTGCTGTCCGCCTTGTCCGCCTTCGACGGCGTAGATGAAATCGACCGGCGCCAGGCGCAATTGGTTGAGGCGGAGTTCTTTTGTCTCCAAAGCTCTTCCGGTCCCCGGTTCCAGCCGCTCAACCACGCAGCGCACGTTGGCTGGATTGCCGACCAGTTTCGCCGTCCAGGCGTTCAGGTGCGGTTCAGCGTTGGCGCGAAACGGGTTCTCAGGCGGCGCCCATTCGGGCGGAAGCGTCGGCTCACCGCTGAACAACGTCACCAGCCGATGCGTCAGCGCAATGCCGGTGCGCGGCGTCCGCACGACTTCGAGTTCGGGCGGGGGCGTTTCACCGCCCGCGATGGATTCCACCGTACTGGCGGCGCGCAACGGATTTCCGCGCACGACCTGATACACGCTTTCGGCCAGCAGCGCATCGCTGACGGCATCCACCGCGTCCTCTAAGACTGCAAGTTCAGCTTGAATCGCTTTATATTCGGGGTTGTTGGGATCGGCTGGGGGAAGCTGGATCTTCTGCTGACCGACCTGTTGGCCAAAGGGAATCGTGTCTTTGTTCCATTGCGGCGGTGCGGTGCTCCTCCCTTTTTGCCAGCGCCGCAGCAGGGCCAGACCGTCCACGACGTTGTTGGCGGCGATGGCTTCGACCGGTCGATCTTCGATCGCTTGATCGGGTTGCCCCAGTTTCCGCGCCACTAGCGGTGCCAGTTCTCGGAAGGACGAGATGAACTGCGCCTTTCCGGCTTCCTGCAACCGGCGCTCGAACCGGTAACCCAGCAGCGCGCCGAGCGGTTGCCCTTGCCGTACGCCGTCGAGCAGCCACATCGCCAACCGCACACGCTCTGACGACAGATCAATGGCCAGCGGACCGTTCGGCTGATTGCCGGCATGGGTCAGATGGCCGCTCCGCAGCACGGCTGCCGTTGCCGCTTGCGTCAGCGAGGGAGTGTGAACGAAGCCGGGATTTTTTGCCGATTGAAAAACCGGGTCTTGTTCGCCGGACGGGGGTGCGACTTTGGTTTGAGGTTCCGCCGGCTTCAGGTTCATCACCCAGCCGTACCCGCCGAACAGCACGCCCGTCGGACTTGCTTTACGCATCTCGGCCAATCGCTTCGTCGCCAACGAGGTAATCCATGCATCCAGCCGGTGCGAACACAGATCGAGCGTGCCGGTCATCAACTTTTCAAGCCGGTCGGCATGGAGCGATTTCAAGTGCGCCAAGCTGGCGCGGAATTCGCTCAACGGCTTCAGATCGGGCTCTCTCGTCACGTCGGGTTCGCCGGAAGGTGTGAAACCGAGCAGATACTTCCCCAGTTCCATCTGCCCCGCCTCACCCGCCACGCTGATTTTGGTTGCCATCTGGCGCCAGACGGTTCGCGTCATCTGTCCCAGGGGCAGATCCACCAGCTCCGGCTCGCGACGCAGCCCGGGCTGCAACAATCCACGGTTGATCAGCAAGCGCGACGCGGCGGCGGCGTATTCCAGCAGCATCGAATGGCGCAACAGCAAGTGAAGCAGCGTGTGCGGCGGCGGTTGCTCGATCGTTTGGCCGTGAAACCGAACCTCTTTGACGAGATCTCGCGCGGCCAGGAGCGATTCGATGTAGTTCGGCGAGAGTGACAAGCTTTGATCGGCTTGCACCAACGCGCCTCTGAGCCTCACGACGGGCGGTGCAAACACCGCGTGCGCCAGTCTCGGCCGCCACGTCACGCCCAGCGCTGGCAACACCGTTGCAGTCAGCCGTTCCTGTGTAGCCCACCACGCGGAGGTAGAGGCCCGCTTGGCGTTGATGAACGCGAGCTTTTCCTCGCGTGCCCTCATTAAAGCAAGCCATTTCTGGTGTGCCCTCCTGATGAACGCGAGCCTTTCCTGGCGTGCCCTCCTGATCCAAGCGATCCTTTCCCTCGGGGACAAGTCCGGGGGAGGCTCTTCGACCGGGGGGGGCTCCTCTTCCGGGGGGGGTTCATCCGGAATTGGGGCCCCCCAGACGTCCAAAAAGGAGTCGGCGCTCAAAAACACCCATAGGTGTTCCAGGTAGTGGCGACCCATCAGGTTTCGCATCGAGTAGCTGGATGACAGCGCGTCCATGCTCAGAACTTCGGCCAGGTCTTTGTCGATACCCTTTCCCTGATCGCTATCCTCGCTCCGGCCGAGGCGCGGTATTTCCGGATAATTGCGCCGCCAGATATCGCGCAGCCGGATCAGAAAATCCCGCAACACTGCGTCGCGCTTGGACTGGCTCTCCTGACCGGTTCGTGGCTTCCAGGCGTTGAGCGAAGTCACGGGAAGAACGCCATAGGGCTGCTTGCCGAGGCGCACCGCAGGCAGCGGCCCGCTCGCCCGCACGTAATCAATGAAATGGCTGCGCGCCCAGTCGATGTCGTCGTCGGTCAGGGGGCTTTCACTGGTTTCGCCCACACCTAGCATCTGCAATAGGAAGTAGCCCCAGGTCGCTTGCCACAACGCCGTGTTCATTTGCCGCGCGTCAAGCTGCTCTTTCGCCGCCGCATGGGGGAGGTTGGCAAAAACCGGCCCGGTGTTGGCCAGTCCAAACGCGGTTGTCAGCACATCGGCATTCGATCCATCGCCGGGTTGAAATGCCGGCGCGGTATGTTCGGCCAGATAGCTCTCTTCGTGACCGGGATCCTTCGAGCTGAAGCCGGAAGGCGCATCTGCCGTATTGTTGGAAGGTGTGCCCAGCGGCACAAAGCCCAGCCCGTCGGTGTAATGGTGGGCGTTGAACAGTTCCGCTAGACGTGCCGTCCAGTCGGCCGTCCCATCCAACGAATCCTTGATGCCCATCCCCAGTAAAAAGTCCAATCCCGCGGCGGCGTCCTCTCTTGCCAGTTTGGCGCGGATCCCCATTCCGACTTTTTCCGCCGCGTCGAAATCCACCATCCACTTCATCCCGTCGTCAATCCCCAGTTGATCGGCATTGGCCGACGGAGAGGGGTCGGGGCCGGTCGCCAGTGTGTCCGGGATCAAACCCCCCTTGACGTTCACCACCAGCCGCCCATCTTTGTAACCGAGCACGACCCAAAGGTTCGGCAGCACGCGCGTTTCCGGGGCGCGCGTCCACGCCTCAGCCTTCGTCGCGGGAGATGGAAAGCGCACCGGTTTCGGCAACGGCTGATCGGCGGCGACAGGGTTTGCCGGACGGTCTCCGGGGTTCAGCGGCTTGAGCGCGCGGGCGATCCACCCGGCGCGCGGCGGATCAAAACGGTCAGCCAACTGCCGCCAGGCGGCCTTTCCGCGTTCTTCATCGTTTCCCGCTCGCCAGGTCTGTTCCCAGAAATGCTGTCCCCAGGTCATCTCGTCGGCGGTCAACCCTGGCTCGTGCGAATCAATGTGCACCTTATCGGGGTAGACGCGTACCCGCAGCTCAAGGCTGCCGTCGGCTAGGGGAAAGAACCGCGTCTCCAGCCGCACCGGGAACAACACGACCGGTCGGGCGGGACCGAACGAAAGCTGCATCCCCACTTCGGGCGTGTTCGGAATGTTTGGAATGTCAGGATTGGGGGTGTGCATAGTCGGACCTAACCGTGCCGAATCATCTGTTTTGCGTGAATAGCGATGCGCACCGGGCGTTGCAGCGTGATATAGGCCTGATGCGCGGAGTTCCTCCCCCATTTTACATTGTCGATGTCTCGCAGCACGGTCTTGATCGAGGCGTGCGACAGGGCCTTCAATTCCTCTTCGGTGTTGACGAGATGTCGCCAGCTCAGATCGTTCCACGTCGTGAGCGAGGGCGGCGGCGGCGGTTTCTCGAAGTCCGCCACATCCATCCCGAAGCATGGCTCGGTCGGTTGCTGCTGGATGACAAAGAACCAGCCGGGATCGCCGCTGGCTTCTTCCTTCGGCAGATCAAAACCCAGAAACGTGACGTCCGGGTTCAGCGTGCCGCGAAAGAGTGGATGGCGTTCATCGGCCAGTTCGCGCGACAGGTCGAGCTGCCCATCTTTTTCCACCGCCGCCACGGCGTAGATCACCGAGTTGGGGTACCGGCGCAGCAGCTCGCCGCGCAGGAGCAGTACAAGCTTGCCGCTGGCGCGCGCGTTGTCGCCGAGCTTGCGGTTGCCCCACTTGTTGATCAATTCGATGTCGGGTTGTGAGGCATCCCAGAACTGGCAAAAGTAGGTTCCCCGCTGATCGGTCGGATAGTTGCGCCAGAGAAGTTCGCTACTCATTTCGGCATTCAGTCCGACCAGGAACGACTCGACGAATTTCGGGTTGGTCTCGAGCAGCGTGACGGTGTTCGGCAGCACGTGTTCCAAACCGGGAAACAGAAAATCCTGCGAGAGATCGCGCAACGCCTCATACATGGGCTGTGGGAATTCGGGAGCGTCCAGAATCGGTTCGAGTGGATCGCCACGCGGCTCGGCCCCGCCGGCTATTCGGAGCGAAGCCTGCACCCGAGCGTTGATGGTCTTTTCGGGATCGACGCTTTGCAGCAGCGCGTGTTGGGTGTCGGACAGGTCCATCGGCGGCGCCGGGCGGATCAAAAAAGACATAAAAACCTGTCCCAGGTAGTCATGATGAGCCTTCGCCGTTTTCCGAAACATGTCCGCGTCGCGACTGTCAGCAGGCAGCCGCGGCTGGAAGTCTAACAGGCTGCGCTTCGGCACGAAGCCCTCGGAAACAATCTTGAAATCGCCGAGTGGCGGTGCGGTGGCGAGCGCATTGGAGACTCGCTCGAAAAGGACGGTTTCCTTTAGTTGCTTCCCAAACACCCCCGCCTGATCGGCGACCTGGTTGATCGTAACCAAACCGGCTTCCTTCTTCTGAGCCTGGACAATGTGAAAGGTGTTCAGTGTGGCCACGATGGCGATGGACGGCACGCCAACCATCCGGAAGCGAGTGCTGATTACGCCGCGCGGGCTTGTCAACCGACGCAACGGCGCGGAGACGGCCCGGTCCGGGATGGCCGATTGCGAAATCCGGTGCGACAGCAACTCCCGTGTCCTGACATTGTTCGGGTCGGTCGCTTCGACGACGATGCGCGATTGCGCCGAGGCTACCACTTTCAACAGCGTTTCTTCAGTGAAGCGGGTGAAGTGTTTGGAGTAGTAAACGGCGTTGACGGCGCGGCCAAGCTGGGCCTGACGCCGCATTTGATTGATCCGTTCGATCTCGCCGAGTTGTTCCCACGCCGAAGCCATCAACTGCTCCTGCTGAGTCTGCACAACCTGCGTGCCCAGCGCGGCGACCGCTCGGTGCCGAGGATCGAGGTTCAGCTCGTGCAACCAGGGCGGAGAGGGCGGGGAAGCCGGCGGTTCAGGAGTAATCTCCACGATGTGCCGCGCCGCTGGCCAGCAGCCGTAAATCGGTGGCGCGACCAGTGGTTCGTTGCCCTCCTCTTCCATCGCCTGCCAAGGCGCATTGAGGATACTTTTGAGCTCGTCCTGGAATGGCGTTCGAGTCTCTTGCGGCCATTCGGCGATCTGGGCCTCCAGGACGCGCAACGCGCCTGCAAGCTCGAGCCGGGTGCCCGGCGGCAGCGAGGGGGTGATTTGAAATCCGGGTTGACTGATGTCCATTCGCCGTTTGCCGACCTCTTCAGGCATCTTGCGCGGTTCCAGCAAACGCACCAACTCTTCGAAATCGCCACCGGCCCCGGTGCGAAACTCCCAGTGAAAATAGACCGGCAAGGTCACCTGTGGAGGAGATTGCGCTCCCGAAGCCCAAGCCGGTTCCAACTTTTGTTCGTCGGCGGGCTCAATCGGTAAACCGAGTCCTGCTTTGCATCCCAGCTCGAACGCAGGCACCACGCAGGCCAGATACTCCGTCGCCGGGTCGAGCCGGCGCGGGCACAATAAGCGCGACACCGTCAGCGCCGGGTCGCCCGCCAACGATGCTTTCAAGGAAGCGCCGTCCCGCCGGCTGCCCGCGACCTGCGCGTGCGCCCATGCCCACGCTTCGGACAAATCCGGCAGCTCATGCCCCGGCCGGGCAGGCGCCTTGATCTCGAGCGCCGGCAGCGGCAGATTGCGGTCGGCGCGCAGCACGACGCCTTCCTGTTTCCGCACGACGACCAAGCAGAGCCACGGACGCAACCTGCCCTCGGCATCTGCCTTCGCGGGCGTAAAGAGCCAAGGAAAGTCCGGACGATCAAATTCAATTGCTGGAAAGTAATTCGGCTCGAAATCCATAGCCAGATGGCGCGGCTCCGTGCGTACCACCTGTTGCGGATCAATCCCGGTGACGTCGCCGGGGCCGTACAGGCGCACTTGCCGATCAATATCATCGGTGTTATTGACTTGCAGCTTGACGGTCACCGAAACTACCCCGGCTTGAGTTGCGCTCAAGCGATCCGGCGTCTGAATGCCGGATGCAGCTCCCTGGCGTACCCAAGGCAGGAACACATAATTTGCGGAAGTCGGGACAGCCATAGCCACCTCACTTAGGTACCAGCAATGTCAACCATCCGACAACTCCGATAGACGCAACTCCGATCGACGAAGGATCTTCCAGCCGGCGGCTTTCGCCGGATTCTCCTGTTTCAGTTTGCGCAGTGCCTGCGCGGCTTCTGAATAGGACGCGGGCTTGCCCGCTTCGATGCCAGGCACCGGCTGCACCGTCAGGTCATCGGTGGCAACGATGCTCCAACCTTCTTTCGCAACCGTATGTGCAACCCGGGTCGTGCGGTACTTGGCTTTGCCGGTGCGACGAAGATCGCTGTTGCCGGCGGCACCGAATCGGGCCTGCTTGCCCAAGAGTTCCAGGCTCAATTTATACAAATCCTGGTCCTGCGGATCGCTGCGCCGGGCTACGTTCGTCTCTTTGTCCAAGATCCAGGTTTCGAATTCGATCGCTTTGAGTTCGAGCCAATCGCCGGCGTCGGCGCTAAAGACGAACTCGTCCGAGCCGATGCTGACGCCCGCGGCCATCGGTTCAAAAGAGGGCCTGGAGAGCTTTTCGTCGTCGCTCATCTCGATGAACTGCGCCGGGGCGAAGAAGTCCTTGACTGGCTGGGGCGTCTCCTTCTGCCCGCCCAGGCTCACGCTGCTGATCGTGAAGCGGCGGGCTCCGGCGGGCGCAGCCTGGCCGAACCTGGAAATATCGAAGTTCAGCGGAACAACGCCCTGTTTGACCGTCAGTGTGCCGAGCGGGTGAAGCAACACATCGGTCGCCGCCCCCGGATTTGCACGCAGCGTGACCATGGGGCGTTGGCCGTCGGGAAGCTGACTAATCCAGTTGCCTGGATTGCCCAACGCTTCTTTCAACCGCGGCAGCACCTCGACGGGTTCCGGCGGCGCCGGCTTTTCACCCCCGACCAGCGTCTTGTCTATGCGGATCGAATAGTCCCACCACAGGATTTCAAACGTCGCTTTGGCTTTTATGTGCAGCGGGCGCGGCCCGGCCAGCGCACCTTCGACTCGGACTTTGAACAGGTTGGTCGAACCGCGCTTGAGCTGCAGTTGCGCGTAGAAATCGGCGAGGAAATAGAACGGGTCGAACTGGATTAACACATCAAATCCGGTTTCGCCCTGAATGCAGAAACCGGACGCCGCGGCGTATAGCTCGGCACGCGCGCCAAATTGCACGGTGTTGGAAGTCAGTGCAAAGTAGGCCTCGCAGCGAAGTCGCGGGTTGTCGCCCGCGGCGAGGTTGATGGCGATGCGTTCCAACTTGGGGAAGTTCGGGGGCGGGTTGAAGGCGGGATGCAATCCGCCGACGGCCAGGGCGAAGCTTGGCGACGATTCCCATTTCAGCCGCATCGCCATATCGCCCGTCAGCACGTACTTTTTCAGCAGCCGCGAATCGTGCAGCGTCGCGTCGAGCGAAGCCGTGCCTTGATCGAAATCGAGCACGCCGATGGCGTCCATCTGCAAGCGCACCAAATCGTTCTCGCGTTTGGGCAGAATCGCCACGACCTGGGCCAGGATCAGCAGCCGCAGCCGCGCACCGAACTCCAGCACGACAGCC
>Ga0214473_10007199_pt1 | contig 13233 bp, 14 predicted proteins | sample RVTome_7_FD_203509 | JGI IMG/M metagenome (GOLD analysis project Ga0214473, IMG submission 203509) | Soil microbial communities from uranium-contaminated site in the Upper Colorado River Basin, Wyoming, United States - RVT98D197 | ecosystem: Environmental > Terrestrial > Soil > Contaminated >...
GACTTTTCTATATTGGAAATTAAGCCTTGCGGTGTCCTCAATAATCTCTGGCCATTTTCCTCGTTTAGTCTGATGTCTGAAGTCCAAGGTTTAACGTCTGAATCGCATACTCTGAATTGCTTGTCCCAAACATCAACTCCACCGAGCATACTTCAATATATCAAAAACAGAACGGTACGGCAATTTTAAAAACCTTTCCTCGTCGCCATAACCCTCTCCCCCGCCTACCGGCCCCGGTCCCGGTCCAGACCGGGGGCGGGACGGGCAGGCGCCAAGGGAGAAGAGCGTGGAGGACAACTGGATCTGTCAGATGAGAGCGCGGAACGGTTGATCAATCTGCCTGTCGTCACCTGACCCAGAACCACCATATCTTCTAAGGTAAGGTAATGGTCCACTGAGGCGTCGAAGAGAAGCTGGACGGACGGCGGAAACTCTTCGTCCCCCTCCCAGAGAACATACTGAAGAGGCACGTAGGGGAAAGCATGAAGAATGAAAGAAGCATCTCCGATCTCTACAGGTTCACCCCCTGATCGGATACCCGTCTCTTTAAAAGACCTGGCTGAATTCCCAAATCTTCGCTGCAAAGGTTCCGTAACCCTTCTTGCAAAAACACCTGCATAGAGGAGGCCCCCCGGAATATCTTTGTAGGCCACCCATCTCCCCGTGAGAGGATTCCCATCGGCATGGAGGAGATAATGGAGGAGAAGAATGCGGGTAACCAGAGAAACTACCTTCTTGGACGGGGAATAAAATTCGAGTTGAGGGAACTGGATATGATAGGGCTCTAAAAAAAAATGAAGGGTAATTTTTTCTCCCTCTTTTCCTTTTTCATAATTTGCCCCCGCCTTCTTTGCCCTTTCCTCTAGATTCATCCCTTGGATGGAGGAACAGGCGAGATCGAAGGACTGTTGATAATTTTTCTGTTTGGATAGCTCCATGACTCATCTCAAAACCGCATAGGGCAGAGGGCATAGGGCATGGCGTCTAAAATCACAAATTCCAATTTCAAATGACCGGCAGATTCTTTCCCAGTTTTGGTTATTGGGATTACCTTGGAAATAATTCGTCCATCCCCCTCTCCCCTCGGTTTCGAGTCGCAACGACTGGTGGGAGAGGGCGGGGGTGAGGGGGACATACAATATGCACCCCCACCTCGATCCTCCCCCATCCCCCGGTCCCGCCCTATTAATAGACCGGAGCGGGGAAGGGGAAGGATAATCCTGGGTAATTTTCATCGTTCGTGGGTGACGAACCCGTCATGTAAAATTCACTTGGGAATTGGCCTGCCTGCGCGAAGCCGCTTCGGCGAAGGCAGGTGCTCACAATTTGGTGCTTTCATGCGCCGATGGCCTATGCTTCAATCTCTTGTCTTAACTTCCGGATGGTCTCCTCGTAGTTTTCCGTCTTGAAGATGCCGGTGCCGACAACGAAGATGTCCCCGCCGGCTGCTGAAACCTCCCTGATATTCTCGATTTTGACCCCTCCGTCCACCTCGATCTCCATCGAATAACCGTTTTGATCGACGATTTTCCTCAATCGCTCAGTCTTTTTCAGGGCGGCAGGAATAAAGGATTGTCCGCCAAACCCCGGGTTGACCGACATGAGAAGAACTAAGTCGATCTCTTCAAGGACGGGAAACAGGGTTTTTAACGGAGTCGCCGGTTTGAGCACAATGCCCGGCCTGACGTTCAACTGCCGGAGCTTCTTAATCACTCGTTTGAGATGAGGACACACCTCGGCATGAATCGTAATCCAATCGCTCCCTGCCTGGGCAAAGGCTTCGAGATAACGATCGGGGTTCTCGATCATTAAATGGACATCAAGGGGCAAGGAGGTCAGCTTCCTCAATCCCTGCACAACCAGAGGGCCGATGGTGATGTTGGGAACAAAATGCCCATCCATCACATCGACATGGATCACATCGGCTCCCGCCTTTTCAACCGCCTTGACCTCATCCGCGAGGCGGCTGAAATCGGCAGACAAAATCGAAGGCGCTATTTTTTTCACGGATATCCTCCTCTTTGTTTATGAACGAATGTTTCTCATTCTCATACTAAAGAATTCAAAATCCTTTTTCAATAAAAACTTCTCATCGCCATCCTATTATAACCGTTCATCCAAATAAGCTGAAAACCCAAGAACTTTTCCATATCTGTCAAGGTGTACATAGAGCTTTTTCCCGGATAGGTCTTGCAATGTTTTAACCTTAAAATCATCCATTAGGGAACCTGCAACGCCACCTTTTAGTTCCGCATTTAAAAAAGCTTTTTCTCCGGACTTATAATTAATTTGAATGTCGATCCTCAAATGCTGTCTTTTGTCTGATTTAACATCAACCATGCGGGCATTTCTAATAATAGCCTCCTTCTTATCCCTGTACTTTCCGTCCAATATGTCTTGTTTATGATAATAGCAAAGCTTGGGGATAGGCATTTCAACCACCCATTCAACTTATCCGCTTAAACAAATTCACCAATAAAGCTTTAACCCCGCACACAGATTGGATTCCTCAAGAGTCCTTCTCTGTTCGCATACCTTCTGAACTATCCTCAGCCAAATAAAACACTGGGTAATTCCATCCCTCTTTTTCGCTCTTTTTTTGGCACAGCACACCTTGCTGTCGGTCAGAAGGGTTGAAGCCTTTGACTGAAAAATTAAGTCAGAAGTGACTGCTTTGCTTTGGGCTTTGCTCGCCCGACGAAGCCTCTTGACCTCCGTAGCCTTGGCGTAGGGGGTTGGCGCAGGCAGGGACCTTCAGGTTTGAGCATTCTCAAAATTCCGCATTCCGCAATCTATATTCCGCAATTGGAACTCCCAACTTTCTTACGGAAGACATCAAATTTCTATTGCATGATCCTCCCAAGATGCTGTTCCTCGTCGGTTAAGTCCTGTAACTCACCACTTTGGGCCTTTTTCCAGATTTCATGGAAATGTTTGCGATTTATTCCTCGAAGCGTTCCAAAAAAAGAATCATCCATTTTGTTCCCCAACTCGGCCTCAATCACTTTGTCTTTCACTAAGAATTCAGTCAGTCGTTACAGTCTTCTCTTGAGCCATGCCTGCCAAAAGGAAAAGACGAGTTAAGAAGGGTTACGATCTCTATCATCTTTCTCTTCCAGGTAATCGGAGTTCATATTGATTTTGGTCCAAAAACATTCTCTTGACATTTAATTCCTAACCTGACAGGACAGATTCGGGTGGAGGTGGCCGGGTTGCCAGGATTCGCTACTCAATGAGTAGCCTTTTTCTCTTGCAACGCCTTCCCACGGCGCATTTTTAGATTCCGAACGCAGTGCGTTCGGAATGTGGCCATTTCCTGCCCGGGGAATTGTAAAAATCGAACGCACTGCGTTCGATTTCTGAATATCCATTAATAGGGGATATTCCACATAAAAGTTCCGGCAGTATTCGAGATTTCTTACTGACCACCCTTTTTCGCGGTCCTTTGTTAGACGATCAGATAGATATTTGAGGAGTTCCTCCCCATACCCGGCTCGTCGCTTTCCCCTCTGCTCCTCTTCAACGATCTCCCGTCCGATTAACCAGTTGGCCGCAACCTGGGTCGTGTTAACCGACCTGGCCACACTGGTTCTGACCGATTCCAGTATCTGTCGGATCCGTCTGTACAACGGCGTTCCCTTCGTTTCCGGCAAACTTGTCGGTTTCTTTGTCACGGTTCCATCTCCTCACACAATAGAGGTAGTTGTTCCGGCCCCGGTTGCGCTTCCTGAACTTCCATCATTAGGAATTCGCATATGCTTTCCCATCAAGGTATGACACAGTGGGATCAAACCCTTCGGAGTTCTTCAAGCTCCATCATCATCCTCGGCTTCACTGGCCCCCATGCGGTACTTGATGTCGTAGTTGATTATGAAATCAAGCTCCTCGTCACGAAAATTATAATGTTTCGCGGGGCACGGTCGGTTTTTTCAATATTTTGTTTGGAAAAAGGCGCCTATGCTTCTTTATGTTCAATCGCGTGCCTTAATAAAATTGAGAAGTGTTCCTAATTTCTTCCCTATTTCCCGTTTATGGCTGCCATGATCTCTTTAAAACTTTCTATTCCTGCTTCGAGATTTTCGATGATATCGTTGGCCAATACATCCGGGTCGGGTAAATTATCGAGGTCGGCAAGGCTTTTATCTTTGAGCCAAGTAATATCCAAACTGGTCTTGTCCCTGCTGACTATTTCCTGATAAGCAAACTTGCGCCAGCGTCCTTCGGGATTGCTTTCGGGATGCCAGGTTTCTTTGCGTTTATGCCTATTTGTAGCGTTGTAACACTCAATAAATTCCTTGAGGTCTTCAAACTTTAACGGTGATTTTTTCAAGGTATGACGGATGTTGGTCCGGTAATCATATATCCACACTTCACTTGTCCACGGATCTTTACTAGCCGGTTTATTGTCAAAAAATAACACATTGGCTTTGACACCCTGCGCGTAAAATATGCCTGTAGGCAGTCGTAAGATTGTGTGCAGATCGGTTGTTTCCAGTAATTTTTTTCGAACAGTCTCGCCTGCCCCACCTTCAAACAATACATTGTCAGGCAAGACGACCGCGGCTTTGCCGCTGGTATTGAGCATCGTACGGATGTGCTGGACAAAGTTAAGTTGTTTATTGCTCGTCGTCGCCCAGAAGTCCTGCCGGTTGTAAGTGAGGTCTTCTTTCTCCTGTTCGCCTTCTTCATTAGTAAAGGTCATGCTGCTTTTCTTCCCGAAGGGCGGATTGGTGAGCACATAATCCACCCGTAAACCCGTATCGGCAATAAGTGAATCGGTGGGCAGAATAAATGTCTCTGAATCAATATCGCCAATATTGTGCAGGAACATATTCATGAGCGCCAGCCTGCGCGCGCCTGCTACGATTTCGTTGCCGTAAAATGTTTTGTTTTTCAAAAACTCCTTTTGCTCTTTGGTGAGCGTGAAGTTTTTTGGATCGGAAATGTAATCGTAAGCCGCCAGGAAAAAACCGCCGGTGCCGCAGGCAGGGTCGGCAATAGATTTCATCGGCTGCGGCTGCACACAGGCAACCATTGCTTTAATCAAGGCGCGCGGCGTGAAATACTGCCCCGCCCCGCTTTTGGTATCCTCGGCGTTTTTCTCCAACAGGCCTTCATAAATCTCGCCTTTGACATTTGTACTCATCACGGTCCACTGCTCTTTGTTGATCATATCAATCAGCTTGAAGAGCTTGGCCGGATCTTGAATTTTGTTTTGGCTCTTGGTGAATATCTGCCCCAAAATGCCTTTGGAATGCGACAGCTCGCGGAGCAATGTCGTATAATGTGATTCCAAAGCCGCGCCGCTTTTTGCGGTGAGACTTTCCCATTTGTATTCTTTTGGAATGGACAATTTCCGGTTATGAGGCGGCTTGCTGAACTCGTCCGCCATTTTTAAAAAGAGCAGATAGGTGAGTTGCTCCAAATAATCGCCATACCCAACGCCATCATCGCGCAGAGTATTGCAAAAGCTCCAAACCTTACTGATGATGCCTGATGTGTTGTTGGTTTCGTCACTCATGATTTTGCCTTTTTTGTTTTTCCTGCCCGTCGGCGTCGCGGGGTCTCCGGTTTATTCATTTCTCGCTCAGACTTGATTCGATCCAATAGACCGCTTGCCGGTTCATCCGTCGGGTTTTGGGGGACGAGCTTGCCTTCAAAGGCTTTCTTCAAAATGCTCTGTCGCAAAGCTTCGGATTGCTTGAGGCTGTGTTCAATGCTCTCTTCGATTTTATCGCAGACCGACAGGCGGGATTCGATTTCAGTGACGATCGCGTGTTGTTCGGGGATGGGGGGAAGCAAAACTGGCACTAACTTCATATCTTTAACGCCAGCCAAATTCAGCATAGCAGTTCCCTTTGCATCTTTAATAATAATTCTTTGAAAAACTGAAGAAGTAAATAAGTATATAAAGAATTTATCTAAGAGAAAATCCCTATTTATTCTAATGATCAGGAGCGCCTGATTTATTATACCTTGGGGTGATTTTTTTGGAATCATAAATAGCTTGCCAATAGTACCAGAACAACTAACAATAAAATCAGCAGGCTTAACTTTAAACCTTATTAATTCTCGATATTTATTTTCATTAATAAAATATTCTCCCAGCTCAGTAGATTGGTAAATTGCATTTTTTTGTTCATATACCTTATACCCATTGGGAACAAAACATTCTTTTTTTAATGAACCACCAAAAGGACCACGAACAAACTCATCAACAACCTCCTCTAACTTCACCCATTTCCACCCCTTCGGCAATTCTCCTTCCTCTATATTCTCATTCTTCAGTCTCCCTTCAAGGGCCCATTTCAACACCGCTTGCCGATAGACTTTGAGTTGTTGTTGCGCGGTTTTGAGGCTTTCGATGCCTTTATCCAAACTGCTGAACAGCTCTTCTATTTTGGCTACAATGCGATGCTGCTCAATACGGGGAGGAAGAGGAACTTCTAATAATCTGAATTTTGTTACATTAAAAGCAGGTTGTGCTGTGGCTGTAGCTATAGCTTTAATTTTATTTTGAAGTCCCAAGAAATTAAGATAAAAGTAAACATAATTAAACTCTACTTGCTTTGAAACTGTAAACTTTAATAGGTTTGCAGGAATTATAGCAGTTCGTGCATTCTTCGGGTAGATACCTGTTTTTCCAATTGAACCGATTTTAGCAACTAAAATATCACCTGGTTTGACTTGACTTCGCTTTAGTTCTTCAAATTTTGCCTTCGAAATAAATCTAACTGTTTTATCAGAATAATCACCTTCGAGATTTTTTGTTGTAAGGACTGGTACACCATTAAGAGGTTCGTCAATATAATCTGACGTTTTAAGATTTGATCCAAAGGGCCCATCTACTATTGCGTTTTCACCTTCTGAGATATCAGAAAAAGTGCATAGTGCCCAATTGTCTGCCAATTCAATATTTTCGGTAAAATCACTCACCTTATGCCGCCAATGCTTCGTTTAGTTCGTTGATAATGTTTTCCGCCTCATTGCCAAATAGCCGCCACATCTTGCCCTTGCCGCCCCGGGCATCAAAGGGCGTATAATCCAGATCATCGGCAGCGACAGAAATCGACGCGGCAATATGGTCTTTCAGCATCCGCAGCCACTGCATTTGCTCTTCGGTAAATTTCAGTGTGCCTGCCTGTTTTTTGAATACCCAATTCTGGAAGTTCCTATCCACCGTTTTATCATACGAGGTGAGCGTGGCATCAATTCCCGTGACTTTACGGATAAGGGAAACCAGGGCTACCAGCTCGTTTTTGGGTTGGCCGCTGACACTTTCCAATAATTCATAGGCCCTCCACACATTCAAAGGGGCAAGGGTGGGTTTATCGGACACAATAGTATCTACAAGCTCCTTGATCATCTTAAAGGTCAGCTCGCGCCTCCGGTAGGGCTGGCCGTAGAAGATTTGCAGGGCCGTGATTTCATCTTTGTGCCGCGTTATCCAATCGGTAAAGGTTCTTACCACTTCCTGGGCTTTTTCTTTATTGTCTTTCTCCCAGCCCGCAGCGGTCACCTTATCCGGGTTTACCAGATCAATGATCTGCTCATGAGTCTTCCGCACATTTTCGATGTAATCATTGAGTTCGCCGTTGAAAGTACCTGCCGCCTGATTTTGTAAAGCGGCTGTGAGCGTTTTTAGTTTTTCTTCTTTCTCAATAGGTGCTGCATCCGTATTTTCCTGTTCAACTTTCAGACGCAGGTCTTCCAATGTGTCGGGGTTGTAGGCGTTGAGCAGTTCCTTAACAACCTGCGTAATGGTTTTGCTGTTTGCCTTGGCAACAAAAGTTGATTTTTCTTTATCGGTGAGTTGCTTTTCCAGACGGGTCAGGCGATTGGCCAAAGAGGTGAACAAATCTTCATCTCTTGCCCCCACGGTAATGGCCGCTAACAAATCTTTCAGCGGCACACCGGGCTTTTTCTCCAGGGGGCGGCTGTCGGTTTTCAGGCTTTTGGTAACACCCACAGCATCCACAATCACATAATGGTCTTTGGTTAATTTAGCCGAAGGCGTTACTTTTTTGAGGTCATCAAGGTTGATGATGCGTGTGCCACGGCCTTTCATCTGCTCAAAGTAGTTTCGGCTCTTTACATCCCGCATAAAAAGCAGACATTCCAGCGGTTTTACATCGGTGCCAGTAGCAATCATATCCACTGTAACGGCTATGCGTGGGTGGTAGTCGTTGCGGAACTGCGCCAGCACGTTTTTGGGATCTTCGATTTTATTGTTGTAGGTAATCTTTTTACAGAAGCGGTTTTCTTCTCCAAACTCTTCCCTGACGATCTGGATAATATCGTCGGCGTGGCTGTCGGTTTTTGCAAAAATCAGTGTTTTCGGCACTTCAAATTCGCCCTTCTCGTTGGTGCGGTCGGGGAACATTTCCGGCAAGTGCTCTTTGAAAGTGCGAACGATAGTGCGGATCTGGTTGGGGTTTACCACTTTGTCATCCAATTCCATTTGGGAATAGACAACATCTTCATCCAACTGCTCCCAACGTTTTTTGCGGGTCAGTTTTTCCCGGTGATCCACATACTGCCCTTTCCAGATAATGGCTCCTTTTTTAGTGATCTCGGTCTCAATCAGATACACGTCGCTGCCCACATTCACCCCATCAGTAACGGCTTCCTCGTGGGTATATTCACTGACAATGTTCTGGTTGAAAAAGCCAAAAGTGCGGTTGTCGGGCGTGGCGGTTAAACCAATCAGAAAAGCATCGAAATAGTCCAACACCTGTTTCCAAAGGTTATAAATACTACGGTGGCATTCGTCGATCACAACAAAGTCGAAAAACTCAGGGGGTAGCTTGGAATTGTATCCTACCGGTACGGGTTGACGTCTTTCCCATCTTATCTCACCGGGATTTATCTCTTCCGCCTTTTCATCCAACTCTTCTTCTTTCAAGATTGAATATAAACGTTGAATGGTGCTGATATAGATCTGATTGTCAGTGGGTATGAAGCTTGATTTCAAGCGATGCACGCCATACAATTCGGAAAATTTGCGGTTATCATCATTGGGGACATATGCCATGAATTCCTGCTCGGCTTGCTCACCCAGGTTTTTTGTATCTACGAGGAACAACACCCTTTTAGCTTTAGCATAAGTAAGCAAGCGATAAATGGCCGTAATAGCCGTAAAGGTTTTTCCTGACCCCGTAGCCATCTGAATGAGGGCTTTAGGTTGATTTCTGCGGAAGGAATCTTCCAGCTTGTTGATCGCTTTGATCTGGCAACCTCTCAGCCCATTGGTTTGCAAAGCAGGAAGATCCGATACCCGCCGCCGTAAAGAGTTGCTGCGTTTTAACCACTCCTGAAAGGTTTCCGGCCGATAAAAAGAAAAAACCGGTCTTGAACGAGGTTTAGGGTCGCGATAATCGGTAAATCGGGTTAGTTCCCCCGTACTTTCATAGACAAAGGGTAATGGGGCGTTATTCAGGTACTTTAGCTTGCTGTTGGCATAATCTTTTGATTGGTCTTCATGAGTCGTTAATCGAACACCTTCTTCTTCCTTTTTCGCTTCAATGACACCAACAGGTTTCCCTGCCACAAACAAGACATAATCCGCAGGGCCGATGTCGGTCTGATATTCCCTCACTGCTACACCAAGACTTGCAGTCAGGTTAACTTGCTTCTTATTCTGAATAATCCAGCCGCAATCACGTAATTGCCTGTCAATATTATCTCGTGCTATCTGTTCCGGGGTTTGATTTGGCATATTCAGCCCATTAGCCCTTCATCTGCAAAACTATAAAATTCGTTATTTCCAATAATGACGTGGTCCAAGACTCTAATCTCCATTAATTTCGCGGCGTCACATAGCTCCTTGGTAAATTTCTTATCCTGCGTGCTTGGCGTAATGTTTCCGCCGGGGTGATTGTGGACACAAATGATCGATGCTGCGAATTTCTGCAAAGCCGAATGAATGATTTCCCTTACAATCGGGACAGCGTGATCGACTGTGCCGGAGGCCGCGTCTGAAATATCGATCATCCTGTTATTATTATCGAGACAGACGACCTTGAATACTTCTGTCTTTAAATCCCGCATTTGTGGCATGATGATGTCGATGACATCTTTCGCCGAGGAGATCTTCTGCTTCACATTGGTTACTTCGTCTTCACGATAGCGCCTCCCGATCTCAAGGGCGGCCTGAACATGAGCGACCTTAGCGCTTCCCAGACCTTTAAATTCCTTCCAATCGCGTGCGTCCGTATGCGCCATATTTCGGAAGGTTCCAAATTTCTTCATAACACTTCTTGCAAGATCTATGGCGCTGGAGCCGCTGGTACCAGTACGCAAAAGAATAGCCAGAAGCTCGGAATTACTCAGAGCCTTCGGACCTTTTTTGAGCAACTTCTCTCTTGGCCTATCATCGATCGGCCAGTTCTTTATGCTTCTTTCCTTGATTTCTCCAGCCATTATTTCTTATGTCCTGTTTGGCGGATTTCCCTATGGGCTTCTCCACGGTGGATCGTTTTGAAGATTTGTAACGGACGCGAGGTTCTTCCACCAGGAAACCTATCCGTTTTTTTGGCGGTTCAGGTTCTGATGGCGGACTCAGTAAACGCTTGATTTGCCGGAACATCTCATTGATTGCAGTCTCGTGGACATCGAGCCTCGCGGTCAATTCTTTTTCCAATTCTGCAAGTTTGCGTGCAAGGCTCCGCTGCTCAATCAGCATCTGCCGCATACGGATGAATGCACGCACCACAAACACGCTCATCTGAATGGCCCGTTTGCTGCGAAGAACATTAGCCGCCATAATGGCGCCATGCTCGGTAAAAACATACGGCCGATAGCGTCTTCCGCCATGGGATGCGGTCGCAAATTGCGACCGGTTCACCTGCAAACTTGAGGTCGCAATTTGCGACCTCAAGTTTGTAACCTCTTGATCTGTAAGAATAAACGAGAAGTCAGGGGGGAAGCGATCGGTGTTGCGACGAACCTGCTCATTAAGCCTTTTGGTGGGTACTCCATAGATGCTCGCGAGGTCCGCATCCAAGATCACTCTCTGGCCGCGAATGGTCATAATCATTTGCTCAATCGGCTGTGTCTCGTATCCTTTCGATTCCTCCATCAGAGGATCCTTCATAGTGTTCCTGCAAACGTAATTTCATCCATTATCCCGCTGTCAGCAAAACTGAAAACTGAACCCTCGCCGATGATGACATGGTCCAGCAACTTCAGGCCGATAGGCTTTAATGCAGCATATAGGTCAGCCGTGAAAAGTCTGTCCGACTCGCTGACATCCGCTGCTCCCGATGGATGATTGTGTGCCACGATCACCATACTCGATTTCGCCTGTAAAGCCCGCGCCACAATCAATCGGATCTGTGGCCTGGCTTGGTTGACCGACCCAACAGCAAGCAAAGCGTCTTCAAGTAAAGTCCCCCGTCGATTCAGAAACAGAGCCCTGAAATGCTCCTCAGAAAGTCCCTGCAATCTTGACTGCAAGTATTCCGATGCTGCGAGTGTATTCTTGAGGGAAACTCGCTCTCTCACATCTGGGAGCGAAATGCGGCGGGCAATCTCCATGGCAGCCGCCAGTTGCGCCGCCTTTGCACCCTTCAAGCCCCTCACATCCTGAAGCGCCAAGAGTGGAACCCCGGCCACTGCTCGGAGCGAGCCAAATTTTTTCAGGATCTGCCGCGCCAGTTCAACGGCATTTGTGCCCTTTACACCTACGCGCAGAAGGATCGCAACAAGTTCAGCGTCTGTCAAAGATTGCGCTCCCTGGCGTAACAACCGTTCCCTTGGGCGTTCACCCTCTGGCCATGCAATAATGCCTTTTGACTTTGCCTTTTTTGAAGGATTCATCCGTCGTCATCCGAATGAAAAGAATGGCTTCCATAAAAGTCTTGGGAGAGGCGCTGCATCCCAACGAGCAGACGGCAACAGTGGTCAGGTCCGCCTGACCATTTTTCAATGAACTCATCGATGGCTTTCCACCCCCGGAGGTTGAAGTAACCCACACAAAAGTCAGATCGGGTAGATAATGCGAGTTCCCCCGGAGAGCCGGGAGAAGAGATTGATTGATATTATCGAAGATACGGGGCATCAATTACACTCCAATGCAGGACAGGAACAGCTTGGGTATTCACTATCCACCTTCGCCTTTTAACTGTTCTGGAGTCCTCTCCTCAAGCCACAGCTTACAGATATTCTTCCATCCAATTCGACGCCACCTTTTAAAGGCTGCCTTTAACTCGTTCAGGTCCTTGGCTTCGTGAAGGTCCTTCTGAGCTGCCTTCAAATCTTCAAGAGATGCAATCGCTGGCATGGTCTCTCCCATGAAACCGTGTCTGTTTCTGTGTTAGTGACTGTAAAATGAATGTGTACCGTAGATATTTGTAATTTACGTACGAGTTTACCAGATTGGGATAAAAAATCAACAGGCTTCCCCATTTTTGGTACATGAACGAAATCGATAGTTTGAAGCCGGTTGCTCTACAACTCAGGATGAAGGTTTGAAGGATTAATCAAGGCGGGAAAGAGTTCGGAATTTTGATATCTGGTGTCACTCACTGCGTTTAACCAGTCTGGCTGCAAAAAAACCATCCATTCCGTTTCGCGGAGGAAAAGTTTTGAAATATCCATTCTGAATGAATGGACGGAATCCTTCCGATTTTTCGTCGGCAATACCTGCCTGCCGGCAGGCAGGAATGTCCGACGCTACTCTGTCCATTGGTTCGAGTCCGAATTCTGGATGTTCATTCAAAAACTTCTCCACCACGTCCTCATTCTCCTCATGAAAAACCGTGCAGGTGCTATAAACCAAGACGCCCCCTTCTTTCACATAAACTGCAAGATGATTCATTATCGATAACTGAAGCTCACTCAATCTCCTGATATCCTTCTCCCCTCATTTCCACTTCAAATCAGGATTTTTACGAAGCGTCCCAAACCCTGAACAAGGAACATCTGCTAAAACCCGATCGAACACGAATCCATTGGAGAAGGGCAGAATGGCAGCCGCATCTCCCTTGACCGTTTTAACGATCTTGATCCCCAATCTCCGGCACATCTCTTCAATCCGATCCAACTTCCCCCTGCTGAGGTCCAAGGCATAAATTTCTCCCCGGTCCTCCATGGTTTGAGCCATATGGGTGGTCTTCCCGCCCGGAGCAGCACAGGCATCGAGGATTCTCTCTCCTGGTTTTGGATCCAAAATAGAGGTGACCAGTTGGGAAGCCTCATCCTGGATAATATAAAAACCTTCTTTAATGAATG
>Ga0214473_10007200_pt1 | contig 13233 bp, 16 predicted proteins | sample RVTome_7_FD_203509 | JGI IMG/M metagenome (GOLD analysis project Ga0214473, IMG submission 203509) | Soil microbial communities from uranium-contaminated site in the Upper Colorado River Basin, Wyoming, United States - RVT98D197 | ecosystem: Environmental > Terrestrial > Soil > Contaminated >...
GCCCTTGCCAAGCCAGTCCTTCACCTTCTCCTCGTCGAACTCGATCGTCGAAGGGTCGGTCTGCGGGTTGTATCGACCGACGATCTCGATGAACTTGCCGTCGCGCGGCGAGCGCGAGTCGGCGACAACGACGCGGTAGATCGGGTTCTTCTTCGACCCGACGCGCGTCAACCTCATGCGAACTGCCATCTCACCTCCGGTTCTTGGAACGCTTCTTCTTCTTCTTTTGCTTGCGAGGCACGGCGCGGGCCGGTGCGCCGTTGCCCTCGGGTGCGAGCCCGGGGAGCTGCGGCAGCTTGCCCTTGCTCATGCCCTTCATCATCTTCTCCATCTGTTTGCGCGCGTCGAGCAGCCGGTTGACCTGCTGCACCGAGGTGCCACTGCCCTTCGCGATGCGAAGCCTGCGCTTGCCGTCGATCACGTGCGGCGTGTTGCGCTCGTGCGGCGTCATCGAGAGCACGATCGCCTCGACCTTCCTCAGCTCGCGCTCGTCGATGTCGACGTCCTTCAGCTGAGCGCCGAGCCCCGGGATCAGCTTCAGCACGCCCTGCAGCGGGCCCATCCTGCGCAGCATGCGCTGGGCCGAGAGGAAGTCGTCGAAGGTGAACTGGCCCTTGCGGATCCGCGCCTCCATCTCCTCCTGCTCGTCTTCCTCGATCGCCTGCTCCGCCTTCTCGACGAGCGAGAGCACGTCGCCCATCCCGAGAATCCGCGACGCCATCCGGTCGGGGTGGAAGTACTCGAGCTGGTCGAGCTTCTCGCCGACGGAGACGAGCTTGATCGGGCGGCCGGTGACCGCCTTGACCGAGAGCGCGGCCCCGCCGCGCGCGTCCCCGTCGAGCTTCGTGAGCACGACACCGTCGAACGCGACGCGCTCCTGGAAGCTCTGCGCGACGCGGACCGCTTCCTGGCCCGTCATCGCATCGAGGACGAGCAGGACGTTGTGCGGCCGTGCCTCCTTGCGCACGCGCGCGAGCTCGTCCATCAGCTCTTCGTCGACGTGCAGGCGCCCGGCCGTGTCGAGGATGATCGCGTCGCGCCCGTCCGCCTGCGCACGCGCGAGCCCGTCGCGGACGGCGGCGACCGGGTCGCGGCGCTCCTCGCTGTACACCGGCACCTTGATCTGCCGCCCGAGCTGCTCGAGCTGCTCGATCGCGGCGGGGCGCTGCAGGTCGGCGGCGACAAGAGCCGGCTGCTTCCCGTCCTTGCGCAGGAGCAGCGCGAGCTTCGCGGCGGCCGTCGTCTTGCCCGAGCCCTGCAGGCCTGCGAGCAGGATCACCGTCGGCTGCTTCGACGTGTAGACGAGGCGCGAGTCGCCCGTGCCCATCAGCGCGGTCAGCTCGTCGTGCACGATCTTGACGACCTGCTGGCCCGGCGTGACCGACTTGACCACGTCCTGGCCCGTCGCCCGCTCGCGGACGCGGGCTGTGAAGTCCTTCACGACGTCGAGGTTCACGTCGGCTTCGAGCAACGCGAGACGGATCTCGCGCATCGCGCGCGAAATCGACTCCTCGTCGAGCGTCCCCCGCTTCCTGAGATCGCCGAGAGCGCCCTGAAGGCGGTCGGAGAGCGTGTCGAACACGGTGCAGAAGTGTACTGGCGGCCTTAGGATCCTCCGGCTACTGCCAGGAAAGGAGCACCATGGCTCAGGTTGCGAAAGTGGTCACGATCATCGGGTCGTCGCCCGAGAGCTTCGCGAAGGCGGCCGACGCGGCGGTCCAGGAGGCGGCGAAGACGCTGCGCGGGATCTCGGGCGCGCACGTCGTCTCGATGAGCGCCGAGGTCGAGGGCGATCGGATCAGCCAGTACCGCACGACGGTGGACATCGCGTTCGCCATCGAGCGCTCTTAGCGACAGATCAACCGGAGACCAGCGCCCGGGCGAAGTCCCTCGGATCGAACGGGCGCAGGTCTTCGAGCCCCTCCCCCACGCCGACGAGCTTCACCGGCAGGCCGAGCTCGTGCGCGATCGCGACGGCGATCCCGCCCTTCGCCGAGCCATCGAGCTTCGTGAGCGCGACGCCCGTCACCCCGACGGCCTCGCCGAAGAGCCGCGCCTGCTGCAGGCCGTTCTGCCCCGTCGTCGCGTCGACGACGAGCAGCACCTCGTGCGGCGCCCCCTCTCGCCGACGTTGGATGACGCGCCGGACCTTCGCGAGCTCCTCCATCAGGTTGTGCTGCGTGTGCAGCCTGCCCGCGGTGTCCACGATCACGACGTCCGCGCCGTCCCGCTCGGCGCGCTCGATCGCGTCGTAGGCGACCGCAGCAGGATCGCCACCGCGCTCGCCGCCGACGAAGTCGGCGCCCGCGCGCTCGGCCCAGATCTCGAGCTGCTCCTCGGCCGCGGCGCGAAACGTGTCCGCGGCTCCGACGACGACGCGCCGGCCGTGCTCGCCGAGTCGCATCGCGAGCTTGCCGATCGTCGTCGTCTTCCCCGTCCCGTTGACGCCGACGACGAGGATCACCGTCGGCCGCTCGTGCACGTCGAGGCGCGCGGGCTCGCCGAGCATGTCGGCCAGCTCGTCGACGAGCGCGCCCTGCAGGTCGGGGAGCTCGCCGCGCTGCTCGAGCCGGCGCACGATCTCGGCGGTCGCCGACACACCGACGTCGGCGCTGATCAGCGCCTCCTCGAGCCGCTCCCACGCCGCCTCGTCGCTCGGGTCGAAGACCGCGACCTCGAGCTGCTCGGTCAGCGCGCGGCGGGAGCGGCCGAGCGAGTCGCGCAGCTTTCCGAAGAATCCCTGCTGCTCGTCCTGCGACTCGGCCGGCGCACCGTCCTCGCCGAGCAGCTCGGCCCATGACCTCGGCATCGCCGCGGTGCTACGCCGCGCCGGCGACGACGGCGTCTTCGCGCGGGAGCCGGCGCGAGACGATCTGCGAAACCCCGTCGGCGCCCATGGTCACGCCGTAGAGCGTGTCCGCCGCTTCCATCGTCCGCTTCTGGTGCGTGATCACGATGAACTGCGCGCGGTCCGCGTAGCGGCGGAGCAGCTCGACGAAGCGTCCGATGTTCGTGTCGTCGAGCGCAGCCTCGACCTCGTCGAGCAGGTAGAACGGGCACGGCCGCGCGAGGAAGAGCGCGAACAGGAACGAAATCGCGCCGAGCGCCTTCTCGCCGCCCGACAGGAGCGACAGCCGCGTCACGCGCTTGCCCGCGGGGCGCAGCTCGACCTCGATCCCGGGCTGCTCCTCCTCGCTTTCGGGCTCGACGAGTCGGAGGCGGCCCTCGCCGCCGGGGAAGAGCGTCGTCGCCACCTCGTGGAAGTGCGACTCGACGGCGGCGTACGTGTCCGCGAAGCGCCGACGCACCGTGTCGTCGAGCTCGGCGCGCAGCTTCTCGAGCTCGGTCAGGCTCGCCTCGAGGTCGGCCCGCTGCGTCGAGAGCTCCTCGAGCCGCTCCTTCTCGGCGTCGTACTCCTGCTTCGCGAGCGGGTTCACCTGGCCGAGCGAGAGCCGGCGCTTCTCGAGCCGGTCGACACGCTCGGCGAGCGCCTCGCGGTCGTCGCCCTCGGCGGGCTCGGCGTCGGCCGCCTCGAGCCGGCGGCGTGCCTCTGCCGCGTCGGCCTCGATCCGCGCGAGTTCGACCTCGACCGTGCTCGCCCGTTCCGACGCCTCGGCGGCCTCGCGGCGAAGCTCGACCTCCCGCGCGCCGAGCGTGCGCAGCGCCTCGCCGAGCTCCTGCGCGCGATGCGAGCCCGCGTCGACGCGCGCGCGCATCGGCGTTTCGAGCCGCGCACTCGACTCGACCGCGCCTTCGAGCGCCGAGACCGCGCGGTCCGCGAGGCGCGACAGCCGCGCGGCGGCGACGGGATCGAGCCGGCCCGACGGCAGCGCGTCGAGCGCCGCGCGCGCCTCTGCCGCCTTCGCCTGCGCGTCGGTTGCCCTCGCCGCGGCGCGCGCAACCGACGCGTCGAGCTCGTCGATCTCCCGGCGGAGCTCGCGCCCCCGCGCTTCCAGCTCGAGCAGCACTGCCTCCGCCGCCTCGCCCGCAAACCACAGCTCGCCGCTTGCGGGGTCGTAGCCGAAGCCCTCGCGGGTCACGGCGCGCTCATTCTGCGCGAGCAGGTCCTCCTTCGCGACGACGCGCGCCTCTCGGAACGGCTCCGGCACGCGTGTCACGACCGTGAGGCTGCCGAGCCCCGCCGAGCGGGCGCGCTCGAGCAGCGCGAGCGCGGCCACAGCGTCGGACGCCACGACCGCCGACGCACGCGAGCGCAGCGCGGCGGCGACGGCGCGCTCGTCGCCGGGCGCGACGTCGAGCTGCGAGAGCGCGATCCGCTCGCCCTCCTCGGCGAGCGCGCGAGCCGCCGGGGGCAGCCCCTCGCGCTCGGCGAGCGTGCGATCGAGCGCGGCCAGGCGCGTGCGCGCCAGCGAAAGCCGCTCGGCGAGCTCGTCGCGCTCCTTCGCGGCGGCCGACGAGCTCGCCGCGGCCTCGGCGGCCGCGCGCCGAAGCTCGGCGCCGTCGGCGAACGTCTCATGCGTGCTCGGCAGCGTCGCGCGGACCGCGGCGATCGACTCGAGCCGCAGCGTCAGCCGCTCCCCTGCGCTGCGCAGACGGTAGAGCGCCGCGGTCGACTCCTCGCGCCTCCCCGCCGCGTCGGTCAGCTCCTCCTCGACCTCGTTCCGCTCGGCGAGCAGCGCCTCGAGCCGCTCGTTGACGTGGCGGCGCGCGAGCGCGGCCGCCGTGCGGCGCTCCTCGCCCTCGGCCAGCCGGCCGCCCAGCGCGTCGAGGTCGAGCTGCGCGATCCGCGCGCGCAGCGACGCGAGCTCGCCGACGAGCTTCTCCGCGCGCTCCGCGGCGGACGCCTGCAGCGCGAGCGGCCGCAGCCGCTTCTTCACCTCGGCCTCGACGTCCCGCGCGCGCTCGACCTGGATCGCGACGCGCTGCAGCTTCAGCTCTGCGCGATGGCGCTGGCGCTTGAAGCGACCGAGCCCCGCGGCCTCCTCGATCATCTCGCGCCGCCGCTCGGGCGACGACGAGAGCACCTCCTCCACCTTCCCCTGGCCGATGATCGAGTGCATCCCGCCGCCGAGCCCGAGGTCGGCGAGCAGCTCGACGAGGTCGATCCGGCGCACGCCGGCGCGGTTGACGAGGTACTGGCCCTCGCCGCCGCGGTGCAGGCGCCGCGTGATCGAGAGCTCCGAGTAGTCCACCGGTCCGTCGCCGGCGGCGTTGTCGAACAGCAGCTCGACCTCGCAGAAGTCGACCGGCTTGCGGCCGTTGGAGCCCGCAAAGAGGACGTCGTCGGGCTTCTCCGCGCGCAACTCGGACGGGGAGAGCGAGCCGGCCGCCCAGACGATCCCGTCCGAGACGTTCGACTTCCCGGAGCCGTTCGGCCCGACCACCACGGCCACGCCGGGCTCGAGCCGGATTTCCACCGGTTCGGGGAACGACTTGAAGCCGCGCAGTTTGATCGCGGTCAGGTGCACGCGAGGGGGAGGCTAGCGGGCGCCACGGATGCCGCGGAGCCCGCCGTCCGAGCCTCACGGAGCGTCCACGGCCGCGGCCGTGCCTAGAGGCCGAGGCGCCTGAGCGCCTCGCGGGCCGCCTCCTGCTCGGCGTCCTTCTTCGTCCGGCCGGTGCCCGCGCCCACCTGCTCGCCGTCGACGATCGCGGCGCACTCGAAGGTGCGGTCGTGCGGCGGGCCGTGCGTCTCGAGGGTGACGTACTCGACGCGCTGACCCCGCCTCGCGAGCTCCTCCTGGAGCGTCGTCTTCTGGTCGACCGACTCGGTCAGGGCCTCCTCGATCCGCGGCTCGAACGCCTCGATCACCGGCCCGGCGAGCCCGTCGAGGCCGCGCTCGAGGTAGAGCGCGGCCAGCAGGGCCTCCATCAGCGCCGCGAGGACGTTCGAAGAGCGGCGGAGGTCCTCCGGGATCTCGCCGGTCTCCTCGAGGCGTCGGTCGAGCCCGAGCTCGGCGGCGACGACGGCGCACGAGCGCCGCGAGACGACATGCGCGCGGATCTTCGACAGCTGCCCCTCGGAGAAGTCGGGGAAGCGGTCGTAGAGGGCGCGCGCCACCAGGAAGCCGAGCACGCTGTCGCCGAGGAACTCGAGCCGCTCGTACGACTCGACTCGGTCCTCGGTCTGGGAGGGATGGCGGAAGACCTGCTCGAGCCGCCCGGGCGGAAGCGAGTCGATCAGCCGCTCGAGCGCGGCCGTCTCGCTACTGATGCGTCGAGACGTAGTCGACGGCCTGCCCGACGGTGGTGATCTTCTGCGCATCGTCGTCCGAGATCTTGATCCCGAACTGGTCCTCCAGCTCCATGATGAGCTCGACGAGGTCGAGGGAGTCCGCGTCGAGGTCCTCCGTGAAGGACGCCTCCTCGGTGACCTCTTGTTCGTCGATGCCGAGCTGCTCCGTCAGGACCTCCTTGACACGCTCGAAGACTTCCTCGCGCGACGCTGCCATCTCACCTCGCTTGGTTAGGGACGCCGGGGCGCGCGGAATCTACCACCATCCGCTCGGAAACACGATCCACGACGCCGTGCTCGACTCCGCGCGCGGCCAGCCGGATCGCGTTCGCGATCGCCGTCCGGGACGAGTTCCCGTGGGCGATCACCGAGAGCCCTCGGAGCCCGAGCAGGTACGCGCCGCCGTAGGTGTCCGGGTCGAGGCGCCTCCGGAGCCCGCGGGCGGCGGGCCGGATCAGCAGCCCGCCGAGCTTGCCACGGGCCGTCGCGGAGATCTCCTCGCGGAGCGCGTCGAGCAGCTCCGTGATCGTCCCCTCCAACAGCTTCAGAGCGACGTTGCCCGTGAAGCCGTCGGCGACGACGACGTCGGCGGCGAAGCGGAGCAGCTCGCGCGCTTCCGTGTTCCCCTTGAAGTTGAGCCCGCTCTCGCGCAGCAGGGCGTGTGCCTCGAGCACGAGCTGGTTGCCCTTCTCCGGCTCCTCGCCGATCGAGAGCAGGCGCACCTCGGGGCTCGTCCGTTCGAGGATCTCCTCGGCGAAGATCGACCCCATGTGCGCGAACTGGACGAGGTGCTCGGGCCGCGAGTCCGCGTTCGCGCCGGCGTCGATCAGCACCGACGCCCCGTAGCGGGCCGGGATCACGACGGCGATCGCGGGCCGGAGGACGCCGTTCAGCCGCCGGATCTCGAGGAGTCCCGCCGCGAGCATCGCACCGGTGTTCCCCGCCGAGACCACGGCGTCTGCCCGGCCCTCGCCGACGGCGCGGTTCGCCGCGACCAGAGAGCTCCCCGGCTTTGCGCGCACCGCCTCGGCCGGCTTCTCGTCCATCGCGAGCACGTCGGGCGCCTCGACGAGCTCGAGCCCGCCGGTGTCGAGGCCGGCTGGTCCGAACAGGATCGGCTCGATCCGATCGGTTCGGGCCTCGAGCGCCCCGGCGACGATCTCGTCCGGCGCGCGGTCTCCCCCCATCGCGTCGACAGCGACGCGGGTCGTCACGTCTACGGACTCCCTGGCATGCGCTCGGTTTCCTGGCGCGCCGTTGGCGGTGCGTCAGGAAGTGGCACAGTGCTCTGCACGGGCCCCTGACTAGAGCGCCGTCAACGGCGCGAGGCCGCGGCGGAGGCGGGCTCCGCCCGCCGGAGCCGCGGCCGGCCAGGGAAGCGAGGGCACGCTAGGGAGCCTGGATGCGGAGAGGCTCGACCTCGCGACCGTTGTAGGTCTTGCAGGTCGGGCACATGCGGTGCGGCTGCTTCGGGTTGCCGCACTGCGGGCAGAGGTTGACGCGCGGCGCCTCGATCCGGTGCGTCGCGCGGCGCTTGTCCCTGCGGGCCTTGGAGGTCTTCTTCTTGGGGACGGCCATGAGCCGGGGAAGAGTAGCGGGGTTCTCTACTTGCCGCGAGCCCAAGGGCACCCAGCAGGTCGTCGGTTCGTGTCCGGCCAGCTCCACAGCCGAACCCGGCGTCTTGACGCTCATCTTGGGTGCCGTACGGTGGAAGGCGCATGGCAAAGGACGGGTTCCTCGCACGAATCACCGAGTGGGCCGAGCGCCAGCCAGACATCCGCACCATCGTCCTGACGGGATCTCGCGCACGCGACGACGGCTCGGTGGACGAGACCTCCGACTACGACGTCGAGGTGTTCACCACCGATCGTGCGAAGTACGAGACGCACGCCGGATGGATGGAAGAGATCGGCGACGTCTGGGTTTACCTGCCGGAGACGCGCGCCGATGACCGCTATCTGATGCGGCTCGTGGTCTTCGAGGGCGGGATGAAGCTTGACTTCGCTCTAGCGCCGACCACTGTGCTTGAGGAGATGGTCACCGAGCAGAAGCTGAACTCGCTGTACGAACGTGGCTATCGGGTCCTCTTGGACAAGGACGGTCTGGCTGCGCGGCTGCCCCGAGCCACCCATCGTCCGCCGATCGGGCGATCTCCGACCGAGGAGGAGTTTCGGGCGGTCGTCGAGGAGTTCTGGTTCGAGGCGTCGCACGTTCCGAAGTTGCTCCAACGCAATGAGCTATGGGTCGTGAAGACGCGCGACTGGACGATGAAGCTCCTGCTCCTGAAGATGATCGAGTGGCACGCCATCGCGACGAGGGGCGAGAGCTACGACGTCTGGCACATCGGGTCGCGAATGGAGAAGTGGGCAGCGCCGCAAGTGTGGGAGCGTCTCCATGCCGCGTTCGGTCGCTTCAACCCCGGTGACGTCTGGCCGACGCTGCTCGCGACAGCATCGCTGTTCCGGGATCTAGCGATCGAGACAAGCGAGAAGCTCGGCCACCGTTACCCGCACGACGTCGATCGCTCGATCAGCGGCTACATGAGGAAGTTCGAGGGAAGGTTTTGATGACTGCGACCGGGACGCTAGAGCTGCTCGCGTAGCTGCTCGAGCGCGCCCCAGCGTGGGTCCGAGTGCTCCTCCTCGTGCTCGTGCGGCTCGTCGTTCAGGTCCTTGCCGCACATGGGGCACAAGCCTGCGCAGTCCGGGTCGTGGAGGATCTGCACCGGCAGGTCGAGCACGAGCGCGTCGCGCGCCCAGGCCGAGAGGTCGAGGTTGTGGTCGGCGACGTACTCGGAGCGCAGCTCCTCGTCCGCGTCCGGGGCCGACGCGTGGTACTCGCGGGCCGAGACGCTGTGGTCGATCGCGGTGTCGCGCAGGCAGCGCTGGCACGGGCCGTGCAGCCGTCCGACGAAGGACAGCTCGAAGACGGTGCCCGTGGACGCCTGGGTGGCCCGAAGCTCGGCGGGGACCTGCTCGGGGACGGGGAGATAGCGCTGGCCGCCGAACTCGAGCGGCACGAGCTGCACCTCGACCTCGTCCTGAAACTGCTCGCCCGACCGGAGCTTCAACGCCCGAAGGTCGAAGCTGGTCATGCGGCCAGCGTAGCAGCGTCCTCCTCGAGCGCCGGCCGGGCCGCCGGCCGGCTTTGAGCGCGAACGATCAGCACAACGGACGCGACGATCGCCGCGCCTGCGAGCAGCACCCACGCGGTGATCGACTCCTCGAGGAAGACCGCGCCGAGGAGCACGGCGATCACCGGGTTGACGTACGCGTACGTGCCGACGAGCTCGGTCGGCGCGACCTGGAGCAGCCAGACGTAGCACGAGTACGCGACGATCGAGCCGAACGCGATCAGGAACGCGAGCGCGGCCCACGAGCGCGTCGAGACCGCCCCGACGTCGACCCGCTCGCCCGAGGCGAGGCCGATCACCGCAAGCAGCGCGCCGCCGGCGAGCATCTCCATCCCGGAGCCGAGCAGCAGGTTGGTCGGGAGCGCGGCGGTCCGGGCGTAGATCGAGCCGATCGCCCACGACATCGGCGCGAGCAGGCAGATGAACGCGCCGAAGAGGTCGATGTCGCCGCCGGGGTGGACGAGGAGCGCGATCCCAGCGAAACCGATCACGATCCCGAACACCGCCTGCGGGGCGAGCCGCTGACCGGTCGCCGCGAAGGCGGCCATCGCGAGCCAGAGCGGGATCGTCGCGACGATCAGCGCGGCGACGCCCGAGTCGATCCGCTGCTGCGAGACCGCGACCATCGCGTTCCCCCCGACGAGCAGGAAGCCGCCGATGACCGTCGCCGAGACCCAGTGACGGCGGGTCGGCCGCTCACGCGGGCGGAAGAGCGCGTACAGGATCGTCCCGGCCGCGAGGAACCGGATCGAGGCCATCAGGAAGGGCGGGATCGACTCGATCGCGAGCTCCATCCCGAGGTACGTCGCACCCCAGATGAGGTAGATCGCGCCGAGCGCGGCCCAGACTGCTGCTGTGGAAGCCCCTAGCCGGTGCGCCACGGGCCGCGTCGGTCGCGAGTGTCGGTCACACGCGAGTCCGCGCCGTAGCGAACGGCCAGCGGGCCGATCAGCAGGAGGAAGGCGAGGATCACTAGCTCCATGACACCCAGTATCGGCATCGGCTTCCATTAGGACAAATCGAGTTTTGGTACCTTTCCATCATGGATCCTGATCGTTGGCTCGGCGTCGAGCTTCGGCACTTGATCGCGCTGGAGGCCGTCTCCCGTGAGGCGTCGTTCGGCCGCGCCGCGGCCTCGCTCGGCTACACCCAGTCCGCGATCAGCCAGCAGATCGCCACGCTCGAGCGAATCGTCGGCGAGAAGCTCGTCGAACGGCCCGGCGGCCCCCGCAAGGTCTCCCTGACCGAGGCGGGCGAGCTGCTCCTCCGCCACGCCGAGGCGATCGTCTCACGGCTCTCGGCGGCCCGAGCGGACATGGACGCCCTGGGCAGCGGCCAGGCGGGCACGCTCCGCGTGGGCGTCTACCAGAGCATCGGCGAGCACATCCTCCCCACGCTCATGTCCCGCTTCGTCGAGGGCTGGCCGCGCGTCGAGGTCTCGCTCGAGGAGGCAGCGAACGACGTCGAGCTGCTCGGCCAGATCGAGCGCGGCGAGCTCGACCTGACCTTCGCCGACCTGCCGCTCCCCGAGGGGCCGTTCGAGCACGCCGAGGTGCTGCGCGACCCCTACGTGCTCGTCCTCGCTGCGGATGCGGACGATCCCGACACGACGACCCTCGCCGCGGCCGCCGGGCTCGACCTGATCGGCTTCCGGCACTGCCGCGGCCTGAACCAGCTCGAGACCTTCTCGCCCGAGCCGCTCCGCTTCGTCTTCCGCTCCGACCACAACGGGACCGTGCAGGGCATGGTCGCCGCGGGGTTCGGCGCCGCAGTCGTGCCGAGACTGACCGTGGACGAAGAGGACGAGCGCGTGCGCGTCGTCGAGCTGGACGACGTCCCGCCGCGCGTGATCGCAGCCGTCTGGCACCGCGACCGCCACCGAGGCGCTGCCTCGCGCGCCTTCGTCGAGCTCGCGCAACAAGTTTGCGCCGAGTTGACAGCGGAAAGTGCTGCGCACTTTCCGCTGTAGTTGGTCTGTGGCAGATCAGCCGCTGTAAGCCTCCCGGCCGGCAAAGCCGGCCTCCGGCGGCGAAGCAGAGACATCCACCGTCGTCAGAGACGGTGAGTCGCCGCGGAGGCGCGGCTCTGCCGCCCGGGAGCACCAACCGGCCGAAGGTTCCGCGCGCTTACCCGCGGAAAGTGCGCAGCACTTTCCGCGGCTTAGAAGTCTTCGTCCGGGCCCACGGTGGCGCCTGCCATCACGTGCTCCTGCGAGCGCTCGTGGAGCCGCTCGCGACCGCGCTTGACCGCGCTGAGGAACTTCTCCAGGTTGACCTCGAGCGTCGACAGAATCCCGTCGGCCCAGTCCTCCATCTCGAGCCGCGTCTCGCGTGCCTGCCGCCGCGCCTCGTCGACGATGTCCTGCGCCTGCCGCTCGGCCAGCTTGACGATCTCGGTCTGCGAAGCCTCGCGCACCGCCTGCTCGCGCGCCTCCGCCAACAACCGGTCGACCTCCCGCTTCGCCTCGGCCAGCATGTCCTGGCGCTCCTTGACGATCCACCGCGCCTGCTTGATCTCCTCGGGAATCGTCGCGCGCATCTGGTCGAGGATGTCGTAGATCTCCTCGCGGTCGATCCGCACCTGGTCGGTGAGGGGCACGGCCTTCGCGTTGTGCACGAGGTCGTCGAGCTTGTCGATCAGAACCAGTACGTCCATGGGCTAGAAGTCTACTCCTGGGGGTTCTCGGGGGTCCCTGGCCTGCCTTGCGGGTACAGCTCTGCGAACCGTCGCGCCACCGCCTCGGGCACGAGTTCGTCCACCTTTCCCCCGAAGGCGGCAATCTCCTTCACGCCGCTCGAGGACACGAAGCTCACCTGGGCGCTCGCCATCACGTAGACCGTCTCGATCTCGGGGGCGAGCATCCGGTTCAGCTGGTTCATCTGGAACTCCCACTCGAAGTCCGAGATCACGCGGAGGCCCTTGACGATCGCCTTCGCCTCCCACTTGCGGGCGAACTCGACGACGAGCTCCGAGAAGACGTCGACCTCCACGTTCGGCAGGTGCGAGAGCGCCTCGCGCAGGAAGCCGACGCGATCCTCGAGCGAGAAGAGCGGCGTCTTGTGGCGCGGCGCGCCGACGACGCCGACGACGACACGGTCGAAGATCGCGGACGCACGGGCGATCACGTCGACGTGGCCGAACGTCACGGGGTCGTACGACCCTGGGCAGATCGCGGTGATCATTCGAAGAGCGTCACGCGCGCCGAGCCGTACGTGCGAGACGTGCGCAGTTCGAGCGGGAGCTCGGGCTCGACGCGCGCGCCGGTCTCGACGACGACGAGGCCGCGCTCGGCGAGGACGTGCGGGAGATAGCGCGCGAGCATCGGCTCCAGGTCGGGGTAGAGGTCGTACGGCGGGTCGACGAGCACGAGATCGTACTTCCTGCCCGCGGACGCCTCCGCGGCGAGCGCTCGCACCGCGTCGTCGCGCACGATCCGCGCGCCCGTCAGGCGCAGCTTGGCGAGGTTCCGGTCGATCGTCTCCGCGGCCTGGCGGTCGGCCTCGACGAAGGTCGCGCTCTCGGCCCCGCGCGAGAGCGCCTCGAGCCCCATCGCGCCCGAGCCGGCGAAGAGGTCGAGCACCGTCGCGCCGTCGACCGGGCCGATCAAGTTGAACGCGTTCTCGCGCACGCGGTCGCTCGTCGGGCGGGTGTCTCGTCCCCTCGGCGCGGCGATCCGGTGGCCCCTGTGCGTCCCCGCGATGATCCGCACGCCTAGTGCCCCTCCAGGCAATACTGCAGGGGCACTAAGCGGTCGCGAAGCGCTTCTTCGCCCGTTCGCGCGCGCGCTCGGCCTCGCGCTCGCGGTCCTTCGGCGCGGCCGTCGTGACGAGCGCGTCGATCAGCCTGCGCGTCGCGTCGGAGACCTCGTCGACCGCGCGCACGAAGGCCGTTTCGTTCGCCTGCG
>Ga0214473_10007201_pt1 | contig 13231 bp, 16 predicted proteins | sample RVTome_7_FD_203509 | JGI IMG/M metagenome (GOLD analysis project Ga0214473, IMG submission 203509) | Soil microbial communities from uranium-contaminated site in the Upper Colorado River Basin, Wyoming, United States - RVT98D197 | ecosystem: Environmental > Terrestrial > Soil > Contaminated >...
GTGATCGGCGGGCTGTCCGGCATCTTCATGGCCTCGACCCCGGTGGACATCTTCCAGCACGACACGTACTTCATCGTGGCGCACATCCACTACGTGCTGTTCGGCGGCAGCCTGTTCGCCATCTTCGCGGCCATCTACTTCTGGTATCCCAAGATGTTCGGCCGGATGATGAGCGAGCGGCTGGGAAAGGTCCACTTCGTCCCCACGTTCATCTTCTACAACCTGACCTTCTTCCCCATGCACTTTCTGGGAATGACCGGGCATATGCGCCGGATCTACGATCCGACCCAGTACGAGTTCCTCCGGCCGTACCAGGGGACCAACCGCCTGATCACGATCAGCGCGTTCTTGCTGCTGGCGGCCCAGCTGCCGTTTATCTGGAACTTCTTCTGGAGCCTGCGGAAGGGCGCCACGGCGCCGTTGAACCCGTGGCGGGACAACGGGCTCGAATGGACCGTCCCGTCGCCTCCGCCGCACGGCAACTTCGCGACCACGCCCACGGTGCATCACGGGCCCTATGAGTTCAGCTCGCCGCTGACCACGGACGACTACCTGCCGCAGAATCAGGAGGTGCGACGATGAGTCACGCGGCCGCCGACGCCCACCTCCTCGAGCCGGGAGCAGGGGTCTATCACAAGAAGCTGGGCATGTGGGTGTTCCTGGCTTCCGAAGTGATGTTCTTCACCGCGCTGATCGGGTCGTACATCATCCTGCGGTTCGGCGCGGCGGAGTCGTGGCCGGTGCCGTCCACCGTGCTGAACATCCCGGTCACCGCGCTCAACACGTTCATCCTGATCTGCTCCTCGGTGTCGATGGTGAAGGCCTACGCCGCCGCGGTCGAGGGGGACCAGAAACGGCTGCGAGTCTGGCTGCTGGTGACCGTGATCGGCGGCGCCACGTTTGTGGGCGTGCAAGTCTTCGAGTACACCCACCTCATCCACGAGCACTTCCTGCCGTCGTCCGGCCTCTTCGGTTCGACGTTCTACACGATGACGGGATTCCACGGGTTCCACGTGACTATGGGCGTGATCTGCATGGCGTGGGTCACGATCCAGGCGTTCCGCGGCCGGTACACCAGGGAGCACTACCATGGGGTCGAGGTGATCGGGCTGTACTGGCACTTCGTGGACCTGGTCTGGATCATCCTGTTCACCATCGTCTACCTGATCTGAGGCGCGCATGGAGAGCACGGAGCACAAGCACCCCAACTACATGGCCGTCTGGGCCGTGCTGTTCGTCATGACGGTGGTCGAGGTCGGGGTGGCGATGCTGAGCCACATCCCCCGGGCCCTCCTGGTCCTGGCCCTCGTCGGCCTGGCCATCTGGAAGGCCCTGCTGGTGGCCATGTACTTCATGCACCTGAAATTCGAGCCACGCCGGCTGCTGTTCGTGGTGCTGGCGCCGCTGCCGCTGGCGGTCATCCTCGTGGTCATCGTGATGCAGGAGTTCCCCGGATGACCGCGGGAGTCGCGCTGCGGCGGGCCGCCGCGAGCCTGGGCCTGGCCGCGGCCCTGCTCGCCGGCGCCGCGACGGCCGCGGCGGCCTGCCCCTCCTGCAAGGCGGCGCTGGACACGTCGGACCGCTGGCAGACGGCGTTCAACGCCAGCGTGCTGTTCATGATGTCGATGCCGTTCGCGGTGGTGGCCGTGGTCGCCGGTGCCGTTTACCGGGCGAACCGCCGCAAGCGGCGGGGCGAGGCGTCGGAGAATGCGCCCCCGGCCGCATGATCGGCTTCCACCGGGTCCTGATCGGCACGGCGATCCTGTTCTTCACGATGTTGGCGTTCTGGGAGCTGAGCATCTACACCGGCGGTGGGGGCGGGCGCTGGACCCTCCCGCTGGCCGTCGGATCGGGTGCCGCCGCCGCCGGGCTGGGCTACTACCTTAAGAACCTGAAACGATTCTTGGGACGGTGAGGCGGGGCGACTGTTTGTGGGTGCTGTGAGCTGTGAGCTGTATTACGGCGCGGTTTGTCGGCAATCGAAACATGTGAATTGGGATTCACAGCTCACAGCTCACACCCCTGACGGCTGACAAATCGACGAGGAAACTGAATGACGACGACGCAGATTCCCACTGGCACGGTGCGAGTTTTGGACGGGGTGGCCCGCTGGACCCGGGACGGCGAGGTCCGGGAGTTCGCCCTCAAGGAGCTGCCCGAGCCGTTCACCACCTGGCAGGTGAACTACAAGCGCAGCATCTACGACGCCATCGAGCAGGACAACTACATCCGCTTCAACGCGGGCCATCTGCCCGTGGTCGGGACCTGGGACGCCGAGGGGCTGGTGCCCAACCTGGCCAACAAGGGCGTGGGCTTCACCCCGAGGGACGAGCACCTGCCCCGGTATCTCGACTTGGTGGAATCGGCGGTGGAGAAGATCCGGGCGCTCCCGCCCCACGCGGTGGACGAGACCCGGGCGCTCCGGGTGGCCACGGCGCGGGCCGTGTATGCCACGCCCGAGCATCTCGACTGGAGCCGCCTGGGCCTGCTCGAGATCTTCGAAGGCGCCACGTACCGGAACCTGGCCCGCCACCCCTTCGCCTCAGTGCTGTGGACCGGCGATTCGCCGGTGTTCGTGAGCTTCCAGGCCGACTGCATCGTCGAGATCATCTCGACCGACGATCCGCGCTACCGGTTCGCCTGGGCCATGCGGCGCCTCTTCGAGTACGAGCCGTTCCACGTGGTGCAGACCATCTTCCCCTACGCGTACCTCTTCTGGATCACCGACTGGCACGACAAGACGCCCCGGCGCCGCTACAAGTAGCGGCGCGGCGCGACGACCTGGCCGCGCTGCTGGCGCACGCGGCCCCGGTGTGGCTGGTGGGCGATACCAGCCAGCTGTGGGAAGGCTGGCTCGAACGCGTGCCGGTGGCGCAGCTGGCGGCCGACGACCCGGCCCCCCGGTCCGTGCTGATCGGGGTGGCGGCGCGGCTGGGTCTCCCCCTCCTGCTCGAATCGCCCGGCGACGTGATCCCGCTTCCCGCCGGGAGCGCGGCCCGGCACCGGCCGGCGACGGCGGCCGCGGGGGCCTCGCACTTCGATCCCTATAGCGTGGCGTTTCGCTGCCGGGCGCGCGGTGACGAGCCCGACTACCGGACCGTGCTCCGCTACCTGCGGCATGGCTGGATGATGCTCGAAGAGATGGACCGCCTGCTGGAAGACGTGCTGCCGCGGTTTACCCGTGAGACCATCGCCCAGGACCCCGCCGAGTTCCGGCGGCAGTACCGCGGGCTCTGTCAGATGTGGCGGGCGGAACGGTTGGGCGGTTGAACGGTTCAACCGCCCAACCGCTCAACCGCTCAACCGCCTACTGCGGCACCCGAACCCGCACCAGGCGCGATCCCGGCTGCGGTGGGCTGGGATTGTAGATCCGGAGCGAGACCACCTCGCCCGGCCGGACGTTGCGCAGGGCCGCCTCGAACTCCTGCACCGTCCGCACCCGCTGCCCGTTGATGTGGGTGACGACGTCGCCGAACCCGCACTGCGGGCCCTGGGGGCACAGCTGGCCCTGGGCCGGACTTTCCAGATCCACCTCGGTCACGAGCGGGCCGATGTTCGCCTCGCCCAGCTGCGACCGTGCCTGGCCGGTGACCGCGGTGACCGTGATGCCGAGCTTGCTCTTGTGGTCGGCGGCGTTCACCGGCTCGGTGTCTTCCCGCTCCCGGCCGGCGATCAGGCGGTCGGTCGGCGCCTCGGTCAGCCGCACGGTGAAGGTGTGGCGGGCGCCGCCGCGCCGGACCACCGTGACCTTGACGGTCTCGCCCGGCCGCTTGAAGCCCACGGCCTGCTGGAGCTGCGCCACGTACTCGACCGGCTTCCCGTCCAGCTCGACGATCAGGTCCTCCGGCTGGATTCCGGCCGCCTTGGCCGGGCTGTCGTCGCCGGAGTAGTCCACCACGACCACGCCCCGGATGTCGTTGACGCCGGTGTAGGCCGCGTCCGGCTCGGTCGCGTCCCGAATCTGGATTCCCAGCACCGCGCGGCGGACCCGCCCATCGGCGATCAGCTGGTTGGCCACGTTCCGCGCCAGGTTCACCGGAATGGCGAACCCGTAGCCCTGGTAGAACCCGTTCTCGCTGGCGATGGCGGAGTTGATCCCGACCACCTGGCCGCGGACGTTCACCAGCGGACCGCCGGAGTTGCCCGGATTGATCACCGCGTCGGTCTGAATGAAGTCCATGATGCTGTAGTCCGACTGGCGGAGCCCGCCCAGCAGGCGGCCCTTGGCACTCACGATGCCGGCCGTCACGGTGAAGGAGAACGCCTCGCCCAGGGGGTTGCCGATGGCCAGGACCCACTCCCCGACCCGCACCGAGTCCGAGTTCCCCAGGGACAACGCGGGGAGGTTCTGGGCGTCGATCTTGATCACCGCGACGTCCGTCTCAGGATCGCGGCCCACCACCTCGGCCTTGAATTCCCGCTTGTCGAACAGCCGTACCCGGAGCGAGGTGGCGCCTTCCACCACGTGGTTGTTGGTGATGATGTGCCCGTCTTTCGAGATCAGGAACCCGGTGCCGGTGCCGCGACGGAGCCGCGGTCCCTGGTCCGGGACCCGGAAGAAGTCCTCGAATCCCCGGGGCACCTGGACCCGGTCCTGGCCGCCCTGCTCCACGGCCTGGGCCTGGATGAACACCACGGCCGGCCGGATCATCTCGGCCACCGCCGTGAAGGACTCGCTCAAGTCGGCCAGGGGGCGGGCCGCCGCTGGGACGGGCGCCGCCTGCGGCGCGGCCAGCGCCTCGATCGCCGAGGACTGCTGCTGCGCCGCGGCCGTCCGGGGCGCCTGCCGGGCCGTCCCCACGACCGCGGCGGCCAGCGCCACGGTGAGCGTCACCAATCCCCCGAACTTCAGCCATTCGCGTGTGCGGGCCATTTTTCTTCAACCTCTCGTCTCGTTAGATCAGCGTGCGTAGGCCCAGCTATACCCCGGGCCCTTGGCGAGTTCCGGGGGTGAGCTGTGAGCTGTGAGCTGTGAACCCCAGCGCACAGCTCACAGCTCACAGCTCACTTCTTATCGTCATCCACCACTTCGTAGTCCGCCTCGACCACGTCGTCGGGCTTCGTCTCCCCGGCCGCACCCGGCTGCGGGCCCGCGCCGGCGTCTCCCGCGCCGCCCTCGGACGACGACTGGGCGCGCGCGGACTCGTAGAGCGAAGTGCCGGCGGCCGAGTAGGCCTGCGACAGCTCGTCCAGCGCCTTCTGGATCGCGTCGGGGTCGCCCGCCCGGAGCGCCTGCTTGGCCGACTCCACTGCCTGATTGAGCCGCTCCTTGTTGGTGGTGTCCAGCCGGTCGGCCCATTCCTTGGAGTTCTTCTCCACCTCATAGACCAGCGCGTCGAGCCGGTTCCGGCGCTCGATCTGCTCGCGTCGCGACTTGTCGTCGGCCGCGTGCTGCTCGGCCTGCTTCACCATCCGATCGACCTCGGAATCCGACAGGCCGCTGGTGCCCTCGATCCGGATCTTCTGCTCCCGGTTGGTCGCCTTGTCCTTGGCCGAGACGTGCAGGATCCCGTTGGCGTCGATGTCGAACGTCACCTCGACCTGGGGCATGCCGCGCGGCGCGGGCGGAAGCCCGGTGAGCTGGAACCGGCCCAGCGTCCGGTTGTCCTGCGCCATCTGCCGCTCGCCCTGCAGCACGTGGATCTCCACCGTGGTCTGACTGTCTTCGGCGGTGGAGAAGATCTCCGATTTCTTGGTCGGGATCGTCGTGTTCCGCGGGATGAGCACCGTGGTGACGCCGCCCAGGGTCTCGATCCCCAGCGACAGCGGGGTCACGTCCAGCAGCAGGATGTCCTTCACCTCGCCCGCCAGGACGCCGCCCTGAATGGCCGCGCCGATCGCCACCACCTCGTCCGGGTTCACGCCCTTGTGCGGATCCTTGCCGAAGAAGCCCTTCACGATCTCCTGGACCTTGGGGATCCGGGTCGAGCCGCCCACCAGGATCACCTCGTCGATCTCGGACGGCTTGAGGCCCGCGTCCTTCAGCGCCTGCTCCATGGGCGGCAGCGTGCGCTGGATCAGATCGTCCACCAGCTGCTCGAACTTGGCCCGGGTGAGGGTCACGTTCAGGTGCTTGGGGCCCGACTGGTCCGCCGTGATGAACGGCAGGTTGATCTCGGTCTGGGTGGTGGTGGACAGCTCCATCTTCGCCTTCTCGCCGGCCTCCTTGAGCCGCTGGAGCGCCATCGCGTCCTTCGAGAGGTCGATGCCCTGGTCCTTCTTGAACTCGTCCACCAGCCAGCGGATCACCCGGTCGTCGAAGTCGTCGCCGCCCAGGTGCGTGTCCCCGTTGGTGGACTTGACCTCGAACACGCCTTCGGCCAGCTCGAGCACGGAGATGTCGTAGGTGCCGCCGCCCAAGTCGAAGACCGCGATCTTCTCTTCCTTCTTCCGGTCCAGCCCGTAGGCCAGCGCCGCCGCGGTCGGCTCATTGATGATGCGCAGCACGTCGAGCCCGGCGATCTTGCCGGCGTCCTTGGTGGCCTGGCGCTGGGCGTCGTTGAAGTAGGCCGGGACCGTCACCACCGCCCGTTCGACCTTGTAACCCAGGTAGTCTTCCGCGGTCTGCCGCATCTTCTGGAGGATCATGGCCGAGATCTCGGGCGGCGAGTACTGCTTGGCCTGAATGTCCACCACCGCCATGTTGCTCTTCCCCGCCATGACCTTGTACGGCACCCGCTTCATCTCTTCGGTGACCTCATCGGTCCGGCGGCCCATGAACCGCTTGATGGAGAACACCGTGTTCTTGGGGTTGGTCACCGCCTGCCGCTTGGCGACCTGACCCACCAGCCGCTCCCCATCCTTGGTAAAGGCCACCACTGACGGCGTGGTCCGCCCGCCCTCCGAATTGGGGATGACGACGGGATCCCCGCCTTCCATCACGGCCACCACGGAATTGGTGGTCCCCAGGTCGATCCCGATGACTTTCTGCGCCATGGTGGCCTCTCAGACTGGTATGGATGCGTAGTGCGCGTAGTGCGTCGCCCGGGGCTGGGAGCAAGCCATGTGCCGGGAAATGGTGCCAAAATGACAGAACGGGGCGGCCCAGGACCGCCTATATTCCCAGTCGATGTTCCCCTACAAGGACGAAAACCCAACCTACCTGACCCCCGTGGTCACCCTCGCCGTCATAGCGGTCAACGTGGCGGTATGGCTTCTGATACAGGGAGCCGGGACCATGCCGGCCCTGCCGCGGTCGGTTTGCGAGCTGGGCCTGATCCCGGGCGAGCTGCTCGGCCGGGTGCCCCCCGGGTACTCTGTTCCGGTGGGGCCGGGGGTGGCCTGCGTGGTCGGGGACCAGGCCAACTGGGTCACGCCGGTGTCGTCCATGTTCCTGCACGGTGGGTGGTTCCACCTGCTCGGCAACATGTGGTTCCTGTGGGTGTTCGGGAACAACATCGAGGACGCGATGGGCCACGCGCGGTTCGCGGCCTTCTACCTGGTTTGCGGGCTGATCGCGGCCGTGGCCCAGGTGCTGGCCGACCCCGCGTCCGCCGTCCCCATGGTGGGGGCGTCCGGCGCCATCAGCGGGGTGATGGGGGCGTACCTGGTGCTGTACCCCAAAGTCCGGGTGCACACGCTGGTCTTCCTGGGGTTCTTCATCACCCGGTGGACCTTGCCGGCCTGGGTGATGCTGCTCTACTGGGCCGTGATCCAGCTGCTCGGAACCCTGCCGTCCCTCGCGGGCGTGGAGGCGGGTGGGGGCGTGGCCTTCATGGCCCATCTGGGCGGCTTCGCGGCGGGATTGCTGCTGATCAAGCTCTTTGCCCGGCCGGAGTTCGTGCGGCGCCACCGGCGGCCCGCGATGGTTGTCGGATAGCGGCGGGGCCCGCCGAGGTCAGACCCGCTTCCCTTCGCTCCGCTCGGCGCCGTGACCCGGCTCGCCGAGATCCGGCAGCGCCGCGGCCTCACCCAGGAAGCCCTGGGCAGTGCTGTGGGCGCCCCTTCCTGCTTTAGCCGCCTGCCCCTCTTGATTCTTGATCGTAATAGGTGCTCGAAATCGCCGATGTGCACTTCCGAGGGGGAGTGGGGCGCGTTTCGCGGGGGGTGGGGTGGGCGGAGCCGCTGGTCCGCGGCTTCAGCCGCCGTTCTCTTTTCTCGCCCTATCGCTCGTCCTCGACGGCCGGATCGCTCGCGAGGGCGGCCAGGATCTGTTCCTTCAAGTCCGGTATCCGCTCGGTGACGGCGACCCAGACGATGTCCGGATCGATGTCGAAATAGCCATGGACCAGGTGGTGGCGCATGCCCGTGATCGCACGCCACGGCACGTGGGGATGACGGGAGCGAAACTCCTCCGACAGGCTTGCTGCAGGCTTCGCCGATGATCTGGAGTTGGTGGACCATCCACACCTGCGTCCGCTCATCGTCATCAAAGGACGCCCGTGAGGCCGGGAGGTATCGTTCGAGACGGTCGATGGCGTCGACGACGTCGAGGAGCCAGGCCCGATCCGATCGCATCGATCCGCCTTTTCGTCAGACCGGAACGGCTTCACGCAGCACGCGATCACGCACCCGCGGCCGCAGGCCCCGCTCCGTCACCACGTCAACCCGGCGGCCGAACAGATCTTCCAGATCGACGATCAGGCCACCGAGATCAAAGAGGCTTCGACCCGGAGCCAGGCGCACCAGGATGTCAATATCGCTCTCCTCGTCAGCCTCCCCCCGCGCCACGGACCCGAACACGCGCACGTCCGTCGCACCGTGTTTGGCGGCCAGTCGGAGCACCTCTGCACGGTGCTGCTGGAGGAGATCGGTGACGGTCATGGGGTTCTGCCGCCGAGGGACGGTGCGAAAGCTACTCCGGGAGAGCCGACTCGCCAACGGTGGGGACGTTCCCAGAACTCCACGAAGCCCGACTTCATGGAGCACCTCGTGACCGGCGGATCGGCCGCTACGTCGTACAGCGGTACTGCGCGTTACGGCGGACGGGGAAGGGGTGGGACGGGCTGAATGAAGGGACGGTGATGCCGGGGTGAAGCTCTTGCCCTCCGTATGAATACCCTACTACTTGTGGTAGTCGTTCCCCTACCACAAGTGGTAGTCAGAATCTGTACACTCCCTGGAGTGCCTAACAGTTGAGCTGGGTGAGCCCGGCTCCGACAGCCCCGCGGTCGCTCCACCGGGGGATACTGCCCGTTCAGACCCGCTTCCCTTCGCTCCGCTCGGCGCCGTGCTTGATGCTCTTGCCCTCCACCATGAACACCACGTCCTCGGCCACGTTGGTCGCCAGGTCGGCCACGCGCTCGAGGTTCCGGCTCACCAGAAACAGCTCCATGGCGGCGCCGATCGTGTGCGGGTCTTCGGCCATGTGGGTGATGAGGATCCGGAACATCGAGCGATGGAGCGCGTCCACGAAGTCGTCCCGGCGGCAGACCGCCCGCCCGGCGTCGGCGTCGCCCCGGACGAAGGCGTCCAGGGCCTGCGCCATCATCTCCCGCGCCGCGCGCCCCATCTCCACCAGCTCGGGCTCGGGGGTAATGGGCCGCTCCTCGGCCAGGCGCTTGGCGCTGATCGAGATGTTGACCGCGTGGTCGCCCACCCGCTCCAGGTCGTTCGAGATCTTCAGGGCCGAGAGCACCAGGCGCAGGTCCTTGGCCATGGGCTGGTGCAGGGCCAGCAGGTTGGTGACCATCTCCTCGATCTCGATCTCGAGCGCGTCGATGGCCCGGTCTTCCTGGATGACGCGTTCGGCCGCCGCGGCGTCGCGGGCCAGCACCGCGTGGACGGCCCGGTCGAGCGCATCCTGGGCCTGGCTGGACATCTGGAGCAGGCGGTCCTTGAGGCGGGCCAGCTCGTCGTGAAAATGGCGATGGGGGGCGCCGGTCATCCGAATCTCCCTGTGACGTACGCTTCCGTCCGTCGTTCGCGCGGCGCGGTGAAGAGGCTCTCGGACGGGCCGAACTCCACCAGGTCTCCAAGATAGAAGAACGCGGTCTCGTCCGCGATGCGCGCCGCCTGATGGAGGTTGTGGGTCACGATCACGATCGTCACCTCGCGCTTGAGCTCGACCAGCAGCTCCTCGATCCGCTGCGTGGCGATGGGGTCGAGCGCCGAGCAGGGCTCGTCCAGCAGCAGGACCTCGGGATCGTTGGCCAGGGCCCGCGCGATGCAGAGCCGCTGCTGCTGGCCGCCGGACAGGCTGGTGCCGAAGTCGTCCAGCCGGTTGGCGACCTCGTCCCAGAGGGCGGCGCGCTTGAGCGCGTGCTCCACCCGGTCGGGCAGCTCGCCTTCCCGCACCAGGCCGTTCACCCGCGGCCCGTACGCCACGTTGTCGAACACCGACTTGGGGAACGGGTTGGGCTTCTGGAACACCATGCCGATCCGGCGGCGGAGCGCCACCACGTCGATCCCCGGCTGGTAGACCGACTGGCCGGAGAGCCGGACGTCGCCCGCGTGCCGCGTGTCGGGCAGCAGCTCGTTCATCCGGTTGATGGACCGGAGCAGGGTGCTCTTGCCGCACCCCGATGGCCCGATGAAGGCCGTGATCTTCCGGGAGGCCACGCTCAGCGTGATATCGCGGAGCGCCTGCTTGCGCCCGTACCAGAAGCTGAAGCCGGCGAGGTCGAGCGCGGAGGTCATCCGAACCGCCCGGTGAGATAGGCCTCGGTCCGCTCTTCGCGCGGGGCCGTGAACATGCGGGCGGTCTCATCGTGCTCGACCATCTCGCCCAGGTAGAAGAACGCGGTGAAATCCGACACCCGGGCGGCCTGCTGCATGTTGTGGGTGACGATCACCACCGTGAACTCGCGCTTGAGCTCCTGCACCAGCTCCTCGATGGACTGGGTGGCGAGCGGATCGAGGGCGGAGGTGGGCTCGTCCAGGAGCACGACGTCGGGCCGCGGGGCGATGGCGCGCGCGATGCACAGGCGCTGCTGCTGGCCGCCCGACAGGGCGAGCGGGCTGGCCCGGAGGCGGTCCTTCACTTCGTCCCACAGCGCGGCCCCGCGAAGCGCCCGCTCCACCGCCTGGTCGGTCTCGCTCCGGGTCGCCCGGCCGTTCACCGAAAGCCCCGCCGCCACGTTCCGGTAGATGGTCATGGTGGGGAACGGGTTGGGCTGCTGGAACACCATCCCGATCCGGCGGCGGATGGCGACGGCGTTCGCCTCGGGGGCGTAGATGTCGTAGCCGTCGAGCAACACGTGGCCCCGCACCGTGGCGCCGGGCGCCAGCTCGTGCAGCCGGTTCAGGCACCGGAGGAAGGTGCTCTTGCCGCAGCCGGACGGGCCGATGATGGCCGTGACGGTGTTGGGGGGGAACGCCAGGGTCACGTCCTTCACGGCCGCGGTGCCGCCGTAGAGGGCGGTGAGCTGCTCGGCGCGGAGCCGGCTCCGGCGCTCAGCCATCGCGGAATCGGGTCCGGGTGACGAATCGGGCCAGCAGGCCGAACACCAGTACGATGGACATCAGCACCAGCGCCGCCCCCCACGCCAGGCGGTGCCACTCCTCGAACGGTCCCGTGGCGAATACGTAGATCTGGAGCGACAGCGTCTGCATGGGTTGCAGGACGTTGGTGCGGAAGTTGAGGTTCCCGAGCGCCGTGAACAGGAGTGGCGCGGTCTCGCCGGCGATGCGCGCCACGGCCACCAGCCCGCCCGTCACGATGCCCGGCCAGGCCGCCCGTACCATCACCTGGGCCGTGGCGCGCCAGCGCGGGAACCCCAGCGCCAGCGCGGCCTCCCGCAGGGAGTGCGGCACCAGCCGAACCATTTCCTCGGTCGTGCGGGTCACCATGGGGACCATCAGGATGGCGAGGGCGATCGCCCCGGCCAGCGCCGAGAAGTGGCCCATGGGGCGCACCACGAGCATCCAGACGAACACGCCCACGATCACCGACGGGGTGCCGGTCAGGACGTCCGCCAGGAACCGCACCAGCACGCCGAACCGGCCGTTTCCGTACTCGGCCAGGTAGACGCCGGCCCCGATCCCGACGGGCAATCCCAGGCCCGCGCCCACGCCCACGATGATCAGCGTCCCGACGATCGCGTTGGCGACGCCGCCGCCCGTGTCGCCGGCGGCGGCGGGGGTCTTGACGAAGAAGTCCCAGTTGAGGCTCGAGGCGCCGCGGACGACCAGGTCACCGAAGATGGCGAACAGCGGCAGGAGGGCGAGGACGGCGCACAGCACCGTGGCACCGGTCATGACCCGGCTCAGCAGCCGCCGGCGCGTCATCAGGGAGATCATATTGCCCGGCTTCCCACGGCGCTGCCCCGCGCCACGCGCCACACCAGCAGCCGGGCCAGCGCGTTGACCACGACCGTGACGCCGAACAGCACCAGCCCGACCTCGAAGAGCGCGGCCCGCTGCAGGCCCGCGGCCTCGTTGAACTCGTTGGCGATCACGGCCGCCATGGTGATGCCGGGCTCCACCAGCGAGGCCGAGAGGTCGTGGCGGTTGCCGATCACCATCACCACGGCCATGGTCTCGCCCAGGGCGCGCCCCAGCCCCAGCACGATGGCGCCGAGCACGCCGGCCCGTCCGTAGGGGAGCACCGCGGACCACACGGCCTCCCACCGGGTGGCGCCCAGGGCCAGGGCGGCCTCGCGCTGCGACGGGGGCACGGCGGCCAGCACTTCGCGACTCACCGAGCTGATGTACGGCAGGATCATGATGGCGAGGATCATGCCGGCCGCGAGCATCGAGTTGCCGAAGAACGTCCCCGAAAACAGCGGCGTCCAGCCCAGCACCGCTTGGAGCGGCGGCACCACGTAGGCGCGGAGCAAGGGGATGAGGACGAAGATCCCCCACAGGCCGTACACTACACTGGGAATGGCGGCGAGCAGCTCGACCAGGGTTCCCACGGGACGGCGCAGCCAGCCCGGCGCGAACTCGGTCAGGTAGATGGCGACGCCCAACGCCAGCGGCACGGCGAGCACCAGGGCCAGGAGTGACGACAGCAGGGTGCCAAGAATCATCGGGGCCGCGCCGTACACGTTGGCGACCGGGTCCCAGGTGGAGCTGGTGAGGAAGCGGACGCCGAACGCCCGGATGGTGGGCCAGGCCGAGACCGCCAGCCGGCCCACCAGGGCCAGGAAGAGCAGGGGAATGACGGCCGCGAACGCCGTGAGCGTGGCCTTGAACACGGCGTCGCCCCAGCCGATGCGGCTCGACTGGGGCGACGTCCGGTCGGAACTGCGCCGGTCCATGCCGGGGAGGGGGCCGGTGGTCAGTCCTCGGCCGGCCAGACGGGGGTGCCGTTCGCGGTTACCGCGCGCAGCCGGGCTTCGATCCACGG
>Ga0214473_10007202_pt1 | contig 13230 bp, 12 predicted proteins | sample RVTome_7_FD_203509 | JGI IMG/M metagenome (GOLD analysis project Ga0214473, IMG submission 203509) | Soil microbial communities from uranium-contaminated site in the Upper Colorado River Basin, Wyoming, United States - RVT98D197 | ecosystem: Environmental > Terrestrial > Soil > Contaminated >...
TGGATGACTCCTCGGACGGTACGTCTCCACGCAACTCGGACAAACGGAGAGCGGACGCTCCGCTGGATGGCGGCTCTCGCACCAGAAGCAGCTCGCGAGCCGTGACGCCTCGTGCACGATTTCCGATGCGCGGTCCACGAAGTCTCCGCCTTGGTTCTGTTCCATGATTGCCTCGTAGGCGTACCCAGCCTGTCATGCACGCATTCGCCGAGGGACCGGCCTACATCTCCATGTCGCCCATGCCGGGCATGCCGCCCATCGAGCCCGCGCCGCCCTTCGGCTTCTCGGGCTTCTCCGTGATCAGCGCCTCGGTCGTGAGCAGCAGCGACGCCACGCTGGCGGCGTTCTGGAGCGCTGCGCGGACGACCTTGGTGGGGTCGATGACCCCGCCCTCGACGAGATCCTCGTACACTTCGGTCGCCGCGTTGAAGCCGAAGGCGCCGCGACCCTCCTTGACCTTCTGCACGACGATCGATCCCTCGATCCCGGCGTTTCCGGCGATCCAGCGCAGCGGCTCCTCGATCGCGCGGCGCACGATCTTCACGCCGGCGCGCTCCTCCTCCAGCAGGAGGCTCTCCTCGAGGCCGTCGAGCGCGCTCTGCGCGCGGAGCAGCGCCACGCCGCCCCCCGGCACGATGCCCTCCTCGATCGCGGCCCGCGTCGCGTGCAGCGCGTCCTCCACGCGGGCCTTCTTCTCCTTCATCTCGGTCTCGGTGGCCGCTCCCACCTTGAGCACCGCCACGCCGCCCGCGAGCTTCGCCAGCCGTTCCTGGAGCTTCTCCCGGTCGTAGTCCGAGGTGGTCGCCTCGATCTGCCTGCGGATCTCGCTGCAGCGGGCGTCGATGTCCTTCTTCGAGCCCGCGCCTTCGATGAGCGTGGTGTCGTCCTTGTTGATCACGACCTTCTTGACGCGACCCAGGTCCTTGACCGTCACGTTCTCGAGCTTGAGGCCGAGATCCTCGGCGATCACCCGACCGCCCGTCAGGATCGCCATGTCCTGGAGCATCTCCTTGCGGCGATCGCCGAAGCCGGGCGCCTTCACGGCCGCACAGCGCAGCGTGCCCCGGATCTTGTTCACGACGAGGGTCGCCAGCGCGTCTCCCTCGATGTCCTCGGCCACGATCAGGATCGGCTCGGCCTGCTTCGAGACCTGCTCGAGGAGCGGCAGGAGGTCCTTCATGCCGCTGATCTTCTTCTCGTGGAGGAGCACCAGCGCGTCTTCGAGGACCACCTCCATGCTCTCGGCGTCGGTCACGAAGTAGGGCGAGAGGTAGCCGCGGTCGAACTGCATGCCCTCGACCACGTCGAGGGTGGTCTCGATGCCCTTGGCCTCCTCGACGGTGACGACGCCCTCCTTGCCGACCTTCTCCATCGCCTCGGCGAGGATCCTGCCGATCGTCTCATCCCCGTTGGCGGAGATCGTGCCCACCTGGGCGATCTCCGCGGTGGTGCGCGTCTTCTTGGACTGCTTGCCGAGGTGCTCGACGATGACGGCCACGGCCTTGTCGATCCCTCGCTTCAAGTCCATCGGGTTCATCCCCGCGGCGACCATCTTGCTTCCCTCGCGGAAGATGGCCTGCGCGAGCACGGTGGCGGTGGTCGTGCCGTCGCCGGCCACGTCCGAGGTCTTGCTCGCCACCTCGCGCACCATCTTCGCGCCGAGGTTCTCGAAGGGATCCTCGAGCTCGATCTCCTTCGCCACCGTGACGCCGTCCTTGGTGACGGTGGGGGATCCCCAGCTCTTCTCGATCAACACGTTGCGGCCCCTGGGGCCGAGCGTCACGCGCACGGCGTGGGTAAGCTGGTCGACGCCCCGAAGCAGCCGCTCCCGGGCGTCCTGTGCATATCGGATCTGCTTTGCTGACATGATTCGACCCTCCTACTCGAGCACCGCGAGGACGTCGTCCTCGCGAATGATCAGATGCTCGTCGCTTGCGACCTGGATCTCGGTGCCGGAGTACTTTCCGAAGAGCACCCGGTCCCCCTTGTGCACGTCGAGCGGACGCAGCTTGCCATCTTCACCGACTTTCCCTTTGCCCACCGCGACGACCGTGCCCTCCATGGGCTTCTCCTTGGCGGTGTCCGGGATGATGAGTCCACCCTTGGTCCTCTCCTCTTCCTCGATGCGCTTCACGAGGATCCGGTCGTGCAACGGTCTCAGCTGCATGGCTTTCGGCTTCATGGCTCGACTCTCTCCTTCAGTGGTCCCCCGCTCGAACGGGGCGGGATTCTCTGGGTCGCAGTCGCTTCGGAGCGGTCGGCGGACTCGGCATCTGCTTCGCAGCTCGCTGCGGCCGCCTGACCCGGATCTGCTAAAGATACGCAGGATGCGAAAAATGTCAAGCGATCATGCAGAACGCTTGATCACTCAAGCATTTTCGCCATACTGGGGCGTATGAGGGACGGCGGCAAACGACCCCGGCGCAAGGGCTCCCCCTTCGTAGGGCGGCCCAACGCGCTCGGCGGCCTGCTGGCCGATCTGCGTACGGCCAAGGGACTCTCACTCCGGCAGGTCGAAGAGGCCACGGACAAGGCGGTCTCGAACGCCTACTTGAGCCAGCTCGAGAAGGGGAAGATCCGAAAGCCCTCGCCCAACGTGCTGCACAGCCTGGCGGCGGTCTACGCAGTGCCTTACGAGGCGTTGATGGAGAAGGCCGGCTATCTGTTGCCGTCCGAGGGCAGCAAGGCCGCGCGTCGGAGCAGGCTCGGCGCCTTCGCGATCGACGATCTGACCGCCGAAGAAGAGGAAGAGCTCCTCAAGTACCTGGCGTTCATCCGCTCCCGCAACTCAGCGTCATGAACCTGGAGCACGGCAGGGCGGAATCTTCTCCCCAGTGTTCGCGAGAACGGGCGCGTGCTCCTGGCCGCAGACCGGAACAGGGTCCAGGCGGTCGGGGAGGAGAGCAAGATCACGCTCGCCATCGGTGCGCTTCGACGAAGAGCGGGTCGCGAGCCGCTCGATCTCGGGGATCCCGAAGCGGGCGGGGCGGATCGGCGCATGTGGGGTGGCGATGCGAACCGGAGCGCGACCTCGCGCCCGTCGCCGCGATAGGCTCCGGCGGCTTGGCTGGCAAGCTCTGTCGCCGGGACGTGTCGACTCTATCGTGTGTCGTCGAGCTCGGCTGAGCGCTTCGTCCACCGACGTCCGAGTCCGCCAGGACGACCCTGTGAGGGGAGGACTTGCGAAGGAGCAACCCGAGACCTAGGGTCCACAGTGACTGAGGCTAACAGTCGGCAGGCACTAGACAGGTTTGGCAAGCGTTTCGGAGCGTGAGGGATCCCCCCCCAATCTCTCCAGCTGGCCAGCCGTCAGGATCGCTGCTGTCGAGATCCCGCCCACCAGTAGCCCCACCCACAATAGGGTCCTGTCCGTGCGGACGTTCCGCACGGAGACGGACGATCTGCGCGGACGGTCTGCGCGGAGCCGCAGGGTGTGTCTCTGGGGAGTCGTCATGCAAGGCAGACCGGGAGGAGATCTCGTCTCCAAGTCGGAGTCCGATCGCGACTGGATGCGTTCGCGAGGGACGGGAGTGAAGCAGCGCAACGTACACGTTCTCTTGATCGAGGACGATCCCGAGGACGTCATGCTCGTCGAACGAAGCTTGGGGAAGCCCTCCGACGCTTCCCATCCGTTCACGCTCGAGCACTCCTTCGCGCTCCAGGAGGGTTTGGATCGTCTGGGCAAGGGGGACACCGATGGCCTTCTCCTGGACCTCGACCTTGCCGACAGTCAGGGCGTCGATACGGTGGTGCGCGTGCGGGAACGGGATTCCGAGGTTCCGATCGTCGTGTTCACGGGGAGGGGGGACGACGACACGGCGCTGCGCGCCCTCGAGGCGGGAGCGCAGGATTACCTCGTCAAGAGCGAGATGAACGGGTCGCTGCTGACCCGCGCCATCCAGTACGCGATCGAGCGCCAGAGGACGAAGCAACGGGACGAGCAGCTTCAGGAGCGTCGGCTCCAGGCCCTGAAGCTCGAGAGCCTGGGGGTTCTGGCGGGTGGCGTTGCCTGGGGCTTGGAGCGGCAGCTCGGGCTGATCTTGGAGCGAGCCGAAATCGCCCTGGGCGATCTCGGGTGGTCATCGGGTGTCGATCCTGTGAAGAGCGGCCTGATGGAGATCCGGAAGGCGACACTCGATGCGGTGCAGCTGACGAGCGGGATGCGGACGTACGCCTGGGGCGGAAAAGCGACCCGCGGACCGCTCGACCTGTCGGCCCTGGTCGCTGAAGCGTCGGGGTTGGTCGAGATCATGGTCCCGGACAACGTCATCCTGAACTACGAACTCGCTGGGCGTCTTCCCCGTGCGGAGGGCGAAGCGGCCGAGATCCGCCAGGTGTTGACGAACCTCGTCATCAACGCGGCGGAGGCGATCGGCGACGAGCTGGGAGGGATTTTCGTGGCGACGGGATCGATGCAGGTGGACCGGGACTTTCTCGCCACGACCTACTCGGGCCGCGATCTTCCGGAGGGGGAGTACGTATTTCTCAGGGTCCGGAACGCGGGCCGCTCGATGGACCGGGGGACCATCGCCAGGATCTTCGACCCCTTCTTCACTACGAAACGGGCGGGACGCGGCCTCGGGCTCGCGGCAACGCTCGGGATCGTGCGCGGAAGCGGCGGCGCGATCAAGGTGGAGAGTTCACCCGGTCGGGGAACCGAGTTCACGCTTCTCTTCCCCGCCCTGCGTCGGCATAGAAGGGCGCGCGGCACGACTCGGAAGGGGACCTACTCGCCGCGCAGGTGAGCGATCGCATCCGATTCGCGGGAGGTGTCTGGCCTTGAGGGACGATGCGAGCATCGCCGAGTCTCGACGGGCGGAGCAGGCGCTCGAAGAGGCCCGGGTCTACGCCGACAGCATCGTGAATACGTTGCGAGAGCCGCTGCTGGTCCTCGACGCGGGCCAACGGATCGTCTCGGCGAATCGGTCCTTCTATCAGACCTTCCAGGTCACCCGAGAGGAGACCGAGGGCTGCCTCATCTACGAGCTGGGGCGCCATCAGTGGGACATTCCCAGGCTGCGGGTGCTGCTGGAAACGATCGTCCCCGCGAACGCACATTTCGAGGACTTCGAAGTCGACCACGCGTTTCCCACGATTGGCCACAAGACGATGCTGCTCAATGCGCGCCGACTGGAGCGAACGAGCGGCGAGCCGTGGTGCATCCTGCTGGCCATCGAGGACATCACCGACCGCAGGCGGGCCGAGGCGGTGCTGGCACGACAGACACGGGAACTCGGGCGGTCCAATGCCGATCTGCAAGAGTTCGCCTCCGTCGCTGCGCACGATCTCCAGGAGCCGCTACGCAAGATCCAGTTCTTCGGGGAGCAGCTGAAGCTCGAATGCGGGGAGGCGCTCGGCGCCGAGGGGCAGGATTACCTGGAGCGGATGCGGGATGCGGCGAAACGGATGCAGCGACTGATCAGCGATCTGCTGGCGTTGGCTCGGATCAGGACCGCGGAGCAACCCTTCGTTCGGGTCGATCTCGCCGACGTGCTGCGGAGCGTGGTATCCGATCTGGAAGTGCAGATCGAGCAGGTAGGCCTTCAGCTGGACGTGGGTGAGTTGCCGACCATCGAAGCCGATCCCCTCCAGATGCGTCAGTTGCTGCAGAACCTGATCGACAATGCCTTGAAGTTCCACCGGCCGGACGAAGCTCCAGTCGTCAAGATCCATGGCGAACTCCTTGGCGATCCGGGAGGACGCCCCCTTGGGAACTCGCCAGTCGGCAGATCTTGTCGAGTCATCGTGGAAGACAATGGTATCGGATTCGACGAAAAGTACCTCGACCGCATCTTCAATGTCTTTCAGCGCCTGCACAGACGTGGCCAATACGAGGGCACGGGCATGGGCTTGGCCATCTGCCGCAAGATCGTCGAGCGCCATGGTGGAGAGATTTCCGCCAGGAGCACGCCGGGACGAGGCTCGAGGTTCATCGTTACACTACCCGTCGCACACAGGAAGGATGAGTTGAAATGGATCGCGTTGCAGAAGGGATGACAATTCTGATGGCCGATGACGATGCGGAAGATTGCGTGCTGACGGGGAAGGCGTTGGCAGCGAGCCGAGGGGTCGACGATCTGCGCTTCGTCGGAGATGGCGAGGAACTGATGGATTACCTGATGCGCCGCGGCGAATACGCCGATCCGCTGACGTCACCGCGACCGGCCATCATTCTGCTGGACCTGAACATGCCGAGGAAGGGCGGATACGCGGTGCTCGAGGAGATGAAGACCCACCCCGAGATCCGGCAGATTCCGGTCGTGGTGTTCACCACGTCGAACGTGGAGGAGGACATCAAACTCAGTTACGACCGAGGGGCGAGCTCATTCATTACCAAGCCCGCGACGTATCAAGGCCTGGTCGAAGCAATGAAGTGCTTCGGCGAATACTGGACGGAGATCGCCACGCTACCCGAGACGCCGGAGCGGTGATCCCACCCCGCACGGACGGATTGCGCAGGCGTTTCTGCGCGGAGTTGCAATATCCGGCTCCCCTCGGATGGAGCGTCCGCCCCTCGTGTCCGCCGACGTCCGCCGCCGCTGCTGCGGAATCGCCGTCGGAGGACCGCGCCGGTCGACCGGCGGGGAGCTCCTCGCGGCCCGCAACTGCCTGATCCGGAAGGGCAATCATTGGAGCCGACGGCCGGATTCGAACCGGCGACCTGCTGATTACGAAGTGGGTGCCGGGTTTCTCCACCGCCGTGCGCGAGCGTCCGGAAGCGTATGAAGTTGAGTGCGTTGAGGGCCCGTCGTGATTCCGCGTCGGTCCATCGGCGTCCGCGTCCGCGCGCCCCCGCTGCTACGGCGTTGCTGCCGGAGGGCGAAGAGCCAGAACTCGACCCCGGCAGGACTCTCGGCCTCCACGTAGGAAATGCTCCTTCGGACCCAGCGAATGTCCCCAGGCCGGAAGACGTCCTCCCCGTCCACCTGGAGCTCGCCGCGCGTCACCGAAGGCCTTGAAGGCGAATGACCGTGCGGTCAAAAGCGACTTCCACGAGGTGCCTATTGACCTCGAGAACGAGCCCCTGATCCTCGACACCGAAGGTCAGGTGTCGATCCGCGCGGGTGGCTCGACGCAGGAGAAGCCAGCGCCGATCTTCCTCTGTCGCTGTGGGCAGTCGTCTACGAAGCCCTTCTGCGACGGAACCCACCGCAGGGCAAGCTTCGAGGGGCCCGCGGCCGAGTTCGTCTGTCCCTGAGACCGCGCGAGCCGGGCGGGCCTCAGGCCGGCGCGTCGCCGGGGGTGGCGGCGCGCTTCGCCGGGCCGCGCGAGCCGGGCGTGCGCTTCCCGCGCTTCGGCGGCGGGCGCGAGACCTCGGGCGGCCGCTCGAGCACGGCCTGGTGCAGTCGCAGCCACTCGTGCTCCGTCGCCTCGACCATCTCGTGGAGGTCGGGGAATTTGTCCCAATCGGCGTCGAAGCCCCAGTGCATGCCCTGGTCGTAGCTGAGCAGCGCCACGGCCAGCGTGTGGACCACCGGAGCGACGGGATGGATCTCGAGCATGCGGGCTCCGTGGAAGTAGACCGGCACGCGCGGTCCGGGAATGTTGCTGATGTAGACGTTGATCAGCTTGAGCCTGCTACTCATCAGCCGGAGGAAGCTTCCCATCAGCCCCGGGAAGGCCCGGTCGCTGAGTTCACCCAGGGCGCCCCAGCCCCCCATGCCGGGGGAGCGCTTGAGCTCGGTCGTCGTCTCGATCACCCGGGCGAGGCGCCGCCGGGGGTCGGGCTCGGCGATCGGGAGCGGGGCGAAGAGCGTCGAGACCCGGTTGCCGAGCTCCCCCTTCTCGCCGCGCCGCCGGATGTTGACTGGGATGGAGGCGCGGAACTCGAGATCCTCGATGCGCAGGCCACGCTGCCGCAGGAAGCGGCCGAAGGCCCCCGCCGCGCACGCCAGCACCACGTCGTTGAGCGTGCCGCCGAGGGCCTTCTTGACCGCGAGCGCCGGGGCGATGTCGAGGCGCAGCCAGTCCACGCGCCGGTACGGGCCGTTCTCGTCGTCCAAGGGCGTGGGCGAGACCTCACCGCGACCCGCCGTGAGCGACTCACGCAGCGCCGAGGCCCCGTGGCGCAGCGCGTCGAGCGACTCCCGGGGCTCGGCCATGGCACGCCATCCGGCCCCGACCAGCGAGAGCGGCAGCGATGCCCGGTGCCGCAGCTCGTCCGCCAGCAGGCGGGTGCCGGACGGCGCGGGCCGCGGCATCCAGCGACCGGCCGGCTCGGAGCGGGCCTCCGGGTCGGGGCTCAGGATGGCGGACAGCAGCTCCACGCCCGCGACGCCGTCCACCATACAATGGTGGGCCTTCACGACGAGGGCGAAGCGATCCTCCTCGACGCCCTCGACCACCCAGAGCTCCCAGAGCGGCTTGCTCCGGTCGAGCTTCTGCGACATCAGTCGTCCGGTCAGCCGCTTGAGCAGGCGGATGCTGCCCGGCTTGGGCAGGGCCGTGTGGCGCACGTGGTAGTCGAGATTGAAGCGCGCATCGTCGACCCACACGGGGTGCTCGAGCATCGGGATGTACGCGAGCTTCTGACGGAAGCGCGGGGTGTGCTGGATCGCCGACTCCATGGCGGAGCGGATGAGGTCGATGCGAAGCTCGCCCTCCGGCGTCGAAAGGGGCCCCGCTTCGAAGAGCGCCACTGCGCCGACGTGCATGTGGTTGTTCGCGTCCTCCATGCGGAGCATTCCCGCATCGAGCGCGGTCAATCGGTCGTAGTGGAAGTAGCTCACGGCAACCTCCGTCTCCGGCGCGGGTCAACGATCTTGAGACACCGACGTTCGGATTCTACCAATTCATCGAAGAGCTGAATGGAGAAGGACATGAAGCCCAGATAGTTGGCCGGCTTGGTGTGGCCCGGGAGCCCGGTCTTCCCCTGGGTCGCGAGCTCGCGCTCGCACTGGCGATGGCGGGATGTGGATGGGCGTCCTCGACAGCGAGGCGGACCGTGCGCCACGGACGCGGAAGCTCCACCGCATGGTCGGCCCAGAGGCGGAGCGCCGCAGCCGTGGTGCGGCCGAAGCCGGCCAGCGGACCCGAGAGCGGGGTCACCACCAGGGCGCGAAGCTCGCTCACCGGATCGAACTCCTGTCATCCAGTCAAGCCGGTGCCACGCCGGCTCCGAGGATACCCGAGGATCCCGATCCTGATTTCGACGCCGTCCTCGTGGGCTACAGGGTTCCGATCCGCAAGGGCGGGCGCGAGCGCCTGCGGGAGCTGGTCGCGAGCTTTCCTACCGATTGAGGAAGGATCCTCGACACCGTAGGGCTATCCTTCCACGGGCGGGAGCCGGTGTGAAGGTCACCCTTCTCGGACATGCCACGGTGCTCGTCGAGACGGGTCCGATGCGGATCCTCATGGACCCGGTTCTGCACGACCCCTTCGAGAACGGCATGGTGGTCTCGTGCCCGAAGCGCGCGATCGCCATCGATCGTCTCGGCCCCATCGACGTGCTGGTCCTTTCGCACCGTCATCCGGACCACTTCGATCTTCCCTCTCTCGATCTGCTCTCGCGCGACTGTCAGGTCGTGTACGCCACCGATCCCCTGCTCCTCTACGCGCTCCGGGCTCTGGGCTTCGCGCACCTCACGCCCATGGATCCCCACAGCGCGATGACCTCACGAGAGGCGGAGCTCTTCCCGACCCGCTCCGAGAACGCGAGCGTACGCGAGTGCGGAATGGTCGTCCGCGACGGCAGCGCGGTCTTCTGGAACCAGGTCGACACCGAGCTCGCGCCGGACACGATCGCCGAGGTCAAACGCCGCTACGGACGCGTCGACCTTCTGTTCGCGATGTACGCGAGCCAGAACTTCGATTTCTTCGAGAGCCTGGCGAGCGAGTTCCCGTCTGAGAACCATCGCCGGAACCTCGAGAATGCACTCTCCATAGCGCCGCGCCTGCTGGTACCGGCCTCGGCGGGCTTCCGCTTCGCCGGCGAGCACGCCTGGCTGAATCCCTTCCTGTTTCCGGTCTCGCGCGAGCGCTGGGCCGAAGACCTGCGCGCTCTCGACGGCGCGATCTCGGTGGCGCTTCTCGATCCAGGGGATCAGGTCATCCTCACCAGTGGCGAGCCTCGGATCGCGCGGGCCGCCTCGCCGATCGCCACCACGCTCGATGCGAGCACGGCCGCGATTCGCTTCGATCCGACGGCGCCGATCCCGCCGCTTCGCGACCCGAACCCCGGGGGCCTGCGGCTCAGCGAGATGCGCGAGACGATCACTTCTTTTCTCGAGAAGGAGCTGCTACCGCACTGCGTAGAGGCGCTCGGCCAGCCCGGTTCGCTCGCCGCGCGCTACCGACGCGAAGGGGTCGTCTACGGGATCGAGGTGATCTTCCCGGACGACGGGGACGCCCCCGCCGAGCCCTGCGAGGGCTGGACCTTCGATTTCGGCGCCCAGCCCCTGCGGCTCTCCCACGGCCTGGATCCGCGCGCGAACCTGGTGCACCGGATCGCGGCGTCGGCGCTCACGGGCTGGATCCAGCGCCGCCTGGGCTGGTTCACGGTGCGCGCCTACTCGCGGCGCCACTCGACGTTGTGTCGCGTGTCTCGCGACACGTCCGGAGTACGCGTTGAGGCGGTTCCGCTTCCCGACCTCCTGATGCACTTCACGATCTACGAGGCTGCGGATTCGGAAGACGCCGCCAGGCGACGCGTCGATCATGAGATCTCGCAGCTTCGCGAAAGCGGGAGTTGATCCGATGTCCAATCGAGATACCGCGGCCACGGTCGAGTATCACGAGGCGACCAAGCACAGCGAGCAGAGTACGCGCGCGAGCCGTCACTTTCTCGACTGGGAGAACAAGCCGCTGCCCTTCAAGATCTACCGGGATCTGGAGGCGATCCCGCTTCCGCGCAGCTTCCCAGCGAATGACTTTCCAGCGCTCCAGGCGATCGCCGCGCCCGTCGCGGCACTGGTGGCGCGAGCCGAGGGCGAGCGGATTCCAGACCTCGCGACGCTCGCGCGCGTCCTCGAGCTGTCGGCGGGCATCACCAAGCGCAAGCGCTACCCGGGCGGAGAGATCTTGTTCCGCGCCTACCCGAACACCGGTGCGCTCCATCACATCGACCTCTATCTCGTCGCAGGCGACCTTCCGGGTCTTGCGGCCGGCGTGTATCACTTCGGTCCACACGACTTCGCCCTGCGACGACTGCGTGAGGGCGACTATCGCCGCGGGCTCCTCGAAGCGTCGGGAGAGAACCCCGACATCGCTCGCGCGCCGGTGGTGATCGCGAGCGCCTCGACGTACTGGCGGAACGCCTGGAAGTACCAGGCGCGTGCTTACCGGCACTGCTTCTGGGACGGCGGGACGCTGCACGCGAACCTGCTCGCGACGGCGGTTTCCGAAGCACTCGAGCCGCAGCTGGTGATGGGGTTCGCGGACCGTCCGGTGGAGCGACTGCTGGGCCTGGACCCCGCGCGAGAGGGCGCGATCGCGCTCGTGCCCCTGGGTCGCTCCAGGCGACCCGCGCCGACCGCGCTGCCGGCAGCGCAGCTGCGCTTCGAGACCGAGCCACTCTCTCGCTTCGAGGTCGACTACCCGGCCATCCGCGCGCAGCACGCTGCCTCGTCGCTCGCAGACGGCGCCGAGGCGGCCTCTTGGCGCGGCACCACCCCCGCGACGCAGGAGCCCGCGGCGACCGGCCCGTTGTACCCGCTCCGGCCGAAGACCCAGCCGGAGCTTTCCGAGGAACCCCTCGACCGTGTGATCCGAAGGCGTGGGTCGACCCGTGCGTTCGACGCGAGCCGCTCCATCTCCTTCGAGGAGCTCTCCACGGTGCTCGACAGCGCCACCCGCGGCGTGCCCGGGGACTTCCTGGATCCGCCGGGCGCGACCCTACTCGACCTCTATCTGATCGTGCACGCGGTCGAAGGGCTCGACCCCGGGACCTACTACTACCGCCGTTCCGAGCGCATGCTGGAGCGGCTCCGCGAGGGGGGCTTCCGGAAGGTGGCCGGCCGGCTCGGTCTCGGCCAGGAGCTCCCCGCCGACGCCGCAGTGAACGTGTACAGCCTGGCCAGCCTCCCTGCCCTGCTGACACGCTTTGGAAACCGCGGCTACCGGGCCGCGCAGCTCGAGGGGGGGATCACGGGAGGCCGCATGTACCTGGGCGCCTACGCCCAGCGCTTCGGCGCCACGGGGCTGACGTTCTTCGACGACGAGGTGACCGAGTTCTTCTCGCCGCACGCCGCCGGAAAGAGCGTCATGTTCCTCGTCGCCCTCGGGCATCCCGACCGCGCCGCGCTGGGACTTGCATCGTGAGCGGGACGGCGGCGGAGCTCTGGCGCCGCAACCGCGATCTGGCCGACGCCTGCCTCGCGCACCCCTTCGTCCAGGGCATCGCCTCGGGCGAGCTCCCGCGCGAGCGCTTCCAGGTCTCCGTCGCGTAGGACGCGTACTTCCTCGAGGCCTTCGCGCGGGCCTACAGCCTCGCGCTGGCGCGCTGCCCCGATCGCGAAGGACTCGCGGGCCCCGGCGTCTAGCGAACAGGGCACGGGTTCCCCCTCGACGCAGGCCTCACGCACGGCGTCGCGATCACCGAGGGAGATTCGGTCCAACGTGGGCCCGAAAGATGGGTGGACAGAACGTGGTAAAGCGCTAGAAGAGCAGCCATGTCCTCGTCCAGACCCATCAACCTGACCCCGAGGCAGTTCGGCGCGACCAATGCCCTCGTGACGCTGGCTGCGATGAGCTTCCTCGTCTGGGTGGTCTACTTCCACGAGGGAGCTGGCAGCACCTCACGGGCGGCGTCGCTCCCCCTGATCAACGCGATCTTGAACGGCGCGAGCGCCGTGCTGATCTCGGGTGGGCTCTGGGCGATCAAGCAGCGCAAGCGCACGCTGCACATGCAGCTGATGTTCGCCGCGTTCGCGTCGTCGGCGCTGTTTCTGGTCAATTACCTCTACTACCACTTTTCGCACGGGGATACGCACTTCGCGGGCCAGGGCGTCGCCCGACCTATCTACTTCGCGGTGCTCATCAGCCACGTTCTGCTTTCCGTGGTGACGTTCCCGATGATTCTGACGTCCTTTTACCTCGGACTGAGTAACCGTCTCCTGATGCATCGCCGCCTGTCCAGGTGGACGTGGGCAGGGTGGATGTATGTCTCGGTCACGGGAGTTGGGGTCTATTTCATGCTCCACGTGATCCGCTGGTAAACGCAGGAGGTCCGGTCCGACATCCGGGGCCTCATGCACCTATCGAAGCTCCGTGGGACGGCGCTTGCGATAGAAG
>Ga0214473_10007203_pt1 | contig 13228 bp, 18 predicted proteins | sample RVTome_7_FD_203509 | JGI IMG/M metagenome (GOLD analysis project Ga0214473, IMG submission 203509) | Soil microbial communities from uranium-contaminated site in the Upper Colorado River Basin, Wyoming, United States - RVT98D197 | ecosystem: Environmental > Terrestrial > Soil > Contaminated >...
GCTTCGGCCCCGGAGAGACCGAGCTCGCGGTTGTCGTCGTAGCCCACCCAAACGACGGCGAGGAGCTCCGGCGTGTATCCCACGAACCACGCGTCCTTGGTGTCGTTGGTGGTTCCAGTCTTTCCCAGATAGGCTTCACCGCCTACGCGCAACTGCGCCTGCCGCAGGTGGCGGAGGCGTTCACCCACCTCGGCTTCCCCGCCTACTTCCGGGTGGAGCTCTCGTGGACCAAGCTCCTCGGCGTGGTGCTGTTGCTAGCGCCGGTGCCAGCGCGGCTCAAGGAGTGGGCCTACGCCGGCTTCGCCATCACCCTCGGCTCTGCGCTCATCGCCCATCTCTCAGTGGGCGATGGCCCGGAGGCGTGGGGCTGGGCGGCGGCCACCGGCGTGCTCTGGGGGCTCTCGTACTTCTTCTGGCGCCGCCTGCAGGCCACGCCGGCGAGCGCCTGACCGCGCGGTGAGTACCCCCTTTCCGGGGCTGGCCCGGCTGCAGAGATGAACCTTGCCGAAGGTCAACGCTCGAACACAGGAACGAACATGGCGAATCAAAACCGACGAATCCAGCGGCAGATTAAGGCGTCAATCAAGAAGCCGAAGGCAGGCGCGAAGGCCAAGGTGCGAGTGAGGCCAAGCCGATCAAGGTGCGAGAAGGCGAGAAGGTCCCCGTCCTCCTCTCAGGCGGCAACCCTCAGATCGCGAAGGCCGACGGCGACGCCCCGGTGCAGGCCTACATCGCGGCCATGCCGGGCTGGAAGAGCGACGTCGGGCGCCGCCTCGACGCGCTCATCGTGCGCACCGTCCCCGGCGTGCGCAAGGCGGTCAAATGGAACTCGCCCTTCTACGGAGTCGAGGGCCAGGGCTGGTTCCTCGGCCTTCATTGCTTCACGAAGTACGTCAAGGTGGCTTTCTTCCGCGGCACGTCACTCTGTCCTGTCCCCCCTGGCGAGTCCAAGCACAAGGAGGTGCGCTACCTCGACATCCGCGAGGACGACCAGCTCGACGAGGCGCAGATGGCGACCTGGATCCGGCAGGCGGCCGCCCTGCCCGGCTGGGTCCCGTAGCGCCGGCAGGGATCCTCGCAAGTCACCGCAGTCCTGGAGTGACCACAATGGCCGGCAAGACGTCCAAGAAGTCGGCGAAGGTCGCAAAGAAGGCCGCCGCCAAGCGGGTCGCTGCGAAGGCGGCCAAACCGCACAAGGCGGTCGCCAAGTCATCAGACCCTATGAGCGCATCCAAACGCATCGACAAGAAAATCGCGGACTTGGGCGATTGGAGAGGCGAGAGGTTGGCCGAAATCCGCAAGCTCATCCACGAGGTCGACCCCGAGGTAATCGAGGAATGGAAGTGGATGGGGACCCCCGTCTGGTCGCACGAGGGGATGTACGCCCTCGCCAACGCCCACAAGGACAAGGTGAAGCTCACGTTCTTCCACGGAGCCGACCTCCCTGACCCCAAGAAGCTCTTCAACGCGGGCCTGGACGGGAACAAGTGGCGGGCGATAGACTTTCGCGAGGGAGACGAGATAGACAAGACCGCGCTCAAGGCGTTGCTGCGCGAGGCGGTGGCTTACAACACCAAGCACTCGGTACCCAAGAGCAAAGGTTCGAGAGCCTAGAACGCGTGGTAGATTCCGCGCGAACCGGCCCATTTTCCGCGATAGGCGTCCAGCCTGCCCGGCTGGTCCGGTAGCGCCGGCAGGGATCCTCGCAAGCAGTCCGTCACCGCACTGAGCTGCGACCTGAACAGAACCCCGTTGCATGCCCAAGTCGTCACGCCAATTTACGACTAAGGTGGATATCTCCGGCCCTGACTTGGGTCGCCAGGGTTACAGATGCGATGGAATATCCATCCGTTCATGGAGTACGCGCACGACATCGATTGCTTCCGTGGTCGCGAAGTAGAAAATGAGATGGCGGCCCGAAGGATAGACTCGAAGGCCCCTATAAACTTCGTCGTAGATTCGGCCGAGCTCGGGTTGTCCGCGAGGGTTTGGAAGGTTTGATTCAGCATCCGGAGGTACTTCTCCGCCTGGGGGTAGCCCCCACTTCTCGACCGCGTCCCAGATGTCATCAGGTCGGCCGCGCTTTGGGCCGGAGCGCAACCTCAGGCACGCTTGGGCTCACGAGACTTCTCCGCGACGAATTGCTCGATGTCGAACGGCTCGGCAGCGCCGCTGTCCAGGCCCTCGTAGATCGCGCGCCGGAGCGCGGTGAGCCCGGCTTCCCGTTCCTCGAGAAGCCTCAGTTGCTCTCGAGTGCCGTCGCTCGACCTCGTGACTCGGTCGCGGCTCGCAAAATCAACGAACCTTTCCCCTGTATACCACGTATAACGAGGTATAGTAACGCGAGGTATGAACAGGGAATCGTTGAAAGGTCATTTGGATCTCCTGCTCCTGGCGGTAGTTGGGGCCGGTGCCGCCCACGGCTACCTCATCGCCCGGCGTCTCGCGGAAGCGAGCGATGGGGCCCTCGACCTTCCTGAGGGAACGCTCTACCCCGCTCTCCACCGGCTCGAATCGAAGAAGCTTCTTTCGAGCTCGTGGGCCACGGTCGCTGGACGCCTTCGCCGCGTCTACGACCTGACGCCCGCCGGAGAACAGGCGCTGGCACAGGGGCGTCTGGACTGGGGGAGCTTCGCAAAAGCGGTCGATTCGGTTCTGGATACGGCATGAGCACGTCTTCTCGGAAGCTTCGATCCTTCCATCTCGCGCTGCGAAAGGAGCTCGCCGCCCAGTTTCGCGTCGACCCGGATCATCCCGGTATCGAGCGGATCCTCGAGGAGACCGAGGCGCATCTCGAGGACACGATTGCCGAGCTCGTCGAAGGCGGCGCCACGGACGAGGCGGCAACCACCACGGCGCTTTCCCGCTTCGGCACGGCCTCGCGCGTGGCCCGTGCCTATGGTGCTCTCGGAGTGCCGAGCTTCATCGATCCTCATGCCGGCGTTCCTCGGTCGCGCCCACTGCTGACACGGGGAAGGAAGATGTCCACTTTGACTCAGTGGTTCTCGGACGTGCGCATCGCCGTCCGTGGGCTCTTGAAGAGCCCGGCCTACCTGCTCGCCTTCGTTCTGACGCTGGGACTCGGCATCGGAGCGAACACCGCGATCTTCAGTGTGATCCACGGAATCTGGCTCCGTCCTCTTCCATACCGCGACGGCGATCGTCTCGTTTACCTGCGTCACTCCGCGAGCCTTTCCGGGGTCGACAACGCTCTCTTTTCCGTCCCCGAGATCGACGACTACCGCCGGGAGAGCCCGAGTCTCGAAGGCGTCGCGGAGTTCTCCGCCATGCCGTTCACCATGCTCGGGGCCGGCGAGCCGACAATCGTGCGCGCCGGGATCGTCACCGGTAACTATTTCGACGTCATGGGGCTCGGTGCCCGCGCAGGAAGGGTCATCTCGAAACGCGAGGACGGAGCTTCCGCACCGGCGGTGGCGGTTCTGACGTACGACTACTGGCACCGCTCCGGAATGCTCTATGACGTCGCGCCCACGGACGTAGCGACACTCGGACTCGTCGCTCTCACGCTCATCCTCGTGGCGCTTCTCGCGTCAGCGGTTCCCCTCTGGCGCGCATCGGAGATCGATCCCGTGCAAGCTCTTCGGGAGGAATAAGCCTTGACTCAACAGACAAACATCCGGCTGTGGCCCGGCGTGGTCATCGTGATCTTGCAGTGGCTGGGCTGGTTCGTAGTGCCCGTCGTCGTGCCCGAGGCCGCGATCTACGGTGTGATCGGCGGACTGGTTGGCGGCCCGGCGATCGTCGTGTGGTGGCTGTTCTTCAGCCGGGCGCCCTGGTCCGAGCGCATCGGTGCCGTCGCGCTGATGATCGCCGCGCTGGCCGCGACACCGCTCCTCCTCCACGAATCGGTTGCGCAGGGGAACCTGGGGTTCCAGTTCCTGCTCTACGTCATCCCGGTCCTGAGCCTCGCGTTCGTCGTCTGGGCGGTCGCCAGCCGTCGCCTCTCGAACGGACTCCGGCGCGCGGCGATGGTCGCGACCATCCTCCTCGCGTGTGGAGCCTTCACACTCGTGCGGAGCAAGGGCCTCAGGGGCGATGGCATGCCGGAGTTCGTATGGCGGTGGGCGGAGAGTCCCGAGGAGCGGCTGCTGGCTCGAGCCACCGACGAGCCGATGGCGATCCCGCCGGCCCCGACAGCGGCGGAGACCCCCGAGGAGACGCTGCGGGACGATGCGGACGCGGGCCCAGCGGCGCTGCCGCCGGCCCCGAAAGCGGAGGTGCCCGACGAGATGCTGGCCGCCCCGCCCGGCGACGAAGGGGACGCCTCGCCGCCTGCGGGAGCCGCAGCGACGGCGGCCGAATGGCCCGGGCTCCGCGGGCCCCATCGCGACGGCATCCTCCCCGGCGTACGGATCGAGACCGACTGGTCCCGATCGCCGCCGGTCGAGCTGTGGCGCCGGCCGATCGGACCGGGCGTCTCCTCCTTCGCGGTCCGGAGCGGCCTCCTCTACACACAGGAGCAGCGCGGTGAGGACGAGATCGTCTCCTGCTACGACGCGACCACCGGCGAGCCGGTGTGGATGCACCGGGACACGACCCGGTTCTGGGATTCGCACGTCGGCGCCGGTCCGCGCGCGACGCCGGCCCTCGGCGGCGGTCGCGTCTACACACTCGGTGCGACCGGAATCCTGAACGCGCTCGACGCCCGTGACGGCACCGTCGTGTGGTCACGCAACGCGGCCTCCGACACCGGAGCGAAGCTCCCGGCCTTCGGCTTCACGAGCTCGCCGCTCGTGGTCGACGACGTGGTCATCGTCCACGCCGGTGCGCTCGTCGCCTACGACCTCGCCACCGGCGATCCGCGCTGGTTCGGCCCGGCCAGCGAGACCTACAGCTCCCCGCATCTGCTGACGATCGACGGCGTCCCGCAGATCCTGCTGCTGGGCGATGGAGGCGCGACCAGCGTCGCACCGGCCGACGGCACGCCGCTCTGGCAGCACTCGTGGCCGGGCATCGGAATCCTGCAGCCCGCCCTGACCGCGGAGGGCGACGTCCTGGTAAGCCAGGTCGACGCCATGGCGGTTCCGCTCGGCACCCGCCGCATCGCGGTCGAGCACCGAGCCGGCGGCTGGACTGTCGAGGAGCGCTGGACGTCGATACGGCTGAAGCCCTCCTTCAGCGCCCTGGTCGTTCACGAGGGCTATGCGTTCGGCTTCGACGGCCGCCTGCTCTCGTGCATCGACGTCGAGGACGGCGAGCGCAAGTGGAAGGGCGGACGATACGGCAGCGGCCAGCTCGTGCTGTTGCCCGACCAGGACCTGCTGCTGGTGGTGTCGGAGGAGGGTGAGCTGGCGCTGGTGGCGGCGACCCCCAACCAGTTCACGGAGCTCGCCCGGGTTCCGGCGATCGAGGGCAAGACCTGGAATCAGCCGGTGCTGGTCGGCGATGTCCTGCTGGTTCGCAATGGCCAGGAGATGGCGGCGTTCCGGCTGGCGCTGGTCGGCCACGCCGATTGAAGAAGGAGGCGGGAACGCTGAACCCGCCGCTACTTATCGGTGGCTCAACTCGTCGGGGAGTCGAAGATGCACGGCGATGTAGAGAAGCTCCTTCGGGATCTGATCCGCGCTCACCGAGGGCTGGAGGCGGAGCACGTCGGCCTGGATGCATTTCCGAGGATCTGGGCTTCGACAGCCTGAACGTGCTCGGCCTGATCGACGCTCTGGAGGAACGGCTACGGCGTCGTCGCCATCAACTTCGGCCGCTGGGACGAGTGGGGACCCGATGGTTTTCGCCTCTACCTCACCCAGGCCATCATGCGGACGACGCTGTTCGATTTCGGTTGGGTGCTACTTATCGTGAGTCTCTTCATTCATCACGACGCGCGCCGGCACGATCTGTCCTATTGGTGGATCCTTCCCACTTATCCCTTCATGCCGACGGTCGGCCTGCTCGCCTATCTGATTCACCGAAACCATAGGCTCGCCCGCCGCAGCACCACCGAGCTGCCCCCAGGACTTCCCTGACCGAGGCTCGCTCGATGGGTCAAGGATAGGAGAGATCATCCCTTCTTCCGGTGCAGCGACACCGCCGGAGTGGAGGACCAAGAGTGGGTCGCGGAGGCGTGCGGCAAGCAGCGCTTGTGGCCGTGGCGGGTGGCTGCGTGAAGGGCACCGTCGATGTGCCTGTCGATTCCCGACTCAAGGCGCTGGGTGAAGGGGAGGCGGAAGCCATCGTTCTGGCGGAGGGTTTGCGCCCGACCGTTCTGCTGATTATCGACGATAGGGACGGCAGGCGCGAAGCCACGCGACGAGGCATTGCCACGACGGGGACACTCGGCGTGCTTAACGACGCGTCCGAGCGAGGTTTGATCGACCTCCCCACGGCCTTGGATCGTCTCGGTCGGACGACTTTCCGCGTGCCTCCAGGGTTGTTGAAGAAACTGCTCGACCGAGAGCGCGGGCGCCAGGGCGAGTCCTGACAGAAACGTCGCCGATTTCAGCAGGAGATTTACGATGAGCGAGGGACGGGAGTCACCTACCGCACCGAAAGCTCCGGGAGGGGGGCGACGATCGACTGGCTCGACTCCGCGGTGCACTCCTCGAGACGGGGCGCGAAGGGCTGTCTCTTGAGCTCCCGCACGTAGTCGTGCCAGTCGCCGAGCGCCGAGATACCGAGCAGGCGAAGCCAATCGAATCCGTCGGAGAGCAGGAACCTTCCTCCCTCCGCTCCCGCCAAGAGGGCACGGCCCTGTTCCCACCGGGCGACGTCTTCCAGTGACCGCTCCAGCTCGGCGCTTCGTCCGGGGGCCGCGCGAATCCGCACAAGGACCACGAGCTTCGCCCTCTCGAGGTCGCCCCATCGGAGCTCGGGATCGATCTCCACGAATTCGTCGTGGTGCGCGGCGGCGAGAGAGAGGATGCTTCCGTAGATTTCGGAGACCGAGGTGCCGCGCCTGCCCGCCTCTTCCGCCAGCGCGCGATTCGAAGCATCCATGCCCGCCATTCCCCGGAAGCTCGAAACCCAGAGCAGATCGAGCGGCTCGGAACCCTCGGCCTCGCGGAAGGCGCGGAAGCGCAGCATGGGCTCGTTCGCTCGATAGAGAGGGAGCGCCCGCTCTCGAAAGAGCTCGACGGCCTCCGCGGTCTTCCCGGGCAGGAACTGGAAGCTCACGAGCTGGCGCACCTCGGGGGGCTCGGACGGCTGTGTCGCGAGGAGCGCCGCGATCGCGGCGACGAGGAGCATCATTCGGCGCTCCCGCGGTAGAGCTTCGGTGGCCAGAGGATCTCGACCGGGGCGGAGCTTCGCGGGTGGCGGAAGGCCAGGCGATGAGCGTGCAGGAGGTATCCCGTCTCCCCGGGAAGGGCCGCTCCGTTCGCCCCGTAGAGCCGATCGCCCGCGAGCGGGTAGCCGAAGGTCGCGAGGTGGATCCGGATCTGGTTGGTGCGACCGGTCTCGATCGAAACCTCGACGAGAGACGTCTCGCCGCGATGCTCGATGAGCCGAACCCGGCTTCGCGCGCGCTTGCCCTTCGCGTTGACTCCAGCCACGGAGCCGAGAACGGGGTGGGGGACGGGACCGATCGGGAAATCGAGAATCGTCTCTCCTTGAGGAAAGGCTCCGCTCACGATCGCACGATAGCCGCGCTCGACCTCGCCGCGAGCCCACGCCGAAGCGAGAACGCGGCGCGCCGTCCGGTTCAAAGTGAACAGCACGAGCCCCGAGGTTCCGCGGCCGAGCCGGCGGAGAGGCGAAGCTCCGGGCGCGACGCGCCTCACCCGCCGGAGGAGTGTGTTCTCGAGGAATCCTCCACCGGGAAGCGTCGGGAGTCCCGCGGGCTTCGCCACCGCGAGCAGGTCGTGGTCGCGATAGAAGACGGCGAAGCTCGTGGGGGCTTCCGGCTCGCGCCAGGGCGGGCGGCGGAAGACGAGCGTCTCGCCCGAAGCGAGCTCTCCCTCGGCCGCGGCGGGCGCCCCTTCGATGAAAACCTGGCCTGCTTCGATCCGTCTCCGCCACTCCCGAGGAGAAGAGTGACGGTAGCGATCGCTCAGGTACGCGAAGACCGTCCGGCCCGCGGCCCGACGGCCCAGCCTCTCACGGTAATCGAACCCGGAGTTCAGCATATTCAATGCTCGGCTCGCTCCTCGCTCGCCTCGCTCGTCGCTCGGGGAGGATGACCGAATCGTACCGCATCCATGAAAGGGGAAGTCAAGAAAAAAAAACTTCCCCACCCGGGACGGCCAGCTTTTCTGGCTTCCGAGTCCGTCCTTCATAAGAAGCTTCCTCTCGGTTCGGCAGCCCTCGTTGCGGCTGCACTCTCAAGTCTTGACAAGCGACCTCGTCACACCTGCCATCGGACAGGCGTGGATCCTTCGGGCTTCCTCATTGCGAGCTGCCGGTCTTCGGTCAACCTGCTGTACCTCGCCCGGCGCAGCACCAAAACCGCGCCGCCCCCTAGACTTCCCTGACCGAGCATCGCTCGATGGGTCAAGGTGAACAGTTGGTGTCCGACGTTTCGAGAAGCTTGTCTTCGAGGAAGGCGGCGAAGGCCGCGCCAGGCAGCGCTGATGGTAAAAAGCAAACTGTCCAAGAGGCGTACGCCGAGGAGAGACAGCGAGACACCTGCGGGCAGCCCGAGCGCGATGATGACGAAGCCCGTGAGTGAGAACGAGCCGGACGAAATTCTCTTTGTCGGCGCCGAGAACCATGCGCGTTCCGATCTCGGGGACCCCTCGCGAGACGCCGTATGCGATCACGCCATAGAGACCGACCACCGCCATAAACCACGCAACGATCGGCGGTGACGAGATCGTTTCCTACCTGAGCCGTTCGAGCTCCGCTGCGAGCTCGTTCAAGAAGCGCGTCCGGGCGGCCCGCTCGCAACCGGCGACGACGACGGGCGAAGCGCTCTCGAGGAGCCGCTCGGCGAAGCGCGCGCGCACGAAGTCACGATACGCCGCCGGCGGTTTCGCCCGCAAGGAGCTTCGACTTTGTTGCGGGAGAACGCGGTTGGCGGAATTCGGATAGCATGCCCCTTTGACGAGGGCGGCGGGGGCGGACTTCCAGGTCGCCCCTCGACGCGCGATCAGGTCCAGGGGTTATGGACTTCTACCCCTTCGAAGCGCGAGAAGTCGCTCACATTGCGGGTGACCACGGTCATCGTGTGCACCAGAGCGGTCGCGGCGATGAAGGCGTCTCTGAAGGGCGCCGGATCGGGGACGTGCAGCGCCGCGGCCTGGCGCGCGACCTGCTCATCGACGGGGAGGAAGCGGTCGGCAAACGCGGTGGCAACGCTGCGTTCGAGCCATTGGCGCAGAACGTGACCCTGCGCCGGGTCGCGACGCTCGGCAAGGAGCACTCCATGCTCGAGCTCGTGCAGCGAGATCACGGACATGAACATGAACGCCGCAGGAACGCCGGTGGCCCAAGCGGTCACACCGGGGTTGGCCTTTCCTGCTCTGGCTTTCCTGAGCTCCGAGACGACGTTGGTGTCGAGGAGGAACATCAGGCAAACGTTGCGGGCCGGGCAGGTTCACGGGAGGCTGGAGCCTCGAAATCGATGTCCTCGACCCCTGCGGGTTCTGACAGAAGCTCGATGATGCTGGGCTGGTTGCGCGTCAGGCGCTCGTAGTCGGCGAAGGTCAAGAGGACGTGAGAGGGACGGCCGCGGTCAGTGATGTAGACCGGTCCCTTCTCCGCAGCCTTCTTGGCGCCGCCCGTGTCTTGGTTGAACTCCCGGCTCGTGAGTTTTTTCGCTACCATTTCGCCCGCCTCTCCTCATGTAGAAACGTTACTACGTAGAAAGAAGGAGGTCAAACGCGGATAGGAAAGCGAGATGTCGACACCCCTGACGCTATCGTGCGTCTTGTGGCGAGCAGCGCACGAAATGAACCGTGATTGCTTGGATTGGTGCCGAGGGGGGATACGGACCCGGAGGATACGACGACTTCCGGCTCAGTTCGTCCTCGTGCGGTAACTGCCGACTCCGTCCGGCTGAATCCGGTGTATTCCGTCAGAGTTCGGTGGCTGAATGGTGGCAGCCACCGCTACCTCTTTCCCGATGGTGAGCTCTGGTCCTGGAACTGCGAGTCGATTTCTGCGGTCGGGTCTGTCTCGAGCGTCTCGAAGATGAGTTGGCAGATCCGCGTTCGCGTCGGCACGAACTTCACGTAAAACGGACCGTGGTTGAGAATTTCGAGCGTGATGATGCCGCGGAAGCCGTGTTGGATCGTCGGTGCAGTAAGGTGCACCATAAGGCCGAGTCGAGCGAAAGAACTTCGGCCTTCAACGCGAGCCGCGAGACGGGAGCCAGGGACAAGGTGTATCCGCTCTCGCGTTCTGGCGAGCAGAAGTCGAGGCTCCTTGTGGTAGGGCGGGAGGATGCAACAGCCGTTCGCGTCGACGGCTTCCTGCACGATGTAAGCGTTTGAGGTCTGAGCGAACTTCTGATCGGCAAGGTCCAGTTCGACGCGAACGCCCGGAACGTCGAGACGACCCCTGTCCCAAATCTGAAACACACTGCCGAGTGTGAGATCTACCGAGGAGGTGGTGTACTGATCGTCCGCTGGCGCCGGGTCGATCTCGAGTTGACCAGATGCGAGCGCCCTGCGAATGCCTTGATCGCTGAGAATCAAGCTAATCCAAAGCGCTCGCTCAGTTCGCGAGCTGCGCCCGCGGGATCCATGTGCGTAGTCCGCCGACAACAGCCTGTCCAGGGAGCTCCACGAGAAACTTGTTCTCCGTTTCTTGAATTAGGTAAGCGCGAACGGAGCCATCCACCTCGGAGCCGGGCGCTGGCGCACCCTGTACCTTCACGTCCTCTCGGTCAACGTATGCGGAGGATGAGTCCAGGATAACGTAGTACTCGCTCTCGAAAGTACCCGGCGAAACTTTACAGCGTACAAACACGGTCTTCATCGTCATCGTCTTGTCGGTTCCCCTTCCTCTCCCAGGCTGGCAGTGACCAACGCCGTCGCGATGCATCGTAACATGTTCTCGAGGCATAGCGCGACCGCAGGCGTGTGGGAATACGCATCTTCGACGGCGGTTTTGATTTTCACCTTCCAAGTCGCCACGGCGGGCCGGGACTCCCACCCGATGAACGTTCAGTCAAAACGAGCGAAGTGAGGGCGGGAAAGCTTGACGTGGTGCCGAAGGGGGGATAGGACTCTAGGACCTCCGCCTCCGTCCGGCCTGGTACGAATCGCCCCCAGAACTGCGGATGGCCCCGATCGCGGTATCGCCACGAGATCTGGCGAGGTCGTCGGCTGCTTACGGAGTCCCCGGCTCCTCGGGCCTTTGCAGCGCGCTCAGGGGTAGCTTGTTCACCTCGTCGATGATCCGCGCGTACGCCCGGGTCGTGGTCAAAGTTCCTATTCTTAAGTGACTGCTTATAGATATCCTGTCAAGTAGACAGGGGTCGAGAGTGAGATTCAGCGCTCGGTGGCCATTCCGCATTCTGGGGCGCGCGGTACTCTTGTGGACATGATGTGACGGGCGGCGCTAGAGTGGCGCGCAGTGGGCAGCATATCGTCCGAGTCATATCGGGGAGAAGACACGTGGAAATCCTGAAGCCCAACCAACTCGAAGCTGCAGCTAAGACGCTGGCGGAAGCGTTCTGGGACGATCCGCTGATGCATATCGTGGCGCCCAACGAGAAGAAGCGTGCGGTCGTCGGCCCCTGGTTCTTCGGCAGGTCGATCGCCTATGGCATGCGCTGGGGCGAAGTCTCGTGCAACGATGACGCCTCAGCTGTCGCTATCTGGTTCCCGCCCGGGAACACCAGTCTCACGCCGGGAAGAATGCTGCGGGTGGGCATGGGCGCGCTCCCGTTCAAGGCCGGGATCAACGGAACGATGCGGTTCATGCGCGCGATGCCTGTCACCGAGAAGTTCCACAAAGCCGTGGATGGTCCGCACTGGTACCTCCTGGCGACTGGGACCAGCCCCGCTCGTCAGGGCACAGGCCTGGGCAGCGCCCTGGTCGAGCTGGGAACTTCCCAGGCGGATGCCGCAGGAATCCCCTGCTACCTGGAAACGGGCACCGAGAGCAACGTCGCCTACTATTCGAAGCGTGGCTTCGAGGTCACCGGCCAGGCGGAGGTGCTTGGCTTCACCCTGTACGGGATGGTGAGGCGGCCCAGGTAGCTAATTCCGGGAATGAGTCGCCGTCCGGTTCTTTCGCGGCGACTCACGGGCCGGGGCCTGTAGCGCCGCGGTCTTGCGCGCGGCGGCTTCACCGGGCAGCGCCACGCAGAAGCGGCTGCCGTGGCCTTCCGCTGGCTCCACCCAGATGCGGCCGTTGTGCAACTCGACGATCGACTTCGCAATCGCCGGGCCGAGGCCCGGGAACATGGCAGCAACGGCCAGGACATTTGCTCGGGTAGGCCCGGGCGGTTGCCCGCCCGAGCCCCCCACAGATCCGGACGTGCGCAATTAACGCATCCGGCTCCTCGGTTCACGGTTTCGCTACGTGGCGCGTTTCGGAATGCGCGGCTGCGGGAGTGGAAAATATCCCAACAGCCGGTGCATCCGTTCCCAGGTGACGTACGCTCGCTGCGAGCGGCGCGAGAGCCACTTGCGCCATGCGCACACGACCGCCCGGTAGAAGCGGACGAGCGCGCTGGAGTTGGTCACGACGCCGTAGTAGCCGTAGTGACCGCGCAGCTTGCTTGCCAGCATGCGCTGCTGCGCGCCGAGCGGGTCGTGCCGGTGCGTACGGCACCACATCACGACACGCCCGAGCGCGCGACGGAAACGGTCACGAGCCGTGCGCCTCTTCACCACCTAGACCCCACGGAGCGACTTCGCCCAGCAGTGCGTGAAACCCAGCAAATCGAACGTCCCGGGCCGACCGTCGCCGTCCGATGACGGGCGACGGTCTGGGCTCTGGAATTCGACCAACCGTGTTTTCTCCGGGTGGAGTGTCAGCCCATATTTCGCGAACCGTTTCGGCAGCACCTCGTGAACGGGTCTCGCGTCGTCCTCCCGCTCGAAGAGCACGACGAAATCGTCCGCATAACCCACGAGCGCCGCGCGGCCTTCCAGCCGGGGGCGCACGTCGCGTACGAACCACTCGTCGAGCACCGGTCTTTGAGATCCTGAATGAGGGCGCAGGATGCCCGGCCGGGACTGCGGAAAACGGGGCTAGCCGTGCAGCGGGCAGAGCTCCCGCGGCGCGGCCTCCTTCCGAAAGACCTCGCGAACGCGCCGAGGGCAGCTCTTCGTCGCGCGCTTTCCCGTCGCGGGGTCGATCTCCGCGGCGACGATTC
>Ga0214473_10007204_pt1 | contig 13225 bp, 11 predicted proteins | sample RVTome_7_FD_203509 | JGI IMG/M metagenome (GOLD analysis project Ga0214473, IMG submission 203509) | Soil microbial communities from uranium-contaminated site in the Upper Colorado River Basin, Wyoming, United States - RVT98D197 | ecosystem: Environmental > Terrestrial > Soil > Contaminated >...
CCTGCCCCGACGCCTCGGCACATCAGCCGAACTCCGGCTGGTGTGCCATGCCCGAAGGCCGCCTTGCTCAGGCAGTCGGAGCCCCTTGCAGATCCGGAATGTGCGCCATTCCGAACTCGGCAGCCAGCGACTGCACGATCCTGAAGAGTTCGGCTTCATGCTGCATGGCGACCTGGGGCCGTTCATACTGCCGGATCAGGTCCCGGGTCCGCAATTTCGCGCGCTCGAAGGTGTCGAGGCTGCCTGCGTGCTGCCAGCCCCGCACGGAATCGCGATCGATGACGGCGGATGGCAGGTGCTGCTCCAGGGCAAAGAGCTCGCGCGTCGCCTTTTGCTTCAGGAAATCCCCTTTGAAATCGATGCCCTCGAAGAAGGCCGTGGCAAGCGTTGGCGTGCGGACCTGCATCCCCGCAAGCATCCGCTTGGCCATTCCGACCGCCTCGGCATCCACGACCAACTTTTCGGCGCTTTGACAAGCGAGGAAGTCCAGCATGCCGCCGCCTGAGATCATGTTGATTCCTGCGAGCGCCCCGATTAAAGCGGTCACGCCGCTTTCGAGCCCGGCCTGCGCATCTACGAGCTTGGAGTCGCTCGCGCCCAAATAGCAGTGAGTCGGGAGGCCCAACGATTTTCCGACTTCCGCGTAAGAGGCATCGATCATTGCCGTTTCCACCGCGCCCATCGGTGTGGTGCCCTTGCGCATATCGAAAACGGCCGGGGCACCGCCCCAGACGATTGGCGCCCCCGGATTGGCCAACTGATGGATGGTGATCCCGCTGAGGCATTCCGCCGCATGCTGGGTTACGGCGCCCAGCAGCGTCACCGGTGCCGCCGCGCCTGCCAGCGGCATCGAAACCATCTCCGCCGGAACTGAGGCCGCAGCCAACTCCATCAAGTTTTCCGCACCGAAGTTGCTCCAGATCAGCGGTGGCGACGGACAAACATCAAAGACCGCCTGGGGCTGTTCCGCAAGCTGCCTGCGGCCGCCCGCCAAAGACGCGAGCATGTCGATCATGCTCTGGAGCGTGCCATTCGAAAACGCCCCTGTAACCACCGGCTTGATCGAATACATCAGCACCAGGTAGAGCCGGTAGAGATCGCCTATCTCCCTGGGTACGTCATCGCATATCACAGCCGTTGATTGAGCATCGTATTCCGGTAGAAGCTCGGCAATCTTCACCAGGCGAACAAGATCGGCGGTCTGTGCGGACCGGTGCTGCAGGGTCTCCGGATCGAGGACATGCACAGCGGAGGAACCGGGATCAAAATGCACGCTGTTGCCGCCGTAGGTGACGACGCGTTTGCCGGAGCGATCATACAGGTGGAATGTCCGGGGAACCGTGTCAAGTGCCGGCCGCACAGCCGCCTCCGGGATTCTCACGATGGCGGAAGACGAATCCGCCTCTGCCCCCGCTGCCTGCAACAGCTCCCTGGCCCGCGCTGAGAGCACCTTTATGCCGGGATTCATCATAAGCTGGAAGGCCTCGTCCAGAATGCGCTGTATCAATTCAGCGGAGAGGAGTTCGATTCTTGGCTGCACTAGCTCACCACCTCTGCCTCTTCAGGCAGCATTGCCCTCTGAGGGATCATGGTAGCGCTGACGCCTTCGCTGCGGCGATCATCCGATCGAATTCTTCGCTAAGTCCGCGCTCAAGCGGTGCGGGTTCGTGCTCAGCCAGGAGTCGGCGAGCTTTCGCGAGTGCCCAATCGTAGGCGCCATCTTGCCTGGATTCCCATTCGGCATATGGCCGGCGATCCATGAACTCGGGGACGAACAGCTCCCGCATGTGACGACGCGTGTGTTTTTGGGTCAGAAAGTTGCCCGAAGGCCCCACTGCTGCGATCGCCTCCAGGGCCAGCGTCTCCTCGTCAACGACTATGCCCTGCATCATTTTCTGTACGATCGAGAAGATCTCGCAATCCATCATCATTTCTTCGAAAGACCAGATGCGGCTCCCGTGCAGGAAGCCAGCCCCCAGGAGCATGTCAGCCATTGAAGCGCTGGCCATAAACGTCGAAAGGCTGTTCTCGATTCCGGCTTGCCAGTTAGGCTCCTTGGCGCCGGTCGCGAACGAGCCCATTGAAAGCGGGATGTCGTAGAAATCCGCTAGGGCGTTGGTCGCACCCCCAAAGAGGAAATCCTCCGGTCCGCCCCCGGTGTAGGCCCCTGTTCGCAGATCCGAAGCGGTCTGCGCGGCGGCGTAGAAGACTGGTGCGCCTGGAAACGCCAGCTGAAGCAGGGCCGTGCCCGTTATCACCTCGGCATTTCCGACGGCCAGGTTGCCTGCCAAAGTGGCGGGTCCCGTTGTCAGGCACGCAGCCATGGTCATGAATCCGGTTGGGACTCCGGCTTCCGCTGCGAGCAGCGCCGCATCGAGTGATCCGCCGTCGTGGCCGAGCGGAGACGCCGTGCACTGCATCAGTGAAAGCACGGGCCTGTTTCTCAAGGCCCGCCTACCGCCCGCAATCATCGACGCCATTTCGATGGCAACCTGCGCCTCGTGGACGTTGTAGATGCTTTCGGTTTGAACATGCTTGGAGGAGTTTTCCCAGATGGCCTTGATTTCGTGCAGACCGCGTGTCGCTACCGGGGCATCCTGGGCTGAGACTGGGACCCAGTGGAAAGCGATCTGTTCCAAAGCGTCGCCGAGGCGTGCAATATCGCGCACATCTTGAAGTCTGGAGATCCGCCGTTCACCATTCGCGATGTCGATCACCTCGACGCCGCAGCCGTCCGTTCCCAAATAGACGTGATTTCCGTCCAGGGGCAGATCCTGTTGCGGGTCGCGCGCGGCCAGGGAGTACACGGGTGGACAGCGCCGGAGTGCGGCTTCGATCAACTCCCCCCGCGCCCGCACGACCATGCGCTCAAAGTCCACATCTGCACCGGCGTCGGCCCAGATCTCGAGCGCACGCTTTGAAGGGAATCTGACGCCGACCTCATCGATAATTCGCAAGGTGGCGTTGTGGATCTTGCGGATGTCCTCTTCGCTGAGGATCTGCAGCTTGATCCTTGGGTTGGTAATCGACTGGATTCGACTTGTCATGGCATCTTCCCGGCCGGTGCTGGCTGTCTATCCGTCGCGCTTGGCGAGACGGAGAAGGCGAACTGCCGTCATGCGCCGCCCATGAGTTTCTTTGCCAGCGCTACTGCGCCGATGGCATCCTCAGAGTAGCCGTCGGCGCGGATTGTCGTCACCCAGTCACGGGTTACTGGAGCGCCACCCACCATGACTTTGATGCGTTGCCGCAGCCCCTCCTTCTCCAATTCCTCGATGACCTCGCGCTGGCGAACCATTGTCGTTGTCAACAGGGCGCTCATTGCCAGGAGGTCGGCATTGACTTCCAGGGCCTTGCCTATCAACTTGTCTCCCGGCGCATCCACGCCGAGATCATGAACCTCGAAGCCCGAGGCACTCAGCATCGTGGCTACCAGGGATTTGCCGATCTCGTGGATATCACCTTCCACAGTCGCGATGACAACTCGGCCCAGGATCTGGCGCTGAGCGCCACGCTTCTTGAGCTCGGGATCCAGCGTGGCCACTGCCAGCTTCATCGCCTCCCCGGCCATTACCAGCTCGGGAAGAAATGCTTCGCCACGACCGAACGCGTCACCGACGGTGTTAACGCCTGCCACGAAACCCCCGGATATTGCCTCAAGTGGATCCATGTTGGTATCGATCGATTCCTTGGCCAGGGCGACTGCGGCATCGGAGTCGCCGTCGATGATGCTTTGTGCCATTCTCTTCAAAATGTCCTGGTTCATGATGGCTCCTTCTGTGGATTACCGTCCGGCACTTGCAGGCTTGGCAACAAATGCCGGATGCGTGCTTCGCGTGACTCCAGCGCCTTCCGGGATATGCCCAGATACGTCTCGAGTTCGCGACCCCGCTGAACAATGTGCTCCAGGCTCCTTTGCAGGGCAACAGCCGGATCGCCGGCTGCCAGCGCCTCTACGATGAGCCCGTGCTCCCGATGCTCGATCTTCATGCTGTCTTCGAGCATTTCAGGGCGGCGGTAGAGATGCGCGTAAAGCATCCAATCAGGAAATGTCTTCAGGACGTCCAGGTAGATCCGGTGCAGCAGTGGGTTGCCGCTCGCCTCCACGATGGCGTTGTGAAGCGCCCTGCTCACCTCGCGGCCCCTGGGCAGGTCCTCGAGCCTGAGGAGACTCCCGCTCTCGTCGACGAGCCCGCGCAAGGAATCGAGTTCCGTGGGCGAGATGTTGATCGCTGCCGCCCATGCGGCCGCGCCCTCAAGCAGCAAGCGCATTTCATAAGAGTCGAGGATATCCGGGCTGGACGGTCGCAGCACCCGCACGCCTCGGTAGGCCACCCGCTCCGCCAGCCCCGACGAAACCAGCAGATCCAGTGCTTCTCGAACCGGCGTCATGCTGACGCCCAGCCGCCTGGAGATCTCTTCCTGGCGCAACCAAGCTCCGGCAGCGTATTGACCCGAGAGGACGCTCCCATGCAGGACGTCGAAAACCTCCTCCTTCAGGGGCTTTCGCTTGAGCGTGGCATCCGGTTGATACATGGTCCTGATCATGCAGCTTCGCTTTGTGCCATCCGCGTTCCACGGTTTCGGCCGCCGACACCGCATCGACCGGTGGGCTGCCTTGTTCCGCCGAATCAAGTGCAGGAGCACGAGTCGCGGCACTGAATTGTATATTGTACATAATCCCGGCAGAAGTGCCTTTTGGCACGTCGATTGTCACGTTTCCCCTGCCGGATGCGGTTTTGGTTGAGCAGCACGGCGACGCTTCGACGGCTCGGGAAAACAACCGCAGCACTGACCCATGGCCGGATTCCATTAGGCGTGCCGCCAGAGGAGGAGCCACTTTCAGGGAAGCCGGCGTGACCGCATTGTCACGGGTGATCCCTCCCCGAGTGGCGCAAGCCTACAGCGCGCGGGCTGATCCATGAGGCATTCCTCCGCCTGCGCGCCCGTAAACTGCCGGGGGCAGTCCTCGGCGCGCCCTTTTCATTGTAGAATGGCGCAATGCCCGAAGACCTGAACGTCCTCTTCCTCGCCGCTGAGGCGGAGCCGTTCGTCAAGGTGGGGGGATTGGGAGACGTGGCCGGGTCGCTTCCCCGAGCTCTGCGCAGCCTGCCGCTTGAGAACACGCGGGGCACCAGCCCTGACGTGCGTCTCGTGTTGCCGATGCATTCCGTCCTGAGGCCGGAACGGCACGGCCTGCGCCCACTTCTGGTCTTCCCGGTACTGTACAGGTCCGGGCCCATCGCGGTGCAGGCATTTGTTACTCAGCTTGATGGAATGCCGGTCTATCTGCTCGACGCCGAGCCGATCGCGCGCAGCGGGTCCGTCTACTCGTCGGATGCCTCCCTCGATGGGGAAAAGTACGCCTTCTTCTCACTGGCGGCGCTCGAGTTCGCACGAAGCCTCGAATGGCGCGTCAACATCCTGCATGCGAACGACTGGCATACGGCCCTGGCCTGCTACGCGCTCCTCCTTCGTCGCCGGCAGGGAGAGTATGCCGGAGTTGCCACCGTGCTCACTGTTCACAATCTACCATTCATGGGACCGGACTTGTCGACGTTGTTGACCAGCTTTGACCTGGCTCAGGTGGAGACGGGTCTTCCACCATGGGCGAGGGCCCGGCCCTTGGCGCTTGGCCTCTGGGCGGCCGACTCCATCGTAGCCGTCTCGCCTTCCTACGCACTCGAGATGCAAACGGGCGAATCTGGCAGCGGGTTGGAGGACTACTTGCGCGCCCGCCGCGAATCGTTGTCGGGAATCCTGAATGGCATCGATACCGAATCCTTCAATCCTGCCCTGGATCCCGCGATAGGATCGAATTTCGGTGTCCCCACGCTTGAGCGGCGTATGTTGAATAAGACCGCTTTGCAGGTGCGCATCGGCCTGCCGGCGGACCCGGATGTGCCTGTGTTTGGCGTGGTGTCGCGGCTCGATCCCCAGAAGGGCATTGATCTGCTCGGACCTGCATTGCGCCGATTGCGGGACAAGTCCTGGCAAGCTGTCGTCTTGGGCTCCGGCATGCCGCGGGTTGAGCGCGCTCTCCAGCGCCTCGAGCGGGAGTTTCCGCAGCAACTGCGCGTCGAGCTCAGATACGATCCTGGGCTGGCGCGCCAGATCTACGCCGGTGCAGATTTGTTGCTGATGCCGTCGCGCTACGAACCCTGCGGACTGGCTCAGATGATCGCCATGCGCTATGGCTGCATCCCGATTGTCAGCGCGGTCGGCGGATTGCGGGACACAGTCACCGACGGCGAGAACGGCTTCGTCATGGGCGTACCGACGGCCGCCCGCCTCGCGGCGGCGACGCAGCGCGCAATGCGGCTCCTCGCTGACAAGCCCGCGTGGGCGAGCATGCAGAGGGCCGCCATGGCGCAAGACCATTCGTGGGTTGCCTCGGCAAGGCAGTATCTCGAGCTCTACCAGCGCCTCCTATTGCAGTCGGCGCCGAGCGCGGCCTCCTAGGGAACCCGAAGTGCATCTTGCCCGAACCGGCGGCGTCCTGCTGCATCCCACGAGCCTGCCCGGCGCCTACGGTATCGGAGATCTGGGTCCAGCAGCACACGGGTTCGTGGACTGGCTCGCCGCTTCCGGCTGCGGCCTGTGGCAAATTCTGCCTCTCGGCCCCACAGGCTACGGCAATTCTCCGTACCAGTGCCATTCTGTCTTCGCCGGCAACGCGTACATGGTCAGCCCTGATCTCCTGGTCCGCGACGGGCTGCTCACCCAGTCGGATCTGGAGCCTGTTCCGGACTTCGCTCCGAAGCCGGGCCAAGTCGCGTCTCACGTTGATTTCGGCCGCCTCATCCCGTGGAAGTTGTCGTTGCTCGGTACGGCCTTCGCACGATTCAAGCGATCCGGTTCGAAGGCGCTGAAGCTGGAGTTTTCGCGGTTCCGTGCCGAGAATGCGGCCTGGCTGGATGATTTCTCCCTGTTCATGGCCCTCAAGGAAAGACACGGTGGCGTTTCCTGGATCAATTGGCCAGCCCCGCTCCGCGGGCGAGTGAAGAGTGCGTTGGTCCGGGCAAGGCTGAGTCTGAGAGATGCTACGCTGCGCTGCTCGTTCAACCAGATGCTCTTTTTTCGGCAATGGTCAGAGCTGCGGGAGCATGCCCGCAAGCGCGGCGTACGAATTATTGGAGATGTTCCCATTTTCGCGGCACAAGACAGTTCCGATGTGTGGGCGAAACCCGAGTTATTCTGCGTCGACGAGATGGGATTGCCGACGGTCGTCTCCGGCGTACCGCCGGACTACTTCGCTCCCACGGGGCAGCTTTGGGGCAATCCGCTCTATCGCTGGGAGAACCACAGGCAATCCGGGTATGGGTGGTGGTTGGCGAGACTACGCGCGATCCTGCAGCTCGTCGATATCGTCCGGCTTGATCACTTCAGGGGCTTTGCCGGGTATTGGGAAATTCCCGCGGACGCCGCTACAGCCGAAACGGGCAGATGGGTTCCAGGGCCGGCGGAGGGGTTCCTTGACGCCATGGTGCAGGGGCTCCACCGCGAATTCGCCTCGGAACGCCTGCCCCTGATCGCCGAGGATCTGGGGGTCGTCACACCTGACGTCGTCCGGCTCCTGCAGCGTTACCAACTTCCCGGTATGAGGGTGCTTCAATTCGGTTTTGCCGGCCTTAGCGAAGAATTCCTTCCCCACAACTACATCCAGAACTGCGTTGCGTATACTGGCACGCACGACAACGATACTGCTCGGGGCTGGTTCGAAGGCGGGACTGAACGTGAAAAGAACACCGCCCTCACGTACTTACTGTCCACCGAAGCCCACGTCGTCCGTGACATGGTCCGTGCTGTGTGGTCGTCGCTTGCGGCATTCGCCGTTGTGCCAATCCAGGACCTGCTGGAACTGGGTAGCGAGGCCCGCATGAACCGTCCCGGTATCCCTGAGGGCAACTGGGAATGGCGGCTCAAAAACGATGACCTAGCGGATTCTCTCGGAGAGAGACTCGGGCAACTGAATGCTGAGTGCGGCCGCGTCTCTCAGGGCCTTACGGCTGCCTCAGGTTGAGACCGCGGAATTTCCGTCGAAAAGCTCCCGATTCAGGAGACCCTGCACTTGACTGCGCGCATGGACCCAGCGAGGAGAGACCGCGGCCGCCAGCTTCTCCAGGATCTGCTTGCCCGTCTCGGGGTACTGGATGCACATATTCCGGAGCGCTTCGCCGCGCACCCTTAGCGCCTGCACGGGCGTTGTGCTGATTGCATCTGACGTGTAGGTCACATTTCCGACGACCGCGGACCAGCCGAAGACCTCACCGGAATGCAGATGAGTAAGCGTGATCCTTGGCCCATCGTAGGGCTTGTATCGAACAGATACGTTGCCTTCCAAGAGCAGGTACATGAATACGGCGGGCTCACCCTGTTGGCAGATCGTCGTGCGCGCCGGCAGTTCGACTCGGTCAAACAAAGCCGAGAGGAGATCGTACTGTTCGGGCGTGAGGCCGTGAAGGAAGGGATTGTCGAGCATTCTTAGGCGCCTCATCCTACCCTCCCGCAATCCGGGCCTCATAGTAATAAACCTCCCGAATGGTCGGACGTTCTTCCCGTCTTGCGGCCGCCCCTGCATGCCTGGGTTATACTTTCTGCGGCGATGCCGTGGAATGCTGCGGCCGCTTCAATCCGCAAGCGAATCCCGCATATGCACCTGAAGAATCCGCAACGACGCTTTTTCGGACCAGCATTGGCCGGCCTAGGTCTGATTCTCTCCGGCATCGCGATTTGGGCGCTCTTCGAGAATGCGGGATCCGGGTACGCGGCGCGGCCAACAGACTTCACAGCGATTCCAGCCAAGGTCGCCTTTGCCGCGCCAGAGCTGAGCCTCAGCGACCTGCGCGGGGTCGAACACCGGCTCTCAGACTACGGCGGACAGGTAGTCCTAGTCAACCTCTGGGCAACGTGGTGCCCTCCATGCACGGCCGAGTTGCCCATCTACCAACGCTTCTATGAGAAACATCGCCCGGAAGGCTTCACCGTGATTGCAGTCAACGACGGCGAGCGCGCAGCCGCCGTGAAGAAGTTCGTTGTGGACCATGGCCTGACCTTCCCCGTGTGGCTGGACCCCACGTACGAGGGTACTGAGCGGGCATTCAAGGCCGCCAACTTGCCAACCTCATATGTTATAGATCGGGCTGGAATGGTCAGGCTCACGTGGATTGGCGCCATCAGCGAGGCGACCCTGGAGAAGCATGTGGCTCCCATGGTCGAGGAGTAGCCCTCAGTGGATGCGAAGGTAACCTGGGAAAAGGATCTGAGTTTTGTCGGGGTGGCTGAAAGCGGCTTTCCAATAAGGATGAGCAGCCCCTCTGGCCCCGAGGCAGGCGCAGGACCTGTTGAGTTGACGATCATGGCGCTCGCGGCGTGCACCGCCATGGATGTGATTTCGATCCTGCTAAAGAAGCAGGAGCGCGTGGGGGATTTCCACGTGATGGTGCACGCGGAGCGGACGACGAGCTATCCTCAGGTCATCGCGAGCGCCGAGCTGCAGTATGTTGTGTCCGGACGCGGCGTTCACGAAGCATCGCTGCTGCGAGCGATAGAACTCTCGGTGGAGAAGTATTGTCCGGTGCATGCCATGCTTTCAAAGGCATTCCCGATCGCGATCAGGTATTCGATTTTCGAGAGTGAGGGCGAACATTCCCCGCGCCTTGCAAAGCAAGGCCGCTGCCCAGCGACGGACGCGAAGCCGACGCGCGAGACTTGCTAGGGGCCAGGAATCGCCGGTACCGCGCTGTATAGATCTGAACAAGTGCAGGCGGTCACGCTGAATCCATTCCGAGTCAGAGTGCCCAGGTAGGGAGCCTCACCCTCGTGCACGATCCAGCCGTCCAGCTCAAATCCGAGGGGCCCGTCAGCCAGAATCCACTCGCCGTTGTACTTGCGGGCAACGTGGATGTGGGTTCCAGTTGCTTCGCCGCCTTCACTGGAGGGATACCCCATCGGATCGCCGGCTCTGAGCTGCTGGCCGAGGACCGCGCGCTCGTTGGCGGCCAGGTGCAAGTAGTAGATGCCCCACCCGGTCCGCTCGTCACCGTCGCCATCCAAGTCGAGCACTACCCCGTCGGACCCTGACCGGACGATCAGGCCGTCAGACATTGCGATCACTTGCGTTTGAGGATTCAGAGATGCGCATCCGGGACGATCGCATGGCGGCGCGAAGTCAATCGCTGCCTGTGGTTCGCCGGTTCCCCATGCCGTGTGCGGTCCTCCGGTGTAGGTCCAGATCTGCTGCCACCGATACGGTAGCGTGAGACTGGGCTGCTGAAGACTGCCAGGAATCAAGGGGCTTTCATCCGAAAAAGGATCCCCGAAAAGTGCCTCGTACGTTCTGAATAGCCCCGACGGGCCAATGCTTGCGGCGTACTCCGGCCCGGTCTCGGTGCGGGACAACAGATACTGAATAGCTACAGACGCTGCGTTTTGCCACGGATCGGGGCGAATGATGGTCCCGTCGGGCCCGTAGAACTCCGTGAGTTTTCCCGAGCGCCAGCCGTAGTAGCCGTTGTTCAGGGTATTGGCCGCCCATATCAGCTGCAGGTAGTTGAGGTTCGATGCTCCGGCATAGATGCGTTGCTCAAAGTCGAGGATGTAACGCCTCGCCGGCGGTGTGGGCTGCGATAGAGCTCCCGCCTTATATTCCATGATTGCCAGGAGCACTCGTGGGCTGATGCTCCAGTTCGTGGCGATATACTCGATGATCTCCGCGCCGGTCCGATCGCGGCCCGCAGCATAGGTCCAGTAGTCCTTGAGCCATCCTGGTCGCGCAGCCACGTACGCGGCAGTATTGAAGCCGATCTGCTCCGGGCCATTGACAAAGCCAGAGTCGGGAACGATCTGAAATGCACTCCCCCAAAGTGACCGGAAATACACCGGAATTCGCATCGGAAATCCCGGCGGCATGGTCGTCGCATTGGGCGGAATGAGCGGATTCGCCTCCATGATCTCCGCCGTGGATGTGTTGAATCGAGCCGCAAGCGCGGGTACGGTATCACCGGTCTGCGCCTCGTAGTCCACCAGCTCGCCGGGTCTAAAATTGGGTCGCGTGGGGAGCGGCGTAGGCTCCGCTCCTCCCCGCGCCGCGTCCATGGAGGCAGGAGTCACACCGGCTTGGGAAGAGGATGTTCGGGGAAGGGCTGGGCGGCTGCCGCAGGCTGAAAGTGCCAGCCCCAAGGCGGCTAGGATTGCGCAGATCTGTCTATTCGTCATCCAAGCGGCGAATGATAACCGATTTGAGCTGACCGACTGGATCCGCAGTAATGACCTCGTCGCCCTTCACCAGGGTGCCCTCGTATGGAAGGCTACCCTCCTTTGCGACCCAGCCGCTTAGGACGAACGGAAGTGGGCCGTCGGCCGCGACCCATTCACCGTTGTATTTGCGGGCAAAGTGCAAATGTGTGCCGGTGGCCTGGCCCCCTTCGCATGAGGCATGGCCGATCCTGTCATCCAGCTGCACGTAGGTTCCGGCGGTCACTCTGCCGGTGGAGGCAACGTGAAGATAGACCAGGGCCCATCCGGTCTGTTCGAAGCCGTCCCCATCCAGGTCCTGGATCACGATACCGCGCTCGGACCGAACGATCGTCCCCGGTGCGACTGCAGTAATCCAGGTGGGCGTCAAGTCGCATCCGCCGTGATCTGTGAACGGCGCAAAATCCACTGCCGCCAGCGAGCCGTCATGCTCCCACGCGCCGTGAGGGCCCCCCGTGTAGCTCCACGCTGTGTCCGGTTCGAACGGTAGCAGGAGAGCTGGCTGGGCAAGGCCAGGCGGAAAGAGCGGATCGACCTTGTCTGCGCGCGCCCACGGATCCCCAAACATCCCGGTGTACACTGCAAGGAATCCATTCCCGGGATCGATCATCTGCGCCCACTGGGACTGGTTGTGCTGCCGGGAGAATAGGTACTGCACCGCTACTGTTCCTGCATTGAGGTGCGGATTCAGGCGCAGCCTGGTCCCATCCGGAAACTGCAATTCGGTGAGCGTGCCGGCACGCCAACCATAGTAGCCCACCGAAAGCTGATTGACAGCCCACAACATCTGGCCGAATAGCCCCTTGTAGTAAAGGTTAATGTAGCCCATCGGGTAGTCACGGTGGACGGCGTCGACCGGATCGGCCCTTACCCATCGGCTCTCATACTCGAGCAGCGCCAACAAGAGCCGGGGATTGATCGAATTCTCAAAAGCCAGCCGTTTGATCTCATCCACGCCCGTGTTCCAACCTGTCGATCCCAAGTACTCTCGATGCGTGCTGAGTCTGCCGCCCGCGGTCCTGATGTAGGCCTGGACGTCGAAATCCACGGCGGTTCCTGAGAACACCAATTCGCTGTCCGGGATTAGCTGGCTCTCCGGGGTGGTGGGATCGGCGAGCCGATCCGGCATGATGAGCAAAGTCCCGGGAGGCACAAACCCAACCTCGCTCAGCGGAATCTCCGCGTGGACCTCCGACGTGTCAATGCCGAAGCGAGATGCGACCGCGGCCACGGAATCTCCGCTCTGAGCATAATAGAGCACTGCCGGCACATCGAATGTTGGCGTCAAGCCCGCTTCTGTGAGCACCAGCTCGGTGCTTGTGCCTGCAGAAGCCGGCGGAGTTCCTGCGTCCTGGTGTATCGCCGTCACCGTGGGTGTGAAGCTGCTCGTGGGGTGCGGGGACGGCGTGGATGCCTGCGGCGGCGGCGAGTCCGATGCCTCGGTGTTCACGGGCACCATGAACTGCGGCGTTGGGGTCGCGTACTGACCCCACAGGCTCGGCACCGGCGCGCACGAGGTGAGGAAAGTGAGTGAAATGAAGAGCGATGAGACGAATCGTCGCACAGTGCAACCGCCGCGGAGATTATACCTGTGGGCTCCAGCCGATCGATTCGCCGTAATTGGTCAATATCTAGGGGCTTTTATCGCACGATCTGGTTGAGCTCGCTCGCGCCCTCGGCGGCTTCCAGTGCCAGCGAACCTCGACGCAGAAAGCCGTCGTATTCGCGTCCGCCGCCGGCGGATGCCCACCCACCCAGGACGAAGGGCAGCGTTCCATCGGCTGGTATCCATTCGCCATTGTATTTTCGGGCAAGGTGCAGGTGGGCGGCATTCGATACGCCGCCCTCACACGACGGGTGCCCAATGCGATCACCAGCATACACGTATGAGCCCTCAGGGATCCGATCTTGCGCAAACACATGCATGTAGAGGACATTCCAGCCGGTCTGCTCGTAGCCATCCCCGTCA
>Ga0214473_10007206_pt1 | contig 13224 bp, 11 predicted proteins | sample RVTome_7_FD_203509 | JGI IMG/M metagenome (GOLD analysis project Ga0214473, IMG submission 203509) | Soil microbial communities from uranium-contaminated site in the Upper Colorado River Basin, Wyoming, United States - RVT98D197 | ecosystem: Environmental > Terrestrial > Soil > Contaminated >...
ACCACCTCTCCACCGTTCCGAAAGCCCACCGGGAGAAATCCATGCACTCCGGACTCCGCCGCCTGGCGTTCGCCCTGGCCATCCTGATGCTGGCCGTGCCCGCGCCCACCGCCGCCCAGGAGCCCCCCGATAGCGCGGAGGACAAGGAGGACAACCCGGCACAGGAGGGCCTCCCGCTGGAGCCCGCGCGCACCATCCGCTTCACCACCGGCGAAGGCTCGTGGATGAGCGTGGACGTCAGCCCCGACGGGCAGACGCTGGTCTTCGACCTGATCGGCGACCTCTACACCATGCCGGTCACCGGCGGCGTGGCCACGCCGCTCACCCAGGGCATGGCGGTGGACGCCCAGCCGCGCTTCAGCCCCGACGGCACCAAGGTGGTCTTCACCTCGGACCGGAGCGGTGGCGAGGGCGTCTGGACCATCGCGCTGGATAAGTCGGACACCACCCAGATCACGCGCGGCAAGTACGACGGCCCCGAGTGGACGCCGGACGGCAACTACATCGTGGTGACGCGCGGCACCAAGCTGCACATGTACCACGTGGACGGCGGCAGCGGGCAGCAGCTCATCGCGGAGCCCGCCAACCTGCGCACCATGGGCGCGGCCTTCGGCGGCGACGACCGCTGGATCTGGTACGCGGGCCGCACCGGCTCCTGGCAGTACAACACCGCACTGCCCGATTACCAGCTGGCCGTCTATGATCGCGAGACGGGAGAGACCGCCACGCGCAGCTCCCGCTGGGGCTCCGGCTTCCGCCCCACGCTCTCGCCCGACGGCAGGTGGCTGGTCTACGGCACGCGCTTCGATCAGCAGACCGGCCTTCGCATTCGGGACCTGGACACCGGCAACGAGCGCTGGCTGGCCTATCCGGTGCAGCGGGATGACCAGGAGTCGCGCGCCACGCTGGGCGTTTACCCCGGCATGGCCTTCACGCCGGACTCGCGGGAGCTCATTGCCTTCTACGGCGGCAAGCTCTGGCGCATCAACGTGGAGAGCGGCGCCGAGACCGAGATCCCCTTCCAGGCGGAGGTGGTCCAGCACCTGGGCCCGCAGGTGGAATTCGACTATCCCATCGAGGACACGCCCACCTTCACGGTGCGCCAGATCCGCGAGGCCGTGCCCTCGCCGGATGGCACCCGGCTGGCGTTCGTAGCGCTGGACCGGCTGCACGTCATGGACTATCCCGACGGGCAGCCCCGCCGGGTGGCCGACGCGGGCGTGGTGCAGATGAACCCCAGCTGGTCGCCGGACGGCCAGTGGATTGCCTACGCCACCTGGAGTGACACCGAGGGCGGGCACGTCTGGCGCGCCCGCGCCGACGGCTCCGGCCAGGCGCAGCGCGTCTCCACCGATCCCGCGCTCTACACCAGCGTGGTCTGGGCGCCGGCGGAGAACCGCATCGTGGCCACGCGGGGTCCCGCCGAGAGCTACGTGGTGGGGGAGAACCGCGGGCCCTCGGACTTTGTCTGGTTCCCCGCGAACGGCGGTGAGCCCACCGTCATTTCACCCACCGAGGGGCGGAGCAACATCCACTTCGTGGAGGGTAGCGACCGCCTCTGGCTGAGCCGCGGCGGCGGGCAACTGGTCTCCATGCGCTGGGACGGCCTGGACGAGAAGGCGCACGTGCGCGCGCAGGGCGGCGGCTCCGTCACCATGGCGCCGCGCGGTGACCAGGCGCTCACCACCTCCGGCAATCAGGTCTGGGTCTTCACGGTGCCCTACATCGGCGGTGAGGAGCCGCCCACGGTGAATCTGGAGAGCGCCAACTTCCCCGCCGAACAGCTGAGCGAGATCGGCGGCCAGTTCGCCACCTGGAGCCGCGACGGCCGCAAGGTCCACTGGTCCATCGGCAACGCCCACGTGGTCTACGACCTGGACCGCGCCGAGGCGTTCGCCGACAGTCTGGAGGCCGCGGGAGAGCTGGAGCCCGAGGAGGAGCCCGCCGACACGGCGGACGCGCCGCCGGATTCAGCCGACGCGCCGCGCCGCCGTGACCGTAACCGGGACACACCCAGGTTCCAGCCCGACGAGACCCGCATCATTATCAGCGCCGAGCGGGACATCCCCACCGGTACCGCGGTCCTGCGCGGCGCCCGCGTCCTCACCATGGGCCCGCGCGGCGTCATCGAGCGCGGGGACATCGTGGTGACGAACAACCGCATCACGGCGGTCGGTCCATCCGGCCAGGTCCAGGTGCCCGACGGCGCGCGGGAGATCGACATGAGCGGGCGCACCATCGCCCCCGGCTTCGTAGACACCCACGCCCACCTGCGCGCGCGGGGTGTGCACCGCACGCAGAGCTGGTCGTACGTGGCCAACCTGGCCTACGGCGTCACCACCACGCGCGATCCGCAGACCGGCACCACCGACGTGCTGGACTACGAGGACCTGGTCACGGCCGGGGAGGTGCTCGGCCCGCGCATCTACAGCACCGGCCCCGGCGTCTTCAGCTCCGAGGACATCGAGGACCTGGACCATGCGCGCGAGGTGCTCAAGCGCTACAGCCAGTACTACGACACCAAGACCATCAAGCAGTACGTGGCCGGCAATCGCGAGCAGCGCCAGTGGATCATCCAGGCCGCCAACGAACAGCGCCTGATGCCCACCACGGAGGGCTCGCTGGACGCCGAGATGAGCCTCACCGAGGCCATCGACGGCTACAGCGGCCACGAGCACTCGTGGACCACCTTCCCCATGCACTCGGATCTCATCCGCTTCTACGCGGAGAGCGGCATTGTCTACACGCCCACCATCCTGGTGGCGTACGGCGGCCCGTGGGCGGAGAACTACTTCTACGCCACCGAGAACGCGCACGATGACATGAAGCTGCGCCACTTCACGCCGCACGCGGAGATCGACGGCAAGACGCTGCGCCGGGACGCCGGCTGGTTCGCCGCCGAGGAGCACGTCTTCCCGCTCATCGGTGAGACGGTGAAGGACCTGGTGGAGGCGGGCGGGCGCGCGGGCGTGGGCAGCCACGGCCAGCTCCAGGGCCTGGGCTGGCACTGGGAGCTCTGGGCCATAGCCTCGGGCGGGCTCGATCCCATGGACGCCATGAAGGTGGCCACCATCTTCGGCGCCCAGGCCATCGGCCTGGACGGGGACCTGGGCAGCATCGAGGCGGGCAAGCTGGCCGACCTGGTGGTGCTGGACGCCAATCCGCTGGCCAACATCCGCAACACCAACACGGTCAGCATGGTCATGAAGAACGGGCGCCTGTATGATGCGGCCACGCTGGCCGAGATCTACCCGCGCCAGACGCCCGCGCCCACCTTCTACTGGCACCGGGACGAGCCCACGAACGTCCGCGCCGGGATCGGCAACTGACCTCGTGTCGCCACGCCCACTCCCCGTGTTCGGAGCCGCGGCCGCGGCGCTCCTGGTGAGCGCCTGCGGCCCGGAGCCGGCGCCGGACTGCGCCGCCCCGGCCACGATGGAGCGGATGATGGCCCACACCCTGACCGCCATGCTCGAGCTGGGCAGCCCCGCCGAGCGCGCCACGCCCACGCTGGACTGGGAAGCGCGCGCCATCCACTCTGGCGTGGACACGCTCTTCCTCACCGTGCGCGGGGACTCCATCTACGCCGCCGAGGGACGCGCGGGTCGCCGGCAACTCATGCTCATTGCCATGAGCCCCGAGCTGATCTACGCCGACAAGGCGGCCGGCAGCTGGGAATGTCGCGCCGTGGTGGACGCCCGCCAGGGCGTGGCCATCCCCATCCGCTACACCTCCACCCGCAACCGCCAGGGCCAGCACGTGGTGCGCGGCTCGCTCAAGGGCGCCGAGCGGGAGGTCGTGTTCTAAGCCGCGTCCCCGCTCATCCTTCATCCGCGCCTCGCACTCCCCCGTGCGGGGCGTTACTCTGTCCGCACCTCTAACCGAATGACGAGCATGCGCGCGACCGGTACCGGTCCCACAGCTGCCCTCCTCCTCCTGGCCGCCTGCGGCGGCGGCGTCCCCGTGGCGCCCGACTGCACCGACCCGGCCACCGTGGAGCGCACGCTGGCCAACGTGTTCGTGGCCGTCAACCAACGTGGTGCCAACGCCCTGGGCGGTCAGGTGCAGGTGAACCGGCAGGAGGGCTTCCTCACCATCGGCGCCGACACCAGCCGCTTCCACGCGGCGGGAGACACCCTGATGTTGCTGTCCGCGGGGGACAGCGTGGCCCGGGCCGTGCTGATCCTGCGGGACATCCGCACTACCGCCACCGAGGAAGCCGCCGGCGCCTTCCGTTGCGCCGCCACACTGGAGGCTCCCCTCTGGACCGGCGACTCCCGCCCCATCGAGTACCTCACCATCATCTCCCCTGACGACGAGCACATCGTCACCGGGCAGGTCTTGGGCGATACCGAGCCGATTCCCTTCTGAGCCAGCCTCGCCCAGGCCACTCTGGACCTTCGCTGACCGGGGCTGTAGCGTTGTCGTGCGCACCGGTGCCCGAGGGGCCGCCACTACGGCAGCCCCGCCACTCCGACGCAGGAGTACATCATGAAGCGTATCCTGACGCTCACCGCCGTATGCGCGGTTCTCACGCCCGGCTTCGCCGCGGCCCAGGCATGCATCGGCGTGCCGACCATGGGCGGGCAGTTCGCCGTCACCGGTCAGGTCGGTTTCCCGGAGAACGCCAGGTCCTACAGCGGAGAATTCACGGCCGACGTGGTCGGACCGCTGTCACTCGGCGCCCACATCGGCGTCACCAAGATCGATAACGTGGACGGGGACGTCACCACCTTCGGTGGCCAGGCCGCATACGAGGTTTCAGGAACATCGATTTCCGCCTGCCCCGTGGTCGGTGCCGAGCACAGCAGCAGGGGTGAGAAACTCCTGGGGCTCACCGTGGACACCAACGTACTGGTGATCCCGGTCGGCCTCGGCATCGGCACCTTGCTCGCGGCCGGCGCCAGCACGGACGTGGTGCTCTTCGCCGTGCCACAGTTCCTGCACATCCGCACCACTGTTGATGGGACGGGGCAGGACACGGTGTCCGACAACGAGTTCGGCGCCGAAGCGGGCGCGCGCTTCGTCTTCGGCTCGATCTTCGCAGGCGCCGGCGTGTTCATGACCAGCATCGAGGATGACGATCCCACGTTCAACGTGAGCCTGGGCCTGACGTTCGGCGGCCGCTGAGCGGGCAACCCTTCCGCCCCTACGGACGTCATACACAGTGAGGGCAGCAGCAACGCCTTCACTCCTTGGCGGTACAGGACCGGGCACAGCGTTCTGGTATCCACTCCCGACGCATCGCGCGCCAGGCGCTGTGTCCCGGCTCCGCCCGGAGCTTCCCGCCGCGCCCGCCGCTCCCGCCGCTCAGATCGCTCCCACCGTTGACGCCCGCCGCGCCCCGCGCCCATCTTGGCTCCGTGCCATCCTCCTTCCCCGCGCCCAGCGAATCATGAGCCTCCACCCCACGATCCGTGCGGCCTGCGCCGTCCTTGCCTGCCTGTTGGCCACCGTCGCGCCCACCACCCCACTCGGCGCCCAGCAGGCGTGCCGCTTCGAGGCGGGCGTACCGGACACCGGCACCTGGCTCCAGGGCAACACCCACACGCACACGCTGGAGAGCGACGGGGACTCGCCGCCCGAGACCGTGGTGCGCTGGTACCGGGACCACGCCTACAATTTCCTGGTGCTCTCCGACCATAACGTCTTCACCGATCCGGCCGGCCTGGCCGCGCTCACCGACTCCAGCTTCATCCTGATCGGTGGCGAGGAGATCAGCAGCGGGTTCGAGGGCGCGCCCGTGCACGTGAACGGGCTGAACATCCCGCACGTGCTGGAGGCGCAGCGGGGCCGCACACTGCTGGAGACCGTGCAGCTCAACGTGGACGAGGTGCGCTCCGTGGATGGCGTGCCCCACATCAACCATCCGAACTTCGGCTGGGCGCTCTCGGCGGAGGTGCTGCTGGAGGTGCGGGAGCACCCGCTGCTGGAGATCTACAACGGACATCCCCAGGTGCATAACGTGGGCGCCATCGACGCACCCGGCATCGAGGAGGTGTGGGACATCCTGCTCACCGCCGGGCAGCGCATCTACGGCATCGCCGTGGATGACGCCCACCACTTCCAGGGGGAGTTCGCCCGGCACCGCGCCAATCCCGGCCGCGGCTGGGTGGCGGTGAAGGCGCCGCGGCTGGCGCCCGAGCCGGTCATGGCCGCGCTGGAGGCAGGCCACTTCTATGCCAGCACGGGCGTGGCGCTGGAAGACGTGGTGAGCACCCCCGGCCGGCTCGAGGTGCGCATCCAACCGCAGGGTAACTTCCGCTACACCACCGAATTCATCGGCCCCGAGGGCCGCATCCTGGCCATACGGGCAGGCACGAGCGCCGCCCTCGACCTGCCCCGCGACGCGCGCGGCTACGTACGTGCGCGCGTCACCGATTCCGGCGGCGCCATGGCATGGGTGCAGCCGGTGTTCATCGGCTGCGAAGGGTGAGGCTTCAAGTCGGCTGAACGGCGCCAAAGGGGGCGGCCACCCCTGGTGACCGCCCCCATTGCCGTAGCGCTGGATTGCCCGCCAGGCCCTACTCCATCGGCGCGTTCGCCGCCCGGTCCACCTTGAAGCTGCGCGTCTGCACCACGTCGCCGGCGCGTAGCGTCACGAAGTAGGTGCCCGGCTCCGCCATGGGGGCGCCGCCTCCGCTGCGGTTCGGGAACAGGGCGGGCGGGCCGCGGAAACGGCCGCCGCCGCCGCCACCGCCACCACCGCGCACCAGGCGGACGATCCGCGCATCGAGGGAGTCCTCGCCGCCACCGCCGCCGCCACCGCCACCGAAGCCGCCCCCGCCGCCGCCGCCGCCGCGCGCGGCGCCCTCGGCCGGCCGCTCGACCCAGCGGTCCCCGCCGCCACCACCGCCACCGCCGCCGCCCCCACCACCACCGCCGCCCCCACCGAAGCCGCCACCCCCGCCACCCTGACCGCCCTCGCGCAGGCGCGCCACCGCGGCATTCAGCGAGTCACGGGACTCCCCGGCCGCCGCCAGCGAGTCCACCACCGCGCTCAGCCGCTGCTCGGTCATCAGGCTGTCGCGCCGCTCGGAGGGCGTCTGCGGGCCGGCCGGCGGGGCCGCGCCACGCATGCTCCAGGAGACGGTATGGACGCCACGCTCGTTCTCACCGGGGCGGGTGTCCAGGAGCTGGCCCGCGGCGTCGCGGATCTCCACGCTGACGTCCCCGTCCACCTCGTCGGCCAGCCAGTACTGGATGTCGGCGCCGCCACCGGGCGTGGGGGCCTGGAAGTACAGCTGCGCCGTGAACTCGCCGCCCGTGGGCGCGCCGCCGAAGTGGAAGGCGGGCGCGGGCTGGAAGAGGTGCGCGGCGGCAGCCAGCACCGCGGGCCGCAGCTCCTGCAGCGGCGCCACGTCCACGATCATGATGCTCCGCCCGTGTGTGCCCGCGATGAGTTCGCGGTCGCGCGGATGGATCTTGAGGTCGTGCACCGGCACGGCCGGCAGGCCGTTCATGAAGCGGTTCCACGACGTGCCGCGATCCAGCGAGACGTAGGCCGCGCGGTCCGTGCCCAGGTAGAGCAGGTCGGGATTGCGCGGATCCTCGCGGATGACGTGGGCGAAGTCCGGGCCGCCCACGGGGAGGTCCGAGGAGATGGAGCGGAAGGTGGCGCCGCCGTCGTCGCTTACGAAGACGTAGGGCATGAAGTCCCCGCGCCGGTGGTTGTCGAAGGTCACGTACACCCGTCCCTGCACGTGCTGCGACGGCTCGATGCGGCTGACGTAGCTGCCGTCGGGGAGCAGCCCCGCGAAGCGGTCGGTCAGCTCGATCCACTCGCCGCCGTCATCCGGACTCACCCATAGATTGCCGTCATCGGTGCCGGCGTAGAGCACGCCCCGCCGGAGCGGCGACTCGGCCAGCGACACGACGGTGGCGAACGTCTCGGCCTGCGTCACATCCGGCGTGATGCCGCCCGTGGTCTCGGTGCTCACGCGGATCTTCATGGTGTCCTGCCGGGACAGGTCCGGCGAGATGGGCACCAGGCCCTCACCGCGGTACATGGACTTCAGCACGCGGTTCGAGCCGGCGTAGAGCACGTCCGGATCGTGCGGCGAGAGGAGGAAGGGCGTGTTCCAGTTGTAGCGCAGGTCGTAGCGCGCCGAGTCGGCCGAGGCGCGGCGCTGCAATGCCGCCACGCGCGCGCGGTTGGCGGCGGGCACCGGTCGGGTGGTGTCCGGCCACAGCAGCGCAATGGAGTCCATGTAGGGCTGGTAGACGTCGCGCCAGTTGGGCCGATCCAGGCCCGCGCTCTGGCCGGTGCCGAGATCCATCCGGCGCATGCCGCCGCCCTGGCTCTCCGAGTAGATGATGTTCGGATCGCGCGGGTCCTGCTGCGTGACGAAGCCGTCGCCGCCGCCGATGGTGAACCAGTCGTGGTTGGTGATGGCGCCGCGCGCCTTCCGGCTGGGGCCGCACCACGAGTAGTTGTCCTGGAGGCCGCCACACACGCGGTAGGGCACGTCCATGTCGTAGCTGACGGCGTAGAACTGGCCGAGCGGCACGGTGTTCGGGAAGATGTAGTTGCCGCCGCGGTCGAAGGTGATGGCCACGCCGCCGTCGTTGCCCACCACGAAGCGGTCGGGGTCGTTCGGGTCGATCCACTGCGCGTGGTGATCCACGTGCACGCCCTGCGCGGCGCCGCGCACCGTCTCACCGCCGTCCTCCGAGAAGTTGAAGGAGGAGAAGTAGACGCGGTCCGGGTCCGCCGGGTCCACCCGCACCTGCGAGTAGTAGAACGGCCGGGAGTTGGTGCTGTTCTTCCGCTCCCAGGTGGCGCCGCCGTCATCGGAGCGGTAGAGCCCCGACAGGCGCGAGCCACCCTCCTCCTCCGGCGCCGCCTCCACCATCGTGTAGATGATGTTCGGGTTGCTGAAGGAGAAGGCAATGCCGATGCGGCCGAGCTCGGTTTCCGGGAAGCCGCCGCCCTGGATCTCGGTCCACGTCTCGCCACCGTCACGGGAGCGCCACAGGCCGCTGCCCGGCCCGCCACTGTGCAGGAAATACGGCCCGCGGATGCGCTCCCAGCTCGACGCCAGCAGGTGATTCGGGTTGGACGGGTCGATGGCCACGTCGATGAAGCCGGCGCGGTTGCTGACGAACTTGACCAGCTCCCAGTCGTCCCCGCCGTTGGTGGTCTTGTAGAGGCCGCGCTCGGGGTTCTCGGCCCAGGTGTGGCCCGCCGCCGCCACCCAGACGATGTCCGGGTTGCTGGGGTGCACCACGATGCGGCCGATGTGCTGGGTGTCCTCCAGCCCCTTGAACTCCCAGTTCATGCCGCCGTCGGTGGACTTCCAGATGCCCGCGCCGGGGGAGATGGAGTTGCGCGCGTCCTCCTCGCCGGTGCCGGCCCAGATCTGCAGCGTGTCACTCGGCGCGATGGCCAGGTCCCCCATGGCCCCGGTGGCCTCGATGGGCCAGACGTCCCGGAAGGTGGTGCCGTTGTTGGTGGTCTTCCAGACGCCGCCCGTGGCGCCCGCGAAGTACCACGTCTTGGAGGGGCTCGGGATGCCCTCGATGTCGGTGACACGACCCATCATGTTGGCCGGGCCGATGGAACGCCACTCGAAGTCGTCCAGGGTGGCGTCGTCCAGGCGGAGCGGCGCCTGCGCCTGGGCCGGGGCCGTGGCCAGCACGGCCAGGACTGCGAAGGGGAGCGTACGGGTCAGTCTCATGGGATTCCTCACGGAAGGGGCCGCGCTACGTCACGGGAGCAACTCGAATGAACCGGATTCGCGGGCGCGCGTACCGGCGCCCGTCCATAGGTGGCAGACGATCGGGCACATCATAACGTTGGCGCCCTCCGCGCGCAGCCCCTTATGCTTTCCGTATGCGACGACGCCCATCCGCCTCCCGCGCGCGCCTCACGCTCGCCCCACTCGCGATCGCCCTGCTCGCCGGCTGCGCCGGCGCGGACGACCGGCCGCGCCTCGTGGCCGTGGCCACCCACACCGTGGAGGACGCCGGGCTGCTGGAGGTGCTGGACTCGGCCTTCCGCGCGGCGCACCCGGACGTCCGTCTGCACCTGGTGATCACCGGCACCGGGGAGGCGCTCGAGATCGGCCGCCGCGGCGACGCGGATGTGCTCCTCACCCACGCCCCCGAGGACGAGCGGCGCTTCGTGGCCGACGGCCACGGCCTGGAGCGGCGCGCCGTCATGCACAATGACTTCCTCATCGCGGGGCCGGCGGCGGATCCCGCGGGCGTACGCGGCGCGACCGACGCGGCGGACGCCCTCCGCCGCATTGCCGGAAGCGGGGCGCCGTTCGTCTCCAGGGGGGATGACAGCGGCACGCACAAGCGCGAGCGCGCGCTCTGGGACGCGGTGGGCGGCGCCCCGGAGTGGGACGGCTACACGGAGGCGGGGCTCGGCATGGCGGACGCGCTCCGCGTGGCGGCCGAGCGCGGCGCCTACATCCTGACCGACCGCGCCACCTTCGCCACCCTGGGGGCGGACGGCGGGCTGGCGGCGCTGGTGGAGGGGGACCCGCGCCTGGTGAACGTCTACGCGGTCACGCTGGTGGCCAACGCGGCCAACCCGGCCGGAGCCCGCGCCCTGGCCGACTGGCTGCTGGGCGCCGAGGCCGAGCGCCTCATCCGCGACTTCGGCCGCGACCAGGCGGGGCGGCCGCTCTTCGTGCCGGGCCCGCCGGGGACGGTGGGCGCCGCGGCATCCGCCCCTGGAAACGCGGCGAGGGCCGTCGCGGCGTACCGCAACGGCCCTCGTAGCTTACGGCGGGACCGCGGGCCTCAGCCCCGGGCCGCCGCGTAGCGCCGGGCCACCTCTTCCCAGTTCACGGTGTTCCACCAGGCCTCCAGGTAGGCCGGCCGCTTGTTCTGGTAGTTCAGGTAGTAGGCGTGCTCCCAGACGTCCACGCCCAGGATGGGCGTGTCCCCCTTCATGTAGGGGCTGTCCTGGTTGGGCGTGGCGTAGACCTCCAGGCCCCCGCCGCTCACCACCAACCACCCCCAGCCGCTCCCGAACTGGCCGGCCGCCGCGCCGGAGAGCTTCTCCTTAAAGGCGTCGAAGGAGCCGAACTTCTGGTCGATGGCGCTGGCCAGCTCGCCGCTCGGGGCGCCGCCGCCATCCGGGCCCATGATCTCCCAGAAGAGGGCATGGTTGGCGTAGCCGCCGCCGTTGTTGCGCACGGCCGTGCGGACGGCCTCCGGTACGCCCTCGATGCCGCGGAGGATCTCCTCGATCTCCTTGTCCTGCCAGTCGGCGTGCTGCTCCAGGGCGCCGTTCAGCTTGTCGGTGTAGCCCTGGTGGTGCTTGTCGTGGTGGATCTCCATGGTGCGCGCGTCGATGTGGGGCTCCAGCGCGCCGAACGCGTAGGGCAGGTCGGGGAGTTTGAACGGGTAGGCCATCGTGGCTGTCCTCGGTTTCGGGTTCGCGTCATTCCTGCGGCCATTGAAGTAGGCGCGGCCGTGGGCGCGGGCAAGGCCGGACCGGCCATCCGGGCGCCGTCGGACGCAAGAAGAACGCCCGCGGAGCTTTCTCCGCGGGCGTTTCCCGGAACGTGATGGGCCGGACGGCCGGCTCAGGCGGCGGTGCGCTCGTGAGCCGGGTCGCTTGCCACTTCCCAGCGTCCGGTGACGTACGCCTCGAGCTTGCCCAGGAGCGTGTCCGAGCCCGCGCGGCTGGCGCCGAAGAGGCCGTCCTGGTCGATGTCCGCCTCATTGGCGGCGCCGTAGAGGCTGAGCCAGCGGTCCCACTTCTCCGCCCTGCGCATCACCCAGTAGAAGCGTGCGCCCCGGCGCTTGGCGGGCAGCAGGATGTCGGACGCTACCGCGACGATGGCCACCTGCGAGATGATCAGGTCCCCCACGCCGTCCAGGAACAGCTTGAATTCGAAGATGGCCAGATCCCGCAGCAGGACCCTGTTGTTTTTCACGCGCTCGACCATGTCTGCCCTCTCGTTGATTGCGGCTTGCGGGCTCCGTACGCGCCGGGCCGGCGGCGGGTTTCAGCCGCTCCGCTTGCGACCCGTCACGCTGCCGCTCATGGCGCCGAGCGACCAGCCGCCCGTGAAGGTGCCGTCCTCCGCCACCGTCATGGTGATGGAGAAGGTGCCGTCGGGGGTGCTGCCGGTGCCGGTCACGGTGCGCTCCTCCACCCGGACACTGGACAGGCTGAGCGGCTCCGTCACATCGGTGGTCACGGTGCCGCGCAGGCCGCTGGTGCCGTCGATGACGGTGAGGGTGCCGGAGACGAGCGTGCCGTCCACGTTGGTGGAGAAATCGTACGCGCCAGTCGGCTCGAAGGGCGCGGGGGCGGGCGGCGCGGGGTTGCCCGCGCAGGCGGCGAGCACCGCGATGAGCAGCAGCGTGGCGGACCTGTACGTCTTCATGGGCGGCTCCTGTGAGGGTGATCCCTGCTACGAAGCTACCGTACGCACCCCCACAGTGAACAGATTCGCGGGCCCCTCAGCGGCGCACGTCCACCTGCCCCTCGAGCCAGGTGCGCGGACCGAAGCTGGGCGTGCCGAGGACGCCCGCGTCCACAGTGAGGCGGCCGTCCAGCCGGTAGTCCACGGCGCTCCGCGTGAGCAGGCTGCGCGCCAGGTCGGCCAGGCCGGGCAGGTCGGAGAAGGAGATGGTCACGTCCACGGGGATGATGGTGTCCTGCTGCGCCACCATGGGCAGGCCCAGCGGCAGGTCCACCTCGGCCGTGCGGGTCTGCTGGAGAAAGAGTTCGCCCGCCAGGCGCGTCAGCGTGACGCCGAAGGGGTTCGGGTTCTCCACGTGCGCCCAGACGCGCAGCGTGGCGCCGCCGAGCGGCCGGTCCATCGAGGGCAGCGCCAGGCGGAGTTCGCCGCTCCGCCCCTCGGCCACGCTGAAGCGCGGCAATGCCACCTCGGCCAGCCCGCTCAGGGCGGCGCAGCCGGCCAGCAGGAGGAGGGCAGCGCTCGCCGCGAAGAGGGCGGCACGGAAGCGGGGGCTGGCTGGGCGCATCTCGTTCTCCATGGCGCGGCCCGGCACACGGCCGGGATGGGTCCCGGCGCCGAGCGGTATGCACGGCGTCCGGGACGCGCAGGTGCAACGGCCGTGCCCCGCGGAGAGGGGGAGGCTACCTGGCGGCGTCGGGCGCCCGCAACTCGGCGCTGGCGCTCACTCCGGCGGGGTGGGCGCCCGCACGGCGGCGCCAGCGTCGGGCGCCCGCACCGCGGCGCCGGCCCTCACTCCGGCACGGCGGGGCCCCGCACGGCGGCGCCAGCG
>Ga0214473_10007207_pt1 | contig 13223 bp, 13 predicted proteins | sample RVTome_7_FD_203509 | JGI IMG/M metagenome (GOLD analysis project Ga0214473, IMG submission 203509) | Soil microbial communities from uranium-contaminated site in the Upper Colorado River Basin, Wyoming, United States - RVT98D197 | ecosystem: Environmental > Terrestrial > Soil > Contaminated >...
CGCGAATCGCGTTGCGTCAAAAACGCGCCAGGAGCGGACAGCTCGATCCGAAGGCAACCATTCGAAGGAATCTCAAATATCACGGCGTGCCGATGGAAATCCGTTATCGCGACAAAATCCGCAAACCGAAGATCGTGATCATTTGCGATATCAGCACATCCATGCGATTTTGCTCCGAGTTGATGTTGAGTTTTCTATTTGCCCTGCAGGGGCAGGTGCGCAAGACTCACGCGTTTGCGTTCATTGACCATCTCGAATATATTTCGGATGATTTCAACGGCTCGGACGTGGACGAAGCAATTGCCTCCGTCTTATGGCGCATGCCCAGTGGACATTACAACACCGACCTGGGCTGGTCGCTCAACGATTTCAACAACGGCTACCTGGATACTCTCAACGGGAGGACGACTCTCATCGTCGTTGGCGATGGTCGCAACAACTACAACGACCCGCGCCTGGACATCTTCTCACTGATGTCGCGCCGCGCCTCCCGCACGATATGGCTGAATCCTGAACCCCCCATCATGTGGCACGGTGACAGCGACATGCCGAAGTACGCACCGTTCTGCAATGATGTGGTGAAGGTGGGGAATTTGAAAGAACTGGTCAGTGCAGTGGATTCATTGCTGACTGCATAGTGTCATACACCTTTTTCAGAATTGTTCATGAACCCACTTCTTAATTCAAAAGGCAGTTGAAACCGAAGTGCGCGAGCTCTACAAACAATCGTTAGATAGCTGGAACAGACGCAACGATGCCGATTTCGCTGCGCTGTTCGAGGAAGATGGGAATCAGATCGGCTTCGATGGAAGCCAGGTCGGAATGCGTTGAAGGTAAGGGATTTGGGGAAAGCGCCGAAAGTGGTGAGAGGCAGTTTGCGGTACACTTGACACATGTCCAGCTTCGCCATCGAAACTGATCAACTCACCAAACGCTTCGGTGATGTGCTGGCCGTGGATTCAGTCAACTTACGTGTAAAGCGGGGCGAGATCTACGGCTTCCTCGGCCTCAACGGCGCGGGCAAGACCACGACCATCCGCGCGTTGTTGGGCATGATCCGCCCGAGCAACGGAAATGTCAAAGTGCTGGAGCAGGTCGTGGGTCCGAACGGACGCGGGCCGTGGGCGCGCGTCGGGCATCTGGTGGAGAGCCCATCCGCTTATCCTGAATTGACCGTACGTGAAAACCTGGAGATCTCAAGACGCTTGCATGGGATATCCGATCCAGATGCGACATACCGCGTCATCGAAGAGCTTGCGCTCGCCTCCTACACCGACCGAAAAGCTGGTACGCTTTCGAGCGGCAATCTCCAACGCCTGGGACTGGCCCGCGCATTGTTACATGAGCCTGAGCTGCTGATCCTCGACGAACCGGCCAATGGACTCGACCCCGCGGGCGTCGTCGAAATTCGTGAATTGCTTGCAGCGCTGGCGCGCGAAAAAGGAGTCACCATCTTCATGTCGAGTCACATCCTGACCGAAGTGGATCGACTCGCCACGCGCATCGGCATCATCCATAAGGGACGCCTGATCGAAGAGTTGGATACGAATAAACTTGAAAAGTTGCGCTCGAAACGGCTCGAAGTAAAAACGCGTAACCCAGAAGCCGCGCAGATCAGCCTTAAGAGTGCAGGATATAAACCAATAATGCAGGACGGGATCATTGTGATTGACAACGAGCATGCCATTGAGCATCCCGATGATATTGCACAGCTTCTCGTCAATGCAGGCACGCCGCCAATGAGACTTGCGGTCGAACAACAAGACCTTGAAGAGCACTTTCTGCAATTAACGGGAGAATCGGTGGTCGAGTAGACACGAGCGGAGCGAGAGTCATATCGAGACCACCAAACGACGAGAGTATCTTTCCTATTTGCTGATCTCGACACCTGCACTTGCGCCAGGCGCAAGTGTACGTCGCTATGCGACACTCGACCACCGAATCATTTTTAGGACAAACTGTGAATCTTTTCCTCTCCTCTCTCTGGGCTGAGGCACTCAAGGTGCGCCGCTCAAAGGTTCCACTCTTTACCGCCCTCGGATTTTCGATGGCTCCCCTAATGGGCGGTCTGTTCATGATCATTTTGAAAGATCCCGAAGCGGCGCGCTCGATGGGATTGATCAGCTCGAAGGCCCAGCTCACGGTGGGTGTTGCTGATTGGCCCACATTCTTCAGCATTTTGGCACAGGCGGTTGCAATTGGCGGAGGCATCTTGTTTGCCATTGTCACCATCTGGATTTTTGGACGCGAGTTCTCTGACCGAACGGTGAAAGAACTCCTGGCATTACCGACACCCCGCGAATCAATTGTTGCTGCAAAATTTATTGTTATCACGGCCTGGACATTTGCATTGACCTTGTTAATCCTTGGAATCGGCCTTGTAGTGGGAAACCTGGTTGTTATCCCTGGTTGGTCAGAGGAACTGCTCCGCAGCGCGTTCGCTGACATCCTTGGCTCTGCCACACTCACAATTGCCCTGTTGCCTTTTGTAGCATTGCTAGCCAGCGTCGGGCGCGGTTACATGCCACCGTTTGGCTGGACAATTTTCACTATAGTCCTGGCCCAAATTGCAGCGATCACCGGCTGGGGAGATTGGTTCCCCTGGTCAGTTCCTGCCCTCTTCAGCGGAGCGGCCGGCCCGCGCGCTGAACTACTCGGAATGCACAGCTACATCATTGTATTTATTACAAGCCTCACCGGTCTCGCCGCAACGTTTTACTGGTGGCGTAACGCAGACCAGACCCGATAAATATTTATGTACGTGATCATCTGGGAATACCGAGTGAAAGCGGATCATGTGGCGGAATTTGAAAAAATCTATGCCTCGAATGGTGCCTGGACAGAATTATTCAGCAAAGATGCGGGCTACCAAGGCACTGAATTTCTCCAAGATTTAGATGATGCACAGCGATATATCACGATTGACCGATGGACTTCATCAAGAGCGTATGATGCCTTTCTGGCACAGTGGCACAAGGAATATGAGGCGCTGGATGTCTACTGTAAAGATTTAACGGAGCAGGATAATCTGATGGGCAGAGGGGAGTCTATTACTCACGCGACGCGGTAAACTTGGCGAATGCCGATCTCCACGACCTATACAAAAACGTTCACCATCCCCCAAACCGCCATTGACGAGAACGGACACGACAACAACGCGGCTTATGTGCAGTGGATGCACGCTGAAAGCGTATGCCCGTGGAGCATTATGAGTCCATCTGCGGTACAAATCCCATGCAACTCGCGGCTGCGACCTGGGTTGTGCGCGAACACAGGATCGAGTATCGGCTCCCTGCTTTTGAAGGCGAAGAGATTGAAATTAGAACCTGGGTGGAAAATGTCCGCTGTGTGAGGTCGTTGCAAAAGTTAGAGTTAGTTGGAGTCACAATTGTGGATTCAGCCACACAGGTAAAATCACGCAACTCAATCCCCCTGTATACATTATTCATCGCCAACGCCATCTCTCTGGTTGGAAACGTCTTTTCGATGATTGCCATCCCATGGTTCGTCCTGCAAACCACGGGAAGTGCGACCCAAACTGGTATTACGGGTTTCTTTACGATCCTGCCTGTTATTCTGGCAGGCTTCCTGGGCGGAACCCTCATAGACAGGCTTGGTTATAAACGAACCAGCATTATTTCAGACCTGGCAAGCGGGGCAACCACTGCACTCATTCCCCTACTTTACTTCACAGTGGGTTTGGAATTCTGGCAGTTGATCGTTCTGGTCTTTCTTGGCGCCTTGCTTGACACACCAGGAGGCACCGCCCGCGCCGCGCTGCTTCCCGAATTGGCAGAGCAGGCAGGCATGCCAATCGAGCGAGTGACCTCCCTCATCCATGTGATCGAGCGGGGCGCACGCTTGGTCGGAGCACCGCTGGCTGGTTTGCTCATTGGGTTCATGGGCACGGCCAGCGTTCTCTGGCTGGATGCGGCCTCCTTCTTCGTATCTGCGGCGATGATCGGGATCCTCATCGCTGCGCCGAAACTCACTGAGCAAGAAGGGAAGACTGGAAAGTACTTTGATGAATTGAAGGACGGGCTGCGCTTCATCGCGCACGACCGGTTGATCCTGTCCATCGTCGTGATGGTCATGCTGATGAATTTTCTTGACTCGATCTTTGGCGGAGTGGTCCAGCCTGTTTATGTCAAGCAGGTTTTTGGAAGCGCCTTGAACCTGGGATTGCTGATTGCGGCGAACGGCGGCGGTGCGGTCATAGGCGGGCTGATCTTTGCGGCAGTAGGTCACCGTCTGCCGCGCCATGGGACGTTTGTCGCAGCATTCGTGTTGACGAGTTTCAGGTTTTGGGTCTATGCAGCCTATCCATCGATCGCCGTGTTGATCGCGGTGACCGTGATAACAAGTATAGGTGCAGGACCGCTAAATCCGATCATTGGCGCAGTGGAATTTGAGCGCATCCCAGCCAACATGCGCGGACGGGTCTTTGGAGCTGTCGGAGCCGGCGCGTGGCTCGCCATGCCATTGGGCATGCTATTGGGTGGAGTCCTTACGGACAGATTTGGAACGTTTCCAATGTTGATCGGTCTGGGCATTACCAATTTCATCACAACGCTCAGCATGGCTTTCATTCCCGCCATGAAAGAGATGAATCGAAAACCTTAAGTCAGGAACTTCTCGTGAACTTTCACTACCTTTTTCTGCGCTTCGGGCCGCGTCTTCAGGGTCATCCGGAGAGAAAAGCAACGCAGCCACATCTGCACGGACGTGCTCGCGCACGATCGGCATATTCGACGCGACCGATGCTTGGGACGATGCCATACACTCCAATACCTTGATCGGGCACGCGTCCTGTTCATATTGCGGTCGTTTAATCCAGGATGGGCAATGCAGATATCGGATTCCGCGATTAGCGCGGGGACTTCATGATGAGGCGCCGCGCGCTGGATGACAACGCTTCCTGTTTTGCACGGTAAAGAGGCCATCCCAAATGTTACGATAATGCACTACAGCGTGGTTTGGATTGAGTGTAAGATGTGTAAGGTGAACATCGAATTGACCATTGACGCGCCCCCGGATGTTATGCAAAATGCGTTGAGGCCCTCTTGGGGCCTGGCTCGATCTCCAAGTCAGTGTAGAGAACGCGCGCCGTCAAAGTAAATTATGAAGGTATTTATGGCGAACAAGGGCTATTTCATTATCACGGACATTTCGGGATATACAGAATATCTGACCGGCTCAGAACTGGATCATGCCAATGAAATTTTGCAGAGCCTGTTCGATGCACAACTAAAAACCGTCAGGCATCCATTCATCATTTCCGGGTTCCGCGGCGATGCGATCTTCATGTATGTCCCTGAAACAAACTTTATACAGCCGCAAAGTTTTCTGGAGGCGCTGGAGAATTTCTATATCGTCTTTGCAGATACGCTCCGGCAAATGCAATACAACACCACCTGCACCTGCCGTGCCTGCAAGAACATGTCCATGCTGGATCTAAAGATGTGCATTCATTACGGGGAATATCTCATTCAAAAACTGGGCGACCGCGAGGAACTACTTGGCGCGGATGTGATCGTGCCGCACCGCATGTTGAAAAATCATGTGATCGAACAGACAGGCATCAAATCTTATGCACTCTTTAGCGATGTCGCCGCGAATAAACTGGACCTGCTTGAATATTGCAGGAAGGTTATTCCGCACGTAGAGAGCTATGAACACATTGGCGAAGTACCCATGTGTGTGCATGACTTGAGCAGTGTTTGGGAGCGTGAACAGGCGAAGCGGCGAAAATTCGTCAGCCCGGAGGAAGCCTGGATCAAATTCGAAGCAGATCTCCCATTCCCTGCTCCACTCATTTGGGAATATCTCACAACGCCTGCCCTGGAGGCAGGGTTTCTGGGATACGATTTCGCCGAACGCATAGATCAACTTGGGGGCCGCGTGCGGGAGGATGCGCAATTCCATTGCGCTCATGGAGATTTACATGTGCATAACAAGGTGGTCGATTGGAAACCCTTTGAATACTATACACTGCTTCAGTCTGTAAACTCCCTGGAATATTTTCACACCAGACGATTGGTTCCGGCGACAGCAGGAAGCCGCTTCTGCGTCTACGCGAGCCAGCCCTTCCCGGATGTGGGTGAGGAACTGCGAAATTATATCCAGGCAGAATATGATCGCGGATTTGGCGGCCTTCGAGGGTTTATCGAGCAGGAGATCGCAAAGGGCAGGGTAACAATAGGCAATTAGATGGAAGTTAATTCGGTGCCGCTCCTCAAAGCCAATGAACGCTGAGTCAAATAAATGCATCTGATGAGGCGCAGCCGGATGGACCAATGTGAAAACGCGCTCCTGCTGGAGCGCGTTTGGTTCTGTCTTATACTCCAGACAGCTACTGCACGCTGAACGCCTGTTCGCCCACTTTTACATCGTTCATATAGATCTCCACTTTATAATTGCCTGTGGGCCAGCCCTCATCGTTTGTCAATTGGAAGTAAATGTTTGCTATGTCAGCCTCATAGGCATAATCTATCGTTTGGAATGACACGTTGGGATCCTGCCCTTCGATATCCAGTGCATACCATCGGGACCGAATATTCGTACCAACGTCAACGCCGCTCACATCAAAAAAGACGTAGAAATCATCAGTGGGGGAAAAGACCGTCGTGCGGTTCGTGCCTGCCTCGTCAGTCGCCATATAAAAGTTCGAAGCCCCGGGAGTGGAAGAGAGGGCATTGCAAGCCAGGCTGGCAATAAATAGTGCAACGACTGCGCATAGAACGGGATAAAGACGTTTGTTTTTCATTTCATTCTCCTTTGGGTTATTCGATTTCAATATAGATCCGTTTGTTGCTCGCGCCCTTACTTTTGTAATCAGCAACACGGATGGTACCGACTTCGTTTGTATTATGGACGTGTGTGCCCCCATCGGCTTGCAGGTCCAGCCCAACGATCTCAATCGTCCGCACTCGCGCGATGCCTTCCGGCAGGAGGTTGATCTTGGTACGAATCAAATCGGGGATTTGGAACGCCTGCTCGCGCGGCAATATTTTGACCCGGATCTCGCGCGCCTCAGCCACTTCCCGGTTCACCGCGGCTTCGATCTCGCGGACAAGTTCGCCGCGCATGGTCTCGAACTCAAAATCCATGCGGCCCTTGAGCGGCTCCATGTCTCCACCCGTAACGAGCGCGCCGTAGTCCCGGAATACCGTCCCGCACAAGACGTGGAGGGCGGTATGAGTGCGCATCAGCTTGTATCGCCGCGTCCAGTCCAGGATCCCGCGGGCAGTGGAGCCGATCGAAGGCAGTGGTGCATCTCCTCCAAGAAAGTGAAGCACATCATCTCCCTGCTTCTTCACCTTATCCACTGGATAGGTCATGCCTGCGACAGCAAAAGTTCCAAAATCACAAGGCTGGCCTCCTCCACCGGGGTAAAAAGCAGTGCGATCCAGAACGATGGCGCGTTGCGCCTGTAAAACAGAAGAAATATTCGCATCGAATTCCTGCAGATAACTGTCGGTTTGAAATAACAATTCTGTCATGACAACTCCATTGAGTAAAGTGTACTAGCATTGTATAAATCAGCCAAATGCTATTTCTTCGGTGATTATTAGCGTTTGATTAGAATTTCACAAGTTGCTTGACTTTGATTTTGAATTTCTGTATAGTAATCTCGATATGAAAGGAAATGGCACGGCTGCCCACCGGCACGCGTGCCTTTTGTTTGTTAGCACTTTATTCCACCTGATAAAGGAGTGTCAATGATCCAGGTCAATGGACTCACCAAGGATTATGGCGCGCGCCGCGCCATTTCAGACCTCACATTCGATGCGGAGCAGGGAGAGATCGTGGGCTTTCTCGGCCCAAACGGCGCAGGCAAGACCACCACAATGAGAATCCTCAGCGGTTACATGCCCCCCACTGATGGAACAGCAACGGTCGCTGGATATGATGTCGTGGAGGAATCGCTCGAAGTCCGCAAGCGCGTGGGCTACCTGCCTGAAACCGTTCCCCTCTACAGTGATATGACTGCGCTCGAATATCTGAAGTTCATGGCAGACCTGCGCCACATCCCCAATTCAAGAGAACGTGCCTACGAAACTTTGGAACGGGTCAACCTGGGTGATCGTGCTGATAGCTATATAGGAAACTTCTCCAAGGGGATGCGCCAGCGCGTGGGACTGGCCCAGGCATTGATCCATCGTCCTGAAGTTCTCATCCTGGACGAACCGACCATTGGACTCGACCCGGCGCAGGTGGTGGAGATGCGCAGCGTCATCCGCGAGATCGGCAAGGATCGGACAGTTCTGCTTTCCACCCATATTCTCCCGGAAGCGCAACAAATCTGTGACCGCGTGCTAATCATCAACAAAGGCAGCATCGTTGCCGAAGACACGCCTGAAAATCTTCAGTCACGTCTGGTTGGCTCGCAACGCGTTGTCTTGCGGGTGCGCGGCGATTCGGATGGGTTATCCGCCAAAATCACAAAGATCAAAGGTGTGCGTGATGTCGAGTCCAAACCAGACGGTTCTGTCGAATTCGAATTTGCCGCAGGGCAGGACATTCGCCCGCAAGTGGCGAAAACCATTGTTCAGGGAGGATACGACCTTCTCGAAATGAGACCCATCGGAATGAGCCTTGAGGAGATCTTCCTTGAACTCACTCGCGACAATGCTTCCGGTAAGCAATCTTCATGAGGTATCCATGCGTAACATCTGGACAATTGCAAAACGCGAATACGATCATTACTTTATAAGTCCCATCGCCTATGTTGTGGCGTTCATGATCCTGCTCACGATCGGAATCATTTTTGCCATAAACATTTATTTCTTCATCCAAAATGCCTTCCAATCGTTCGGACAGACACCCGACATATCTCCACTAACCGGGGCTTTTGCATTCCTGCTCGTCTTATCCGTTCCGGCGCTCACCATGAGACTGCTGTCCGACGAGGCGCGCATGGGAACGTTGGAATTGCTTCTTACAGCTCCCCTCCGGGATTTTGAGCTGGTCGCCGGCAAATGGCTGGGATCTTTCCTCTTTATTCTCACAATTGTTGTGATCACATTGGTTTATCCAATCATTTTGAACTTTGTTCTCGTTGATCCAGGCATCGACCAACAGTTGATGTTATCGTCCTATCTTGGGATCATTTTAGTAGCTGCCTCTTTCCTGGCACTGGGCGTTGGAATCTCAGCCCTCTTTACAAACCAGGTGGCTGCATTCTTCGTCACTCTGAGTGTCTTCGTCTTTCTATGGTGGCTGATCGGTTTTCCTGCCAGCGTATTACAAGGCAGTGCCAGCGAAGTATTCCAGTACCTTGATATGAAAACACATTTTTATAACGCGCTCAACATGGGCAGTATTAAACTCGCTGACCTTGTGTACTTTGTCAGCCTGATCGCCCTCGGTCTGTTCATCGGCACAACTGCTGTTGAAACCCGGAGATGGCGCTAATGAACAACAGAAAAAATCAACCGGCCTGGCGCGCCTACACCCTTGCTACATTGATCCTCGCTGCATTGGCCTGTATCGCGACCTTTTTCCTTGCGCTCGTGCGCGGACTGGTCTCGATGCAGATCTTCACGGTTGCAAATACCGATAACCTGAATCGTTATTTACTCGTCAGCGCCGGGGTCATTGTCCTGGCTTTGGCGATCTATGCCATCCTGGAGCCGGATAGAATCAGCCGGTTCATCTCGGGCAGACAGGCCCGTTATGGAAGCAATGCGCTGGTCATGTCCATTGCATTTATTGGCATCCTCATTGTTGGGAATGTGCTTGCCTACCAGAACCCTGTAACCATCGCCGATCTGACAGAGGACAAGGTCAATACGCTTGCGCCTGAGTTGGTGGCAGCGCTTGAAACGCTCCCCGAAAAAACAACCGCAACGGGCTTCTTCTCCCAAAACATGAGCACCGAAAGCGCTGAGCAATTGCTGAGCAACATCAAAGCCAATAGCAACGGCAAATTCGACTATCAGTTCATAAATCCCGACCGCGATCCCCAGGCCGCGCGCAATGCCGGTATTACCGGTGATGGCAAGATCCTGCTGCAAATGGGCGATCGTAAAGAGATCGCCGCTTTCGCAAGTGAGTCTGAAATCCTGAAGGCAATGCTCCGTCTGCTAAACCCGGACCAGCATGTGGTCTATTTCCTTACGGGTCATGGCGAACGCAGTACTGACGCGGGCGCCGAAGGCGTCATGACGCGGGCGCGCGAAACCCTTGAAAGCAAAAACTATTTAGTGCAGACACTCAACCTGCTGGCCGAAAACCAAATCCCTGAGGATGCAAGCGTGATCGTGATCGCAGGCCCGCTTAAGCCCGTTTCAGAAAATGAGATTGAATTACTGCGCGGATATCTGGGGAGCGGCGGCTCCTTGATCATTATGGAAGATCCTCCTGCTCTGACAAAATTCGGCGATGAAGGCGACCCGCTGGCTGATATGCTGGCCAAAGACTGGGGCATCATCCTAGACAATGATATTGTGATCGACTTGAACAGTCCTCAGCCAACGACTGCAGCTGCAGCATATTACGACTCGACCCATCCAATCACTCGTAATATGAATAATCTTGTCTCCTTCTTCCCATTCACACGCAGTTTGAGCCTGGGCGAATCTATGGAGAATGTCACTGTCAATCGATTGGTTGAAACAAACGAGCGCTCATGGGGTGAGACCGATTCTCAAAGTCTTACCCAGGGGGGCGGTCAGGTTGGTTACGATGAGAATGTTGAAACACTCGGACCTCTGGCGCTTGCAATAGCCGGTGAAAACTCGTCAACGCGTGGACGCGTGGTGGTATTCGGCACCTCGAATCTCGCAGTCGATGAAATTTTCGACTCCTATGGGAACGGGGATATGTTCGTGAATTCTGTAGACTGGTCGGCCGAGCAGGAGCAGCTTGCGAACATCACTCCCAGGACACCGACGCAGCGCACTTTCATCGTTCCATCCTCCTTCCAATGGATCTCGATATTGCTTGGCTCGGTCTTCATCATCCCCGGGCTGGTCATATTGGGAGGTGTTGCAACTTGGCTCAGGCGCAGGCGGCAGGGATAAGGCAATATGCGACGCTCAACGGTTGTATTTCTCCTGCTCCTGCTTGTGCTGGCAGGCATTTATTACTATCTCAACAATCGCGAACAGCCTGCGGACATCACGGTTACGTTGGAGCCCGAAACAGCGGTCTCCTATTTGTTCACGGCAGAAGATGGCTTGCCCACCAGCATCCGCATTGAGGCACAGGCGGGCGAAAAAGTCGAAGTTGCGCGGGGCGCAGATAACGCGTGGACGTTGATGCTGCCCTTCGAAGCCCAGGCAGACCAGGCGGCGGCTGAAGCGGCCGCGAGTCAAGTTACTACGCTGCGCGTTCTGGATACCCTCCCGGATGTGGATCCAGAAATTGTGGGTCTAAGCATCCCTGAATACACTTTGACTGTCCAGTTCACCAGCGACGTGGAACGAAAAGCCAAGATTGGTGTTGTTACTCCAACAGAAAGTGGATACTACGTGCGTAATGAGAAGGGAGAAATCGTCATTATCAGCAAAAGCTCTGTGGATTCACTCCTGGGACTGTTGACCAACCCGCCCTATCTGGAAACGCCGACGCCAAGCCTCACCGCGACCGTATCGCCGCTCCCCTCCACGCCGGAGACGGGCGGTGAAACCGCCACCCCTGCACCGTAACTTTTTCGACTTTTTAAACGTCTATAAAATAGCAATGAAAAAGGTATTGAATTTCACTCGAAAAAAGTGTATTCTAATAGTAAAAAAAGAACATGGACTAGAGACGAATGGATGTAGATAAAATTTTGATGGTTGATGAAGAGGAAGAATTCCCTGCCATAGCACGCTTGATCGAACTGGGGCGGCAGAAATCATACGTCACGCTGGACGATATTCTTCATTTCTTCCCCGAAGCCGAACAGGATGTGGAACAGCTCGAAGAGGCCTTTTCGGCCCTATTGAGCGCGGGAATTCCGTTTGTTGAAGATGCAGCCACTGCGGAACCGACCGAGGATGAGCTGGTTGCTGTAGAGGCGAACGAGGTTGAACCCGAGGCCGATCTCTCACTCGACGATTACCTCGCCAATATAGACACAGATGACACGATCGGTTTGTATCTCAAGGAGGTCAGCCGCGTTCCGCTGCTGACCGCGGAAGAAGAAGTGGAACTTGCCCAGCGCATCGAGCGCGGACGCATGGCACGCGAGGAACTTGCAAAAGGCAACGCCAGCCCGCGACGCCGAACTGAGTTACGCAAACTCATCGAAGATGGCTGGGCGGCTCGCGAGCATCTCATCACAGCGAACTCGCGTTTGGTCATCTCGGTTGCGAAGAAGTATATGGGACGCGGTGTTCCCTTCCTTGATCTGATTCAAGAGGGCAACATTGGCCTGATCCGCGCAACCAAGAAGTTTGATTATCGCCGGGGACATAAGTTCTCCACCTATGCCACGTGGTGGATCCGCCAGGCTGTGACTCGCGCCATCGCCGACCAGGGACGCACGATTCGTGTGCCCGTGCACATGGGCGATCAGATCAATAAGCTGCTGCGCGTCCAGCACCAGTTGACCCAGCGTCTTGGCCGAGACCCCAGCGTGGAGGAACTTGCGGTCGCATTGGATGTGCCGCCCAAGAAAGTGGAGAATATGATCCAGGTGGCGCGGCGTCCGCTTTCCCTCGAAACGCCCACCGATGATGAAGAGGATTCGGTGCTCGGCGATTTCATCGAAGACGATGAGGCTCCCCCACCGGACGATACCGCAACCTACAACTTGTTGCGTGAACACCTGGGTGAAGTGCTCAATGGATTACCACCCCGCGAAGTGCGCATTCTGCAACTGCGCTACGGTTTGTTGGATGGACAGGCTTACACGCTCGAAGAAGTAGGCCGCAAGATGGGCGTGACCCGTGAACGCGTGCGCCAGATCGAAGCACAGGCACTCAGCCGACTAAGGCATCCCTCCATCCGGCGGAAGTTACGCGATTATCTGGGTGAGTGATGTTGTAAATAAATCGCAAACGGGACGGAATCAAGATCGTCCCGTTTGCATTTAAAATCAACAGACGAAATCGATGATCTTCCGGGATCGCCTTGTCCAACTGTGGAAAAAACTCGACGAGTCCTGGCGTTTTGCCATCACCGTGTTTTTGATTGCGCGCTTGTTTTACGGGTTCTGGTCATGGATGATTCTCACTATCCAGCCCCTGGCAGTTCAAAACATCGATTTGTCAGGAGAGCCTGTTCTAACT
>Ga0214473_10007208_pt1 | contig 13222 bp, 15 predicted proteins | sample RVTome_7_FD_203509 | JGI IMG/M metagenome (GOLD analysis project Ga0214473, IMG submission 203509) | Soil microbial communities from uranium-contaminated site in the Upper Colorado River Basin, Wyoming, United States - RVT98D197 | ecosystem: Environmental > Terrestrial > Soil > Contaminated >...
CCGAAAATAATTTACAGTGTGTTAATTTGATTATTAATAAACCCAGTTTCTCACAATCAAAATTGAGCGGAAGAAACTGGGTTTATCTTAAGTTCATAAAATTGTTAAAGCTTAATTAAAGATGGAACTGAAATATGCAACTACTCCGGCATGAACTGTTAGCAAGTCTGTTTTTGATTTTGTCACCTGGTACGTAACATTACCGCCGCTAACAATTACAGAGCCCTCTTTCAAATATTCTGCTTCGCTTCCGAAAAGATATCTTGCCTTAAGATCAAGGAAAATCGATCCAAAATCTTCTCCTTCTTCTCCGGAAGAAAGCAAAATAAGTAAGCCACCGCCGGCTCCATAGCTCCAAGCAAAATCATCAAAATTATTTGAACTTGCAACCTCTTCGACTCCGCGACTTCTTATCGTAGTTTCGGTAAAGATATATGATCCGCCAAATAATCCTTCAACAAAGGGTCTGACTGAACCACTTCCAAAACCAAGTTGAAATAATGCATGAAAGTTTACAAGATTGTTTGATCTTTCAACATCAACAGTCACATCAGGTATTGTTAAGCTAAATGGTTCTCGGCGCGTTTCTTGTCCGTAGTTTAGATAACCTATATTTAGCCCTATTCCAAATGGACGATCGGGAGTTGGTGCTAGGAATAGGAAATGTCCGCTTAAACCAAATCCTGTTCTTATAACATTTTCTTTGAATTCTCCGGCAGGAAAACCAAGCATAATATTTAGTCCCCCAGCCTGTGCAAAGGATTTGTTGAAGCTTAATAAAGTCAGAAAGGCAATAAGGAACAACATTCTTTTTTTCATGGATGTACCTCTTTCGTTAAGCGAATATTTTCTATATGTAAAGATAATCTCACAAAATGAAATCGTCAAAGATTGGATAAAAGTACTTTCACAATTCCTTCACAAAAAAAATGAAGATCATCCGGTCTTCTGCTTGATACCATATTTCTATCTATCACAAGAGGCTCATCAACCCATTGTGCCCCTGCATTAATTAAATCATCTTTGATCCCTGGAGTGGAAGTGCACTTAAATCCTTTTATAATTCCGGCAGAAATTGGAATCCAACCTGCGTGACAAATGTGGGCAACTAACTTTTTCGAATGGTGAAATTGTTTTGTAAGCTCAAGCACTTTAGGAATTCGCCTGAGTTTATCGGGTGCAAAACCTCCGGGAATTACCAATCCATCAAAATCTTTTTCATTCATATCAGCAATTGCAGCATCTGATTTACAAGGATAACCATGCTTCCCCGAGTAAACTTTTCCCTTCTCTGAACCAGCAACCACTACCTTTGCACCTAAACCGGATAGAAATATTTTAGGATACCATAATTCAAGATCTTCATAGATATCATCAATAAATATCAAAATTCTTTTTCCTGCTAGACTTCGCTTTTTCATTAATTAAAGATTCCCTTCTTTGTATTTTTTTCTGAAATGAATTTTTTGAAGCTGTCTTTCGATAATTAATTCAGCAAGCGCTGATGGGATGGAAACTCTATTCTTGCTTCCGAACAACTCGTTTAGCTTTTCCTCATTCACATCAATGTGGTAAAGTGTGTTTACAAGAAGATTAAAATTATTATCAAGCAAATCTTTCAGCTTTTCTGTAAGATAAATTTTTAGCTGACTAAGATTTTCAACATCATTTGGACTTAGCGGTAAATCGAGTCCGAAGCGATTAAACACGCTCGATATATTTTCCGAAACTTCGTGAACTTCTGCTTTTTGAATGTCACTCATATTTAAGTTGTCTTTTTATTGAGCGTATACAAATTTAAGAATGATACTACAACGAAACACACATAAGTGAAAAAAGGTGCCGCAAAAATATCTATAACATAGTGAACATGTTGTAAAACAATGGAAATGCCAACAACTGCCGCACTTGCAAGAAAAATATATCTCATTCTTTTTGATTCCACAACCAGGAAAAGAAGAAATAATGTTGCGGTATGTCCCGAGAAAAACAAATCTTTAGTCAAAGATTCACTCGAACCAAACATTTCGACAAACGGATCTTTAAGTACAATGATTTTTTCCGGCGCTTCAAATGGCATTAGATACATTGCAATGATTCGAACAATTATTATTGCTGTGTATGTCTGAAATGCCAAAAGCAGTCTATCCGGATGTTTGATTAGAATTAAAATTCCAACAACCAAGCAAAGATAAATTAGTCCGAAGATTAACCAAGTTAAGTCAATCGGTTCATACAACTTCAAAATTGGATCAGAAATCGGAACGCCGGTTCTTGCTTCTGCAAAATCTAAAAATCTTCTATAGACAAGTAATGCCCCGGCAAGAATGATCAAGCTTCCGAGAAATTTTACTTTAAACCGGGATGAATTAAGAAATGGTTTCCAAATAGACTTAATATTTTCCAAAGTGATAATGTTTTCGAATTTTGCTGAACTTAAAATTTAATTTTACTCAGATAATACGGCAGCATCTTTCTCCACGTAGGCCAATCATGAACAACATCATATCCCCAAATATCCAACCAATGTTTTATTCCTTTTGAAGTTAGAATATCTGATAATCTTTGTGATTCTTCTGGCGCTTCATAATCACCCTGACCGGTTGAAATAATTATTTGCTTGTTTTTTAATTGTGATAGAATTTTCTTGTCTATTAGATTGGGAAGATAATCAACCGGTGAATTAAAGTAACAATTATCATCATAATAACCTTCGGAATATGCTTTAATGTCATAAGAACCGCTCATAGCAATTACGCCTGCAAAAAGCTCGGGCCTTCTGAAAAAAGTATTGGCGGAATGAAACGCTCCCAGCGAAGCTCCTGCTGGTACTATCGGGACTTTTCCTTTGCAATGGGTTTTTATGAAATGGACAACTTCTTCGGCAACATATGAATTGAACTGTTGATGTCTTATCGCACGATCTGCAGGATGCATGTTTGTGTTTAGCCAGCTTTCATTATTAATGCTATTTACTGAGAATACTTTCATGTCACCTCTGCTTAAGAATTCACCAATGGCATCTATAAGATGAAATCGTTCATATTCTAAAAAATCTGCTGCTGCGGTTGGAAATAATAAAAGTGCATAGCCGGAATATCCGTACACAACAATTTCCATATCTTTATTAAGGTTAGGACTCCACCACTTATGAATTTCTCTCACAGATTTTCCCGCTTTAATTATTGGCTGAATTTACTGCTCAAAATCTATTCAAAATTCCTTTTTGAACGAAATGGGGAGGTTGTAGTTAACAAATAGTAAAGTTTTTCTTTTATGGGTAAAAGGAATTTTTTATATTTAAGTGTCAAAGGGATAACCTCTCCTACCGTTTGTACTTACAACTTAATGGTTTATCCGCTGCGCAAAAATAAATTTCTGTGGGAATTAGGAACTTAACTTCTCTTTTATTGGTTTAGTCAACTAAACATAAGTATATATGAAGGAAGTTATCATAATAGGCTCGGGATTAGGCGGTTTATCAACCGCTTTACGTCTTTCCAAAGAGGGTTATAAAGTTAGAATACTTGAAAAGCATTTAAAGCCAGGCGGAAGATTAAATCAACTTAAGATTGACGGTTTTACCTTTGATGTGGGACCATCTTTCATGAGCATGAGCTATGAACTGAACGAACTTTTTGACAGCATTAAAATTCCCAATCCAATTAAGTTGACAGAGCTTGATCCGCTTTACCAGGTATTTTTTGAAAATCGCGAGAAACCGTTTAAAATATGGAAAACTCTTTCAATGCTTGAAGAAGAGTTTAAAGACATCGAGCCAAATCTCGCACAAAAAACTGAACGCTACCTCAAAAGAGCCGGTGCGTTTTTTCACGACACGGAAGACAAAGTTGTAAAAAGTAATTACAAAAATTTAGTTGATTATTTGCTTAAGCTTGCCCGCGTTCCTAAAAAGCATATCCCGTATCTTTATAAAACGATGTGGGGTGAAGTAGAAAAGAATTTTGAATCAGAAGAAGTTCGAGTTATTTTCTCTTTAGTTGCCTTCTTTCTTGGTTCAACACCGTTTGAAACTCCTGCTATTTATTCTTTGTTGAATTATACTGAGATGAAGCACGATGGCTATTGGAAAGTTGAAGGCGGAATGTATAAGATAGTTGAAGAAATTGTTAAGATACTCAATGATGAAGGTGTCGAGTTTCACTATAACACAGAGATTGTAGGGGTAGATAATTCAAACGGAAAACTTTACTCTTTAGTTGATAAAAACGGCCGAAAATGGAACGCAGATATTTTCATTTCAAATTCTGATGCGGCTTCTTTCAGAGGCAAAATTTTAAACAGAAAAAAATTCTCTGAAGAAAAATTAGACAAAATGGATTGGACGCTTGCACCGTTCACAATTTATTTGGGTGTGAAAGGAAAAGTTGATAAGCTGATGCATCATAACTATTTCCTCGGAAGCAATTTCAGAGGATATGCTGATACGATTTTTACATCATCAATAAGTCCGCGGAAGCCGTATTATTATGTTAACGTATCTTCCAAATCATTTCCCGAATCTGCCCCCGAAGGATGTGAAAATATTTTCATTCTCTGTCCAGTGCCGGATCGAAGATTTAAAAGCAATTGGGATGATAAAGAGGAATTAGCTGAGAACATAATTGACGATCTTTCTAAACGAACAAATTTTGATATTAAGAAAAACACTTTGGTAAAAGAAATTTACAGTCCGGTTGAGTGGGAATATATGTTTAATTTATACAGAGGATCGGGATTGGGATTAGCTCACGGTATCAATCAGGTTGGAGCTTTTCGTCCAAAAAACAAAGATGAAAAATTTCCTAATTTATATTACGTTGGCGCATCAACAACTCCAGGAACGGGATTGCCGATGGTGATTATCAGTTCTAAATTAGTAACAGAAAAAATATTGGAAGATCATGGAAGCATTATATCATAAAACAACATTCAAGCTTAGCAAAGTTATGACGAGAAGCTACAGCACATCATTTAGTTTGGGTATCAGTGTATTTGCCCCAGCATACAAAGATGCTATCTATGCAATCTATGGCTATGTAAGATTAGCTGATGAAATTGTTGATTCTTTTCATAAACACAGCAAACGAGAGCTTCTCCAAGAATTTCGTGAAGAAACTCACAAAGCAATTGAAATCGGAATCTCTACAAATCCAGTTATCCATGCTTTTCAGCTTACTGTCAATCAGTATAACATTGATATTGAATACATAGATGCTTTTCTTAACAGCATGGAATGGGATTTAGATAATAGTTACTATGATCACAAGAATTACGATAATTATATTTATGGTTCAGCCGAAGTTGTGGGACTAATGTGCTTGCGAGTTTTTTGCAACAATAATGATAAGCTTTTTAACGAGCTTTTGCAGCCAGCTAAAAGTCTTGGTTCAGCATTTCAGAAGGTAAATTTCTTAAGAGATATTAAAAGCGATATTCAGGAAAGAGGTCGAATTTACCTTCCCGGTGTTGATCGTGCAATTAAAATAAATAATGAGAATAAGAAAATTCTTGAGCAAGATATTGATAACGAGTTTAAAAATGCTTTAAATGGAATTAAGAGACTTCCAAGCGGAGTTCGGCTCGGTGTTTACTCGGCATATCTTTATTACTTAATTTTGTTTAAGAAAATAAAAAAACTTGATGTAGATGAACTTCTTAGGAAGCGTGTTAGAATTTCTAACTGGACTAAGTTTGCTCTGCTTTTTAAATCTCTTGTTGAAGTAAAAATATTACGAAACACTTAAATGAAATTTCTTTTTTCTTTTTTATTGTTGTTGTCTTTTGTCCAACACAGCACTTATTCAATCTCAAAATTTTCTGAAATTGATTCTTCTGCAATCAGTAAAATTCGATTGCTTTTTTATGAAGCTGTGGAAGATGAAGACAAATTGGATGAACTGGAATCATTCATTCAAAATCAATTCTTGCGCAACTCAAAATATTATAAGCCCATAATTCTTGCTTACATGGGCGGTATTGAAGCGCTCAAAGCCAAACATGCATCCAATCCTTTCTCCAAGCTTAGTCATGTGGTTTCGTCTCTTGATATTCTTGAGAAAGCAGTTGAACACGATTTGCACAATCTTGAAATAAGATTTATAAGATTTTCAATTTTGCATCACCTTCCCGGCATACTTGGTTATGGCGAGGAACGTGAAGCTGATATAAACGAAATTTGCTTACAGTTTTCTAAAAAAGATTACATAAAATATGATCCAAAGCTTCAAAAAAATGTGATTGAATTTATGCTTGAAAGCGAAAGATTAACAAATTCACAAACCTTGCAGCTAAAGAAACTAGCCGTTGCATTGGCTTCCAATGAGTGAATATCTTCTAATCAACATTTTCACAATAATTGTTCCCCTATTACTAACTTTTGAACAAAACCTGAGATTTTATAAGAAGCTTCGCTCTGTATTAATTTCAGTTCTAATTGTCAGCTCCATTTATACTATTTGGGATTCATTTGCTGCTCACAGCGGTGATTGGAGTTTCGATCCCAAATATTTAATCGGAACTTATTTCTTCGGGCTGCCTTTAGAAGAAATTCTTTTCTTCATTACCGTTCCTTACAGTATAATATTTATTTACGAAACAGCTAATTATTATTTAAAGGAAAGAAAAATCTTTTTTAACCGATATCTTTATTTTGCAATTATGATTTTATTAATTGTCGGTATCTTTTTATTCGCTTATCAGATCTATACAATGATTGTGCTTACCTATTGTTTGGCATTTTTCATTTTAGCGTTATTTCTCTTTCCGGCTGTTCTTAAATCAAAAATATTCTGGTTGACTATTTTAATTTCATATCTGCCGTTTTTAGTTGTAAATTATATTTTGACCTCATTACCTATTGTGAGTTATAACCCCAATGCAATTTGGGGAAATAGGTTCCTAACCATTCCGCTTGAAGATTTTTTCTATTCATTTTCTATGATCTCGTTCTGGCTTTTGGCATATTTAATTGCAGATAAAAAAATCAAATGGCAAATAAAAGAATAGCCGTAATTGGCGCAGGTTTAGGCGGTTTGTCTGCTGCCATCAGATTGGCAAACAGCGGATTTGAAGTTGATGTGTTCGAGCAAAACGACGATGCCGGCGGTAAAGCTGGTTCTTTTGTTTTAAATGGATTTAGATTTGATACCGGACCATCAATTTTAACAATGCCGCATGTTCTGGAGGAACTTTTCAACGCATCAAATGAAAAGCTGGATAATTATCTCAAGCTTGAACGACTTAACACTATCTGCAAATATTTTTATTACGATGGTAGGATAATTAATGCCTATTCGAATCTCAATTACTTCGCAGCAGAGATTAGAAAGAATACTATTGATGATACATTGAGCTTGAGAAATTATCTAAATTATTGCGGTAAGATTTATGATTTAACTGTCGAATTATTTTTGTACAAAAGTCCGCATCAAGTTTCAACATATCAAAATTTAAGAGTGTTCAAAACTCTTTTACAAATTAAATCCATTGATCCATTTAGAACTGTTCATCAGGCAAACTCTGCTTTTTTCAAAGACCCAAAACTTATCCAGCTATTTGATCGCTATGCCACATACAATGGTTCAAATCCTTATCTTGCACCGGCAACATTGAATATTATTTCTCATGTTGAATACACAATGGGATCATTCGTTCCAGATGGGGGAATTTTTGCAATCAGCAAGGCTTTGCAAAGTTTAGCTGAGAAAAAGAATGTAAAATTTTATTTCAATTCAAAAGTTGATAAAATAGAAGTTGAAAATAATATTGTTAAAGGAATCAGTATTAATAGTGAGTTTCATCCATATAATATCGTAATTTCGAATATTGATGTACTTACAACATATAAAAATTTAATACCAGAAAAATCCAATGAGATAATCAACAAATACAGCAAGCATGATCTTTCTACTTCGGCGGTAGTGTTTTACTGGGGAATAAAAGGTAAACATGAGCATCTTGAGATTCATAATATTCTGTTTTCAAAAGATTACAAAAGGGAATTTGATGATCTTTTTACGCAAAAGATTATCCATGATGACCCAACTATTTACATTTACATTTCATCAAAACATAATCCATCTGATGCCCCCGCGGATTGTGAGAACTGGTTTGTTATGATAAATACTCCGCCTGACAGCAATCAAAATTGGGATGAGGAGATCTCAAAATTAAAGAAAATCATTCTAAATAGAATTAAGAAGATGCTTTCAATTGATTTAGAAAAACAAATTGTTGTAGAGAAGGTGCTTTCCTCGATTGAGCTTGAGAGGAATACCGGAAGTTTCCGAGGAAGTATTTACGGAATTTCCTCTAACAATAGATTTGCAGCTTTTCTTCGTCATCCAAATTTTTCAAAAGATATTTCCGGATTATATTTTTGTGGCGGAACTGTTCATCCCGGCGGTGGTATTCCCCTTGTTATTCTTTCGGGAAAAATTGCAGTGGATATGATCAAACAAAAATATAATAGTTGATAAATATGATTAAAGCTGATCATAAATATTGGGCGAGAGTACTTTACGATTTTTATATCAAAAGACAGTTTAAATCCAATTTCCAAAATTTTTACTTGACTAATGATTTTCCAATCATTCCTAAAGAAGATGGGCTGATCGTAACCCCAAATCATTTTTCGTGGTGGGATGGTTTTTTTATTGATTATACATTGAATCATTTTTTAAATAGAAAGATTTTTATTCTCATGCTTGAGGAACAGTTGGAGAGATATTGGTTTTTCCAAAAGATTGGAGCATTTTCCATCAATCAGAAAAACCCAATAAGTATTGCTAGGACTTTTCAATACATTTCTAGGATTATCAGTAATCCGCTGAATTATTTAGTCTTTTATCCGCAAGGCGACATTGAGACATACGATAAAAGACCACTGACGGTGAAAGAAGGATTAAAAGTTTTATCAGCGAAAATTAATTTCATTGTAAAAATTGTACCGGCTGCATTTAAAATTAATTACGGAAATAATTAAAAACCCGATGTTATCGTTAGGTTTGGGAAAGTGATTCCTTTGAATGATATTAAAAGGGATTTCACGATATTCATACATGAATTTAATTCTAATATAGAACTGCTTGATAAAGAAACTTCATTAAACCATAAGCATAAACTTTTAGCTTAATGATTTTATTTGTCATAATACTGGTTTTTATCTCCATTTCAACTCTTGTAATTATTTACAATTTCTTTACAGCCCCAATTGTAAAAGATAGCGCAACATCAATTGATGCAACAAAGCTGATCTCGGTTCTAATTCCTGCTCGGAATGAAGAAAAAAATATTGCTACATGTTTGAATTTTATCTTAGCTCAAGATTATGAACACCTTGAGGTTCTCGTACTTGATGATCAATCCACAGATCAAACAAAAGTGATAACAAAATCCTTTTTAAAAAATCATAGTAATGTTTTTTATATTGAGGGAGAACCTCTTCCGCAAAACTGGAAGGGAAAAAATTGGGCGTGCCACCAGCTTTCAAAAAAAGCCAATGGGAAATATTTATTATTTATAGATGCTGATGTTGAACTTGCAAAAAGTGCAATTAGCTCTGCTATAAAAATCATGTCAGCCACCAAATCAAAAATTCTGAGTGTGTTTCCAACACAAAGAATAAAATCGTTAGGAGAGTGGCTCATCGTTCCGCTTATGAATTGGGTGCTGCTTTCTTTTCTTCCATTAAAAAAAGTTTATGATTCAAAAAATATTTCTTTCATTGCTGCAAATGGACAATTTATGTTATGGGATAGTGACACATATTCTGCTGTCGATGGTCACAAACAAGTTGCAAATGCAGTTGTTGAGGATATGGAACTTGCAAGGAAAGCTAAAGCAATTAACAAAATTATGACTTTGCTCGGAGGTGACATAATCTATTGCAGAATGTACGCTGGTTTTGTAGATGCCTTTAAAGGATTTTCGAAAAATTTTTTTCCTGGTTTTAATTTAAATCCGTTCATTTTCGTGGGATTTGTTTTGTTATTGTTTCTCGTCTTTGGAGTATCGTCATTACTTGCAATAGTAAACTCAGATTATTTAATAATTATAATGCTAATTGTATTGGGTAGAATTTTAACTTCACAAATTAGTCATCAAAACCTTTTCTTGAACGTCATTCTTCATTTAGCACAAATGATGTTTATGCTTATTATCGGATTAAACTCTGTTCTAAGCACTAAGTTTAGATTTGTCACGTGGAAAGACAGGAAGCTATAAAAAATTTATACGTACTACTTTTTCTTTGCATCATTTTTATTGTTGGAATCTTTGGTCATCTCATTCCAATCACAAAGCCATTAATGATTTTGTTGACACCATTTACATTATTCTTAACGGGTGCAGTTACACTTTATTCTTCTTTACAAAAAGGAAACTTAAAGCTTGTAACTTGGTGTTTAATAGTTTATTTGATCACGCTCATACTTGAAGTGGTTGGGGTAAAAACTGGCTACATTTTTGGCAGTTATTATTACGGAGATGTCCTTGGCCTAAAGTTTTTTGATGTTCCTTTAATCATTGGATTTAATTGGGTTGTTATAATTCTTGGTGCCATTGGTATTGCGAGCCGAATTCATAAAAGTTCTTTACAAATTGCTTTACTAACAGGAACATTTGCCGTTTTATTTGATATTATGTTGGAACCTGTCGCTGTAAAACTTGGTTATTGGACTTGGGTTCAAAAATTCATCCCACTGCAAAATTACTATGCTTGGTTTGGCATTACATTCTTCGCTTCATTGCTTAGCAGTAAACTCAATTTAGAATTAGAAGATTCAATTTTCATTTATTACTTTTTAATTCAATTTACATTTTTCATTCTACTTTCAATTTTTATTAGTTAAAACATGGGAATTGTAATTTCTTCAACAGTCATCATATTTTGGCTATTGCATCTAATCTATTCATTGAGTTATGTAGAGGTAAACTTTGCTTCGCCTCTATTTTATTTTCACGTTCTGCTTCAAGGTTATCTTTACACGGGTTTATTTATAACAGGGCATGATGCAATGCATGGAAACATATCCGCAAATAAATCCATCAATCAAATTTTCGGAACTCTTGCATCCTTTTTATTTGCCGGTCTTTCTTATAGCAGGTTGATGAAAATCATTTTAAACATCACGCCAATCCCGGATTAGATGATGATCCGGACTTTTATACCAAATCACAGAACTTTATTATTTGGTGGGCTGTTTTCATGTTTCGCTACACAACCATATCTCAAATAATAATTATGGCGATAGCATTCAATCTGCTAAAGATTTTCTTTCAAGAGACATCCATTTGGTTTTTCTGGGTAATTCCCGCTTTCGTTGGAACTCTTCAATTATTTTTCTTTGGAACATATTTGCCTCACCGTTATCCTCATGAACAAAATATGAAGCCTCACAATGCCCGGACTCAAAGGGCAAATCATGTTTGGGCAATGCTATCTTGTTATTTTTTTGGTTATCATTTCGAACACCATGCTTCACCAAAAACTCCGTGGTGGAAATTATATCAATTGAAAAGATTAGGAGAGAACTGAGCTTAATGATTCAATAAGCTCAACACGAGTGAACGGCTTAATTATGAACTTTGCTGCGCCGGCTTTGTAAAACTCGTTAATTTTATTCTTATCGGTTTCACCAGACATGATGAAGACAGGGCGTTTAAAAGGATCCTTGTTTTTAATTTCTTTACATAAAGTCAATCCCTCATTCCACTGATTTAAATTGATGTCGAGGATAACTAATTCATATTGGGCTTCTTTGATAAGATGATTCCCAAAATTTTCAAAACCATGAACCGAGACTCCGGCAAAATCTTTTAGAAACACTTTCACCAATTCTGATGTTTCGCCAAATTCATCAAACATTAAAACTTTTTTGAAATCATCATTAGCAGATTTATTTAAGTGAGATTCTGACTTCATTACCTTTTTCGAAAGCGGAAGAGTTAAGGTAAAAGTTGAACCAACACCCTTTATGCTGTCGACGATAAGAGATCCGCCCAACTTTTCCACATATCTTTTAGTCAGCGCCAGACCCAAACCATTGCCTTCATAATTGCGGCTTAAGTTTAAATCTTCCTGTGAGAATGGAGAATAAAGATGCTCTAAATACTCTGCCGAAATACCTACTCCCGAATCTCTGATTTTACAAAAAGCCAGTTCATGATCTTTAAGTATTCCTGTTTCAACTTCAATGAACCCGCGTGAAGTAAATTTAACGGCATTATTTAACAAATTATTTAAAGCGTTTTCAATACAATGCAAGTCTATATCGACTAGAATGCTTTTTTCTTTAATATTTGTTTTTATGTCAATCTTCTTTTCCAAAGCTTGCTTCTTAATGCCCTGAATGCTATACTGAAGCATTGGAATCAGATCCACGGTTTCAATGGTAAGTTTAAAATTACCGGCTTCCAACTGTGCAAATTCCAGCATTTGAGATATACTGTTGAACAACCGCTCGCTTCCGTTATGAAGATTATCAAGATAAACTTTTTCTTCGGATGAAACTTTATCCTTTAAGCTTTCTTTAATAATTGTGCTGTATCCGAGGATTATATTCAGCGGTGTTCTAAGTTCGTGGGATAAAACATTTAGAAACGTGTTTTTTAATCGTTCGGCTTCCTTACTTGCTTCCCTCGCTTTTTTCACTTCCGCTTCAGCAAGAAATATTTCTGTATTATCTTCGTGAACAAGGATAAAATAATTTTCTTTGTCAAATGTTATTGGAAATATTTTTGTCTTATAAACAGGGGCTGTTATCTTTTTACTCTTCATCAGTGAGTCTGTATAATTGCCTACCTCCGCAACAACGTTTTCTTCAAACGCTTTTTTAATAATGGGAAGAATTTCAGCATTCTTTAAAGAAGCATCATTAAAAATATTATACTCTTTAAGTTCTGAAAGTTCGTATCCCCACGAATTAGTGAATGCTTTGTTTATAAAAATCAACTTGCCATCCTGGTTAAACACTTGAATCGGCAAAGCAAACTCATTATAAAAAGCTAAAAAATATTTAGTCGCTTCTTGCTTCATATTTAATTTAGCGGTAATGAGAATAATATTTTCGTGCCCTTGTCGGAATCTAATACTTTAATTTCACCATTATGTCTATCAATAATGCTTTTGCATAAAAATAATCCATAGCCAGGCTTTTCCGGGGATGGAGGATTAAAAACCTGGCTCACAATTTTGGAGGGAATACCAGGTCCATCATCG
>Ga0214473_10007209_pt1 | contig 13222 bp, 10 predicted proteins | sample RVTome_7_FD_203509 | JGI IMG/M metagenome (GOLD analysis project Ga0214473, IMG submission 203509) | Soil microbial communities from uranium-contaminated site in the Upper Colorado River Basin, Wyoming, United States - RVT98D197 | ecosystem: Environmental > Terrestrial > Soil > Contaminated >...
CATGGGAAAGAGGAGCACCGTGATGCCGGTTCGCAAAACCGACAGCGACGTCCTTTTCTCCGAGAGGACCAACTGCATCTCGTTGATTATATGCTTGATTGGCTTCTGATCTAAATCTTGATCGCTGATCATATTACTGTTTTCGGCATACGACGCCGGAATCAAAATAAAAACCAGGGTCCGCCGCAAAGGCGCCCTGTTAATAAAATCTAAGGCTTCCGAATATGAAAATCAAGAATATTCTATGACGAATTGGCGGGCTGGGGCTATTCGACAGCCGGCTGATACAGCATGAATTCGGTGTTTCCCGGTCCCTTGAAAAAAGACGCCCTGTCCCCGCCTTTCAGGGTATTAATCTGTTCGTAGAATTCGACTCCCCTTTCTTTGAATTTGGCAAAGTCGGATTCTATATCATCGGTCTCAATAGATATGAATGAGCCCAGGCCTTCCTCGCTGCGAGCAATGAAAATCGGAAAGCCGGCGATTTCAAACCTCGCCATGTCGTCGCTTTGAGCCGGCAAGTCCAAACCCAGTTTTTCCTTGAAAAATTCCAGTGCCTGCTGGTAGTTCTCCGTGGTTATAATTAAAGATTCGATTCTCTTGAGCATCGCGATTCCTCTTCAATCTTCGAGATTAAATACGCCCGTTGCGGAAGGCAGCTTGTAAATTCACTCTTCTGCAATTTGACTAATTCCTATGTTAAGCCATGACCGCCCTTTTTTTCCGAGAATATTCGAAAAGCAAAGTAGATAGCGATCCCGGCCGCGAAACCTCCAATATGGGCCAGGTAAGCCACTCCGCCCTGCTGGCTGCCCGAATTCAATTGAGATAAGATCTGGATGATTATCCAATATATAATAATGACGTAGGCCGGAAGCCATACCAGCCTGACGAAAAATATGATCCAGATTATTGTCAGTACCTGCGCGCTGGGAAACATGAGCAGATACGCTCCCATCACCCCGGCAACGGCCCCGGAGGCCCCCAGCATGGGAATTGTAGAAGTCGGATCGCCCAAAACTTGAGCAGTGGCGGCAGCCACTCCGCAAGTGGAATAAAATAGAATGAAAAAAATGGGGCCCATCCTGTCTTCGACGTTATTTCCAAAAATCCATAGAAAGAGCATATTTGAGACAATATGCAATATGCCGCCGTGCATAAATTGTGATGTCAGCGTGGTGCCCAGGGCCGACAGAGCGCCGCGCCCGGAGGCCTCGCCAAGGGACATAATATCGAGGGGGACAACGGCAAAACGATAAATGAATTCCTTAGTCCCAAATCCCAACAGGTCGGTATAGAAGAAGACCAGCGAGTTCGCCAGTATTAACAGCACGGTCACGAATGGAAATCTCTGAGTGGGATTATTGTCTTTTAAAGGAATCATGACCTTTTAACTGTTATGGAAAAATACGATGTCCTGGTTATAGAATTTCCCTGGTTGTCAACCGCCCTTATTTCCAGCTTGTGACGGCCGAGTTTAAGGGGATTCTTTACCCTGTATGCAAAGGCGCCGGAATCGATATCGAATTCGGCCGGGACCCATTGGTCGTCAATGCTCATCGAGAGACCGTTATCAAGCGATAAACCCGAAAGGTCGTCGGAAATTCTGCAAGACAGCAACGGTGTCCGCGATGATGTTGCTTTTGCAGGCGAAATAGAGTTTATCGTAGGCGGCTGGGCGTCCTCGAACAAGGCGATTTTTCCCAGGCCCAGGCCTTCCGCCTCGACATTGTCAGCGTCAATTTTGCTGATAAACGTCCAGTCATGCTTGCCGTCGGATTCCCCGTAGACGCCGAATTTTCCGCTATTCAGTTCCAGTTTATTGATCTCGAATATGAACTTAATCGGAGTATCGACAAGCAAATATTCAGGCTTCATCTCAAAAATGAATGCGGGCCCCGCATTCGTCTTCTGTTTTCGGTAATTGGATGAGAAAATATATGTTTGATTATACGCCGATGAAGGTTCGAATACAATGGTCAATGTCGAGTCGGGCGATTGCGCAATACCTCCCATTTTTGGCATAATTGGAAATAACGTCAATATAGAGTCGTAAAGAATTTCGCCGTTATCCTCGATTCCGATCCAAAGTCGACCGGCCATTGATCTGTCCATAAGATCGCACCTGTAAAGGCGCGGCCCGACCATCCGCAAGTTCTCGTAAAAGTCGCTGGAAACGTTTCTGAAATGCGCCATCAATCGGGTTGGTGAATCATTCGTATAATATTCCAATTTTAGGAGATCGGGAGTTCCCCAAACAGTTAGCCGTTGTTCCGCGGAATCAGTCTCATGGAAATAGAGCCAGGGCGATGTGTGGCCGCTATCATCGCACCACCTCAGCCTGTAAGTTCGTGGCGAATTCGATATGGCCGCAGTCACGGTATCTGCATAAGAATATTGCCCTCCATCTAATATTGAGCCGAGCGAAAGAGACGATTTCAAGGTTTTAAACGGTTCCAGGGGAGAGTTTCGGTATTGCAGAATGGTCCATTCCGGCCTGATGGCGCTTTGAAATGTAAAATAGATTATGTCCCCGTCGCGGTAACATTCTCGATAACCCTCCGACGAGAATTCGAGTTCGGGTTGTCTGACATACATTATTAGCCCGGTCTCATTTCCTGCTTCATCGAATGCCAGAACGGTCACTTTTCGCACCGCGCCGGCTTCGGGCGCCGCCTCGACGATTCCCGAATTAAAATGATATCCGGGCCAGAAATATTGCCTGGAAAGCGATGGCACGTAAAGCCTATAAAATATATTGGCGTCATTGTCATGCTTTTCCACGTCCTTGTACAGGCGGATCAACTCAAAATCCCTGACGTAATTCAACTGCCTGGTGCTGGCATAAGAAAGGCTGTCGGAGCGCATTTCGAAGAGCAGTGAATCATCGACTGCCAGCTTCAGCCCATAAAAACCATATAGATACCCCTGATCCGCGATTTTATCGCCTCCCGAAACGGCCAACGCTATCTGGCCGTCGCTGACCACGGTATCTTTAATTATATATTCTCCCTCGGCTTGCCTGGCGGGAGTTAATAATTCGGTTAACTCGTAATTCTCAATGGAACCGTCGGGAAGGTAGCCGGGCTTGAAATATTTCAAGGCCAGACGGTGAATTTCGGGGGGACGGGAATCGCCGACGTGGAGGCCCGTCAACAGCGGATTAATCGGATTATTATCGGGAGAGCGGATTTCGAAATGCAGATGGGGCGCACCGGCCCCGGTCTCGCCGGAATACCCTATCAGTTCCCCATTCTTAACCCTGAATTCGGTCGGGGTGAAATAAAGGTCCTGGTAATATCTCCGGCTTTTCATTTGTGCGGAAAAAACCCGATTCTCCACGATATCGGCGAACCGCTTCAGATGGCCATAGACGACTATTCTGTTGTCGTGGAGCCTCAGGTAAATAGCCTTGCCATATCCTTTAAAGGACGTCACCACTCTGTATATATGACCGCTTTCGACGGCATAGACCCGCAGGCCTGTGCGGCCCTGAGTTCGAATATCGAGTCCCCCGTGGAAATGGCCTGCTCGGTAATCGCAAAATTTCGATGTCAGTTCCGCTTTTATTTTCATGGGCCACAAATAGCCAAGGTCCGCGTTGGAGAATTGGCCGGAACCTAATTGTATGAGAAAAAACAAAAGGACTGTTTTTTTCATTGCCTGAAGGTAAGGGGCAAAACGGGTCCCGTCAATACCTTGCTGCATGTCAAAATCGACGGCAGAGAGATAAAGCGAGCCTTGGCACAGGCTCTTTTTCGCTTGAAAAAAGATGATGTTTAAACTAATATGTGACGTTTAACTAATACCAGTTGGTAGATATTTCAATTTCAAATTATGTCGAGGTTATTGAGAAGAATCCTGAGTGAGAAGAACGAGGAAAAATTTTTCCAGGGGCGAGGGTTTGCAGCCCCTGGAGCCGATCGACCTGGGTAAAGTGGGTGATTTCGATGAAGTCCTGACGGCCATGGAGAAGACTGCCTTTAACGGCCGTCAATTGGGCGAGGCGGCCGCCATTTTGACTGATATCTTCACAGACCCGGATGACCTGACCATTCTGACGCTGAGCGGCGCCATGAGCGTGGCAAAACAGGGTTTGATTATTTGCGATCTCATAGATAAGAAATATGTCGATATAGTCGTCACCACGGGCGCGCTGGTCACGCACGGCTTGACGGAAGGGATGAAAGGGACGCATTTCAAAGCTCCTAAAGACGATGACAGCAAATTATACGAACAGGGCATGTGCCGCGTGTACGATACAATCGAGCTTGAAACGTCATTTGAGCATACCGCCAAGACGGTAGCAAAGTACTTTGAAAGGCTGGTGCCAGCGGCATTCGGCAAGGCGCCCGTGACAGGTTCGGCGGAATTTTTCCGGAGACTTGGCGAGCTCCTCGATGAGCTTTACCCCGATCAGAGGAGCATTCTCTCGTCGGCCTATGCTGCCAAGGTGCCCGTCTACGTGCCGGCCTTCACCGATAGCGAGCTCAGCCTCGATTTGATGATACGGATGCTCACCCGCAATAAAAATTTCATCGATAAGCCATTCGATGAGGTCGTGGTGCCGCCGTTCAATACATTTGTCGATGTTCACGATTATGCTCGACGAGTTTACAGTCACAAGGGTTCATTGAGCATCTTTACGGTCGGCGGCGGGGTGCCGAGAAATTGGGGACAACAGGTTACTCCGTTTTTCGACATTTTGTATTTGGAAGGGATGCCTGTGGAGCCCAAGAAATTCTCGCGCGGCGTGCGCATCTGTCCCGAGCCGGATCATTGGGGCGGACTGTCGGGGTGCTCGTACAGAGAGGGCGTATCCTGGGCGAAATTCGTACCGGAATCGGACGGTGGCAGATACGCCGAGGTAAAGGACGATGCCACGTCGGTGTTGCCGTTTCTATTAAAAGGTGTTTTTCAGAGGATAGAAAAGCGAAAAGAGGCCGGCAGGAAGCCGCGTCGCCGTTGATACCTGTTCCAACGAATTACTAACGGAAAAGTCATCGGCGCGCGATTTTTTGAAGGTTTGATTCTGCCATGAGAATTGCCTATTTCACTGAGTCATTACCGCCACTAACGGATGGGGTCAGCCATACGCTGACCCAGCTCCGCAATTCCCTTATCGCCGAGGGGCACGATTTTATTTTCTTTTCGCCTTTTGTACCGGAACTCGACGGCTGGTCGGATAAGGTTTATGAAATCGTCTCGATGCCGTTTCCGTTATATCCGAAATACCGCGTCGCGCTTCCGGCGCTGCATGACATTAAATGCAAGCTCGACGAGTTCAAACCCGACTTGATCCACGTCTGCAGCCCGTTTCTTCTCGGAATCGCAGCGTATAATTACGCAAGATCCGCGAGGATCCCCAGGGTGGCATCGTATCATACCAGGTTTGTATCTTATCTAAAATATTACGGCTTCGGATGGCTTGAGCCGTTTGGATGGGATTATTTGCGATGGTTTTACAATCAGTCGCATCGGAATTTCGTGCCATCCAGGGTGACCATTCAGGAATTGGATGGCAAAGGATTTCAAAACCTGGCATTATGGGAACGTGGAATAAACACCCATTGTTTCTCTCCGGCATTCGCCGACAACAACCTTCGAAATCAGTGGTCCCCCGCCGGCAGCCCCATAGCTATCTTCATCGGCAGGCTGGTGAGGGAGAAAGATATCGAAGTGCTCATCAGGGCTTATCGCATTCTTAAGGAGCGTAATGTAGATTTGAAACTTGTATTTGTGGGCGAGGGCCCGATGCACAACGATATAGCCAGGGAAATTCCCGACGCCATCATGGCGGGCTTTCTGCAGGGAATGGAGCTTTCGAGAGCCTATGCGTCCGCCGACGTCTTCGCCTTTCCTTCGACCACCGAATCGTTCGGGAACGTAGTGTTGGAGGCCGCGGCGTCCGGGCTTCCGTGCGTCGTAGCAGGTGACGGCGGCGTCATGAATCTGGTCGTCGACGGCGAAACAGGTTTCATAACTCAGCCAAAAGACGCCCCGGATTTCGCATCCAAACTCGAGCTTCTCTTGACAGATGAATTCCTGCGGAATAGTTTTTCGGCCAGGGCGGTCGAGCACGCTTCACGAAAGAGCTGGCATTGCATAAACAAGGCCTTATTCGAAAATTACAGGGAGTTGATCGAAAGGAATAAATGCGTGCTTGATTCCGTATTAACAGAGCAATTAATTTCATAATATGAAATTTTATTTCAAAATGCTGTGCGGGGTAGCGGCATGCCATATTTAAACTTCAATCCATTCCACTTATACAGGGAAACAATTAAATTCGACAAATCGGCGGATTCAAGATCATCCGCGAATGACCCTCGCATAATATTTTTAATCAGGAAAAACCCTCGCACTATCGGCGGAATTCAAACTCATAATTCCACACTATATAGCGCGCTATCGTCGAGATTTAATATAAAGAGAGTCAGTTGGGACGGCCCGGAGTGGGGCGTCCCCTTATATTTTCCTGTGTTTTACTTCAAAGCCACGCGCAATGGGGCGGGCCTGGTTTATTGCGATGATGCGGTCACCTCGCTGGTGGCGCCCAGAATCCGCAGAGCCTCGGGCCCGAAATTGGTCGCCGCCATGCACGGCCTCGATGTTATCCTGCCAATCGATTGGTATCAAAAAAGATTGAGGGCGGCGATTAAGTCATTGGATAAAATAATTTGTCTTTCGCGGGCTACAGCCGCCGAGGTTAAGCGTCGCGGCGGACGAGAGGATCAGGTCGAAATCATTCCGGGCGCGGTCGATGAAAATCCGACCGGCTTTGCGCGAGACGATACCCTGTATGATAAAATAAATGGAATGCTGGGTATTGATCTCAGGTCGAAAAAAGTATTAATCAGCGTCGGGCGATGTGTCAAACGAAAGGGATTCGACGGTTTTGTCAAAAGAGTATTTCATCGCTTATCGGATGAATATGTTTATATAATCGTCAGCCCGGAGCCGAGGACACCAATGTGGATTAAGACCCTGAGGCCGTTTCTCGGCAGGAAGCTGCACCACAATCTATTGCTGGCATCAGGGGCCTACACCATGCATTCCGATTTGAAGAGGCTCAGCCGCGATCACGAGCGGTTATTTTACCTTAACGGCGTTTCGGAGGAGATGCGCGATCTGCTGTTCTCCGCCGGAGACCTCTTTATCATGCCCAACCGCACCGTAGAGGGAGATATGGAGGGATTTGGACTGGTGGCTCTGGAGGCGGCGTCGCGGGGACTTCCCGTCGTAGCAACCGCAATCGAGGGCATTTCCGATGCGGTAATAGAGGGCCGAAACGGCTTCTGCGTGGAGGAGAATGACTGGCAAAAAATGACCTATATAATCGAGACGATGACCAGCGACCGGCGGGAATTAGAGCAGTTCAAAATAAGGGCGCGCGAATTTACCCTCGCTAATTATTCGAGGGAAAAAGTGTTTGGACGATACGCACAGTTATTCGACAACCTGATGTCTCCCTTTCAGCCCCAATTATGAACCTGCCACCGGCGTCTTTCCCCGAAAAGGTCATTAATTTCAGCAAGATAGTCAGAATTCTTATCGTCGTTATACCATTGGCATTCGCCGGTAACATCATTTATATACTTTTGACCTCTGAGCTTGAGATTTTGCAGCAGCTAAGAAATTATTCCCTGTGGTATCTGGCATTGGCGGCGGTATTGGTGTTTATTCCCTGGTTGGCTCATTCTGCACGAATATTGATCTGGAGCGTGGCCTTCGATAAGAAGATGACGCTGTCGGATTCATTCAAGACGGCAGTTGCCACGGACGTAGGCGGAGCTATCGCGCCCACAGCCATCGGAGGGAGTTATGTCAAGCTGGCGCTATTGGCTCGCTTCGGATTTTCGCCGGGCGAGGCCACACTGGTGACATTGCTGGGCACTCTCGAGGATGCGTTTTTTTTCATATTCGCGATACCGATTTCATTGGCAATCACCGGCGCCTGGGATAATCCGGGAATTCGCCAGGTCGGCGATAATATAGAAACATTTTGGCCGTATCTAACAGGGCTTGGCCTGATTGCTTCTTTGGCCTATGTTCTGTTGAAAATCCGGAGAAAAATCGGGCCTCTCCGCCGGAATGGAACCGATCCAACGAATATGTCTCTTGTGACGCGCATCAGGGAACGGATCGGCGTTTACAAAACGCAGTTTCTGACAGCCCTTGATTTTGTAAGAAGGAGGCATATTGCGACGTTCATCGCATGCGCATTTCTGGCGGGAATCGGCTGGATTTGCCGCTACAGCGTAATTACTCTTCTTGCCGAGGGCCTGGGGTGCGACGCGGATCCGATTCTACTTTTCATGCTGCAATGGGTCGTTTTCACTCTTATGACGATGTTTCCGACGCCGGGAGCGGTGGGCGGAGCGGAGCTCTCATTCGCCCTAATTTACCGGGGCGTTTTGCCGGCAGAATCCATCCCGATTCTAATGGGAGGCTGGAGGTTTTTGACATTTTACCTTTTGATGATCGTGGGCGCTATTATAGTCCTGCTTACAGGAATTGGAAATCCGGGCGGCAACCGAGCCGGGTCCAAGCCAACCCATTCGCAGGGGGTCGGTGCCGTATGACCTCCTTTCAATCTTGCTGATTCTATTATTTATCCCTTATCTTATCAGCCTATGATGAGGATTGACCCGTCTTGAAAGTCCTGGGCAACAAGAGCCTGCTCAACGAAAATCTGGCGCTGATTTTGAACAGCAGCCAGTCGAAGACTCCCTGCGGCGACGATCCCTGGGTGAAGCAAACATCCCTGGCGACGAGCCGGCTTGCTAATTTGGGCCATGTTCTAATTACGAGCCTGGGGTTGGCAACGTGGGAAATTCAGGTTCAGCAAACTGCAAGATGGCGCGGGCGACAGATAATAATTTGCCCCGATTCCGAGGGCGCCGAATGCGATGAAATATTCCGCCGGATCGTAGTCGAATTCGGATTGTCTGCGGACGAGGCGGCCATGATTTTCCTGAAGCCCGGGGAAAAATCGCGTTCTCCAAAGGGTAATTGGCAGATGCGCGATGAGGCCGCCATGGCTCGGGCAAACAAAATCTATCCGGTATCGATAAGACCGGGTGGAAAACTTGAGCGGATGTTGAAATTGGAAGCGAACCTGGATAAGCTGGATATGACATTTGCATTAAAATATCAAAAGGCGCTGGTTCAGCCGCCGCATTACGATATCGCAGAGGTTCAATTGGAATATCCGGTTTGGAATTATCTGACGCATTGGACCAGGACTCAACACGGACCCTGGCCGGGGCAGACGCGCCATGATTATTATTCGAAATTGGTTGTATCGGGGAATAGTTATCCCAACAATGCATTTGCGACGCTGTTGAATATCGTGGAAGAGAAGAGGATCAGAGCCTCGTCAGAGAAGATCCGCGACTCGTACCCCGCCATAGGATTCACCGAATGCTCTCCGGCCGATTCGCTGAAGATGCTGCGCTGGTGCCCCAAACGCGTCAATTGGAACTTCGAGCCTTACGGAATAGCAATTGCGCGAGATGCCGCGGAGAAATTGGGAGTCAGACCGGTCGTTTATGGAACCGACGGCGATTATAAGAAGTTTTCCGAGCCTGACAAACCTTATTTTCAGAGCAGGGGCGGTGACAATGTGGATTGGAGCCGGGAGCGAGAATGGCGTCACATCGGGGATATCGATTTGGGCCAGCTGCCAATGGACCGGATGCGGTTGATTGCCTGGCGGGAGCCAGAAGCCGCATTCCTGAGAGGCAGGACTGAAATCCCGGTCATGGCTTTTAGGAATTGATGAATCGAATTTGCCGGTGATCTGGAAACGTCGTCGCCGAAGCCCTGCCGAGAACGCAAGCCCTGAATTATTGAATTGACAAGTAATTTTGAATGGGGTTTAATACGGAATTCACATTTTCCCGACCTGGGGAATTTACAGTTTTTTCATGCAAGGGGATATTGTTTCAGACATAGCAAGCTAATAAATGATGCAATTATTAAGTATAGGAGCCTGACTGTATGAGTCAATTAGCGATGTTGATCTTAATCGTCCTGATCATAAGCGTTGTGGGATTGTTATTTGCGGCCTACTTGTCTCGCTGGGTTCTGCGCCATGGCACCGGATCGGCAGCCATGCAAAAGATATCCAATGCCATCAAGAGCGGGGCGGAGGCGTTTTTGCGGCGGCAGAACCGAACCATCCTGCTATTGGCATTGGCCCTGGCCGCCTTTCTATTCTTCGGCTACGGATTCATACGCAGCCATCATGATTTTGACCCGGTGGGCAGTTCTCTGGAATTGGCGACCTGGATCACGATCTCATTCGTATTCGGGGCGCTCTGCTCGGTCTTCGCCGGCTATGTGGGAATGTGGATTTCGATAAGAAGCAACATCCGCACAGCCCATGCGGCTCTTTCCAGCCTCAATGACGCTCTTCGCATTGCGCTGCGCGGGGGCGCCGTCTCCGGCCTGCTGGTGGTTTCCATGAGCCTCCTGGGCGTGGCAGGTTTATATGCCATTGTAAATGCCGTCAGCGACATCGATCCGGTGCACATTCCGCTCCTGATAGTCGGCTACGGTTTCGGAGCAAGCTTCGTGGCCCTCTTCGCCCAGTTGGGCGGAGGAATCTACACCAAGGCCGCGGACGTTGGCGCAGATTTAGTTGGCAAGGTCGAGGCTGGCATCCCCGAAGACGATCCGCGCAATCCGGCAGTGATTGCAGACCTTGTGGGAGACAACGTTGGAGATTGCGCTGGACGAGGGGCCGACCTGTTCGAGTCGACGGCCGCCGAAAATATCGGGGCCATGATACTGGGGGCGACGTTGGCGGCCACGGCCGAGCGCTCGGGGATCGGTTTCTCGCTGGGGATAATCGGCGTCATCATGTTTCCGCTGGTGGCCCGCGCCTTCGGAATCATCGCATCCATTGTTGGCATAATGATGGTACGGCTCGACAAAGAGGAAAAGATGGATCCCATGACAGCACTCAATCGCGGCTATTACGTGGCGGTCGTGCTGGCCATGATTGCGTTCGGGGCGGCAACCCGCTGGCTCCTGAACACGCCACAGGCCCCCGATGCTTGGTGGCACTTTTTTCTATGCGGCATTGTCGGCGTGCTGACATCGGTGGCCTTTGTATATATCACGCAGTATTACACCGAATATAAATATCGTCCCGTGAAGACGATTGCCGAGGCCTCCAAGACGGGCCCGGCCACAAACATTATTTCCGGCTTCGCAGTCGGTTTGGAGTGCACGGCGGCCCCCACCCTGGTCATGGGGGCAGCGCTCTTGGGGGCCTATTACCTGGGCAGGTCATCCGGCATCCTCGACACAACCGGCAACCCGATAGGGGGGTTATTTGGCACGGCGGTGGCCACGATGGGCATGCTGGCGACCGCGGCCTATATCCTGGCGATGGACACGTTCGGGCCAATTACGGATAATGCCGGCGGCATAGTCGAGATGAGCCAACAGCCGGAAGAGATCAGAAAGAAAACCGACAGGCTGGATGCGGTTGGCAACACCACCAAAGCGCTTACCAAGGGTTACGCCATCGGTTCTGCGGCATTAGCTGCATTCCTATTATTCCAGGCGTACATGGACGAGGTCAAGCAATATGCGGGGTTGGGGCATGACTACGTTTTCCGCGTAGATTTATCCAAGCCTGTCGTTTTCGTAGGCGCTCTGCTTGGCGCCATGCTGGTGTTCTTGTTTGCCTCTCTGGCCATACGGGCGGTGGGACGAGCCGCGCAGTCAATCATTAACGAGGTGCGCCGCCAGTATGCGCCGCTACCTCGCGAGAACGACATCATCCAGTTCCCCAAGGATTTTGAGCCCGACTATAGAACATCGGTGGATATAGTCACCAAATCTGCCCTCAAGCAGATGGTGGCGCCGGGCCTGCTCGTAGTTCTGGCGCCGATAGCGGTTGGCCTGGTTTTCAAGGTCTTCATCACACCGGGGGAGGAGTTGATTGCGGCCGAGGCGGTGGCGGCGATGTTGATGGTCGGCACGATTGCCGGAATCCTGATGGCGCTGATGCTCAACAACGGCGGCGGGGCCTGGGACAACGCCAAGAAATATATCGAGTCGGGTGCGCACGGCGGCAAATATCTGACCGACTCGTCGGGCAAGAAATACAAGAACCCGACGCACTCTGCGGCGGTGGTCGGAGATACAGTCGGCGACCCGTTCAAAGACACCGCCGGACCCAGCCTGCACGTGCTGATCAAGCTGCTTTCGACGATTACGCTGGTTTTAGCTCCGCTGTTCATATAGGGCAAGACAAATAATCATATTTGTAGCCGGGGGAATCCTGCTTGCCCCTGCCGAGTCCGGCGGCAGCCGGACGAGTGCGGGGTGGACCCCGGTTTTTTCGTTATAGCCCAGGTCTCTTGAGGCCTCGGATCGCTTGATCTAAATATATCTACGTTTCTGTTTTCTTGGTTTCTCCGTTTTCGTAGAATTCAAGATGAAATCTGTGCAGAAAGCGATGAATAATGGGGGCCGCTAAAATTCCGAAAATCGCAAGGAATAAGACGCCGCTCAAGATGGCGTAGACCCCCGCAAAAACCTTGGCCGCAGGGTTGACCAGAGTATCGACCGGACCCATCCCGCCCACAATCATGGCGGTATTGAGAAAGGAATCGATCCACGTCAGCCCCCCGAACAGATGATATCCGGTCATTCCGCCGAAAACCCATAAGATCAGAATGGAGACGCTAATCGTCGCCGCGAATGTTAGCCGCCGCAGATAGGCGCGCCTGGGGAGCAACGGCTGGCTGCGATGCTCAAAAAGAAGCCCCCGCTTGGATTCCTTTCCTGATACCATCTGGGAAATTATATGAGACGATTCAAGATAGACGCAATGAGAAATCTGGATGGGTGGCATGGTGCAGGGGTTTTCGTAGGTCGAAACCCCCGTGGTTTCGACTCTTTTCTTTTTCTATTCAACCTGCTGCCTACTGGCTATTGGCTATTCGCTAATTATTATCTATCTGCGCCTTCTGCAATTTGCCGGAATAATCGATATAGATCGAGCGCCACTCGGAGAAGACATCGAGCGCTTGCGTGCCGGCCTCGCGATGGCCGTTGCCGGTGGCCTTGGTACCTCCAAACGGCAGATGCACCTCGGCGCCGATGGTCGACGAGTTGACGTAGAAGATGCCGGTGTAAATATCGCGGATGGCGCGGAAGGCGCGGTTGATATCCTGCGTGTAGATCGAGCCCGATA